>Ga0265300_10000006_pt1 | contig 338186 bp, 286 predicted proteins | sample AusTroGonzalo_MG_FD_193482 | JGI IMG/M metagenome (GOLD analysis project Ga0265300, IMG submission 193482) | Bovine rumen microbial communities from tropical cattle in Woodstock, Queensland, Australia - Gonzalo_03 | ecosystem: Host-associated > Mammals > Digestive system > Stomach > Rumen ... | reverse complement strand
ACCTCAGACAGCAGAAAAGGGACCGGAAACGGGCAGTGTCGGTCCTGCATATTATACTGAACCTCAGGTGAAATCAGGTCCGCAGATGGAACCTCAGACAGCAGAAAAGGGACCGGAAACGGGCAGTGTCGGTCCTGCATATTATACTGAACCTCAGGTGAAATCAGGTCCGCAGATGGAGCCTCATAAAGCAGAAATGGGACCGGAAACGGGCAGTGTCGGTCCTGCATATTATACTGAACCTCAGGTGAAATCAGGTCCGCAGATGGAACCTCAGACAGCAGAAAAGGGACCGGAGACAGGTAGTGCCGGTCCTGCATATTATACTGAACCTCAGGTGAAATCAGGCCCGCAGATGGAACCTCAGACAGCAGAAAAGGGACCGGAAACAGGTAGTGCTGGCCCTGCATATTATACTGAACCTCAGGTGAAATCAGGTCCGCAGATGGAACCTCAGATGGCAGAAATGGGACCGGAGACAGGTAGTGCCGGTCCTGCATATTATACTGAACCTCAGGTGAAATCAGGTCCGCAGATGGAACCTCAGACAGCAGAAAAGGGACCGGAAACGGGCAGTGTCGGTCCTGCATATTATAGTGAAACAGACAAAGCTGCTGTTCATGTGGAAATTAAAAAACAGCAAGGTAAATACCCGCCGGAAGCACCAACAACAGAAATTGAAGCCCTGCGTTCATTAAGTCATACTAAAATGACTGTAGCCGCCAATAAAGCTGCAAAGATTGGTAAAGAACAAACAAAACAAACTCCGGCCCAGACCAAACAGACAACACTGACAACGGAAAATATTATGGTTTTACAATCAGCACAAAGATTGCGTTGATTAACCGGAGTAAGGTTTTTATACTGGAAGCAAAGTCAGATATCTGAATTTAATTACAGAAACAAGTGCCCCGATGGAAAAATATCATCGGGATTTTGCTTTGAGATAAAAAGTATTTTGATACTTGAGTTTTGAGAAATGAATGTTTATGATGAATAAAAGTTTTATTTATAACCTAAAAGAAAAAGACAATGAAAAAAAATTTTAAATATCTCTTGATTTTATTGGCAATTCTAATCGGATCCGTTACTGTTTTTATTAAGCTTTTTGATTTTAACGATTATAAGCCGCAAATTGAAAGATTAATCCGTAAATATGCTGATATTGATGTCAAAATAAACGGAGATTTATATGTTGCCATATCGTTGCGGCCAACGATAGAAATAAACGATGTGGTGGTAACTTTGCCTGATGGAACCAAGGTGGCAAATATTAACAGTGCCGCTGTGCAATTTGCCATAGAGCCTTTGTTACATAAAGAATTGGAACTTGATTTGGTTGAAACCAACGATACGGAAATTTTTTATGATGAAAATGAAAGTTTTATTATTCATGATTTAACGGTTGATATAGAAGGGCCTGATGACCCGGTGATGGTGGAAGTTGCCACGACGATCAGCGGAATAGCATTTGAGGCAAAAGGCACAATCTCCACCTGGGAAGAATTACAGCAAAATCAATTTAATAATATAGATGTAGATGCTGAAATAAAAGCCTTAGGATGCAAAATGCTCTTTAAAGGCGCTCTTAATAATTTGCAAGACAACATGAGTGCGACAGGTAACTATAATCTCACCTATAAAAATAATGAAATAAACGGAGAACTGGAAGTAAGTTTGGCCGAAGAAGTACCTTATATTAAGTTAAAGGCAAACGGTGATAAAATTGATGTCGAAGCCTTAACGCAAACTGCCCACAATGATTATTTTGATTGGATAATAGCAAAAGCTTATGCCGAAGAATATATTGTTGGTACAACCATACCATACAGCTATTTGCAAATGTTTAATGCTGATGTGTCTCTTGATTTAAAGAAAATAATTGTTGATAAAGATCTGATGATTAATAATGTTATATCAGATATTAATATCAGGAATGGTAAGTTTAAGGCCAATATCAAACAAGCCGACGTAAAGAAATTAAGAATAAGCGGTAATGTTAGTTTAGATTCGCCGAAGAGCCTGCCATATATCAAACTTGATGTTAAAGGTAATACGATTGATTTACAAAAATTAACTGCAGATACATCATCTAAAAAACACAGTTCTTTGAATATAAAATGGTTGATAAAGGAAGCTCAGGCCACGAGTTTTATGCCCAATACACCAATACCATATCAATATTTACGCAAAGTAAACGGAGAAGCTAAACTTAATTTGCAAAAAATAATTGTGATACCTGAAGTTGTCTTAGAGGGTATCCAAACAAATTTTACACTTAAAAACGGAGAACTGAAGACAAACATAAAGAATATTACCGCTGGTAGAGGCAAAATCAGCGGCACAATTGATGTAGATGCCAAAAATCAAAAATTAATGGCAAATATTGAAGGTCAAAATATTGTCTTGCAAGACTTATATACGTTATGGGGTAAAGCCGATAACAAAGATTTATACATCAAAAAAGGCGGCTTGACAAATGCTCTGATAAAAGTGGAAACAAAAGGCCTCAATACTGATGCCTATTTAAAAAATTTAAACGGGCAAATAATCCTTTTAATGGATAAATCAACAATGCACGTTAAAAGTTTGCAGCGTCTGCAGGGAAACATAATCGTGCAGATTTTACAAAATTTAAAACTGAATGTGACAAACAAAAAAATGCATCTCAATTGTGCAGTACTACGCAGTGATATAGAAAACGGACGCTTGAATTTTCCCAAAGGAATAGCTTTTGATGCAACGGATTTATATTTGGTGGCTGACGGTCATGTAAGTTTAAGTACCGAAAAAATTAATTTATCTATCCAATCATTTTCGGGTAAGATTAGCGATATTAGTATATCTTCCATTTTGGGGGCATTTCTAAAAATCAGAGGTACAATTTCACAACCGGAACTTTCCGTTAATAAGGATACAACAGCAAAATCGGTTATTGGAGTCATTACCACCGGTGGCGTCTACAATGTTGGCGATATGATGCTTTCAGCAGACCATGCTCCATGTCATACAGCTTTAGCGGAAACCAAATATGCCGACCATTTTGAGGCCGATACTTCGGTACGTAACAGTGTTTCGCAAGGCTATAACAATACGCAGAACCAGGTTAAAAGCGTTGTTAAAAACCTAAAAAAGAACACTAAAAAACTGAAAAACAGTATCAAAGGTCTGTTTCAATGATGATACTTCTAAAATAGGTCTTACACATTGGTACTGATTATTGATTTTTAATTAAAATAACCTTATTCTGACACCAAAAAGGAGAAAAGTTATGAAAAGAGTTGTTTTTACAGTGTGTTTAGGAATGGCTGTATTGGGAACATATTCGTTACAAGCAATGCCAAATCCGTGGATAGAATGCGGAAATGATCTCAGTTGCGGGGCTAAAAAAGCCGGTTTTGATTTTCCGCTAAAAGTAGAAAACTACACTGTTAGAGCAATGGAAGATATGTTTGAATTTCGTTTTCCTTTGGATGATAAACGTAATGTTATTGTGCGTAAATCAGTAACACCAAAAGGTGAACAAGATGAAAATGGCATTATAGATATTTCCGGGGACTATAATCAATATCCGGTCAATAAAACCGTTACGCTGGAAAACAGTGTCAAATTCAGTGTCAGAGGCGAAGAAGATAATTATAAAGTGGTCAACTTTGCCGCAGAGACCGGATATTACAGTATAATGTGCGATGAAGGCTTAAATCTTAACGATATAGAGTACTTTTACAAATTGCTGGAAGAAGCCGAAGCCCCGAAGTATGAGAACTAAATCACCTCTATACAGAGACAACAGATGGCGGTTTAATCTTTCCAAACCTAGCGCCTATTGAAGTCTATTTGCGAATATCATAATAAGCAGACTTGCAAACATAAAAAAAATGATATAAAGTGCCTGCAGTGTTTTATAAAGGGAGAGATGATTATGAAAAAGTATATTTGCTATCTGTTTTTATCTGCTTGTGTTTTGATTTCATCGGGTGCTTATGCCGCCAATTCCGAAACCGTTATTCAAACAGATTCACATTGGAATAAAGAGGCTATTAAACCTATTCATATTGACCACCCGCAAGTAACAATGTTGAGAATTACTATCCCTGCCGGTGAAAAATTAGCAATGCACAAACATCCTATTTTGAATATAGGATATTTAACCAAGGGTGAATTGACCGTTCGTTCGGAAAACGGCGATGTGTTGGTTTTAAAACCGGGTGATCCGATTGTCGAGTTGGTTGATGTTTGGCACTATGGTGAAAGCACCGGTTCCGAAGATGCCGAAATTGTGGTTGTCTATGTCGGTGATAAAGAAGACAGTTTAAGTATTGCTAAAGAATAATCTAACAAAAGCAGGAGGATTTGATAAATGAGCATTTACGATTATACCATCCCAAAAACAAATGGCGAAGAGCTGAAACTATCTGATTTTAAGGATAGGGTGATGCTGATAGTAAATACTGCTACCGGATGCGGTTTTACCCCGCAATATGAGGCCTTGGTGCAGATATATGAAAAGTATCACGATAGGGGGCTGGAAATCATAGATATTCCATGCAATCAGTTCGGACATCAAACCCCGGGAACGGACGATGAAGTACACGAATTTTGCCAACTACATTATCATACGCAGTTTCCGCAAATGAAGAAATCTGATGTGAATGGGAAAAACGAATTGTCGCTCTATACATACTTAAAGACGCAAAAAGGCTTTGCCGGATTTGGCGAGCATAAGTTCAGCAAACTTTTGGCGGAAATGCTCTCTAAAGAAGATAAAGATTGGGATAAAAAGCCTGATATAAAGTGGAACTTTACAAAGTTTTTGGTTGACAAAAAAGGCCAAGTTATCGAGCGCTTTGAACCAACCGTCGATATGAATGATATTGCAGTAAAAATTGAGGAATTGCTTTAATGCAGATACCCTCTTCGTAGAACCTGAAGACACAGTTCCTTAAAATGCTAGCAACGAGATTGTTAGCATAAAGTGTAAGGATAAAAAAGATACTCCAAAAGGGTTATCTTTTTATTTTATTAATTGATTTCTAATTTTTCTTTGCAATGATTTGTTAAAACCGATACTGTTCAAATACGATGTAATTGAACCATATTTTTTATGAAAATCAGCTAAAAACTTTTTCATAAAATAAACATTAGGGGTGATAATATCAGCAATTGGACGATCAGATGATGCAATAAAATTTGCTAAAATATCGTGAAGATAAATTTTAGTCATCATATAGTCATCGATAATTTTATTATGAGGATAGCTTAAAAACATCATCAATAGTGCTGTTATAACACCAGTACGATCTTTACCGGCATTACAAAAATATATCAAACCGCCCTTGGTATTCATAATTGTTGCGAAAATATTATGCACATTTTCTTTATCTTCCAGCATTTTTAAGTAAGAGACAGGGACATCTTCAGGTGTTGGCGGAATATCTCTTCCGATAACAAAAGGACAATGTATAAGATTAAAATCTTTTCTATTTTCAAAACATGAGATACGTGAGGTATATTCCTCTTTACTGCGTAAATCAATAATAGTTGTAATTTTCATTTGCTTAAGATAATCAATATCTTGTTCTGAGAGATTTCTAGGTAAATTACTGCGAATTAGCTTTTTACGGGGAAGCAGATGATATCCCCCTATATCCCGCATATTTTCAATTGAGTGGCGTAAATATCTTTTCATTTTCCATTCCTTGATAATTTCAAATCATGAAGCATATTCAATGATAAATAATTATCATTTGCATTTTGAGATTTTTCAAATAGTGTGATTTTTTTAGATGCTTCATAATATTTGTTAAGTATTTCTTGTGAAACAGAAAAATTGCTTTGTGTATATATATTTTTATTTTCAGCAAAAAAGTATAAACCTTCAAAAATTCTGATTTTCATAAGAAAAGTCATATATTTTTGGTCTGAAAAAGGATTATTCTGTCGGGCAATTTGCATGCAATTTTCCATACTTTCTCCCTCTAGAAGTAAAGTGCTTGCGAGATAGCTGGCCATTTGGTAATCTTTGGGTAATACGGCGATACCTTCCCAATCAATAATTTTGGCCGACCATTTATTATCTTTCTGCTCAAATAATATATTATCACGGTTGAGGTCTGAATGTACCAGTTGAACAGGAGAGGTGGCCAATTTATTCATAGATGTTGTATCTTCTATAATTTCTGAGGCAAATTGTTTGACATAGGGAGTTTGAGCCTTAACAAAGCAGGATAATAGATTTTGAGAGAGATCGACTGTAGGAAATCCATCTGTATCAAGCCCCTCTAAAATACGAGAAATTTTACATACTTGTTGGGTTAGAGCTTGTTCTTGCAGTTTTGAAAGTTGACCATATAAATGTTTACCGCTTAGATAATTTAGTACCTTGGTACAACCATTCGCAGAATTGCTCAAATTGATGATTTGGGGAACATTATCTATCTGGCTCTCTAATTTTTGGAGTAGATTTTGTTCACGATAGTCTTGTTGCTGAAGATGTCTTTTTTTCATTTTAACAACATATTTATCATCAGCAGTTGTAACAATGTAAACTTCCGATGCCATAGCTCGAGGACGAGTTTCTATGATCAAATTTTGTAACGGATTATAAAAAGTTTGGGGTATTCCGTTTTCAATACAAACAGGGGTGGTGCGATCTCGTCCGGCAATGGTGTTAATCAGGCAACGCATAAAGCCAGCATGAGTGACTAATAAATCAGAGAAAATGTCTTGATGGTAATAATCCATTAAAAAAGATACAGCACGAGCTTGCAGTTTTCTACCTGTTTCTGCTTTTGGAATACCGTCTAAATCTTTTCGTTTTATCCATATCTGATAGTATTCCGGGTATTGCCTATAGCATTCTTCATGTGTATGCCCACTTAAAATACCTGGATCCATTTCGATTAAGCGGGCATCTGTGATAAGCGGTACGGATAATTTAGACTGAATAATTTGGGCACTTTCGATTGTCCTTTTCATCGGACTGGTAATAATTCCGGAAACATCAGGTATGGTCTGACAAATATCTTTAATTTGTTTCTTTCCTTCAGATGAAAGCCCATAATCTTCGGATGTTCCTTGAATGATTTTTCGTTTGTTTCCAATAGAAATGCCGTGTCGTATAATTGTCAGCTGTTTATTGCTTAATTCAGGAAATTTTTGTATCCAAAATGTGCGGGCATAATTACTATCAAAATCAGCCAACTTTTCTTTATCCATTAAAGCAAAATACCTTTCAAATAATTTATGAAGTTGCTCGTAGGTGATACTTTTTTGAGTGTTATGCTGCTTCATGAGATTATATAAAACAGTTAAAGCGGTAGCATATTGTGCCATCTGCAAAAATTCTTGTTCTGAATAGCTACAAGCTTCTTTGGCTTGGCTTTTATCATTTATTTTCAACCAAAAATCTTTTTCTGTTCCATCAACGGATTTGTACAATCTGGTGCCTTTAATAGCAGTTAGATGATAGATAGCCAAAACGGTCGGTTGAAATTTGTTTATGACATCTCTAACGGTATCTTTTAATCCTTTGAAATTATCGCCCGGTAAACCTGCAATCAGTTCCGCACGCCAATTTATTTGTTTATCAAACAACTTAGAAAGTTGATTTTGAATGATATCAATGTTGTTACTTCTAATCCAACGAGGAACATTGGGGTTAAGGGTTTGGATACCTAAACGTGCTTCTTCAAGATTAGTTTTGGTTAAAAGTTCTATGTATTCATCGTCCAGGAGTTCCGGTCTGAGATATAAAATAAGTTTCGTTTGAGGAATTATTTCATGGCATAACTTCAGTACTTCTTTACCATTTTCTGCATCTCCGCCCAAAATTGGATCAACAATAAATAGGCGTTGAATACCGGCATCATGGATACCATTTAGTTCTTGTCTAATCTGATCAATATCAATGTATCCAAGCTTTTTGCGAGTTTTATGTCCGCAATAACCACAGTTATACAAACATCCTCGGGACGTTTCATACCAGGCAAAACATTCAGGAGAGGTATCTGTTTTGGTTTTATTTACAGCATCAGAAAATAGGGGCAATCCCTGAGAAATTTCCGGCATATTATAAATATATTTGCGGTCAAATTCAGAATGAATTTTAGAAAAAACATTATCGCAATTTAAGGTATTAACTTGTGCGGCATCAAAAAAAGGATCAGTCTCTCTGCGTTTTGCAATTTCAGCCCATGCTTTTTCCCCTTCTCCTAAAATAAAAATTTCATCATTTTGCCATTGACTAAAATCTGTAAAAGGAGTTTCCGGTCCTCCGATTATACGCAATATAGAAGGATTCTTTTGTTTAAGTGCAGAACTGATTGATTGAGCTATCTGCTTAGTCCATAAATAATTTGGAATTCCCAAAATGTCGGTTCCATTTGTTGCAATGTGGTCAATTAAATCGCTTGAAATAGGTTCTTCCGAATTGACAGGGATGATTTGAATATCATAATCTTGTTGTTTTTTTAAGTAAGCGGCTATACGCATGATACCCAAAGAATATTTTGTCGCGTATTCTTCAAATCGATTATAAAAACTAAGTAATGTTATTTTCATGTGAACTCCTTATTTTTTTTTATTATATGGAATGTAGAACGCATATTCTATGAAAAACCTTCGTCTTATCTATTTTGTGGGAATGACATAAATCAGGTCTGTATTTTAATGGGCATAAAGGATCTTTATTAAGAATTTTCCCATGTTCAACACGTTTTCTTACCTGGCAGCCGCCTCTGCACTGACTGTGAAAAGAGCAATTAGAACAATCATAATTTCGTATTTGCTCATAATATTGTGCAATTTTATCACTCCGATAAAGGTCTGTGATGCTTTTGTAATCACGTATATTACCCAAATTGTAGTCATTCATCAAACATGGTGTAATTTTGCCGCTTGGTGCGATAGCAATCAACTCTTGAGCACCGATACAACCTCTAACATCTGGTAAACCGATTGTCATACATCCGTTAACAGGAGAGGATATTTGGGTAATATTAATGATATGGCCGTATTTTTGTACTAATTTTTGGACGCTTTCAATGTTTTGATAATATTTTTCTGCGGTAGAAGAGTAATATCCCTGCTCATGAAAAAGGCATCTTTCTGGGTTTGCAAATTTGATAACATCAATATTTAATTCAATGGCTAATTTAATTAAGTCCTCAAAATCTTTCTCGTTGAAAGACGTATCGTAAGAAACCTTAATACCTACCAAATAGGGGGCATTATGAATTTTTTTGTAAGCGATTAACTTTTCAATACCGGCGATGGATTTTGCTAAAGTTCCGACACCGCGTATGGAAGCATTCTTTTCTTCATTAGCGGATTCAACACTAATTGTAATGGAAAATAGGTTATTACGGCTTAATACTTCACATAAAGCATCTGTTACAATTAATCCATTTGAGGCCATTGAAGTCATAATGCCATATTTGTGAGCTGTTTTAAGATATGATTCTAAGTGAGACAGAAACAGCGTGGGTTCTCCTCCCGCTAAATGTAATCTCATTACACCGCTGTTATACATATCAGTGATAATTTGCTCAATTTGCTGCTGTGACATAGTTGTTGAATCAATGTTGAAGCGGTTGTAACAATGAGTGCAACGCAGATTACAGGCTGCTGTAAAATCAAAGTAGTATTCTAACGGAGCCATAAGGCCTTGAGAATTTTGTGAATGTAATTCGCGGCGCGAACCCAAAAGCCCCAGCTCAGAACATTGGCGGGCAAAATCTTCATCAACGTCAATTCCCGTCAAAAATGCCTTCAATTTATTTTCGTTTTTTTCGCTTGTTGTACAAAAATATGACTTAAATTTTTGACTCCAAATAATGATGCGGTTATTTTCGTATCTAATTAAAATATCATCCATGATACTCATCCATATTGTGCAACATTAACAGAGAGAGTAGGATGAAAGAAAATAATTGTCAATATAAAATTTTTGTTGACAATAGACAAAACGTGTGTAAAGTTATACGAAAATTTTGGAGAATAAAAAATGAAAATGAGTTATATGTTGGGCAGACGTACCAAGGAAGAACCAAGCGATACAAAATTAAAAAGTCACAAGTTATTAATCAGAGGCGGATATATTCGTCCGGTTTCTAACGGTATATATTCCATATTATTGCCGGGACAAAAAGTATTAAAAAATATTGAAAAAATTGTTCGTGACGAAATGAACAATATCAATGGTCAAGAAGTAGAAATGCCTTTAGTACAGCCTAAAGAACTTTGGGAAGAGTCCGGGCGTTATCAAGCTATTAATGAAGAGCTTGTGCGTTTAAAAGATAGAAATGACCATGAGATGGTTTTGGCTATGACCCACGAAGAAGCTGCGGTTGCTTTGGCTCGAACAGAAGCTGTCAGCTACAAAGATTATCCTTTTATGATTTATCAGTTTGCAAAAAAGTTTCGTGATGAAGCTCGTCCGAGAGGCGGTTTGATCCGTGTGCGTGAATTTACAATGAAGGATGCATATTCATTTCATACAAATCAAGCCGATTTGGAAGAATATTACAGACAATGTGCTAAAGCTTATGGGCGTATTTTTGCTAAAGTTGGAGTGCCTGAAGTTGTTGCAATTAAATCTGATAGCGGTATGATGGGCGGTAATGTGTCTCACGAATATATGCTTTTAACCGACGGCGGTGAAGATACCATTGTAACATGCACAAGCTGTAATTATAAGGCTAATAAGGAAGTTGCCGTTTCAAAAACCCCTATAGCTCATAAAGATGAAGAGATGAAACCTTTGAAACGTATTTATACGCCGGGGGTATCAAGTATAGAAGACTTATCTGAAAGTCTCAAGTTACCAAAATCTCGATTTTTGAAGACAATTTTTTATAAACCTGTTTCAGAAGGTGGTAAACCTATTGCCGTTATGATTAGAGGTGATATAGAAGTCAATGAAAATAAGTTGGCTAAAATTATTGGAAAACAGCCGGAATTTGCTAATGATGAGATGATTGAAGAGGCTGGAGCTGTCGTTGGATTTGCCTCTGGTTTTGGTATCGAAAATGGTTGTCATGTTATTGTTGACAATTCTGTTATTAATGAATGCAACTTGATTACCGGAGCTAATGAGGAAAATTATCATATTGCGAACTTTAATTTCACAAGAGACATGCCCAATGCTCTTACATTTGATGTGGCGGCGGTTAAAGATGGGGATACCTGTGTCAATTGCGGAGGTGACATTAAACTCTATAGGGGTATTGAAGTTGGCAATATTTTCCAATTAGGTAAGAAATATACCGATAAGATGAACATGCGTTATCTTGATGAAAATGGTAAATCACAAACACCGATTATGGGTTGTTATGGTATTGGTATTGGTCGTTTAATGGCCAGTGTAGCTGAGGTAAAAAATGATGATAAAGGGGTTATGTGGCCGGTATCAATAGCACCTTGGAAAATGAGTATTATTTCTTTATCGGCTAAAAATGAGGATATAAATTCGCAGATTAATCAAAACTCAAAGCAATTATATACTTCTTTACGAGAGCATGGATTAGATGTTATTTGGGATGATAGAAAAGCCAGTGCCGGTGAAAAATTTGCAGATGCTGATTTGTTGGGAATCCCAATGCAGTTCATTATCAGTCCGAGAAACCTCGAAAACAACATGATAGAGTGGAAGGAAAGAGCAACCGGAAACAAAGGATTTGTCGCGATGGATGATGTTGTTCAATTCGCTGTTGACTGGTATAAAAAAGAAATGGGTAAATTGGAAAATTCAGCAAACCAGGTTAGAGATTTACCACAATCAGAAATTTCTAATAATGTTGAGCAAAACTCCAATTTGTTAGTATTTGCCAAAGCTTTAGCACAGAAAGCACGGCGGTAATATAAAAATATCATTTATAGTGCATAAAATGAGTCGTAAATATTTTGCGACTCATTTTTTAGGTTATAAATAATTTGTGTAAATAGTGGTGGGAGCTCATTCTTGAGTAATGTTACATAGCTTAGTCTACAAGCATTATATCTGATATATCAAAATATGATGGAGAGTTACTTGTTACGGCGTTGATGTTTGATATAGGCAGCTTGCAACATGCGCGAGAACTTATTACCTTTCTTTTCTTGTTTAGACACAATGGCGCGTGTTTGTTGTACGGAATGGATTATCTGCAGAATTGGTTGTTTGTTGATCAATTTGCATGTTTTGACGTTTTATATTTAGAACACCTTTTGCACTCATAATGATTTTTAATTCACCGGATTTAGGTCCTGTTTGGGATCTATTGCTGACCAATCTTCTCAGTTTATTAAATTTTTGCTGTACACTATGTTTGGCTATAGCGGTAATTAATTTTTTGTCTTTGACTAAGAGAGTAACTAATGGGTCAATGATTTTATGATCTATTAAACCGGAGTTGGTGACCGCGCCCAAAATGTTTATATAATCATTTTGTGAAAAAGCCAGAGAAGATTGAATGATCTGACCATTGGTGTCTCTCTGTTCTTTTTGATATTCGCATAAATCAGAAAGCGCAATACAACCACGTTGAATGTCTGATATATTTACAGCTACAACCAGATCCTTAACAGATAAACAACTTCTCCTTCACTTATTGTTTAAACAAATTGTACTCCAGGAAGGTATTATAAGCTGTATTCTCAATCAACCATTTTTATTTATACTAGGTTATAATGTACTTAAAGCAACAGGAAATGATACAGCTACAAAAACTGAATCTTGCGAACTCCAGGAATCACAAGGGTTACAAGCTGATTTTTGGGTAATTTCAGAGGGTGTAAAAAATGAACGATTCGAACCGCAAATCCTCTTTAAAAAACAAGAGGTTAGATGTCAAAATCTAGCCTCTGTCTTAAGTGGCTGGCAGAATCTAATGGATCCATCAACCCTGAAAACCCACAGAAACGCTATTGTTTCGTGTAAAGATTCTATAAAATACGCCATAGCTCGTTTTGGCTTATCTTGATGCTTCTTATGATGTATCTTCTACTCGCATTATAGCCAATATTATCAAGAAGAAGCTATACAGTAAGCACTGGGACATAACTTTATATCTAATATCTACCTAGCGCAAGACGGCACGGCTAAGTGTTGAAGCCATTCGTCCGTCAGAGCGAATATGTTTGGTACTGACACCTAAAATACGGGTTTTATTTTCCTCGTTTTGTATTGCCTCTATTTCTGCAATTGGTTTATCCTTGCGCTGTAATTCCCGGCTTTTTTGTTTATCATCAGGGCGTTTTTCTATCTTTATGGTAGAAGTTATCTTGCGCAAGCCCTCTGATAAAGAAGAAATCCAACCTTTGCGGAGCGGACGCAGTTTATTTAGGGCAGCTTTTGTTTTTAGAGTCCTTGAAACATCTTTATCCACCAAACCAGAAGCTAGTATAGCGTTGACAATTTGCCCGATTTCTTCGCCTGTTAAGCTTTTTTCTGGAACAACAACTTTGCCGTTTTCATCTTTCTGTTCTTTTTGATAGGTAATAATATCTGACAATGCGGTCAAACCCCTTTGTACTTCATCAATATAAAGAGTGTTTAATCCAAGTCTATTTCCCATTTTATCAATGGACTTTACTTTTGATATCATATAATCAGCCATATTATTGCCTAAGCGGGCAGCGCGCGCCATACCGTATAGCATCTCGCCAAGCATTATTTTATCTTTTCGGTTTGGATCGTGCTGAATTTGCGCCCCTGTATCAAAAATGCCAATAACAAATTTTTTAAAGCCATCTTCACGCGGTTCGGTGGCACTAAAATTCTGTTGACCTTGGTGACGGTCTGTATCCCATCTTGCACCTGAAAGCAAATTACATAACTCTAAAGTGGTATAGGCTATTGCCATATCGTGTTTTTCTTGTTCGGTCATTTTGCTTGAGGTTAGGGCCTGCCCCTCTGCCATATCCATAATCTTATAGACCTTACCATCTTTGCCTGAGCCATAGCTTTCCCATTTGGCTACTTGAGGCTTAAATTCTCCTGTCGGGGTGGTGACACGCACATCATCATAAATTTTGACCGCTTCCCTATATTTGGCATAGTCAGCATTAATGTCTGTTTCACTTTCGGCTGATAATTTGGCTTGATAAGCTATATTTCTAAGAGGTGCATACTTTTTATCTGCTTTAGCCAAATCTTCTATGGTACGGTTTATCATATCCATACCAGATGCGGATAGTTCAGCAGCATAAGGACGCATAATAGCCACCACACAATCTTTACCTTCATATTTTATTTTAGCTGTGACAAAAAATGAACCAGCACCTAAAATTTTATCCACGCGGGTAATTTTGCCTAATTCATCATTCGGCAAGGTTTCTTTTAATAAGTCAAAAACCTCTGCACGCGTTGGTAAATCTGCTTTATCGCGCAATTTTGCTAATGGTTTTCTAATGTCTGAATCCAATTGCGGCAAGTAGCTTAACATTTGACCAAATTTTACAAAGGCTGGACCTTTATTTTCAAAAAACATTTTTAACCCTTCGCCGATAGCTTCACCGCCAACTTTTTCTTGTCCTGTATTTTGTTGATTGGCTGAAACGAGTGCGCCTAAAATCAAATCCTGTTCATAATCCTGTAGATTATTATATACCGTATTTATCACGAGTTTAGCATCATTGTAATATGGTGACTTTTTATCAAAGTACATATCTGTTACCATATCTAGTTTCTTCTGCTTTTTCTCTGCTTCTGTTTTTACATCTGAAGTATAAGCATTTAAGATGCGCTTCATAATATAGGCTCGGGCGGGGAGATTAGCCTGCCAAAAGTTTTCATGTAAAAGCTGGAGAGTAAATTTATCAAATGTGAATTTATGATTAAAGCTCAGCCCTAATGAGCTATCGTTATAATTAATTACTTCACCGCGGCGCAAGTCATAATCTTCAGGAATAAGAGAAAATACTTTTTCTATTGATTCATCTGTGCATTTTGAACTCAAGAAATCTATTACGACTTTTGCATTTTCTGGCTTTTTAGCAAGTGCGGATACGATAGCTAATGCCCCTCTGGCGTACAAGTCATATTTTTCGGCATCTTTACCTGATATTTCTATTTTTCCTCTGTTTTCCAACATCTGTGCAGTTAATTCTTGAGATACAACATTGCTGGAAATTGCACTTAAAATATCTTGCTGAGTTTCACGCGTAAATTTCTTATCTTTACCTGATTGTCCATAGTCTGTGATATATTTTATTTCTGCACATATTTCGTCAGCACAAGCGGTCGCTTTGGCTAAAAATTCATCACTTCCATCATCTATACCTAAGGCATCTGCCTTACCTTTGGCATAAAAATCTATTAGAATTTTTCGTTCTTTGGCAAACTCTATATCGCCACTTTTTTTATTAGTTGAAGCTAGTTCTGTACAGAAACCGCTTAATAATTTTTCGGTGTATTCCATCGCTTTATCATGGTCAGGAAAATTGATTATCTCTTTGACTATGGTTTTAAAATATTCAGATTTATTAGCATATTTTTCTGAAAAGAGATCTAATTTATCCATTGTTTCATAAACATATAGTTTATCTTTTAATGGCATTTGATGAAATTTATTATCATTATTTATGCTCTCTGCTATCATATCGGATATGAGCGGTCTATAATAAGAACTAGAACGTGAAAAATGCAGATACTTCATGGTTTGTTTTAAATCCCAATCTCTGCCTTGTTTGATGGTATTAGCAAGCACCAAAATACCTGCTTTTTCATAGAACTCTATCAAATTGTAGCTTTTATCTTTATGGCTGAGATGCCGATACGTTTCATAACTCTCATCATAAAGTGAATTATCAAGTGTCTTCACCTCTAAAATATCGCCTGTGTATGAGCTATATCCTTTATGAAGTATAACTTCGCCACCAATAATATTTTCTAATTTTTTAATATTGTCATCAAATGATGACAACGGATCCAGCCCCATAGTTTTCATGGCTCTGTCAAGAGATGGACTAGATTTTAAGTGTTTTATTTCTAATTCTGGCAAAACAAGAGTATCTAAATGTGTTGTAGAATCACGGATACTACTTCTAATTAATTCTTGCACGAAAATTGGTGATGTTAGGGACAGCTTTATGTATACACTACGAATGTCGTCTCGATTCTTTTCAAATAGATTTCTTAGACTTTTATATTCCGTTGAACCGTGCGTATCGTAATCGCGACTTCCTGTCCATACGCCAAAACTGCAGTTGATATGCTTTTCTGCTGTTTCAAGCACTTTATTCATTATAGTATCATTACCATTATTTTGACAGTACATCGCTAATTTTAATAAGGCGTAAGTTGTCTTTCTTTGCATACTAGTGTTGGTACCAATGTATGTTTCATCTGCCATTTTGGCAATAATATCTCTCTCATCTAACGTCTTTAAGTATTTTTGATATTCTTCCTCGGTTTTGTTGTACTTTTTGCCGTTTTCTTCATAATTTTTCCGTTGCTGATAGCGGACATAAGCAGATAAGTTATGTGCAGCGGCATCTTCGCCGGTTACGAAGTGCTGAACGGCAGGAGAATTTTTATATAATTCCATAATTTTTTGTAAATATGGATTAGAAGCATGGGTTGGGTTTCCTGAATCTACTAGTTGAATGTAAGGACGAGCTTCATAAGTAAGTGCATGTTCTTTTGTAAGTAGTTCTATCACTTTATCTGCGTATTCAGATCGTTTTTGTTCGTCCTTGGCAGTATCAAACAAGGCTAGTGCATCATAAAATTCCAGCTTTTCCTGAAATTCTACATATTCACGCTTACAAGCCCCCAAAAACCGTTTTTTGCCTGCTATTAAAGAGGCATCCTCGTGCATTTTTTTAGCTTCTTCACCATAAGCGATAACAACGCTATTTTCATCCCAGAAATAATAGTTATTCAGCATATCTTCTGAAAAATCTTTATCATCGTATTGAGTAGAATAATATGGAGGGAACCAACCATGTTCTTGATGTGTTACTGTGCTGACAGCCCATAACAAGGCTTGGTTTTCTTTTTCTTCAATAGCAAATTGTTTTAATTCCGTCCATGGAAATACTTTGCCGATTTGGTCTTCTTTATTGGCTTTTAAGTGCGCATATTGACCGTCTGTAAATGCCTCTCTATACGGAAAAGTCCAACGCAGTTTATACATTTCTTCTGCCCAATGGATAGCATCTTCCTTGTTTTGATAATTCACGAAGTGTTCTACATTTTCTTTTTGGGTCCTAAAATCACCGAATGTTTCTAGCTTAAAAGCCCGTAGTGTTGAACACACAGCATCTTGATGATGTTCAAAGGCTCTATCATCTCGTCTAAAAAGCTTGTGATGTCTGAAATCTGTATTCTCTACTCGACGGTGCATTTCTAAGAAAAAATCCTGACATAGTTTATCTTGCTCAGGTGTCTTTGAATCAAAGGCTTTTGCATCTGAATATTTGTTAATAATTCTGCGCATCTCATTAAAACGCGGAGGTGTTAGAGGAGTGATGTTTCCTTGACGCATTTCATCTAGTAATACTTTCAACACATCAAATACAGGAACACCTTTGATTTCTTTTTTATCATCCGCAAATATCTCTTTAGTTCCGAGTTCACGCTTTAGGCATTTTTCTACATATGTATCATACCCTTCTTTTTCATAAGCTGACTTTACTGCCGTTTGAAAAGATTTGTAGTTTTTATCTTCTGTGGTATCAAGGGGAGCAATATCTCCTTTTTTGCTTGCAATATAAGTTAGATAGTCATTGATATCATCTATACGCGCCAAACCGTTGCCATGGACATCAAGAGATATATCTGAATATTGTACATGGCCATAATCACCTAAAATACGTTTGCAAATCTCTACATGATGACGCGGATTATAGCCACCATTGATGAGTAAATCTACCGCGCGTAAATCTGCTGCATGCTCTTGGAAAATACTGTTATCGCCTTTGAGCAGTTCACCCCATAAATAGTGACCACACTCGTGTCCGACAATACCTGCAAGCTCGGCCTCGTTTTGGCACGCTTCAACCAATCCCCAAGAAATAGCGATAATATGTTGTTTTTTTTCAACAGTTTCACTTTTGGGAACAAAAAAAGCACTTGGATTTTTATCATCACATATCGTAAAATAAAAATCTCTTGCATCTGCCTCTGTATTTTGAAACATTTTGGTAAATATTTTACGCAACCGCTTTATGACAAGTTGGTTTGTTTCAGATTGTTCGTCTAAAAGTCGCATTCCTTCAAAATCGTTGTTCTCTAATATTCTTGTCATTATTTAGCTCCATCAGCGATTATGGGTTATTATACCATATTTTATGCTGATTGTAAATAAAAAAGCTAAAATTTTTGTTAAATAGCAAAATTTAAACGATAATATAAATATCAACACTCCGAAAGGAAATAAAACCTTACCATATGAACCGATGCTAACCCTTGACACGCAAGGCATTCAAGGAATTGCAAATGAAAATATACAATCAGGGTATATGCAATTTTGCGAACCGCAAATTCTCTTTAAAAAAAACAAGAGGTTAGATGTAAAAATCTAGCCTCTGTCTTAAGTGGCTGGAAGACTGGTGAGGAAACAGAACAAAAATCGGCACAAATTTATTATATGTTTATTAATCATCGTTCAGAAATCTTATCTATGAAAGAGCAAGTCCAGCTGATAAGAGGTGTGCTTGCTGCTTAATCCGAGTTTCAAGCCAAAACCTCAAGGAGAAAATGGCAAAATCATTGGAAAATAAGCCGTTCTTAAGCGATTCTCTCTTAATTCAAGCCATATCGTTTTATAAACCTTGAGAGTGTCATATATTGGACATTCATAATTTTTGATATCTGATTCTTGGAAACCCCTTTGGCAAGCAGGTCTTGAATGCGTTTAAGGTTCTTGGCTAACTTCAATCTCTTTGATTCTGCTCCGACTGGTCTGCCAAGCTTAATGCCTTGCTCTTTCTTGGAAGCAAGTGAACACTTTGTCCTTTGGCTGATGAGGTCTCTTTCAATTTGGCTGGCAAGACCGAAAGCAAAGGCTAATACTTGCGATTGCAGGTCATTTCCTAGATGATAATTCTCTTTGATAGTGATGACTTGGCAATTCTTGTTCAAACAAGTTTGTAGAATAGAGAAAGTCTCGGGAACAGACCTTGAGATTCTTGAAAGTTCACTTGTTATCAAAATGTCATTTGATTGCAGTTTCTCTAATAGTTGCCCTAATTGTCTTTTGTTCAAAGGCTTTCGTGATGAAATTGTTTCTTCCACCCAAACATCAATTTTCATATTGTGTTTAGCGGCATAGTCGCTGATTTCATACTCCATGTGTTCAAATGATTGCTTTTCGGTGCTTTTGCGGATGTATCCGTAAATCATAAAATTCTCCTTTTGATATATTTATCAGGAGAATCAAAGAATTATGCTCAAAATGTTCTGCTGTTTTAACGAACATTAAAATCAACTAATTTTTTAAGTATTTTGTTGAGGTGTAATGCGGCTCATTTAGGGCTATATAATTTCTTGAAATGCACGGAAAACAAAGGAGTTTCAAGGAATTTAACGGTAACAAGATTGGACATTTGCTTTATCTTGATTACCGCTTCAACAAAATTGTTCGTTTCTGTTAAGTGCGAAATAAGGAAAACTTAACAGGATTGGATAATGGGTAAAATTTGTGCATTTTTAGGCAATGATTACGATTTCATGCATGGTAGAAAGCGTGAAAGAAGACCAAGAATTTGGTTAAAAGAAAAGGTAAAAGAACAAATTATCAATCTGATAGAAAATGAAGATGTTACAACCTTTTTTGTGGGAGAAATCGGCGGATTTGAAGAAGATGCCTATGATGCTGTTTTGGAAGCAAAGGAACTGTATCCGCATATTCATATTACGCTTGTCATATCTAAAATAACGGAATTGCATCCGGTGGGTGAGGATATTTCAAATTATATCCATAAAGGAAAACCATGTGATGACTTTATCTACCCAGATAAAAGCGCAATGGGCTATAAAAGATTAAGCATTGTCTACCGAAACCGCTACATCATAGAAAACACGGATTTCATAATCGCCTATAACGAATACCACGGCAAAGCCTATGAGTTTTGCAAGCAGGCAAAGAATAAAGGGGTGAATGTGATTGAGCTAAGGAAAGATGATGATTAAAAATTTATGTTGTGATAATCATAAAAACATTCTTATTGTATTTTAATAGATTATGCTTAAAATGCGAAAAGATAGACTTTGGTATTATAGTAGCAATTAGGAGATTAAATATGAAAAACACAGCAAGCATCATTGCATTAGCGATATTATCATTATTTGTAGGCTTTTTCTTCGGAGAAAGGAGTAATACAAAACAAACCGAAGATGTTATTCATTGTGGGTATAATCAAGAGTCATTAAAGGAAACGTATACCAATTGGATAAACAAAGCGCTTGTTAATGCTGATAAGCGTGCTGAAAAGCATCCGGTGAAAGTAGTTGATGTGCAAGGCGTAATGGAATATAACTCAATTCCAGAATTTATGAAAGTTAAGTTATATGAGGATTTTAAGGATAGTAAAGTATGCCAAGCATCCTTGCTGGTAAACTACACACCAGATAGCGAGAAAGAAACATTAGAAGAAATTACCGTAAGATTCCAAAAAATAGCAACAGCTCCAAGTGAAGATGGATTATTTTCAAGCAATATAATATCTTCTGGCTATGATGTGAAAGAAATGACAGAGCAAGTTGTTGAGTTCTTTAAGAAGCACAACAAGGATAAAAAGTAAAGACTATTTAAGCAGCTATTTGCACATTAGCCATTCTCTTAATCATCATATCAATCTGCTCTTTGGTAACACCTTGGGCGGTGAAGATGTTTTCCAGTTGCTTAACTCTTAATCCTGCTTGGAAAAGTTTGCTCTGTAGCAATGAATTTTCTCTTTCCAGTGTCTCTATACGGATTTTAGCTAATTCAAGCTCATGGGCGGAATATTGGGCTTCTCTTTCATAATATTCCTTATCGTCTCTCAATACTTTTTTATCAATATTATTCATATTCTCAACAATCGGTGCAAATTCTTTACCAGTATAAACCAAATGGCGGCGTCCTTGCTTATCATAGCCTAGTTGTAAATATTCCAACTTAACCAGTTTAGCAATAGCTTTCCTAACGGTATCAGGCTGAACATCAATACATTTGGCAATGTTTTTATTATCTCCGAAGAATGTCGGATGTTTGGGATTTTTAGTGCGATAGATAACTAATTGTATGATTAATCTTTCTGTAACAGAGAGTTCTGTTTTACTTCTACTCATATTGTTTCCTTTAATAAATTTCTATAATTATTTATCAGGGAAAATAAGGCTTTGGCATTTATATCCGCCCCCTTGGCATCTATATCCGGATTTTTGAGGTTTTTGGCACGTATATCCGGTTTTGGTGGCATTTATATCCGGTTTGGGCGGCACGTATATCCGGTTTAGGCGGCACGTATATCCGGTTTTGAAAATCCAAACCCCTTGTGAAATAAGGGCTAAAGGGCAATTTTTTGCTCCTAAAATATAATATAATATAAAAGAAAATATATTTTAAAATAGAGCACTTTTTGTCCGGAATTAAAATAGAAACCAAAGTAATTTCCTGATGAATTAATAATAACAAATGAGCAAATAGATTCGCAAAAATAAAATCTGTAATTAATGACGAAAATAATATTGACGACAAATGACTCGTATAAATTACTGGTGCTATTTACAGGATAACAAAATCACAGGGAAAATGGAAATTCAGTGGGGAGTGGTGCTTTTTTGTGGGGCGGATATAACAAAAAGCAGCACACTGGGAAGGATGCTGCCTTTTTGATGAAATTTATATTGAAACAATACGAGCAGAAATCTGCTACACAAATATTTATCAGCAAAAATGTCTGTAGAGTAATTCCAACAAAGCAATTGACTCTGTAATTTTTTGTTTTATCATAGAACAGAAATAGAACATAGCGGAGTTAAAATGCGGCAGCACATAATAGCTTTAATTGATTGCGATTGCTTTTTCGTTTCTTGTGAACGGAAGGATAATCCCGATTTGCAAGGAAAGCCTGTATGCGTTATGACTGGTGGAGGCAGCAAGGGGATTATTGTATCAAGAGCTAAAGAAGCCAAAGCCCTTGGTGTCAAAATGGGACAGCCGTATTTTCAGGTCAAGCCTCAATATCCCAATGCAATTTGTATTGCCGCTCGGATGCACCGCTATTCCGAGATTTCTAAAGAGGTAATGGATTGCATAAGGACTTTCAGCCCAGATGTGGAAGTAACTTCGGTTGATGAGGCATACATTGACCTAACAAGCCTTGATAAGGTCTATAAGTCAACTTATACCGATATAATCAAGAAAATCCGTCAAACCATCTGGGACAAGGTAGGAATTCCTGTTTCAATTGGTTTGAGTTGCTCCAAAACATTAGCTAAATTGGCATCTGATAAAGCAAAGAGTAATAATGGGATATTTGTTATTCGTCCTGATAAGATATTAGATGTTGTGGGAGAAATGCCGATTGAAGATGTTTGTGGTATTGGCAGAAAGAACAGCGAGCATATGAAGTTTAGCGGCATCTTTACCATTAAAGACTTTGTAGAGAAAGACAACGGATGGATAAGGAAAGCCTTTGGGATTAACGGCTTAAATCTTAAAAGTGAATTAACCGGAACGGCAACATCTTTGGTTAATAGCGAGCCAACCGCCCCACAAAGTATTCAAGATACAAGGAGTTTTGAGGATTTTACGCAGAATTTGGACTATTTGGAGCACGAGCTGAACGGACACATTCACAATGCTTGCCAGAAGCTACGGAGGTGGAATGGCTTTTGTGGATGCGTGGAGGTCATTCTCAAGACCAAAGACTTCAAATATTACGCCACAGAAGCGAAATTAGAAAATCCGACTAATGGTGACCAAGAAGTTCGTATGACCACTGTACGGCTCTTAAAATCGCTTTATAGACCTAATTTAATCTATCGGGCGACTGGAATTACTCTCAAGAACCTGTCTTATGGAGAAATTCAGCAATCCTTATTTGAAGAAATCAAACCCCACGATGACAAACTCTCGCATTTGGTAGATGAATTGGAAGCCAAATACGGCAGAGGGATAATTAAAACAGGAATGTAATTTTTTTCAATTTCATTTTTATCCAAATCAAAATCAGCAAATTTCTCCAAATAAATATTTTCGTGAGGGGAACTCACGGAAATTAACTTTTAAACAATAGGAGTATGATTATGCTTAAAACATATAATAAAGAAAATAACACCTATAGCCGTTACTTCCACGTTTCAGAAATAGAAGCTGCTTTAGAGAAAATGAAGCAAATCAGCAGCCGTGTGGAATATAAGCCTTTTGATGAGATTCCTGATAAAAACCAATTAGAAGATTACCACGTAACCATTGATGATGCTAATAGTTTGGAAAAGATGTTTGCCGATAATCCAACTTTTAAATTGGAAAGCCCGATGGACATTATGAGAAGAACCATTTTATTAATAGCTTGCGGTATGAGTGAAGATACTGAAGGAATTGAATACCTTATTAGCAGAGGTGCAGAAATTAATAGAAATGATTTGTTTGGCGAAAATGCTTTAATGTATGTCATTCAAAACCAAAATATGCCAACAGATATGAAATTAAAAGCTGTTCAATTACTGATTGACCATGGAATTGATGTAAATTGGGCTAATAGCCGTTGTGAAACAGCTTTGATGATGGCATTAAACCAGATAGAAATAGAAGTTGCCGAGCTTTTAATAGATAACGGAGGAGTTGTTTATCTACCACCAAGAAGACCTAAAGAGCCTGATACCAGAGAATAAAAATAACCAATCCTTACATATTTTGATATTAAACCGTCATAACTCCTGTGGCGGTTTTTTATTGTTTTTGCACATTTTTATTAAAATTGAAACAAAAGTTATTGACTTTTAGTCATTTATATTATATGTTACCCTCATATCAGTACGGAGGGTGTTATGAACAAACGACAGGAAAATGCCTTGAAAACAAAGCAAAAGCTACTTGATACGGCAGCAGATTTAATTATTAAAGGCGACTTTGATTCCCTTAAAGTTGAAGACATTACAAAAGCATGCGGGTGTGCTAAAGGAACTTTTTATGTATATTTCAAAAATAAAGAGGAAATAAGTTGTGAAATATGCCGTTCATTATTTAAGAAAATAGAATTGGATATGGATAAGATGAAAGGGAAAACCTTCATTGACAAGATGCAATACTATTTTGAACAATTTATGGTGGAAGTTGAACGTTATGGTATCAACATGTGCCGCGAATGGATTAGAGATGTTATTGACCCTAAAATAGCAACAGAAAACTGGGATAATTCTAAATGGCAATTTGATGTTGATATGCTGACCGGCATTTTGGATAAAGCTATTAAAGATAAAGAACTCAAAACAGATACACCGATTGACATACTGGCCAATGTAATTATTTCAGAATTATATGGAATGATGACCTGTTGGTGTATGTCTGACGGCAAATTTGAGCCGAAAGAATGGACGTCAAGATTTTTTGGAATGCAATTAAATCCGATATTACAAAAGTATTTGGCAAAGGAATAAGCAAATGAAAAAATTTTTAGGAGCATTGATAATATCAACATTATTCGGAGGAAATGCCATGGCAATGAGCGAAGACGAAGCAAAAAACGTTATTTTCGGATTTGGTAAAGAAAATACGGCTTATGCCAAGTATTTCACCGGAAAAAGCTATTTGAACCCGATTACGACCGACAACGGTGTGCCGATGTATAATGTGACCTTTGAGCCAAAGTGCCGCAATAATTGGCATATTCATCATAAAGGCGGACAAATATTGCTTGTTACAGCAGGTCGTGGTTGGTATCAGGCTTGGGGTGAAGAACCGAGAGAATTAAAATCGGGTGATGTCGTAAATATTCCGGCGGAAACTAAACATTGGCACGGCGCTGCAAAAGACAGTTGGTTCACACATATTGCCGTAGAAGTACCATCGGAAGGCGGTTCTAATGAGTGGCTTGAGCCTGTAACCGATGAAGAATATAACAAATTGAAGTAAAGGGAAATGACTATGAAAACAGTAACTTTAAGCAATGGAATAAAAATGCCGATGATTGGTTTCGGCGTATTTCAAATACAGCCTGGTGAAGAAACTGAAAAAGCGGTTTTGGGAGCATTAAAAGCAGGATATAGAATGATTGATACGGCACAGGCTTATGGAAATGAAGAATCTGTCGGCACAGCCATAAAGAAATCAGGTCTTGACCGCAAGGATATTTTCATTGTTACCAAAGTTTGGATTTCAAATTGCGGAGAAGAACGAGCCTATGCTTCAATTTTGACCTCTCTCAAGAAATTGCAGACAGAATATATTGATTTGTTGCTTATTCATCAACCTTTCGGTGATTATTACGGCACATACCGAGCAATGGAGCGTGCTTATAAAGAAGGTAAAGTAAAGGCAATCGGAGTTTCTAACTTTTATCCTGACAGACTGGTTGATTTGCATCATTTTGTAAAAATTAAACCGATGGTTAACCAAGTAGAAACCCATGTGTTTAACCAACAAAAACGAGCCAATGAAATAATGAAAAAACTCGGTTGTCAAATTATGTCTTGGGGACCGTTTGCCGAGGGTAAGAACAATTTATTTAAGAACGAAACGCTTGTATCTATTGGTGAAAAATATAATAAAACATCGGCACAAGTGGCACTACGCTTTTTGTTGCAGGAAAATGTTATCATTATTCCAAAGTCAGTGCATCAAGAACGCATTGAACAAAATTTTGCTGTTTTTGACTTTGAATTAAGTGAAGATGATATGAATAAAATTCGGCAATTAGATATGGGCGAGAGTTTATTTATAGACCACTTTTCGGCAGATGCAGTTGAGTTTTTGGTAAATTATACAATTCCACAAGAATAAAGGCTAAAACAATGAAAAAAGTAATCATTATCAACGGAAGCCCGAGAAAAAACGGCAACACAGCTAAAATGCTAAAAGAAGCGCAAAAAGGTGCTGAAGAAACAGGTGCAGAAGTAGAATACTTTAACCTCTATGATTATGATTTTAAGGGCTGTCGGAGTTGCTTTGTCTGCAAATTAAAGGGTAATAAGACAGGCGGATTATGTGCTATTAAAGACGAAGCAAAACCAATATTGGAAAAGATTTTGCAAGCAGATGCGGTTATTATGGGAAGCCCGATTTATTATTCCTATCCGACTGGTGTATTCCGTATGTTGATGGAACGCATGCTTTTTGCTGCAGCTACTTACGAAAAAGACGAAAAAACAATGTTTAAAAAGCAAATTAACCGCAATATTCCGTTTGGTTTGATTTATACAATGAACGTCAATGATGAACAATTTGGGCAATATGATTATGATACCATCCTAAACCGTCCGAATGAAACATTCTTAAAGTTAATATTTGGATATTGCGAAACACTTTGTTCTTATGATACATACCAGTTCAATGACTATTCAAAATATAAATGTGATATGTTTGATGAAAAACACAAAGCGGAAGTTCGTGATAATCAATTTCCGAAAGACCTAGCAAAAGCCCATGATTTAGGTAAAAGATTGGTAGAGATGAACATTTAATGGCACTATAACAAATAAGCCGAGTTTAACCGCTCGGCTTTTATCTCAAACACTTTTTGATAGCATTCATAGCATCGTGCATTCTACCAGAAGCATATATCAGTTTTAGGGAATACTTTTCATTTATTGGCTCATACTGTCTAAACAGCCAAAACAGCTTTTTCTCAATCAAATCACAGTCTTCTATAAATGATTGGAGCATTTCATTGGTTTCTTCAACAGCATCGTCTTCTTGTAAAATTTCATAGCTTACAATGTTTTTACAATGATTTCCTAGAAAATCATCCATTTCTTCTTTATTTTCAAAGAACTTATAACCTTTACGGTTAGTAATTGTTTCAATCAGCACTTTCATAACAAATCCTTATAATTTATAAGAATATTTATAAAAGTTGGCAATTTAAACCAAGCGACGGATTATGCCTTAAATACCGAGGAGAGCATTTTTTCTAGGGTTTTGCCTTCGGATTTGCCATCATAAACCACTTGTCCCTGTTCTAAAATATATGCCCAGTCGGTCAAAGGAAGCAGGGTTTTAAGGTTATGTTCCACAATCACAAAAGCGGTTCCTAATGCATCTTTTAATTCTTTTATCTTATGGAATGTATCAGATGTCAGCTTTGGAGCTAAACCGATTGACGGCTCATCCATAAACACCATGCGCGGTTTGTTTATCAATCCGCGAGCAAGCGCGACCATTTGTTGCTGACCGCCGGAAAGGTTACCGGCTAAATCTTCCAGACGAGGCTTTAAGTCAGGGAAGTGGGTTAAGATTTCTTCCAAACGCTCTGGAAAAGCTGACCTGTCTTTCCAAAAATGGGTTGCCAGTTCAAGGTTTTCCATCACAGTCATATTGCGGAAAACACGCTTTCCTTGCGGTACGCAGAAAATCCCTTGTTCAACATAAGATTGCGGAGAGGCGGTAATTTTCTTGCCATCAAGTAAGATATCTCCTGCCATTGGTTTTAATAAGCCATACGCGGTTTTAAGAAGTGTAGATTTGCCGGCACCGTTTGCGCCCATAATCACGGTAATTGTGTTATCTTTCAAAGTTACAGAAACATCATTTAACACAACCTTTTTACCATATCCGGCTCTTATGTTCTTCAGCTCAAGCATTCTTACTCCTCAACTTTTACCCATTGACCATCTTTATAAACACGCACCGGAACATCCATACGCATAATACCATTTGGTTCAATTTTCATTTCGCCGAAAGCCCCATTCCATGTTTTGAAATCTTTAACGGTTTGCAAAACATCAGCATTATCCGGCAGTTTATTTCCCTCTCTAGGTTTTGTGCTTTCAAAGGCTTTGATAATCATATCTAAACCATCATATAAGTTTGCCGAACAGGCTTCTACACGGTTTTGATATTTTGCAAAATATTCTTTTTCAAAGTCTTCGTTATCGCTTAATTGATATATTGACCATACCCCGTTCACGGGAGGGAATACTTTCAAGCTGATGTTTGCAAATGTGCCTAGAGAACCAAGATTGTTTTTACCGGTCAATTCATAATATTGTTTAACAAAAATGCTATTCATTGGTTCAACTCCGAACAAAATATAATAATCCGGAGCTTTTTGTTCCATTTTCTGAATAGATAGGCGATAATCTGTTTCACCTATAGCGTATCTCTCATTAAAAATAACTTCAATTCCTTCTTTGGGTAAGTGTTCTGCGGCATAACCCAATAAAACATCACTAACGGCAGATTGGCTACCTAACAAAGCAACTGTTTTAGCATTTCTTTTCTTGAGCTCTCGTAACGCAGAGGCGTATATTTCTTCATTTTGTGATGATGTGTTTAATCCATATTTTGGCAAATCGGCTTTACCGAACGAACAGGAAAGGCTGATAACTTTGTTTTGGTTGGCAATGTCATCAACCGGTCTATCAACCACACCAAACACGGAAACAACTACTTTTGATTTATCTATATTGATAAATTTTTGCGCATTAATAGCGGCTTGTTGCGGTTTAACTATGTCATCCTCAAAAACAATCTGATAATTGTATTTGGTATCTTTTTTTTGCCATTTCTCCATAACCATATTTAAAGCATTTTTTGCCCCTTCACCAATATATGATAAATTACCGCTTAAAGGTAAAGTGGCACCGATTTTAATAGTTGGCTTTCCATTCGCTTGAGCATTTTCTTTTTTGTTATCACACGCCACTAGCGCTAAAACCATGCATAAACTCAACAACCACTTTTTCATTTTGTTTCCTTTCATTTACACCCCCAAATATGATTCTTGCACGGCTTTGTTTTGAAGCACTTCTTCCGGCTTACCTTCTGCCAAAAGTTTACCATGATTAAGCACGATGATATGGTCGCACAATCTTCTAATTAAGCTCATATTATGCTCAATAATCACAATTGTCTTTCCTTGCCGTTGCAAACCGCAGATAATCTCACAGACTTGCTCCACAATTTCGGGGAACAAACCGGAGAACGGCTCATCAAAGAAGTATATATCTGCATCTTGCATCAACACACGCCCGATTTCCAATAACTTCCGCAAGCCGTAAGAAAGTTCCTCGGCATTCTTATGGCGATGTTCGGTTAAAGAGGTCATCTCCAACACTTTTTCTAAGCGGTCTTGGTAATCCTTGGTTGAAACTTCCTTTAGGCTCTCAATCAAATTATTTTCCGCCACAGGCAACAAGAGGTTATCAATGACCGACATTTGTTCAATCAGCCGTCCGTCTTGGAATGTTCTTGCAATGCGGTATTTGCGGAGTTCATTAGATTTGATATGTGTTCGTTTTTTATCACGAACGGTAATTTCTCCGCTATCAGGGAACAACATTCCGGTCAAAATATTGATTAACGTTGTTTTTCCCGAACCATTTGAACCGATTAATCCGATAGTTTTAGCTTGCGGAATATTAACCGTAAGGTCATCAATTGCTTTAATTCCCATAAATGATTTCGTAAGGTTCTTAACGGTAATAATATCCAAGCCATATGCAGACGGCGGATTGACATCACACACTAATCCGGCGGACTGCTTCTTAAACTTGAATATGTCTCTAATCTTTTTCATCTTATTACATCCGATACTTGCCAAACAGGCCTTGTGGTTTGAAAATCATCATTAGCAAAAGCATTCCACCGTATATCATCTGTTGCAACTGTGCGGCGGTTTCATAGGGAAGTCCGATAAAACGCAATATCTCCGGCAATGAAATCAAAATCAATGCCCCGACCACACTGCCGATTGCGGACGATAATCCCCCGACAATAATAATTGTGAATAAGAAAATACCTTCTTTGAGCTGAAAACTTGATGGGTCAATAAAAGCAATATAGCTTGCAAAAAATGCACCGGCAATGCCTGAAAGTGCGGCAGAAAGCACAAATATCACACTTTTATAATGCTTGGTTTTATAGCCCATAACATGGGTTAAGTGCTCATCTTCACGAAGTGCCTTTAAAACGCGCCCGAATGATGATTTGTTTATCCATTGATACAATACATATAAAGCCACCGTAAACACAGCCACCAAGCCTAAAAAGGCAGTGTTAGAATAAAAGGCATACGAGCCTATTTGTGGTTTACCTATTCCAAAAATCCCTAGCGGTCCGTGCGTAACGGATTTCCAGTTTTGTAATATAGAAAAGACAATAATGGATAATCCGGCAGACACAATCGCGTAATAATCACCTTGGAAACGCGCCAAAATCTTACCAACCACAAAGGCAAGCACAGCATTAATGGCAATACCCAAGATAATGGTGGTAAAAAAGCCTAATCCGAGCGAAGTCATACCGATTGCCGTAGCATAGGCACCGATGCCGTAAAAAGCAGCTTGTGCCAAAGACACCAAACCACCCATACCGATAAGCATATTAAGCGACAATGCCAACATGCTATATATGCCAAAAAGTATCGCCAGATTAATTAAATATTCCATAAAAACTAATCTCCTAAAAAGACCGGCTTACCGTCTTTATATGTGCGCCATTCGGCTTTATTAGCAATAAAACCGTTATCAAGCAGCTTGCAATCACCAGACATACATTTGCGTGTTGCATTGGCTCTGATATAAGCCAAAATTTCATCAATATTGGTGACATCTTCAACATTTTCAAACGCATCTATGGCAAGACTTATCAAGTCATAAGCAGAAGCCGCCATATAAACATTTTTAAGGTTATATTCTTCCATTAGGCGATTAATAAATTCAGGTGTGCCGGAATTGCCACCGAAATGATGTATATCGTTATAAAGGGATGTATCTGTATCCACATCTATACCGGAACCAAAAATATGGTTCGGTTCTACATTATTTTCACTTAACTGACGCAATAAGATATTTGATTGTGGCGGCCAAAATTGGATATAAAAATGGTTAAATCCTTGGGCTTGATATTTTTGAATAACAAAACGGAAATCCAAATCAGACGGATTAAAACACTCAACTTTTGTTTCCATTCCTTGAGCTTTCAGAACTTCTGCCAATTTTTCCGTACCACTGCAAGCAACACCGACATTAGCGGCTAAAAGAGCTAATTTATTGACTTCTTCCTGTTGTAAAGCCTTAAGGACTAACTGACGATAACTTTGCAAAGTTGGTCCTTGGAAAAAGCTCGTCTTTCCCATCGGAGCGGCATGTTCATCTTCCAAGGTTGAGCACATGTGTAATAGTTTGGCATTTTCAGCCAACGGTGCCACAACGCGTCCGATACCGGTCGTAAAAGAAAGCAACATATTAACTTTATCTACGGACAGCAATTTATTAGTTGCTGTGGCAGATTTTGCAGGAGAATGTACATTATCCTCAAAAACAGCATCATAATGGTATTTAAGGTTTCCTTTAGCTTTATCTTCAATAGCTGCAAGTGCACCGAATTTAACGGCTGTACCAACAACCGAATTATCACCCGTTAACGGCAAAATGGCGCCGATTTTGATGACAGGTTTGGTATTCGCTTGTGTCTCTGTTTTTTTCTCATCTTTGCATGCTACCAGCGCCAAAACCATACATAAACTCAATAACCACTTTTTCATTTTGTTTCCTTTCTATTCTTTTATAGCAACGGATTTACCATCTTTAATCATTCTGACAGATGGTTTGACAACAATAAAACCATCTTCTAAAACTGTTGCCTTGCCCGAAGCCGTTTCATAATCTTTAACATTGTCAAAAATCCATTGACGAATACTTTCTTTTGTCGGTTTATCCTGACCTTTGACCACAGGTGCATTCTCAACAGCGTTAATAAAGATTTCTAAATCAGAAGCCACATTGCCGACACAAGACTGTGATTGCATATTCTTGCGATTCATTAAATGTAGTTGAAATTCATCTAACCCGTTTTGATTACTGTCAATATACCATAAGTTATTGGCAATACTACGGTGCTCTTCATCAATTTCTGCTATGGCATCAATTGCCGTAACATTGTCATTTCTACCTGTAATTTCCTTTAATTGTTTAATAAACAAGTAAGGTGATGGCGGATAGCCCGAAATCATATACAAATCAGGATTTCTATCGTGAGCTTTAATAATAGCGGCTTTATAATCTTTTTCTCCTGGATTAAAGTATTCTTTAAAAACAATCTCAATGTCTGATTGATTTTTAATATAATCTTCAATAACTTTGTATTGTTCCATAATAGTCCCGTTATCAATAAACATTGCTACACTTTTGACATTTCTCTTTTTTAATTCTCTAAGTAATAATTCTGCTTCGTCTTCATAGGTATTTTGCATATTAAAACCATATTTTCCAGTATTAGCTGTTCTTCCATAGGAGCATGCAAAACTAAACACATCATGCTTGGCAGACATTGAGGCGGCAATATTACTCATCATATTCCACATAGAAAAGATAGAATCTACTTTATCAATAGAGATAAGTTTGTTTATATTGTTAGCGGTTTTCATGGCATTCATTTGATTATCTTCAAAAATGAGCAGATAATCATACTTTAAGCCTTTTTCTGACATATCTTCTACAATCATTTCCAGAGCAGATTTTGCGGCTTGCCCTGCTTCTGCGGCATCTCCGGTTAAAGGTAAACTTGCACCGATTTTGATAACCGGTTTGCTGTCAGCTTGTGCGGTTTCTTTTTTATCATCACAAGCCGCGAGTGCCAACACCATGCATAAACTCAATAACCACTTTTTCATTTTGTTTCCTTTCGTTTTATTCTTCTTCAACGACAGTTTCGCCGTTAATAATAGTTTTTACAATGACAGAACTATCAATGTTACCTTCTTCATCAATGTTTATTGAAGATAAAACAGTATCAAAATTCTTGTTATGTAGCATTGTTTCAACAACATCTTCTGTGGTCGGCAAAATGTTTCCATTTTTAACCGGTGCTTTTTCAAAGCCATCTACAATCATCTTAAAGCCATCAAACAAATTAACCGTACACGGCAGCATATTTAGACCTGTTTCTTTTTTAAAGCGAGCAGGAAATGTACTTTTTCCTATACTTGCTGTAAAATAAGAAGCGCCTTCAAAGGTTTCAGGATAAAACCCAAAAATATTCATATTAACAAGTGGAACATTTAATTCAAGTTCATGACTTTGTTTTGCAAAAGCTTGCAGAGTCGGTGCTAAAACATGTGCGTATAAAACATCAGGTTGAGCTTGTTTTATTTTGTAAATAGAAGTTCTGACATCTATGACACCACGGTCAACAGCTTCTTGATAAACAATATCAAAACCATTTTCTTTTAACATGGGTATAAATTCATCAAGATATTCTACAACTTCCAGAGCATTTTCATAAAGAAACGCTATCTTTTTATAATTGTGGTCTTTGAAATATTTCATCATGCGATAGCGATATGTTTCAAGTTTCGGTGCATGATTAAAATTATAATATCCTTTACCGACCACATCAGATTCCGAACAACTCATATGAAGCATTTTGTTCTTTTCAGCCCAATCTGAAGTAACAGTTCCATCTGTTCCCCATAAGCTCATAACGGCACGGACTTTATCAATGCTTTTGAATTTATATAAGTTAGAAACAGTTTTTTTAGGCTGAAAAACATTATCTTCTACAATTAATTCGTATTTATATTTAGTATTTTGCTTTTCAACATCGTGCAATGCTAGCTCAAGAGAAGCTTTTTGTACTTTTCCTGCCATAGCCATATCTCCGGTCATTGGCAAATTTACTCCAATCTTGATAACGGGCTTATTATCCGCATTTGCTTGCGTTTCTTCCTTTTTATTATCACAAGCCGCGAGTGCCAACACCATACATAAACTTAATAACCACTTTTTCATTTGCTTACTCCTCTACTTTGACAGGTTCGCCATTGATAATTTTCTTAACAATCGGTTGTCCGTTTAAGATGCCATCCGGCTCAGTTGTTATTTTGCCGACAGCAGTTATTTGTCCGGCACTGTTGTTTTGAATATAATTGATAACTTGTTCTTTATCGGTTGTTCCAGCACCTTCGTAACCAAAAGTTATCATTTGCAAGATAAAGTCCATATATTCAGAATAATCTGTTGTGGCTGTTCCTGTTTTTGCCTGATAACGTGCAATAAAATCATCAGTTGCCGGAGCAGCATCAACATACCACATTCCTTCGGCCAATCCTCTGTTTTGCAAATAGGTGAAACTTTCAATACCCGTTACAGGAATATTGATACCTGATTCTCTATATTGTTTCATAAACACATCAATCGTAGGCATTGCCAATTGTGCTATAATATAGTCGGGATTATTTTCCTTAATTTTATAAAGCATTATGCGAAAATCCTTTTCATCTGCATTAACATGAAAAGTTTGACCGATTTCTATTTGTTTATCTTGTTCTATCCTTTTTTGAAAGTAATCCAACATGGATTGTGGTCCTGTTGCATTAACAATCACAACATCAACTTTTTTAACCCCTTGTTTTAATAATTGGCGATACATAACATCAGCTTCACCTTCCGGATTAGAAGAAGTGATTAGGTTATAAAATCCTTTGCTGACAGCAGGGTCGGTAGCAACAGAAAAATGAATAACTTTGTTTTGTTCTGCCGTTGGTGCAACAACTGCTCCGAAATTTGACATAACACTGATTAAAACATCAACTTTATCGGCATTAATCAGCTTTTGAGTTAAGGTTGCCTGCTTGGATAAAACATACTGATTATCTTCAAAAATAACCTTATAGTCAAATTTATGCGGCTTTTTGTTAAATTCTTCAAAAAACATTTCTGATGCTTTTTGTGCTGCCGCGCCAAATGCCGCACCATCACCGGACATTGGATACATCGCTCCGATTTTGATGGTTGGCTTTCCGTTTGCTTGTGTGTCTTCCTTTTTGCTATCACAAGCCACTAGCGTTAAAATCATACAAAAACACAAAAGCCATTTTTTCATTATTTACTCTCCTTTTTCTGAAAAATTCCATGAGGTCTTAAAGATAAAAATGTAATAAAGATAACAAAAGCTATCAAATCTCGCCACTCGGATGCGAAAATCAACACCCCGATGTTTTCCGCCAATGCCAAGAACAATGCGCCAAAGAATGCACCGCGCAAATTTGCTAATCCACCAATAATTGCGCCAATCATACCTTTAAACAACAAATTAAAACCCATCGTCGGTGTCATACCGGTATCATAACCAATCAAAACACCATCAACACCAAGCACAATTCCGGTTAAAACCGAAACGAGCAAAATAATCTGATTATTTTTCATACCGATGGTATTGGCAAGCGAAGCACTATCATGCACAGCACGGATTTTTAAACCGATAAAAGTATGGTGCAACAAATAGTTCAAAAACGCAAAACAAACAAAAAAAGTAACAATAGTTAATGCTTGCACCAAAGGAATACTGGCAAAACCCAAATGCACAGTTATTGCTGACTGGATGGAGCCTAAATTTTGATATTGTGGTCCAAACACAAGCAAAATTACTGATTCAAAAATTGTATATACCCCCAAAGATGCAACCATTAAAACCATAGATGATGCCCCGTGATTGCGCATTGGGGTATAAATGCCTGCTTCTAAAAAATAAGAAAACAATGCACAGATAGCAATTGCCCCGATAATTCCAAACCACATCGGTAAACCGCAAAGAGAAATCAAACCATAGGCGGCATAAGCCCCTAAAGCACCAACTGCCCCCAGTGTCATATTAAAAAACGGAGAAACAGAATACATCAAACGGAACGCCATAGCCATTAAGCCATATCCTGCTCCGACAATCAAAGTATTAAGCAACAAGTGTAGTAACATTTGCACAACAATAGACCTTTTGTTATCAATTCTTGATGATTATAAAGGCATTTATTTTATTTTTCATTAAAATAATATTGATGTAGGCGCATTTTTTTGTCCTTTAACATAATATAGGGATTAGGTGATAGATTAAGATTGTTGATAACACCTTGATTTAAAAGAAAATATCCTGAAATCAACCAGTTACCGGCATTTTTTATCAAAAAAAATGCTTGACATGTAGATTCTGGCATGTTTAAATCATTCCAGATTTGAAATGATAACCAAATCAAAAGTGAATTTATAAACCAACTTGTCCCACTTTAAGCGGACTAAAAGGAGAATTAAGATGACTAACCCTCAAGCCGAATTGCGTCGGCAGTTAATAAACGCATTATATCATGATGATTTAAGCCAAGTAACCAATTTATTGAACCAAGGTGTAAATGTAAATTTACCATACAATCACAATGGTTGGACACCATTTATGTGGGTGTGCAAAGAACATTGCGACCCTGAAATCATCGGAAAGTTTTTGATTTGTGGCGGTAAGGTTGATAAAGCCAACAAACACGGCAAAACACCTCTGCACATTATGGCGGCACATCGCAGCTCTTTTGATTGCTTGCAGATTTTGCTAGCCAACGGAGCTAATCCGAATGCTCAAGATGAAGACGGCAACACACCATTACATATTGCCGTATCCCACGTTCAAGCCGATATTCATATGGATGTGATATGGAATTTGTTCCTTAAGACCGATGATACTATTCGCAATAATGACGGCAAGACCGCTTATGACCTTGCTAAAGAAAATCCATACTTTACCGATGAAGAAGTTCTAAAGATTATGAAGGAGAGCTGCAATGCCTAATACAACCGAAATAGCTCTTCAAAATGACAACTTCCGCAAGCATTTATCGCAAGGAACGCTCGTTTTAACCCAAGGTATTCGGAGTAATACAAAAGAAGACCTTGAAGCAATTATAACCAAAGTAAGGACTTTTGATACTTTTGATGAAAACAATGACCCGTACAATGAGCATGACTTTGGTGCATTTGACTATAAGGGCAAAAAGATATTTTGGAAGATTGATTACTATGACCAAGAGTTTTTGTATCTCTCACCGGATGTATCAAACCCAAGAGTAACCAATAGAGTTTTGACGATTATGTATGCGGAGGAATACTAATGAAATACGATGTTTTAGCCACACCTGACCTAGAAGAACTTTGCAAATGGGTAAATGAAAAGCTCAAACAAGGATGGCAGCTTCAGGGAGGTATAGCCACTATGACACACCAACCGAGATATACGGTTTTCTACCAAGCAATCGTGAAACCAACAAAATAAAAGCAACCGAGAGATTGTGGACTTTATTTCCTTTCAACCACAACCTCTCAAAAAGGAGACAGACAATGACTAATGGCGAATTTGTAGATGATAAAAAGATTAAAGACATTATGACCTATATCAAGTCAATGAAACACTCGGAGCAAATCAGAATGATGTTTCTGTTTAGTTTAAACGGCTTACGGTCAATAAACTTTGCTTATTTGCAGGTAAAGGATTGCTATACTGACCAATTAAAACCAAAGGATGTGATAAGTTTGAATAATGACAAAAACAAAGGTAAGCACGCTTGCGAATACTTTATGAATAGCCAGATGAAGAAGGAATTAGGCGATTATTTGAAATATCTTCAAAACAAATGGGGTGAAAACTTAACTCCTGAAACGTATTTGTTCACTTCGCAGAAGTTGAATAAGCCCTACAACAGAGTAAGCATAAGCCGTCTGTTTGGAAGTGTTTATAATAAGTTTGGAATTAAAGGAGCAAGTCATTTGGGGAGACATTTATTTGTGAGCAAGTTGGTTAATAGTGGTGTTTCAGTATTTGTTATCCAAAAACTCGTGAACCATCGCAATATTACGACTACTCAACGCTATTTTAACCATAATGAGCAAATGCTTGCTAATGCCGTAGAGAACACAAGGATTTAAGAAATGGCTCAAATTCTTGACCGAGCGTGGCTGTTAGGTCACATAGATTACATTTGGAACAACCGGCACAAGCTACAAAGCAGACCTTGTGCCGAATTTGTTATTACCGGATTTGTCATCAATTCCTTCGGCTGTCCTTACTATGGCTATGTAATTGATAAAATAACCCTCGGAAACCTCATCAAACTATGGAACAACGGCTTTGTTTATAAAGATTTACCGCTAATTCATTACCGAATATCCCATGGTGACAGTTCCACCCACATCGCTTACATTTATCGTGGAAAAGTTTTCAGCCACCGATTTTTATGGAATGATGAAAAAAAATATGTTCCAACCGAAGAAGTAAAATCAATTTTTCGCAATTTGCGAAAATCAAAACTATAAAATTCCTGAAATGTTAAACAATCCTCTCCATCCGCACAAAGTTTAACATTTTTTTGTTTGAGGTATTTTAGCCATTTTCAAAACTGTAGATTTTATGGGCTTTTCAGAGAAAATGTTAAAAAATGTAGCTTCTTTAACATTTTTAAATTTTAGCCATTTTTTTAATATTTCTGATTTAGCATATAAAAAAAGTTTAAAATGGAGCATCTGATGAGAAACCCTTTTGATGATGACGATGATATTACGAAACCAGAAATAGCAAACTATGTTTTTTATGGCAAAAAAACAAAGTTTGAAAAACAACAATGCTCGTATTCTGATTTACGTCCTCATATATTAAACAAAAAAATGAAAGATGTTATTGAGGAATCAAGTAATTTAAGAAAAAAAGTAAAAAGCTTTCATTCATTGATAGATGTAATAAATTCAGACTTTCTTCCTGTTTTGAAGCATATGATGTGTTACAGTGACTTTGGCTATTCATTAATTGATGATGAAACTCATAATTTTTTAATTAAGCTATTTAGGAAAGAAATATCATTCAAAGAAATACTAAAAGAGTTTAAGAAAAATAATGACATAATAAATCTTTTACTTAAAAACCACGGGATTTTTAAGCAAATCGTGCAAAATCTAGGTACAAATAAAACGATTGAGAAATATTTTCAAGATAACGGAATCAATGACCAAAGTATTGCTGTTTTCATGAGAGCAAAGGATTACCTTGATTTTGAAAATGATGTGCCCAGATATGACTCACCAGATGAAGTGTTCTTTGAAGATATAAGGATGCTACTAAACCTAGAATACATATGTTTCCTTTCAAGAGGATTAGCAAGAAGTATTCCTAGAGAACTACATCAAACAGCAAAGAAGTTCTTAAAATTAATGTGCTCTCTTATTTCTGGGACTACAAAGGATATTGTAGATTTTGAAAATATTACATCTAATAAGCATGAATATGACCAACTTGTTCCGTTACCGGAAGACAAAATACAATTTAGAACAAAATGTATAGTATTTAAGAATATAGATTTTGATAGTAATATCAATCTCAACGAAATCATAACTAAAATTTTAAGAAGCCAGCTTATGACCAATGGATTTATTGGATTTCAGCACTGTAAATTCAATAAAGGCATAGTTATAGATGCTGCAAATGCTCAAAAATGCAATTTATACTACGATGATTGCTTGTTTAATTGTTCATTTCGTGTCAAAGATTGCGGAACTGCCACTTTATTGCGTTTTAATCATTGTAGCTTTTACAATAAAATGATTTTTGGACAAGATTCAAAGAAGGAATGGCTTCCTTGTAATATTGAGATAAGAAATTCTATTTTTGTAGCTGGAAGCACTCTTGAAATAACTAATATCACAAAATGCAATAATGATGGCTATAATAGTAAAGTGGCATTAATTAATACTATTATAAACGGATACTTAAAGCTAGCTAATCTAACAAAAGAAGCCGATACATTATTTAGTATTCGCAATGTTGCAATAACAATGCCATATACAATTGAAAACTGCTTTTTAAGTAGAGATACTGTTATTACAGGATTATCGTTTGCAATTAATCCTAAAGAAGCAATGCTCAATTCTAAAGATAGTTTTGTAAAATCACTAAAAAATAGCGGTTTGAACAAATTGATTATCAATAATGGGTTATTGGATAGTGAAGCAGATAAATCAGCAAAAACTGAAACTGATAAAGATATACAATCATATAAGATAGCTTGCGAGAGTGGTTTCCTAAAACCAAAATATGCTGCATATTATCTTGGAATGTCTAAAGACAATTTGGCTAAAAAGCGTATGGCTGACAAGCAAAGGATTACAAGAGAATCCATTCCTTATGTCGGCAAAGGCAAATCAATATTATATCCTGTAGATGCTTTAGATGCCTTTAAGATACAGGATTGGGAGCTATTAAAAGAGCTGCGAGAAAAATATGCTCAAAATAACTCTTTTGAGGATGATGAATAATAGTTAATTTTGCCGATTCTCTTACATTTTTTCCTAAAATTGATAAAAAAATAGGAAAAAGTAACATTTTGGGTGTAAGAAAAATTACATCGTTTTACATCCATTTCCATCCAAATCCATCCATAATTTTTTTCAAATCCTTATGGGGCTTAAAAAAGCCTTTACAAAGCAAAATTTTAAATCCAATACTAATCTCGTAAGGCGAAACAAGCCGAATAAATTTTAACATTAATCATTAGGTATAAAAACTCAATGGTAAAAAGGGATGCCTATTTTCCATACAGGGAATTTATATCCAAAACAAAACGAAAGGAGAAAATATGAAAACATTATTTTGCATATTGAATTCTTTCTGGAAGTCATATCAGACGAAGAAAGAAGCTCAAAGACTTGAAGAGCTCGTTAATATTGCTCGCTTTGCATATTAATATCTTCAAAACAAACTAATCAAACGAATTTAGTTTTTAACTAAATGGCTCGCAGGGATGCCTGTATGTCATACAGAATTATTATGCTTTTTTTTAACTTAAACCTAATTTTGGAAAGGAAATTAAAATGGATACAATCCAAGAAAAAACATTGTTGTATTACCCTTATTTGGAAAACGACAATATTTGTTACAGCCATTGTGACATTGAAAAACGTAACATTATGAATTCCGTGCATGAAGGGCACGATGCCAAGAAATCCTACATTATTGACCCGCTGATGGTCAAAACAGAGGATGCAGGATATTCCGTTCCCTTCTTTGCAATCAATTCATTAGACGGTTATGAAAATGACTACAATGCCGAGATTGAGCCAGACTTATTAAACAGATTGCATATCGTGCTTGCAAAAAGCTGCATCAATCTGGTTATGAAGCCAATCGGTATTCTAGCAGATATGAATCCCATCAAATTCTTATGCTTTAACGATAAGCAATCAGACATTATCCAAAAGACATTCGCTGGATATGCAGGATTTGACGGTCAAAAACCAGTAGTACTCAACTAAGGAAAAGAAAATGACTAAAGTAATAGCATTACAAAAATCATTTCCAGACATGCTATCATTAACGGATTTAGAAATGGCAATTACTCGTCCATATGACGACGCCAGAGTTGATGATGCAGGAGATTGGGAAGAAATTTGCAGTAATGTAAGAGAATTTTCCAAACTTTATTTAGACCATGATTATGATGATAATTCAATATTATCTAGGAGAATATTACTAAATGGCTTGGATGATAACAATTGTATTATCGTAGATGATGGTTCAGTTTGGAGAAAAAACTCTGCAATTTCATACAAAATTCGTCTTATTTCTAACGATAAAGCAGAATATCCAAACGGTGATATAAGAAAATACATTTTCAGATATGGAGACATTATCAAGAAAAATGATGAAAACAGTTTGACCTTTGTTGGTTCAAACTACCGCCTTTATTCTACTAAAGATAAAGAAGACTACGAGCTTTTGGAAGATAAACCTTGGTCATTTAGTAATGATGAACTGGTTTATGTGTTTGAAGCATAATCAAACAAATACAAACTTATTTAACTAATTTAATTTGAAAGGAAAAATAAAATGCAAAACTTTTTAACAAAATATAACGCAAACAAGATTGAAACCTCAAAAGATGAAGGAAAACTTACTTTGGAGAAAGCTAAAGAAAGAATTCTGAACCTTTTGAATGAGAATATGAGAAACTTTAAGAATAATACTTGGGATATTAATAACCGTATGAATAAATTGATTACGGATACGGATAAGAACTCAATTTTCAACCTTCGTTTAGGAGGTAAGCGTATCGCTCGTTATTCTTTGGATTTATTGCCAACCGAGCAAAAACTCAATTTCTTGGCTGATTTCTATACCAGTGTTGCCAATAATGAATTTGACAATGAAATTATAGACTTCTTGGCTCAAGAGGTTGATAACGCAGCTGTTCGTAAGAAAGCATCTAATGAAAGACGCCGTCTGAAGAAAAAGGCTCAAAAAGAACAGAAAGCCAAAGAAGATGCAGCTACCAAGCAATCTGAAGCAACAGCCAAAACCATTGCTGCGGCAGAACCAGTGTTGCAAGAACTTGGAATTACAGCCAGCGCAGTTGCGTAAATGGTAACGGAACGTATCAAGGGGCTAACCATATAGCCCCTTGATAACAAAGTGTAACATTTTCAGGAAAAAACAACGGGTTAGACTGTAATTTTACTTGATATTTGATAAAGGAAACAATAAAATGACAGGACTGAAAGAAGCATTGCGTAAGATTTCGTCAAAGCCTTTATCTGAAGAGGAATTAGAGCAAGGTGCTCGGCATTTAATGTGTTTTGCGAAATGTTTACTAGAAATGCGACAGGAGATATTTGATAATGAAGGCAATAATACTAACCAGAGTATCAACAAAGATGCAGGAAGAAGGCTTGAGCTTGCTTGCTCAAAGCAATCGCCTACACGAGTATGCGGATAGAAAAGATTTAGAAGTTATCAGAACCTTTGAAATTGTTGAGAGCTCTACTCATGGTCAGCGTAAGCAGTTTATGGAAATGATTAATTTCTGTAAGAAACAGAAGGAAACCATTGCTATTATTGCTGATACGGTTGATAGGGTTCAGCGTAGCTTTAAGGAAAGTGTATTGCTTGATGAGTTAATGCGACAGGATAAGATTGAGCTGCACTTCTACCGTGAAGGTATGGTATTAAACAGCAAATCCACTTCAGTTGATATTATGCGTTGGGACTTCTCGGTGATGGGTGCAAAGGCTTACGTCTTGCAACTCTCCGAGAATGTTCGCCGTTCCACCGAACAAAAGAACAAAAACGGCGAAATCACAGGACAAGCTCCTATTGGATATGAGAATTATACGGATGAGAAAGGAAAAAAATTCATTCGTCCCATAGAACAATATGCTGCCATTATAAGTAAATGCTATGAAATATATTCTCTTGGTAACACAAGCGTTGTTGAATTACAACATTATGCCAATATGATGGGCTTAAGGAATCATAAAGGTGGAAAGATTTGCCTTAATTCCATGCATAATATACTAGAAAATCCGTTCTATTATGGGGAAATGCGCACAAAACGAGGGATTATGCCGCATGTTTATAAACCTATTGTAAGTAAAGAATTATGGGATTTATGTCAAAAACAGAAAGCCATTAGAGCTGGACAATACTTGAAAACATCAGAAAAGAATTTACTTTTCCGTGGATTGGTTACTTGTGGAGTTAAAAATAAAATATGCCCTTGCGAATTAAAAAAAGGAATATTCAGCTACGTAGCCTGCTGGCGTAATGACAATTCAAGGCTTTATATTCGTGAAGAAGAGTTTGTAAAGCATATTAGCTCAATTTTAAATTGTATAAGACTTCCTGAAGCCATTATAACAGAACTTCAACAGGAATTAAAAACAGCTAAAGCATCTGAAAGAAAATTCAATTCAGATGAGATTAAAAGGCTAAAAAGCGAGCAAGAAAACCTTAAACAAAAGATGGATACTTTGTTTGATTTAAGGCTTGATGGTGAGATTGATAGAGAATCCTTTGATATTAAACGCAATGACATACAGCTTAAGATAGAACGTATCAAAAGAAAGATTGATTCCCACGAAAAGGCTGATACGACATTTGATGATACAATATTGGGACTTTTGGATATAGCTACGCAAGCAGGTTATTTCTTTGAAAAGTCATCAAATGTGGATTTGAAAAGGCTACTATTAAAATTCGTTTTTGAGAACATTACTTTAACTGAAGGTGTAATCAGTTACAAATTAAGATTTCCGTTTAATGAGTTTGTTAATATAAACACTCCGAAAGGAAACAAAGTGTTACCGCACGAACCGCTGCAAACTCTTGCAGAACAAGGCGTTCAAGCAAATGATAACGAAAAAGTGCAAATTGGGTATAAGAATTTTTGCGAACCGCAATTTATTGAGAAAAAACAAGGAGTTGTATCGGAAAATACAACTCCTCTCCAAATTGGCTGGGGCGGCTGGATTCGAACCAACGAATGTCGGCACCAAAAGCCGATGCCTTACCACTTGGCGACGCCCCAACTAACCATCCTAGTCATCTGTGGTAAGCTTATTCATCATAAGCAAAATACTAATTAAGATAAAAAAAATATAAATGCAAGAGTTTTTTTCTTTTTTTGTGAAAAAAATGTATTCCTCTCGATATAGTCTCTCAAATTTATACCATTATGAGTCTTTAGTATCAGATTTTTGCCGAAAATTCCGAAAAAAAGTTGCTTGCATTTTGTCAAAATCAGTGCTAAAAAAAACAAAAGGAAAAACGAATGCAAAAATTTACCCTAGAAAAAATAGAAAACTTAGCTGATGTCTTTATCGCAGTCATGGGCGAGAAAACTGATGATATCCGCAAAATAGAAGCTTTTATGAAAGATAATAAATTAAACCAGCTTCTCTACGCGTCTGATGTCGAAATCGTATTAAAATATGACGGTTTTTTTGCTGATGAAGTCGTAGATGCTGTCTATACGCTCTTGCCGACAGAAATTCCTCTGACGGAGAAAAATTGGATTATGACCCCGCAAGCTTTTCGCAAATTGAATGCGGCTAAGGTTCCGTGTGTGGGTAGTAGGGTGGTTAACATCGATTTTCCTAAGGCAATGCGAATATATTACGCCGGTTATCAAAGCAAAATTGAAGATGTTATAAGAGCGGTGAGATTGGCTAAAGGGGAACAAGCAGGGGGCTATATTCCGGCCAAAGAAGAAGCAAAAGAGGTTACGTCTGTATCAAATCCGATACATAGGGTGAGACCTAAAAAAAAGTCGGTTTTGCCAACGGAGGTTGTAAAAAGACAAAAAGAGGTTGCGCATAAACAAAATAAAACTCCTACTATAACAAAGGAAAGAGAACTGACGCCCCGTGAACAGAAAAGAGCGGCAAGATTGGCTGAAATGCAGGCTAAAAAAGAGCGTATTGAAAAAGAAAGAGAAGAGAGACGGGCGCGTAAAGAAGAATTAAAAAGAGAACATCAAAGGAAAATTGAAGAAAATAGAGCGAAAAGGGAAGAAATAAAAAGACGCAAACAACAGGCACGTGAACAAAAAGCTTTGGTTGATGAAGTCATTAAAGAACGAAATATGATTATAGCTGAAGAGAAAAAGAAAACAGCTGAAAAGGATAAAGCACGCCAAAAAAAGCAAAGAAATGATTTGAAACTTGCCAGAGCAGAACAACAAAGAAGAAAAGAAGAGCGCGAGGCCTTAAGAGAACAAAAGAAGGCAGAAAATTTGTTATTGGTAAAGGAAGAGCAAGAACGTAATGAAAAAGAAAAGAAAAAATTAAAAAGAAAAAAACAAGCAGAGCGTCGTGCTTTGGCTAAAGAAAATCCTGAGTTAGCAGAAAAAAGAGAAAAAGAGCGTAAACGTATGCAAAAAAGGAGAAAAGAACATCCTGAAGCAACTAAATCATACTATATTAAATATGAAGATTTGTCTGAAGAAGAACGTGAAAGAAAACGTCAGGAAAACAGAGAACGAAATCGTCGTTATCGAGAAAAAAATCGCTTAAAAATTCGTCAGACACGCAATGAATATCGTGCCAGATTAAAAGAAGAAAATCCGGAATTACTCAAAGAAATGGATCGGCAGAATAATCAAAAAGCCAATCGCTCGGAAATCGGTCATCGTTATTTTCAGAAGCATAAAGAAGAAATTAGTCGCAAGGCACAAGAAAATCCGATGCGCAAAATCTATAATCAGCGATATGATGAAAAACAAAGAAAAAAGAAAGAAGAAGAAAAAGAGAATTTACTGTTTCAAAAACTTATGGCTGAAAGAATGAATAAAAAAGATTAACGTGCCCGCTTATTGCGTAATTCACTGTAAAATTTTTGTTTGCCGATAGTTTTTTTGCGATTGCGCCTTTCTTTTTGCAACTGCTTTTCGTATTGGCGCCGCACCACTTTGGACATCTTGTCAGCGCGTTTATTATAATAGGAAAGCACCGTACCGTCACGATAATGACCTTTAATCCACATCAAGCTGCTATTGATGACAGACATATACTGGCGGATTTGATTGACAATTTCTTTCTCATGCGGGCGTTTTACCCCATTTCTGACAGCATTAATCACATACCACGAATCTGTAAAGATTGTGACATGTTTCACCCCGATATATTTAATATCCTCAAGAGCAAACAAAACGGCACAAAGTTCGGCGGTATTATTATCACGCTGATTTAAAACAAAACCTTTTTTGTAGAGCTCTCTATCCCTTGCGTCTGTAACAACAAACGCAATTCCTGAAAGTCTTCCTCTTGTACTGGCGTCAGTATATATACGCATAGGGGTTTCCTTTTTTGGAAGATAGATTTTCTGTTCTGTCTTAGCTACCCTTATACCATATTTTGGACTATATGTCAACAAAAGGAAAGAAGAGGGGATAACTTTTTAGTTTATCCCCAAATACAAATAGTTACATAAAAAAGCTAAATAAAAAACTATTTTTGCACTCTGGCAACAATTTCGTCCGTTAGGTCAACCACAAAATTTGTATTCAAAGCAATGGCATTTTGAACAAATATTACCGGAATATTTCTTTCTTTTGCAATACTACTCAATGCATCATTGATTTTTGCAGTCAGTTCCTCAATATTCTTCTCATATTTATCAACAAGCTCATCACGTCTCATCCTAAGATTATTTAGGTACATTGAGGAAAAACTTTCTTTAACCTTAGCATCTTTTAATGATTTGATATTCTTTTCAGCCTCTAAAAGATCATCGTTAAGCTTGATAATTTCGTCCTCAAACTGTTTTTTAGTTTCGATTGCATTAATTTTCCGTAAAACCTCTTCTAAGTTATATACATATATTTTTTTGCTTTCTGCAATTTGAGTTTTAATTGCATTATCATTCGCATCAGACATCTTTTTACAAAGATAAAAGAGAGAACCCACACCGATATAGAGCAAAGCTATAGAAATGGTTAAGGCTAAGGGAAGATATTTTTTATTTGCGGGAGAAATATTTTTGTTCATCGGTTAAACTCCATAAATAGTCAAAAAGGGGGAGAGGATAAAATCCTTTCCCCCTGATATATCAGTCTGAGATTACCAAGACCAGGTTACACCTAAACGATAAGATACATCGTTTGTGTTACCCCATGCAGCACCGGCATTCAACAGAACGTTGTCTGTCAGGTAGTGGAAACCACCGAAGGCAACTGCTGTGTGACCGCTGTAAGCACCAGTACCGAGTGACAATGAAGTATCACCCGCAGCACGTGGGTTCGGAACCAAAGCAGACATAGCAGCCATTGAAGCCATACCGGCATTGAAGTCATGTCTCAAATCACGAAGTTCATGATCAACACGGTACAAGTTGCTATCTAATGTTCTAACCGCATCAGACAAGTTCGAAGAACCGGCCGGTTGCTTGTAATAGTGAGCTGAACTGAAGTCCATATCACCGATAGCATCACCGGTAGCTTTCAAACCTTGAGCAACGCTGGTTGCCGTCTTGGTATTGATATCGCTATTCAAACTACCGATGGCTGTTCTGTTACCGATTGCAGCATCCAAAGTTGTCAGATGATCTTCAACCGTTGTACCGGTTTGCAAGTTAGAACCGGCAGAAGTAGCAGTTGTACCACCGGCTCCTTCCAATTTAGCACGCAAGCCGTGGATTTGACCTAAAGTTTTATCCAAATTGATAACGGCTGTAGCAACATCAGAAGCATTCGGGGTTGTAGCAGACGGAACGTCATTCTTCAAGTTACCGGTTGCGCTGGATGCAAAGACACTAATGTTACCGATATTGGTATCAATCAACTCTAAGTTTTTATTAACCGTGTTGGTTGCTAAAACATTGCCTTTAGTAGTTGTTACAGCTGTACCAACGTTAGATGCAACTTGAGTAAGTGCCGTAGAAATATCCTTGCTGGTTAAAGCACTTGCTGTGTAGTTAACAGTACCGGTATTTGTCATAGTACTTCTGTCACCGATAGCGCTATCTAACGAAGCAACATTGCTGTTAACAGAGTTAGCTTGGTTGATATTACCACTGGTTGAGGATGATGCAAATGTACCAATGTTACTTGCAACTTGGTTAACCGCATTCATCAAGCTGGTAGATGTTGCTGAATAAGCATAATCTACACCGGAACCGGTGGAAACATTTGCAGACCATGAACCGTTTGCAGCAAATGTACCGCCTGTTGCAGCTTCAACGTTGTTTGCCAAGTTATTTAATGATGTTGTTAAATTACCGGCAGCGGACGATGCTTTATAAGCATTGTTGCTTAAAGCAGAGGCGTTATAGCTTACAACACCGGATGATGTGTTATAATCATATACCCCACCAAATACAGATGTATTTTCGTTGGTCATTGCCAAACGTGTCTGCTGTAAGGACTTAGCACTTACAAGAGCTGTTTGGTTTGTTGCATCATTAGCAACGGATGAAATTGCTGTTTGGTTAACAGATGTCATCGCAATTGCATCAGTGCCGAATTTAACACCGGATTTAGCTTCAACAACTTGGTTTGCCGTTACGGCATTGGATTTAACATCCAAAGCATAACCTGTTCCTGAAGTAGAGGTAAACTTACCTAATTTGGTCTCACCATCAGCCGTTAATGCACCGCTAACTGATTCATCACCCGTTACAACTGTGCCGGCAGAACCAACGTAAACAGAATTTGTTGTACCGTAAGCAATCTTGGTACCGGTTGCATCAGCAGTTACACCGTTAGAACCGGCCTTAAGGGTTGCCGTTGTGGTAGAAGCACCGCCAACATTAACTGTTGTACCAGCAACGTTTGTTGTAGTGGTAGAAGCACCGCCAACATTAACTGTTGTACCGGCAACATTTGTTGTTGTGGTATTGGTATTATCACCAACGTTAACTGTGGTACCTTTCAAGCTGGTTGTATAACCTGCACCGCCGAGTTCAGCAGTCTTTGTGCCTGTAGCAACTGTTTTCAAACCGTCAGAAGTAATACTGCCGTTTTGATCAACAGAGAATACTGAACTACTTGTACCGTTGAGAACACTCAAAGTACCTTTAACGGTAGAGTTACCGGTTACATCAATACCATGGTTGATTTCTAAGTTCTTGGTAGTTGCATTCTGTGACAAGGTAATGTTATTGGCAGCAGTCGTATCTGTACCGATTGTGATGTTACCGGCCGTTTGAATGTTACCGGTATCAGAGTTAACTTTGAAAGTTGTATTCCCAGAAGTGTTTACATACTGAATCTTATCAGCATCAGCTACAAATGTTTCGGTATATGTTCCCGGTGTTGAGCCTGCGCTCAATACGGAAATACCATTTGTAGAAGCCAAGTGGCCGTCAACCAATTCATTTCCGCTCACTTTCATAACTGTTTGTGCTGCAGAGCCGATTGTTGCTTGTTCAACAGTCATTGCAATGGTATTCGGTGTACCGGCAGCATTGTCTGTTAAGGTTAAGCCTTTAACATTGGTCAGAGCGTTTGCACCCATATCCAATGTGCTAGCTACAGTACTGCTGATTGCATTAGCAGAACCAACCTTCAAATTACCGTTCAACTCTAAACCTTTATCAACAGTCAAACTCTTGTTAGTTGCGTTCTGACCCAAGTGAATATTGTTTGTATCAGTAACGTCATCATTACCGATAGCTACAGTCTTGAATCTGGCATCAATATCACCATTGGTGAAGTCTTTGCTCAACATATCGATTGCTGTGGTGATAGAAACTTGACCGGCAGATGAATCATGACCAATCACTACACCATTTAATGCACCACCAGCGGTCATTGTTGTCGGATCAGCACCGATCATGGTAGCAGTATTCTTTAATTGCGTATCCAAAGCACTGATGTTAGCATTAACAGTATTGCTTGTTGCAACATAATTTGTGCTTGTAACGGCAGTACCGATATTCTTGTTCAACTGACCGATAGCTGTTGCCAACGGAGTTGTACCATTTGACAATGCTGCGTAGTTAACAGATGTCATACCTGCTGTATAATTATTAACAACCGCACCGGAAGCATTGATTGAACCGCCTGTGATAGCTGTTACATTACCGGCCATATTGTTCAAAGCACCGGCCAATGTTGTAGCTGCTGTACCGGATGTATCCTTATACATATTGTTTGTCAAAGCTGCGGCGTTATAAGAACCGTCTGTATTTAAGACACCCAAGCTTGCTTGAGTTGTATCAATTTCAGTCTGAGCACTCTTCAACTTATCGGAAACGGTTGTACCTGTCGGTAAGCCGGTAGCACTCAAGTTACCGATTGCAGTATCCAAAGCACCGACAGCGGAATTGATTGTTGCACCTGCGGCAATGTTTGTACCGGCTGCACCATTGTTATAAGAAGCTTTTCCTGCACCTGCATAAACTGTGGCACCTGTTGCCAAGGTTGTAGCAGCAGTTGCGGCAGTGCTTACATAAGTACCATCATTATCAATCTTAGTTACGTTTTGACCGGAAGCACCGAATTGCAAGCCGTTTGTTTCACTCAATTTTGTTATGCCACCGACTGTTGTGTTACCGGAAGCATCAACAGAGAAGTTAACCACAGGAGTTCCGGCGGTTACATCAGTACCAACCTTCAAACCGGCAGAGCTTGCTTGAACGATTGTCTTTCCTGCGCTTTCAACATTTATAGCATCTTGTGATGTAATACCGGCAACTTTTGCAATAGCCCCTGAAGTATTAACTGTAAAGGCATCACTTGCACCGGCTTTCAATCCACCGGCAATATCCATACTACCGGCAGCAGTTACATCACCGGAAGTATTAACAGTGAATTTGTCTGTTGCAACTGTCAAACCTTTATCAACATTCAAACCGGTTGCGGTGGTTGTTAAAGTAGCATCTTGAGCCGCTGTACCATTGCTGATAACAAGAGAACTATCAGTCAACTTTGTACCTTTTGTACCAACAGTCAAAGGATCATCAATATTCAAACCTGTTGCGGTAGATTTTAATGTGGTAGAATTTGTACCATCACTAACAATCACACCACTGGTAGCTGTGATATTAACTTGTTTATCAGACTCATCCAATGCAATTTTTGCATTTGGTGTGCCGATTGTGGTATTATCAGCTTTGCTACCGATAACAACATTACCGGTCCAAGAGTCTGTACCGTTACCTGTACCTTGGATGGTTGTGGTGTTAATCAACTTATCCTTAAGGGTTAATACACCAGTCGTACTATTATAATCGTAATCAGTATAGTAATTTGCACCATTGATAACAACGTTGCTATCAAGAGCAACACCGGCGCCGATTGTCAAGTCAACTTTATCAGCTGTACCATAATCCATACCAAGAACTGTAATTTCTTTAACCGTTGAATTACTGTTGTCACCGCTAAAGTGATCAATAGTATTTGTTGTACCCAATTTAGCATCGATGTACAAATCAGCATATTGGGCAGAACCGGTAATACTATCGATGTTGTGGTTTGATGTATCAAGTGTGAAGTGGTCAGAACTTGTACCTGTAAGAGTACCGGTAAAGTTACCTGTGTCATCAACATAAACATCATTTTCAACAACTGTATCATTAAACTGTGTTGTACCATTAGTAAGGGTTAAATCACCAATACCGGTAATTGTTGCACCGTTTTGGAAGGTAACACCGTTTGAAAGGTATGCATCACCATTGTTGGCGAGTTCTGCTGTACCTGTGAATGTATCAGCATCAAATGTAGCAATACCTGTGTTGCTTACAACACCTGAATATGTTGTTGGGTCAGATATCAAAATACCTGCGTTGTTAACATCAACATCAATGTTTGAATTCAAGATGGTTGTTGTTGCACCGGCAACGTTTTGGAATGTACCTGTACCTTCAAGTTTAGCATTTGTAATGGAAACATCAGCACCGGACGTTGTCGCCAAGTTTGCATTTAATGTTAAAGCTGGGTCGGTTGCATCTGTACCTTGACCGGTGAGGTTAAATTTATTTGAAAGAGTCTTATCTGCATCAAGTGATTCGTCTGCTGTCATTTCATAATCAACAACTTCAACATTTGCGGAAGCATCAGCTGCATCATCAATACCACCGGCAAAACCTTCAACTTTGATTTTACCATCATTTGTACCACTAGATAAGAATGTCATACCATTATCAGAAGTCCATAGAGCTTGGCTGATATCAACGGTTGAACCTGCAGAAGCAACCTGGATTTCTTTTGTGCCACTGGCAGCTGCACCGATGAGGTTACCAAGCTTATACTTAACTGTACCGGTTGCGGCATATGAATCAGCTGTGCCATGTTCAAAGTCAATATCACCCTTAATCAAAGCACCGCTTGCGAGGTTAATATTTGAAGAATAATCATTGATAATATTATCAATAGTATTGATGATTGCATCGGAAGCAACATTAACTGTAGAACCGGTCAGGTCAGCCTTAGATAATGCCAACTCACCGGAAGTAACATCAACAGTTTGATTTTTAATTGTTGATGTTTCAACTGTACCGGCACCTGTAATATTTACCGTACCTTTGTTTTCTGCATTACCATCAATACCACCAGCCAAACTGATTGTTTTGCCGCTTGCAGTTGCCAGGTTCAAAGTACCTGTGTTGTAAATATCGTTATCTGCACCATTAGCTTTGTTACCGGAGAATGTGGCAGAACCATTGATAGTTGTTGAGCCTTCATTATAAATTGCACCACCAAGATTACCTGCTGTGTTGTTTGTAAAGGTAGCACCCGTACCAATGGTAACTGAACCATCAAGAACATCTCCGTTATTTCTTACAACGATGGCACCACCATTTTGTAAGGCACCTGCAGCAGTAGCTGTGTTCCCTGTAAATGTTGCATTTTCACCAATGGTAAGTGCACCACCTGTCCAAACAGCATTACCTGTATTATTTTCGAAAGTGGCATTATCACCAATACTTAAAGTGTTACCCTTAGTATTGAGGTAAACAGCAGAACCAGCGTATCCGGCTGTGTTTTCTTCAAAGGTAGCACCATCACCAATTGTAGCGGTTGCCAAACCATTCGGGGAATCCAAAGGAGCACCGTCTATCATGAAAATACTTGCACCAGCATAAGAACCTGTGTTGCCTTTAAACAAAGCATTTTCACCGATTGTCATCTTATTATTACCAAACAAGTATATTGCGGCACTGGAACCATCAGTATTATTTGATACATTGTTTAGGAACTGAACATTATCGCCAATTGTTACAGTATTTTGAGCCTCTGTAAGGCCTTCGGAATATATTGCAGCACCTGAAGCAGCAGTATTACCGATAAATTTAGTACCATTACCAATTGTAACTTTAGAATTTGGGTGATCGTTAAAAATGGCACCACCGAAGCTACCATTTGTAGCACCGGTAGCTTTGTTATTTTCAAATACTGAATTTGCTAAAACGGTTAAGTCTCCGCCTTCATTAAAAATAGCACCACCTTGAAGAGCGGTATTACCATCTGCAGCGTTTTCACCACCGAATGTACCGCCAACAGTTAAAGTGCCGGAGTTGTAAATCACACCGCCGGCACCTAGAGCATTATTGTCCCAATCATCAGGACCTGTTGCTTTATTACTTGTAAATGTTGATGTACCATTTAATGTTACGTTGCTACCATTATTAGAAATAACACCACCATTTACATCAGGACTCACAATTCCTGTTGCAGTTGCATCAGAGAATGTAGTTGGTGAGGTAATAACTTGTCTTGACTCAATCGTTTCTGCCATAGCCGGGGTTGCAGCTACCGCACCGAGGGCATATAGACCTAAATTAATCAAAAAGCATTTTTTCAAAACGCTCCTGTATTGGGATGTTAATAAACCAATGGCTGATTTAGTGTACTTCATAAGCATTTCTCCTAAAAATTAAATAATCTAATGCCTTCTGCGGACGGACTTGTGGCAGAAACATTTGTGTTTAAAATAATCAAAAAAAATTTTAATACAACGCATTTTTAACTAAATTTAAACGTTCTGTGCGTAAATGAACCGAAATTTCAATGGAAAGCCTTGTTTTTAAAGAGATTGAGGGAAATTAACAGAAAGTGATAAAAAGGTAAATTTTTTTGCGATTTTTTTAATAGAGTATGGAAAAAAAAGATATTTTTATGATTTTCCTTTTATCATAATTTTAGGGTACAGATTTTATAATATAGCCCAAAGTATAGGAAAATAAAGCATTAGGGAAATAGTTAATAAAACATTAACGATTCGCAAGCCGAGGGAAAGGCAGAAGATCGCAAACCTCGGCGTGTGCCACGCCTCAGGCGATGACGTGTTAGGGTGCATTCTAGCAAGCATGCACAATATTACGCAGAGGATTACGAAAAAAATATCTTTACAAACAATTTTTCGTACATATACTGCGCGCCAGTGAAAATTTAATGTTTATTTGAGGCAGTAAAATGTTAGACTTTTTATCTGAGTTTAGTATGCGTCAGTTTTTGAGCGCATTCGTTGTTTTGTTTGCGATTACCGATGCACCGGGGAATGTGCCGATTGTTATCAGTATGCAAAACAGAAAAATCCACATCAGCGCACGCCGGGCTTGGTGGTATTCATTGGCACTGATGATTTTCTTTTTTTATGCCGGTGAGGCTTTTTTGAAACTGTTTGGGTTGGATATTCAATCTTTTGCAATTGCCGGTTCACTCGTGGTCTTTTTAATCAGTATCGAGCTGATTTTGGATATCAATATTTTTAAGGAAAATACCGATATGAAAGCGGATGGAACATTTGTGCCGGTGGTGTTTCCGCTGTTTATCGGGGCAGGCGTGTTGACAACCATCTTATCTATTCGTTCACAATACGCAGACATTAACGTTTTGTTGGCCGTAATCTTAAACAGTGTGTGCGTTTATGCTACCATTAAATTATCAAGAATATTGAAGAAATATTTGAAGCCGGAAACAATCTATTTGCTCAAAAAAATGTTTGGTATGATATTGTTGGCTATTTCGGTTAAATTGTTTATTACCAATGTAACCGCACTCATCTATCATATCAGCGCATAAAAGCATTTTAAGAAAACAAAAAAAATTCCCTTAAGGCAAAACCTTAGGGGACTTTTTTTACTTAATAGGGCAATTGTTCAAGCGAATCAATGAAAAGACGAAGTCTGTTTTCATCAATTTCTTGAGCAGGTACAGCACCGGCCATAACCGGATGTTTCTCTGCGCAAAGGTACATCTTTCGCCAGTTTTCGGAACTGTTGATGTAGCCGATGGCAAAAGAATTCTGTCCGAGAGTGAATTTTTCAAACTGTTTGGGCGCCAGTATAACGACGAGGTGCTGTGGCATCTGAACTTCCGCTTTTGAGAGTAAATCACGAATGAACTGTTCACTCTGTCCGGCATAAGCTTTGTCAGATAACGTGCTTGTAACTTGAATTCCGCGCGTGGCAAAAACCAGATTAACCAACTTGGCGCTGGCAATACATCCTTCGTCTTCCGCGCAGATTAAAGAGGAGGGCTTACCGCACTTCTTTTCAACAAAAATGGCTAAGCTGTACAGTTGTTGCATGTTTTTGGGCAAAAACCATCCTTCTGCGCCGATTTCTGCACGCTTGATAAATGTTAGATAAACCATAAAAATATAAAAATTAGAGTTATAAAAATGTAAAACAAGACGCTAAGTTATAACGAAATTAAAAAATATGCAATAAAAAAAGCCGCTCGAGGCGGCTAAAGATTAAAATAATGTTTGAGGAAGTTCCGGATTGACATATTTGGCATAGCATCTTTCTAAACGATTCTTATAAATCAATCCTTGGCTATGATTTTTAGAATGGTACTGCATGGCAGTTTTTTGCCAATTATTACCGTTTCTATCATATAAGCTTCTCAAAAATCCGGCACTGTAGGCTACATTGTGCTTCGGCTCAATGGCATCTTCTACAGAATTAAAAGCATGACCATGATATTTTAAGTTTATTTGCATACAGCCGACATCAATATTGGTGATACCTTGTGCCTGTAAAGATTTAATGGCGGCAACGGCTTCTTCTTTTGTTTTATAATAACGTCCGTGACCATTATACTGAACAGTCCAAGGCCAGGCAACACGTTTTTGACGCAAATCACTCCAACGACCGCTTTCAACTGTGGCAATAGTTTGTAATAAACCCTTTTTGATATGATAGTTTTGTTCTGCTTCTAAAACTGCTACAGCGCAAACATCATCAGCTGCCAAATTTTCAGTCGAATAAACTTCTTTGGCAGAAACAAGCTTAATATTTTGTGTGGGAGAATTTTCTTGCTGTTTTCTTAAAACAAGGGAATACAAATTATTATATGCTTCATAAGCTCTGGTCGGTGTGGTCAAAAAACAAATTGTGACCAACAAGAATAGAACGCTTTTTAGCACGATATATTTTCCTTAATACCGCGATAAGGCAAGAGAACATCCCTGTCTTTAAACTTTCAGCTCTCGGCAACACAAGTGTTGACCTTAAACACGGGTTAGTTAAACAATGTCGCTAAAATATAATATAAACATCATTTTAGCGAAGACAAGGAGGGAAAATAACAGATAAATTTTAAAAGTCCAGTAAAAAATTAGCTAAATTTGAGATGACCTTGCTCAAATCATAGCTAACCTTGGAAAAATCATTATTTTTTTGCAATAAATATTCGTCAGCGTAAATTTCTCGATTGACTTCTAATTGTAAAGTATAAGATTGTCTGCGCGGTTCACAATAATTAAAGGTAATAAAAGCTCCTGAATAAGGACGATTTTTAGCCACGTAATACTCACGTTTGACCAGTTCATTTTCAACAAAGAAACTTATTTTATTAGGGCAACTTTGTTCAAATAAATTGCCGAGACAAAAATCAATACGCGGACTTTCCGAAATAATGGAACAAATTTTTGAAGGCATGGAATGACAATCCAAAACCAAACAAAAACCAAATTTTTCAATTGCTCTGTCAACTAAACTTTTAAGTTTTTTATGATAAACATCGTAGATATTTTTAATACGCAATTCCGCTTCTTTATAAGAAAGTTTTCCTGAATAAATAGGCTGACTATCTGCGGTAATTTTGTGGATGATGCCCAATCCGAAACGGGATCTTTGTTGATTTAACCCCAAATCATCTTTGGGGTAATCATAAAACATATTAGGATCAATTTCAACTTTGGCACGATTGACATCAATAAAGGCGCGATTGATATTAAGACACAGTGCCGGAATACCTGTTTGCTTAATTGCCGGCTCAATTAAATCTTTTACAAATATATCCTCGTTCTTGCGCAAACTCATAACATCAGGCTCGACCGCTCTTAAAAATTCTTCAGGAAAAACAGTACCACAATGCGGAATAGATAAAATAAGCGGATACATTAAATCATCGGTGTTATATTCATCCATAATATCTAATTTACTGTAATCTACTGTAAAATCTATATTTTCACTCATATTATTTTCACTTCAAATTAAATCACGCATATCACAATACTCTATCTTATACACAAGAAAAGTTAACTTTTCAATAATTTTCTAAAAAAAAGCTTGCAATCAATGAAAGGTATGTTAAAAGAGAACACGCGCTGTCGTTGATAAGCGGTCTGTTAGTTTAAAAGTAGAATGCATCCTTGACATGGATGTGGCAGAGGAGCGTTACCTCTACAGACCACCAATGCTAACCTCGGAAAATCCGAGGTTTTATTTTAAAAAAATTTAGATAAAAGACTTGCAAAATTAAAATAGCCTGTTAAAATCCCCCACATGGAAAAGTTAGAAAAAAACATAAACTTTATGATGCGAATGGAACTGTGTTGTTTGGAAAAATAACGCGGCCGTCGGCGTTTTTTATCTGATTTTTAATAAGTAATAGACGGTGTAAGCCGTCTTTTTTATTGATAGAAGGAAATGAAAATGAAAAAATATATTACCACTCCAATTTATTATATCAACGGTGCACCGCACATTGGTCATGCTTTTACCACAATTTTGGGTGATGTCTTAAAGAAAATTGAGAAAATGCGCGGTAATGATGTATATTATACGACCGGTACCGATGAACATGGTCAGAAAAATCAGACCAGTTGCCAAGAGAGTGGATTGGATATAAAAGATTTCCTTCAAATGCGCAGTGATAATTTTAAGAAAATGTTTGATACAATGAACATTAATTATGATTTCTTTGTGCGCACTTCGTCAGATAAACACAAAGCTGTTGTTAAAGATGCCTTGGATTATATTCATAAAAAAGGTTTAATTATTAAGAAAAAATATGAAGGTCTTTATTGCGAGGGATGTGAACAATTTAAGAAGCCGTCAGATTTGGATGAGAGAGGTTTTTGTCCTGATCACCAAAAGGCTCCTAAGTTGATTACTGAAGAAAACTATTTCTTTCCTTTGGAACAAGACAGACAATGGTTGATAGACTACATTAATACTCATCCGGATTGGATTAAACCAAAGCGCTTTGCCAAAGAAGTTTTGGGTATGTTAAAGGAACCATTGGATGATTTGTGTATTTCGCGTCCGAAAAATCGTGTGTGGTTGGGTGTGGATTTGCCTTTTGATGATGATTTTGTGACCTATATTTGGTTTGATGCTTTAATCAACTATATTTCGAGTATCGGTTGGAAAGCCGACAGTGACAATAAAGAATTTAAAGAAACCTGGGAACATTGTAATCATTTGTTAGCCAAAGATATCTTAAAAACACACGCTGTTTATTGGCCGATTATGCTCAAAGCTCTCGGTATTGAGCCGCCTGAGCACTTGATTGTTCACGGTTATTGGTTAGGCGAGGGCGGTATTAAGATGTCAAAGTCCTTAGGAAATGTTGTTGATCCTTATGAGGTTATGGATTTGATGGGCATTGAGCCTTTGCGTTTTTATTTATGTAATGCCATGTCTTTAACCGGAGATGCACAAATTTCCATCGATTTATTAAAGCAGGGATATAAACAACTGGCCAACAATATTGGTAATTTGCAGATGCGTGTCTTAAAAATGATGGCAAAAAACCTCGGTGGAATTGTACCGAGTAATGCACATTTACAAACCTCAGATAAAACTTTGTTAGAAAATATAGCCAACACATTTGACCGCATTTATAAATATGGTGATATGTCTTTGGAACTGGTAAATGAGTTGTCTGCTGAGATATTAAAAGCCGGTGATGCTGTTAATGCCTATTTTGCAGAACAGGCACCATGGACTTTAGCTAAAGATGAAACCCAAAAAGATCGCTATGAAGCTGTTATTTACACAACTTTAGATGCTTTGCGCTTGATTGCTCTAGCTGTTTATCCGTTCATGCCTGAAACATCATTAAAGATTTTATCATCCTTAGGTATAACTGGTGAAGTTAAAGCCATATTCAAACCATGTGAGTTGCCGGTTGGCGCACAAACAGTTGTCGGAGATCCCCTGTTTCCGTTTATAGGCTAGTCATCTAAAGTTATTGACAGGGCCTGAAAAATATGCTATACTAACACTATAACAGAGTTATTTTGTGAAGGAGACCGGATATGTCTTTACGAGATGATTTACGTTCCGCTGCTAAAGTAACCGAATTATTGGGCGGTGGATTGGCTCTGACAGGTGCTTTAACAGGTAATAAAACATTGACAGGCATAGGTGCCGCAGCACTTGTGGGAGGTATGATTGCAGATGGTGGCGGATTATCATCACGGGTGTTGGGATTGCATTCATGGCGTGATAATCGGTTAGACCTATTTAATCGGCGTGTTGATATGTGGCATAGTCGAGGAAGATGGGGACATCATGCACATTACGGACTTCAACACTATATGGCTCAAAAGATGCTTGAAAATATTATTGCAACACCGGGATTTTTTGGTGAGCGAACCAGTCGTTAATTTGCAGATAATTAAAAGCTCCCCTTTAAGGGGAGTTTTTTTGTGCCTTATTCATGATTGCTGAATATATTTGCTTGACATTCAAAATAAAAGGTTTCAAAATCGCTCATTAAGGAAAGGAAGTAAGATGTATTTAATAACTGAAAATATCTGTTGCTGTTGTTGGGAAAACTCTTAGAGCCCTGCTGCCGGAGCTGTTTTTAGTTATGAGAAAATCAGAAAGGGCAGTAGAAACTGCCTTTTTTTAATGTAATATGTGAGGGAAATATCATGAGCGTATATTTGTATAATACCAAAACCAGAAATAAAGATGAGTTTAAACCGCTGAATGCACCGCTGGTAACGATGTATTGTTGCGGACCGACGGTTTATAACTATGCGCACATCGGTAATCTTCGTACATACATATTTGAAGATTTATTGGCAAACACCTTACGCTTGGCCGGATATAAAGTCAAACACGTGATGAATATCACTGACGTCGGACACTTAACCAGTGATGGTGATGAGGGGGAAGATAAAATGCAAGTTGCCGCTGAAAGGGAAAAGAAAAGCGTTTTAGATATTGCCCGCATGTATGAAGATGCCTTTTTCCGTCACACGGCCGCATTAGGGTTAAAACGTCCGACTATTGTTTGCCGTGCAACCGAACATATTACGGATATGATAGAGTTTGTTAAAGCCTTAGAAGATAAAGGCTTTGCCTACATTTCTAACGGTAACGTTTATTTTGATACCGCCAAATTCCCGCGTTATGGATGCTTATCAGGGCAAAGCCGGGAAGACTTAAAACACGGCGCACGCACCGAACAGGATGTTAATAAGAAAAATCCGTCCGATTTTGTATTGTGGTTTACCTCTTCAAAATTTGAAAATCAGATTCTGCAGTGGGATAGCCCATGGGGCAGAGGATACCCCGGATGGCATATCGAATGCTCTACCATGGCTACCAAATATTTGGGGGAACACATAGATATTCACTGCGGGGGAATTGACCATATTCCGGTACACCACGAAAATGAAATTGCTCAGTCAGAAGCACGCCTGGGGCATGAATGGGTGAACTATTGGGTACATATGGAATTTTTGAACAATAAGTCCGGTAAAATGAGCAAATCCAAAGGCGGCTTTTTAACCTTGGATACTTTGATTGAGAAAGGCTATCAACCGGTACATTATAAGTATTTCTGCTTAACGTCGCATTATCGCAGTTCGGCTATATTTTCTGATGAGGCGATGGATGCTGCCAAAAAAGCTTATGAAAATCTTGCTGAATTGACCGCTATGCTCAAAGCTGATTCTAAAAGCGCTTCATTGAGTGACGCAGATAAGGAAGAACTTGAAAAATTAAAACAAGAATTTAATGCCTATCTTTTTGATGACTTAAAGACCCCAATGGCACTTTCTTATATGTGGAATGTGGTAAAGGATAATAAAAAATCAGCGGCATTGCGTTTGGCCTTTATCTTGCATATAGATGGTGTCTTAAATCTGTTCTTAAAAGACATTGTCCCATATAAGGCACCGGCTGTTGAAGTGACACCGGAAATAGCCGTATTATTGGAAGAACGTGCAACTGCTCGTGCCAATAAAGATTGGGCAAAATCAGATGAGATTCGTGATAAATTAGCCGCTCTCGGTGTGGGAGTTAAAGATTTACCGAATAAAGAAATTGAGCTGATTAAGTTGTAAGAAAATTGACGTTCTCAAAAATCCGAAAGGAGTGATAAGATGGAAGAAAAAATCGAAAATCTAAGTTTTGAAGAAGCACTGGTAAAGTTGGAAGATATTGTCAGAGAACTTGAGAGCGGACGTATCAAATTAGATGATGCCGTCAGTGCGTATGAAAAGGCGGTAGCACTCAAAAAACTTTGTCAGGATAAATTGGCAGCTGCGGCCTTAAAGGTAGAAAAAATTGAAATTGCCAAAGATGGTACATTATCAACAGCTCCGTTAGATAATCCGGAAGACTAACATATTATTTAGAGGTTAGATATGTCTGAAATAGAAGATATTTTGCGTGCTTATTCTGCAAAGTTTAATCAGGATTTAGAAAAATATTTTCCAAAAGCTGATAATTTGGAACACCGAGCTGTTCAGGCTATGCATTACAGCTTAATGAACGGGGGAAAGCGCCTGCGTCCGTTTTTGTTGCATGAAACAGCTGCACTTTTCGGTATTAATTATGAAACGGCATTGCCTGTTTCGGCATCTTTGGAAATGCTCCACACATATTCGCTTATTCATGATGATTTGCCGGCGATGGATAATGATGATTTCAGACGAGGTAAACCGACTTGCCACAAAGCTTATGATGAAGCAACGGCAATTTTGGCCGGTGATGGTTTATTGACGTATGCTTTTGAGGTGCTAAACACCGCAACGATTCCTGCAGATAAAAAAGTTGAGCTGACATTGTTGTTGTCGCGTTCGGCCGGTGCTTATGAGGGAATGATTGCCGGTCAGGTCTTAGATTTATATACGGATTCTCATCAAAATTTTGCTCATCCTGAAGAGATTATCAAACATACGGAAGAATTAAAGACAGGATGTCTTTTACGCTATCCTTGTGAGGCCGGTGCCGTTTTGGGTAATGCCTCAAAAGAAGAAAGAGAAACTTTGATTAAGTTTTCCAGAAATTTGGGTATCGCTTTTCAAATTACGGATGATATTTTGGATGTGGAAGGTGATGAAAAGCTGGTTGGTAAAACGCTTAAAAAAGACAAAGCACAACAAAAATTAAACTTTGTCAGCATCTATGGAGTCGAAAAGGCAAAAATCATTGCCAAAGATTTAATATCAGAAGCGGAAGTGCTCATAGATTCATTACATAAACCTGCAGAGAGTCTAAAACTGTTGTCAAGATATTTTTTAGCACGAAATCACTAAAATATGACAATTTTGTTACAAAAAAAGCTTGCGTATCCTTTAAATATATGCTATAATCAAAACATAAGAAAGAGGTAATTATTATAAGAGGAGGCAGTCATGAATGAAAGAACAAAACTTAAAGCAGATTTGATCGCCGGCAGAGGTTCGGATCAAGAAGTTCTGACTGAAAATAAAAAGGGTAAGGCATTTGTTGAAGCATTAAATAAATGCGAAACAGCAGAGGATGTTATCAATCTTTTATGTAAAACGATGACACTGGATATAATCAAAGACAGAGCATCACATGTGACAGATCAACCATTAGTATTAAATTTTCGCAAGGCTGCCTTGGAACAAAATATTAAAGGAGGATATGAACCGCGTCATGGAGAAAAAGTTATGTTGGCGATTGAAAAAGGTTCGCATCTAACAAAAGGGGGAATTATAGGGTTCAAGAAATTTCTTGATAATAGTATTAAAGCTCGTGAACAAGCACAGCTGAAGATGATGCAAAGCAGGGCGATAGGATAAACAGTTTTTTTAATTCATTATACACAACAAAAGGCATCTCCGTTGTAAAACGGGGATGCTTTTTATTGATTGGATAAACGTCATATTAGGACAAAATTTCAAGATAATACTTGACAAAAAATCAGAGAAGAGTACACTGGCCACTGATTTTTAATATTACTTTACTTAAAATTTTTAGATTATGATTATGAATTTTAACCCGGCACTTGTTGATGCCAAAGGCTCAGAAGTGCAAGCAATTGAAGGGTTTGCTAACGGCTCTTTTTCTCTAAGAGTGAAAGAGCAGGGCAAGATTGTTGTAAAACTGTTTGATGCCCACGGAAAAGAGGTTTGTTCAGACATCTTTTCTTCTCTTACCAAAAGAGGATTTACAGAGTTTTATCGAGGCGCTGTCTTGGGTGAGAACAAATGTATCCTAATGCCCAAAGAAAACATCAGTGACTATTTTGCCGTATGGGCAGAAAAAGGGCAATGGTATGCCAGTAGCATCAATGATGTTTTTATCTTTGCCAATGATTGGTACATGACTTCTGCGTTTGGCACCAAGATGCTTTATGCCGCAGATGGAAAGGAAAAGGCCAAGTGGTTTGACAAGGCTGAGGTGTTTAACCTTGGTTTTGCCATCGCTGAAGATAAAAACAAGAACGAATGGCGACTGTTCAGTACCAGTGGATTAGAGGTTCGTAAAGCCAAAAACGTAGCCGCATTTCTGGGTGACGGTAACATGCTCGTATATAGCGAGGAAGGCAAAACAATGTCATTTCAAAATTTCTGGGGCAGGGAATTGATTAAAAAGCCGATTAAGAGCTTTGAAAAATTTTCCAACGGTTATTTTGTTCTGGAGTTTGTTGATGGTTTGAGCCGCATGTATTACCCAAATGGAAAAGTACTTTCTGTGGAAGTCGGAGATGTTTCTTTTATGTCGGATGGAAGCTTTGTTCATTTTGAGGGCAAGATAATTTCCGGTGTGTATGGACGCAGAGGAATACTTGACAAGAGAGAAATTTACTCATTTGAAAAAGCGGGTAACTACTATCTCTTTTCCGGAGAATTCTACAACGGTCACCTCTACAATTCTGATGGCAAGAAAGTCGGCGAAGATTACATCCTGCTCAAGTCACAAGACAACTTTGCGTTGCTTGAGCATGAGGATGAACTGAAACTTTTTAATCAATACGGTTGCGTTTTTCGCATGACACCGAAAAGATGATGAAGTTTTAATCAACAAAGAAGCAGGTTCCTCGGAACCTGTTTTTTTTATGGGAAAAAGGGAAATTTGAGTATTTATCTCAATAAAAAAATGTGAAAACATCGAGAGCGCAAATATTACAAAAAGCTTGCCCGTAGCGGAGTTGGCGAACTCTTAAAGCGTAAGCCATGCGAAGCGAGACCGAACCCATAGGGTGAAAATCCCTGCAGGGAAACACAAAAAAAGACCTCGGATTAACCGAGGCCTTTATGTCTGGTAGGAGCATGGGATTGACCTCATTTTATTCGGTCGCACAGGCACTCATTCGCTTTGCTCACCGGCATTCTTCCGCCCGCCTTTCGCTGGTAGTCGAACCCTTTCTCCAGGGTTCATATCTCGCGAATACGATACAAAAATAAAACCTCCCTGTAAGAAGGAGGTTTTGTTTTAGTGGTAGGCGCGCAGGGATTCGAACCCTGGACCCACTGATTAAGAGTTTTAATTTTTGGCTATTTTAAGAACTTTTAAAAAATTATAAAAAGTTATAGAAAAGCCTTGACTTTGTTGGTGTTACACTTTATAAAAAATTATAAATAATTGCAAGTAATTTTAGACAAACTGCTTACTATTTGCTTACTGGTAAGCAGTGAGAAAGGGCAAAATGAAGATAACAAAAAGTCAAATTGATAAATTACAATACAACGGTAAAGATGCTTTTTATTGGGATTCTGATTTAAAAGGCTTCGGTGTTAAAGTTACTAAAAATAAGAAAACATTTATTGTGCAAGCAAGAGTAAATGGGCGCAGCATAAGAAAAAATATTGCTAATGTCGGCATATTTACTCCAGAACAGGCAAGAAAACAGGCTCAAGCTTTGTTAGGTGAAATGGCTAAAGGCATTGATATAAATGCGGAAGCAAAAAAAGAAAAAGCCAAAGGTGTTACGCTAAAAGCGGCCTACAATGAATACAAGTCAATCCGTAATTTAGGAGAAAAGACTGTTTATGATTATGACAGAGCGATGGAAACAACTTTTAAGGAATGGAAAGACAAAGAAATAACAAAAATAAATCGCGATATGATTGAAAAAAGGTTTAAGGAAATAACAGAGCAATCACCTGCAGTTGCTAATCTACACTTTAGGCTATTAAGAGCTTTATTTAATTTTGCAATGGAAAAATATTGTATTGATGGTGTGCCTATTATACCATCTAACCCCTGCGACAGGCTGAAAATTCTTAAATTATGGAACAGAATAGAAAGAAAAAGCACATATATTAAGCCGGCTCAAATGGAAGCATTTTTTAAGAGCTTAATTGTTGGTGAAACTGATGTAAAACAAATGAAACAGGCAAAGCACCAGTGCATAATTTGTTTATTTACTGGAGCAAGAGACCAAGAAGCGGCTAGCCTAAAGAGAAAACACCTTAATTTTGACGATAATACGATAAAATTTGAAGAAACAAAGAACCATCACACACATATTTTGCCGATGGGGAATTGGTTAAGCCGTCATTTATTGGAATTTTGCGGTGATTTATCTGCTGATGATTTTATATTTCCTGCCAATAATAACAGCGGACACCTAAAAGATCATCGTAAAGCCATAAAGCAAATAGCCGAAATTTGTGGCATAAAATTTAGCTTACATGATTTACGGCGCACTTTTGCCAGCATTGCTAACAATCATATTGCCGGAATGACACAATATACGCTAAAGAAATTGCTTAATCATACAGAAGATGATGTCACTGCAGGTTATATTCAATTTGACCCCGAAACTTTAAGAATTCCAATGCAACAGATAGAAGATTTTATATTAACTGCAGCTAAAATTAAAAAAGTAACAGCACCAAAGGAAAAGAAAAATGGCAACTAATACTGATGAGATTATTGTTACGGACAACATGACGGCTAATGAAATGAGTTCTAATATTATAGGACTATTGTTTAAAAATGGACTTGCCGCTTACGAGGTTAACTTTATTTTTTACATAGACTTCTTTGTTGAAACAACGTTTAAAATTCTGAATAAAGAACAGTTAAAGGAAAAAGAATTTTTGGATTATGTTTCACCTAAACAACAAAAAACAGACGATAAACACCAAAAATACGCCATCAAAATTTATAAGATGCTTCAAAATAGAGAGAAATGGATTAAACGAAAGGATAATTTTATAAAACTTGAGAGCTTATTGCTCCGTTATGAGTTCAGCAGAAATGCATGGAAAGAAAAAGTTGAAAAATCAGCAATACAAAATGCCGCAAGACATAAAGAAGACAGAGCTTTAACAAAATATATCTTAGACTTGTATCATGAAGAGCCAAAACAGAAAGTAAAGTCATTTTACAATAAAAATGAAATGGAAATTAAAAAGTTTATAGAGAAAAACTGCCCAAACTTGCATGAAAAGATTAAAACAAATGCTGATTACGATTTATTTGATCGTATTAGAAAAATAATTTATAAGCGAAATCAAAGGGATAACAAAAATATTTTATCTCTCCAACTGGAGGAGCATAGCAACTGATTATAATCTCCTTTAAAACAGCACTGTTCTGCCAATTAACCATGAAGGCTCTTTGGTTGAAGAACAAAACATTTTTAAAGGAGAAACGATATGAACAATATCGACGAGCTTCAAAAAAAGTTTATCAAAGCTGCTGATGAAGCGTATTTAGATACAAAAACTGTTGCTGCATATATTAACCGCTCTGTATCATGGTTAAATTGTAAAGCTGTTTTTGGGGGTGGTATTCCATATACAAAAATAGCAAATCGCCGACTTTATCTTAAAAAAGATGTTTTGGCATGGCTGGAAGACAACAGCCAAAAAGTAACTTCAACATCTGAATATAAGGTGGTGAACAATGGAAGCAAATGAGCAAAAAAATGAGTTCGCCCCGCTGGAACAGAACGAACCGATATTTTGTAAAATCAATTACAATTGTGAGGATATTGCAGAAGAAAAAATAAATCAAGCAAATAATAATGATCTGTGCTATGTGTTTGGTTTGCCGCATTTTCTTGATTTAAGTATTAGCGAGCCAAAGATGTTGCTTGATCCTATTATTACAGAAGGCAGTCTATCTATGGTGCATGCTTATCGGGGCATTGGTAAAACATTTTTTGCGATGTCTATTGCCTTAGCTATTGCAATAGGTAGTAAATTTTTGCGATGGCATGCAGATAATCCTGCTAAAGTTTTGTATGTTGATGGTGAAATGTCGGCATACTCTATGCAGCAAAGGTTTAATAAACTTGTACCGCCGCTTGTTATAACCGAAAAACAAAAGCAAAATCTTGAAAATTTGTTTATTTTTTCAGCAGATATGCAACCATTTTCATTTATAAACATAGAAGTAAGGCATTATCAGGATATGATTGATAAGATTATTGACGATAATCAGATTAAATTCATCATCTTGGATAATATTTCTTCTCTAACGACCATGGATGAACTGGATTCTGGTGCGTGGTTGGTGGTGCAGAATTGGTTATTATCTCTAAGGCAAAGGGGTGTTGCTGTTTTACTGGTGCATCATTCTGGTAAACGTGGCGGTCAGCGTGGTATATCTAAGAGAGAAGATATTTTAGATATGGTTTTGTCGCTGCAAGATTACAGCAAAAAGAAAAACAATCAGTCAGAAGAAGATAGTGATGAGGAAGATATCTCTTTTGGTGGTCGTTGCAAACTTATTTTTGAGAAAAACCGTAATATCGGCGACAAGAAGAAATGCAGAAACTTTGATATTGAGCTGATTGATACTGATGATAATATGCTCTCATGGGTTGATGTGTATGCCGAAATAAAAAGGCTCAAAAGACAAGGCAGTAGTTGTCGGGAGATTGAGAAAATCACCGGTATATCTAAATCAAAAGTTGCTGAAATCTGTAAAGAAGAAAGCTGAAAGCCCTAAACTTTGTCCGCTATCTATATATAGAAGATAGCGGACAATGGTTTTGTTCATGTTGTAGAACCATAAATCTTTTAACTTCATATTAACGTAAAAGTTTTAATATAAGCCTGTACCTTGAGAAAGGTGCGGAGCTGTCGAAAGCTCTTATTGTCTTCGGTGTTAGGATATAACATCGTCAAATTGTTATCTGCTAATATATGGGTAACAATGAATATATCCCCGATTGAAACTGTCAAAAACTTTTTTGGTCGGGGAGCTTTTGGTGTATGTTCAGAAGCTTTTTACTTTAAAGACCAAAAGAATCATTTAAGACAATATGATTTTCGAACTCTCCGACCACCTTTTATGAGGTGGTTTTTTCTTAACGTTTTAGGAGTTTGAAATATGAAAAAAATTTTTTATTTATTTGCCCTGACTTCACTATTTGCTAGCGCAGCGTTGATTAACTCATATGCCGCCAATAAAGCCCCCAAAAGGGAAAGTATTGTTGTCGTTAAAGTTTTTGATGGTGATACTATACAGGCGACAAGAGGAAAAGAAGTTGTTACAATTCGTTTAGCTGATGTTGATTGTGCAGAAAAAACAAAAAAGTCCGGCAGATTACCAAAGCAAATTGAAGAATGGGGTATGTCTGAAGAAGAAATTAAAAAACAGGGAGAAAAATCAAAAACAAAGTTAGAATCCTTACTTAAATTGTATGCAGAAGATATAACCTTTATTGAAACACCAGAAAAAGTATGCAAAACAGGTAATGGTAAAAGGCTTGTTGGTATTATTTATGCCGAAGACATTAATGTTAATGACTATATGCTCAAAAGAGGAGAGTGCAGACCTTTTACTTGCGCTGATAAGTAATGACTAAAGATAAAGAAAAATTGGAAAAACAAGTGCGTTTGTGGTTAATAGTCGCTTATTCTCTATATGGAATAGGGGGTATTTGTCTGTTAATAGCAATACTCTCATGTAAAGCTCTATTTGTATTACTCATGCTTGCTATTGTTGTTTTAATTGCGGCTTTTTCCGGTGATGACATAAGCAGAACACGACCATGAATAGATGCTCTTTTTAGTTATAAAGAAACTTGCGGATATACAAATTGCTTTGGTACAGACCATTAATGATTTAAATAATAATGCCGTTGCTTTGGCAGGGTGATGTAAAAAAAAATAACTGTCGGTCAGAAGAAGGTTTTACAGGCTATTTGGATAAATAATTTTTGTCACTGTCCACTTACAATATATGTAAGTAAGTGGACAGTGACAAAATAACAATCATAGTGTTTTTTCTGTGTAATGATGGGAGCTTGCAGCGGCAGTTTTGTAAGTGCGCACTTTTTTGCATTATATTTTAAGAAACAAATATCAACAAGCGACAGCAGTTGCGTCAGTGGGCCACTTATAGCCCACGACGCCAAAAATTAGCACAAGAAATAATAAAATTTTTAATATTTAATTAATGAAATTTCACTAAAATAAACACGGAATGTCTAATTTTGGTCGAGGAAAAATCAAAATGCATCGTATCGTATTGGTATTTTTATTGTTTTTAGGTGGTTGTGCTAATGCTTTCAGCAATAATTATGAGGGGCTTTCATCTGAAGAAATAAAAAGTAGATTTCCTTCAAATAAGCCTGTTCAAACTCAACTAATGAAAGGTAATTTCGCTTCTGTAGATAGTGATTGCAGAAGCCTGATAGCGAAAGGTTATGTTTTAGTTGGTAAATCAGGGTTTAATGCTTCTGAATTAAATTCTGATTTAGCAGTAAATTTAGGACAAGAATTAACAGCAGATATTGTTGTTTTATATACTCAATATACGAATACAATAAGTACAATGATGCCACTCACTCTGCCTAATACAACAACAGCAAGTACAAATTATTACAACAGCTATAATAATTATATGGGGTCATCTTATTCAACGATATATGGACAGTCAACAACGTATATTCCAACCATAATTAATAGATATGATTATTTGGCTCTTTATTGGAAAAAGGATAACCGCAAATCCCGAATAGGTATATATTTCTTTGATTTAACGGAAGAACAAAAGATGCAGCTACAAACTAATGTTGGTTGCTATGTGGATGTTATCATTGATAGAACACCTGCTTTTTATGCAAATATTTTGAGAGGAGATGTCATCATTGCAGTTAACAATGTAAAAATTATCGATGGGGAACATTTGAACAATATACTGGAACGAACACCAAGTGGTCAACAGGTGAATTTTACAATCATAAGAAACGGACAAATAATTCATAAAACGCTTATCGCAGGAAAATCGTGATATAAAATGTCATTTTGAGGTTAAAGGAGAAGGTTTAATGAAGAAAATTGCTATATTACTTTTATTCTTATTGTTTGTGGCAAATGCTTGGGCTACTGTTACAGTGTATTATATTCAAGTCAGTCACAATGATGAATTTTTTATAATAAATGGAGAAAAATTTTCGGCAAAAACATACTGCTTCAATATGGAAAAAGGTGACCCTGTAATATTTATAAAAGGTAGTCCTTTTGGGGCTTGTGTATCAGCAGAAATTTTTAATTTACGTACTGAAAGAAGTTGTAGATTATGGTGTGAATAAATATCTACCATACCCCAGAAAAAGACTCTACCCCTCTACCTTTAAGCATTGGTAGCATATAAAAGAAAATCATCATGCGTTTAATCTCCAATAAGGGAATTTGTGGCAATACATACACCCCCTTTTTTTTAAATACGGGGGAGCTAATCTCGTAAATTTAAGCTAATGTAATACATAAAACATATATGTTTAGGTATGTTCTGACTACACTTGAGTATTTTTCACCCCAAAATAACTGCTTTCACTATCATGCCTTAAAACTAAAATTAAATAAAATCAATGCAATAGCAAAATACATTGTCTTGCAAAAGCTATTTATGTGTCAGAAAGAAGTGTAAGATAATACAGCATTTGCAAGATTTTAAGAGAAAAATATTTTTTTGCCGCAAGACTCAAGTATTTGTTTTAGAGTCAAAAAATTTTTTAGCTACAAAATGGATGTGCAAATTTGGCAACTTTATTTATGACGTTTTTGAGCCTTTTTAAAAAAACATTAAGAAATACAGATTTTGGGCGAAATTTCTTAATGTTTTTTATGAAAGGTGTTTGTCATGAGTAATGATTTAAGGATAGAAATTGATGTTGATACTTACCTAGATATGTTAAATCAGCGGAGAAGTTTTATCGCTGAACATTATAATTGGAGAATCCCTGATTGCTTATGGGAATATTTCTGCGAAATTGTTGAAGAATGTGGCATTTACGGCAATACAAACCCATCTTATGTGGTTGATAATGCTGTGGTGAACGGAGATTTTGGCAGTTTTGATGAATATAAGGAAGCCGAAGAAACAGATGAGGACTTTATTCAAAGGGTTGAAGATGATGTATTTTATATTAACATGGATGAAAGGATTGTGTGCTTTAGCTTATAGCGATTCTCTCAATTCAGCTAATGTGCGAAGGTATTTTTTTTATAAAGTGCTTACTATTTGCTTACCGAAAAAATAAAAGGATTTAGATTATTTATCTAAACCCTTGAAATTATTGGTAGGCGCGCAGGGATTCGAACCCTGGACCCACTGATTAAGAGTCAGTTGCTCTAGCCAACTGAGCTACGCACCCATAACCATAAGCTTGCCCCACTATAATAAAAAGATTTTTTTTTGCAACAGTTTTTTTCATAATTTTGATATTTTTTTTTCAAATCAGCATAAAACTCTTGCAAAAGTAAAGAAAAAGACTATATTTTCGGGCAAAGGAGGCAGTATGAAAATTTATATGGTCGGAGGGGCCGTTCGTGATAAAATCTTACAAAAAGAAGTTCATGACAGGGATTTTGTTGTAACGGGTAGCACAGCAGAAGAGATGATTGCTTTGGGCTATAAAAAAGTCGGCAAACATTTTCCGGTTTTTTTGCATCCTCAAACCAGAGAAGAATATGCTCTAGCTCGTAAAGAAATTAAAACCGGTGACGGTCATGGAGATTTTAAGTTTATATTTACGCCGGATATTACTCTAAAAGAAGATTCTTTGAGGCGGGATTTTACCTGTAATGCCTTGTATCAAGACCTTGAAACCGGCAAAATTATAGATTTTCATAATGGTCAGGAAGATATTAAGAATCATGTTTTAAGACATGTATCCGAACATTTTAAGGAAGACCCTTTAAGAGTCTTGAGAATGTGCCGATTTTCTGCCCAATTAGATTTTGATGTAGCGCCCGAAACAATGGAATTATGTCATCATATGGTAGATGAGGGAATGCTTACTCACTTAAGCAAAGACAGAATATGGCAGGAGTTTGAAAAAGCTCTGTCATCCTCAAGTTTTTATCGCTTTATAGAAAATGCTAAAGAATGTGGCGCATTGGCGGCCATATTACCGGAAATGGAACAGTTATTTAATGTTCCGGAAAGAGCGGATTATCACCCCGAAAAAAACAGTGGAGCCCATACGCTTTTAACCATAAAAGCTGCCGACAGCAATGATGCAATGATAAATTACGCCGCCATGTTGCATGATATCGGTAAAATCAAAACCGATCCCAAGTGTTGGCCATCTCATCGCGGACATGATATATTGGGTGAAGAGATAATCAAAAATATCGGTAGACGATTAAAAGTTCCTTCCTCATATACCGATTTTGCAACTTTTACCGCGCTTAATCACATGATATATCACCAGGACATAAAAGATTATGCTAAAGAGATAGCTACTGTAGCCATCTACATTTCTCGCTATCAGCATAAAGATTATTTAAATAGATTTATTGCTGTCTTAAAGGCGGATATGCATGGCAGACAAAAGCAAGTAACCGCGGAAGAGTGTATAAAGTTTACGCAATTTGAAAATTATTTGCGTCAACTGACTCAAGCCTCATGTGAGAAAAAAACATCGGAAATAGCCGGGTTTGAAAATCTGCTTGATGGAATCAAAAACGGAAGCTTACCGCCATCTGCAATTAATGAGGCTTTCATAGAAACTCTTTTAGAAGAAAATCCTTTCGTTTCAAAGTAAAAACTCTCTGTGTAAAGTTAAAGAAAAGCTTTAAAAAAAAGATAAATAGGATTAAATCAGAAGTAGTATATCTATGTTTAACCTATTACATTATGGTGTTGTTATGAAAAGAATAATGTTATTGGCGCTAGCAGTTGCCTTGCTAAATGGTACAATAGCCGTTGCAGAGCAGACAGAAAAAGAGAAAAATTCTTCCGAATATGTATTGGATGAACAAAAAACATCAGCTTATGTTATAAATGAAAAAGAAAATACAGCTGAATTGCAAACGCTTGAGATGGAAGAGCAAGCTGAAAAAAATGACAACGCTCCTAAAATCATAACTGAAAAAACACCTACCGGTCGAATTGAAAAATTGCTGGATAAAGAGGGCAGAGTTATTGCTGAGAAAACCATTGAAAATGATAAAATAGTACAAAAAATTCTAAAATATTACTATCCGAATGGTCAATTATTGCGCCAAATCATTACCAAAGATGATAAGGGCGGATTTTATGCGGAAGATTATTATATGAATGGTAAAATTGCTTCCCGAGCAATGCATGTTAATGAAGAAAATAAAATAGGTAAAGAAAAGAAATATGATGTCAATGGAACGCTCCGTCAAGAGATACCATGGATATTGCCTAAAGAAGAATTACAGAAACCGATAGCAGAGAGAAAAACTATTCGCCATGGTAATTTGATTACTTATTATCCAGAAGGACAAATAGCCGCTTCATTTTCTGTTGGTATGAAAGGAAAAAGTACTTTCTTTGATTATAGAGGTTTCCCCATCAAAGAAGTTAAAGATAGTGAAATATTAAACTTTTCCCGTGAACTGAGTAACGCCGATTGTCAAGGTGCTTCCATCCATTTGGGGTTAGAAGAGTTGATTGATTTGTATGAAGATGAAGGGGATATTTCTTATAATAAATGCGGTTTTCCCTATAGAGAAAATTTTGTGTATGAAGTTGTCAAAAAACTCGGTAATAGAGAAACAAAGATTAGTTATGACGAAATTGGTATGATCCGTCGGGTGTCTCAATACAACAATGGTAAAAAAGATGGTATTGAAAAGAAATATGATGCCGCCGGAAATCTGACTGCGGAAATAAACTATAAAAATGGTGTCAAAGATGGTTTTGCCACCGGTTATTTTCCTACCAAAGAAATAGCATTCAGAAAACGTTATGAAAACGGCAAAGTTGTTGATAAATTAACCTGCTATTTTCCCACAGGAGATGTGGCAGCAGAAATTTCTTATCGAGACGGATTAAAAGAAGGCATAGCTATTGTTAACAGCCCGATTAAAAAAGAAATACAGTTTAGACAAGGAAACATTGTTAAAGAAACTGACGCAAAAGAAAAGAGACAAATGGTTTCTGCGTTGTCCGGTTTGAATAATATTGAAGAAAAATGTTTGAATATAGATAACAGATTAGAAGAACTGATGTTAGACATTGATGTAAACGAAAAAAGTATTATGACAATAACAGAAATTACATTGCCGGAAGAATGTGAAAACATTGATAACTTTGTTTTCAAAAAAAATAAATTGATGTGCTATGATAGCCAAAAAGTATTAAGAGCTTCGGTTCCCATTATCTATAAGAGAGGGGAATACGCAGAAATGAAGGTATATACACCAACCGGTTCTCTCTTATACAAGATATCTTATTTGAAAAAGAAAAAGCAAGGATGGAGCCGAAAATATGACGAAAATGGAAAAGTAGTTGCAGAAATTTATTTTGATGAAGACAAGATGAAAGATAGTGCTCGCAGTTATTATCCTAATGGTCAAATAAAAGAAATTATAACAATTTCAGCCGATACACCGCATAAAATGATAGCGCGTTACGACAGTACGGGGGCTCTTTCTTTCAGCTTGGCTTATAAAGATGATGTAAGACAAAGTGCGTATATTGCAGCAGATAGAGAAGGGCGCGATGTTGTTGTCAGATTTTATGAAGGAAAACCCGAAAGTATTCGTGAAAGTAATGGCATCAATCCATATAACTTTATTGAATATAATTTAGCTTTGGGTGAGTATGCTGTATATAACAATAATGAGCTGATAAGTGGTGGAAAACTGTGTAATTACCAAATTGGAGACGATATAGACATTATTCAATTGATAAAATTAAATGAAGCAACACAGCCAACAGAGATATTACAAGCAGAGGAAAAAATACAATCAGTAGAAGAGTTACAGCCGACAGAGATGTTAAGCCCTGCTGAATCACAACCGATAGAAGATATGCAACTAAAATTGACTGAGGTCATACAGTCTGCAGATGAAGGGGAAATATTATCGGAAAGCTTTGAAGATGAAATAAGCGAGGCATCAAAGGATGATGAAATGAAGTTCCATAAGGCATCCGAAATTTTATCTCTCTTACCGGAAGAAAACTTGCCGGAACCTCCGGTTATGGAAGTAAATGATGCACCATTGATAGAAGTTGACGATATAGCTGTTTTTAATAATAGTGCAACATTAAAAGAAAATGCCATTATTCCTTCTGAGGAAGAAAAAAAACAAGTAGAGTTAGCTGCTAAAAATATAGGTCCGATTACCAAGCCGGATATAGAACAATTAGCTGATGTTGTTCAAAAACAGGTTGTCAGCACAGAGGTGAAATATGCCCAACCGAATGAAGAGGAAAAAACGGAGAAACTTTATTATCCGGGCACCAATAGTTTGCGTAAAACTATAAGAACAAAAGGAACACGCACGGAAGAAGTAAAAGAATTTTCCAAAAACGGCCTGCTTTTAACAGATACTGTTTATCAAAAGGATAAAATAGTTATTGAGAAATATTACGGCTCGGGTGAAGTTCGTCGTAGAACCGAAAAAACATACGATGATAACACCGTAAACGCATTTATCAATCGTAAAGATTTTTACGATAACGGTAAACCGCGCTATGAAATTAAACGCTTGCCGGAAACGATGTTGTTTGCTGAAACATTATATGATGTTGATGGTAAGATTATGAGTACAACAGAACAAATCGGCGCCCTAAGCTTTAGAGTAAGAAATTATGATAAGGCAGGAAAAGTGATTAAGGAATATGTTGAACCCAATAATTCCAGAATCAAAAATGGTAAATCACAACAATCAGTAACAGAGTATTATGCCAGTGGTAAAACAAAGACTGAAATTATATACTATAACAATGGAGAAATATCTGTAAAAGCATATGATACTGAAGGACTGTTGGTTAAATTCGCCTATCTGTCATGGGATGGTAAGTTGCATATAGAAAAGCCGACATTAAAGATTATACCAAGATATAGGGATCGTTACTGGGTGGACTACAATAATCCGAAATGGATAGAAAACCAGGATAAGTATTCCGTTAAATCCATCGGAAAGCTGAATATAGATATTGTGTCTAAAATTTTGCAGGAACTGAATCAGCAAACTCCTAGTATATTAAGCAAATTAAGCGAGCTGTACTGAATATATTAGAAATATCTTGACAAAAAAATGAAATTTGCTATTATGTGTGGCAAATAAATATGGATATGTCTAATCATTAAATTTTTAAGCTTATGGAAGAAAAAATTACAGCTGAGGAAGTTCAGCTTCTGCGTACCAATGCGGAAAAAGAGCGTAAGATTCACGCTCAGGTGCTTGAGTTAATCAATACAATAGCAACTTGCCAAAAACCGCTGACAGAAGCTCAGGAGTTGGAGATTCTGGCGCGTAAGCGCGAGAGTGAAGTTCTGAAGCTATTGGAAGTGTATGCTCAAGAATATGCTTCTCATCGATTTGGATTTGTACTTTCTGTTCCGGCGCAACTGTTTATTTATGATAGCAATAACAACTTGCCAAAGTCCAAGGATTACATGCTTCACAAAACTGAGCTGTGCAGTGCTGTGGAAAAGAAAATCTTTGATGATGATCTGCAAATCATCATCAACGAGGAGGGTAAGTTGGATAACTATCCTAAGTTCACGTCGGAGGGGGAAGCTTACATGGTTAAACAAACCCTCAAGAAAGCTACTCATGAAAATGCAGATGAATCTGTGTTAATATTCTTGCACGAGTACACGCAGACCCACAATCTCTCTTCGGATGCTGATACTGCTTTAATGGAGTTCCTGTCTGTGCAGGCGGATTGTAAAAAGCCAAAGAAATATCTGTGTCGTTTTGTCTTGGATTATCTGGCTCGCTACGGCATATTATCCGCATCGGCACAGATTCGCCTTATTCAGTCCGGAAATCATGACTTGATCATGTATTATATTACGCGTTCAAAGAAAGTAATAAGTAATCAAAAAGTGATTGATGAGCTGATTAGCCGTGGCGATAGGGAAGAGGTAAAGGCCTACTTCAAACGCTACGAAGAAGAAGATTAAAGAAAAAGAAACCCACAGAATTGTCTGTGGGTTTCTTTTTGTTTGGTATCAATTAAAAACTTCCCCAATGGATTTTTTCCAGATGCAACCTTTCTTCCGGTTGTTTGGGTGTTTCTTCCGGATAGCCGATAGGAACAATGGCTACCGGCAACATTGTTTCCGGCATGTTAAATTTCTTGCGTAAATTGGCTATGACCATAGGCATCGGTGCCGCACCGCAAAAACAAGCGCCCAACCCTTTGGCATGACAGGCTAACAATAAGTTTTCCGCGGCTAAAGCGCCGTCAATTTGTGCATAATCCCATCCTTCTTTCTCTCGATGAAATGTTTCTTCCATGTCTGCACAAACAACAATAACACAGGCAGCATCTTTGGCAAAAGAAGTCCAAGGTTGAATAAGTCGTAATGTTCTTAAAACTTCCGTATCTTCTAAAACCAAGTAATGCCATGGTTGTTTATTATGAGCGGATGGTGCATAACTGGCCGCACGGATGATGTCAATAATTTCATCCTTGGTTAATTTCTTTTCCGGATTGTATTTACGCACGGAACGACGCGTTATAAGTCCTTCATATAATTCCATAATCTTTTCTCCTAATTAACGGTGCGTTCAAGTTGAGTGATGTGCGGAAGCACATGATGTTCAATTAAAAAATGCAAAGTTTTTTCAACGGTAGCATCCGTATTTTGAATAACATCAAAAATATCTTTAGCATTTTCCTTATCTTCAAGCTTGCGGGCTAAAATTTCATAAATTTCAGCAACATCGGAAAGAGAGCTGATAAGCTCTGCTGCAAACTTGGGAATATTTAGGGAGGAACAACCACCCCAAAAACCTTCCACAAAACCGAGTTCAACTTGTTGAAAGCGAGAATGACAAAACTCAATCAAGGCCGCTGTATCATCCTTTTTGCCTGGGTAGGGTGAAAGTTTTAAAGTATTAGTACGAATGATAACAAACATTTCATCCCACAATCCCATGAAGAACTTAAAAAATAGTTCGGCTTCTCCTTTGGTCGTGAGTCGTGGTTGACTTTCTTCCAAAAACAGAGATGAGATGACATCAGTCGGACGCAAATTGGCATTCGGGCTACAAATGGCACCTGCAAATTTAAGCTTAACAACCTCCAGCGGAGTGGGACATTGATAGTGATCTAAGAAACGTTGAAATTTATCATCCCCGATATATACATTTTCTTGCATTTTTTTTCATCTTCATTTATACTGACCAACATAAGTGAATTTAATGGGAGTTTTACAAATTGTCTACCCTAAAATTATCAATACTCATTTTTTTGTGTGCTGTTGTTTCGGCCTGTTCGCAATTTGCTCCTTTTGAGGACCGCAGACGTGAACCCGGAACGGATTATATTTATGTTGGGGCATCTAAGCCGGGTGCTCCGGCAATTTGCTATAACCCTTTGTTTTATAGCAAAGATAAAGAGGTGTTACAACAAGCAGACAAGCTTTGTAAAGAACATAATCCTCAGACGCATGCCGAATTAGTGGATGCAGATTATTTTACATGCAGATTATTTGTACCCTCCCTTGCTTATTATAAATGCGTTGTTGATAAATAACGTTTTTATAAGAAAGGAGAAGAAGAGATGAATATTTACATTTTTGATATGGATGGAACGCTGACACCGGCACGCCAACCGATGAATCCTGATTTTGCGCGTCGCTTTTTTCCATGGGTGAAATCCCATATTGCTTACTTGGCGGCTGGTTCCAACTATGAAAAGATTGTAGAGCAAATTCCCGGAGATGCCGTTGGTACGGGTTTTAGCGGTATATATAGCTCCATGGGAAATGTTTTCCATCAAAAAGGTAAAGAGATTTATCGCAATCAGATTTTGCTCAAAAAAGAGTTGTTGCAAACATTAGAGTACTATCGCCGAAATACGGAATATAAAGGAAAATTATACAGCAACTATATGGAACTGCGTCCGGGAATGCTTAACTTTAGTGTATTGGGGCGAAATTGCCCGTTTTCGGAACGTGCCAAATATAATGAATGGGATAATCTTCACCACGAGCGTGAAGAAATAATAGAAACGGTCAATTCAAAGTTTCCCGAGTACGAAGCCAGTTTGGGTGGAAAAATTTCGGTAGATATCGTTATGAAAGGTGGCGGAAAAGAGCAAATTGCCGCCAAAATACGCGAGAAGCACCCCAATGATAAAATCATCTTTTTAGGGGATAGAATTCAGAAGGGCGGTAATGACTATGCTTTGGCAGAGGCTTTGCGCCAAATGGAAAATACCGAAGTGGTTCCGGTTAATTCTCCGGATGATGTTTTAGCTTATCTTGGAATATAAGTTTCTTACAGATATTAGAATTTAAAACAAAAAAGTGCGCGTTTCACAACGCACACTTCCGTCTTATGTTCACAGATGATCTGACTGTACGGTCAGAAATTTATCATTGGATTGCAGAAAACTTCGAACAAGAGAGAAAACTTGAAATCACAAGTTATCTCCACGGTCTTGTGCAAAACTTTTGCTATCCGAAGTCTTTGCACTTTCAGCTTTCTTTCCGCCTTTTGAAAGGCAATTAAACCTCTCTCTGGGGAGATATTCCTGCAGGTAATGGAGGCCTGAACTTTCTACATTGGCAATCAAATCATCACTGAATTGAGGTACAAAGGCAACAGGTATGAAATACTCGTTGTCTCTATAAGTGACCAGATGAAGTGCAGATGATGCTTCCGATGACAGGCAATAGAGCTCCGCATAATAGGTTTCATGACAAACAAAATGCACAATAGCCTTTTTTTCATCATCCAGGTAGCACCAAAGGGCAGGGACCTTACCACTAGAATTGAGTGTCAGCAGATAGGATACAATGACTTCAACAGCAGCATAGAGGTTGCCGCGAGTTGAGAATAAACATTTGTTTTCTGCTTTTGTAGTGACTTTCGTCACATCAACATCTTTGAGTTTTGCATGCTTTATAACTTTTGCCAAGAAAGTATTGGTATCTTGACAAGAGAGAGGAACATTAGCAATAAACCCAACAAAATCACAGGGCTCGGCCATAGGAGGCAAGCCTAATTTTTGCAGACGTGCGCACTTGTTAAACAAAGCACTGCTGTCTTCATTCCACGGAATGGTTTTTTTAATACAAATCATAGTCATACTAATTAAAAATAAAAATAATGTGAATTGCGTACCAATATAGTTTAAAATATTTTTTTGTCAAATGATTTTTGTCGCCTTTTTAAAACTCCAAAAAAGGCGCTAAAAAGCGCCTTTCCAATTAAAAACGAGCCTTATTCATCCTTTGCTATTTTACGCAACTGTTGATGATAAACAATAGCTTTTTTGATCGATGACATTTTTGGAAGGATGGTCTTTTGACCCTTTTTCTTAGAAATCGCATCTTCTTTTGCTATACGTTCTTTAGCAATTTTTTTCAAGGTTTTATAATGTTCGGTATCTTCGTTACCTTTTTTATCATAGTGTACATAAGCTGACTTCTCTTCAATATCGAGAGCATCAAAGGAACGTCTATCCAAAACATTTTTACTGTCGCCATAATAACGGTAAACATAAGAATGTTTCGGTGTACCCTCTTTGATAACACGTCCGAGTTCATCAAATTCCTTAAAAGAGCCATCATGTTTCTTTTTATAAGAAACTTTTGTGGTGTTTGGAAACCAACGTGTCTCACTTCCATCAGCAAAAATTTCTCGAGTTTTAGAACCATTATCGCTCCATTCACGAACTTCACCGGTCGATAATTTTTCATAAGTCATAATACCATCAGAATTCCACTTATGTTCGTCACCATTTGAAAGATTCTCATAAACTTGAAGGCCATCGTCATTCCATTTACGTTCATCACCGGTAGGTAATAATTCATAAATCATGACACCTTTATCAGTCCATTTATGGCAGGTACCATCTGAAAGTTTTTCAAAAAGCATTTTTCCTTTGTTATTCCAATGCGTTTCTTCGCCTGTAGGTAATTTTTCAAAAGTCATCACTTCAAATTCATTCCAGCGATAGATTGTTCCATCTGCAAGAGTTTCTTCAAGTAGTTGACCATGTTCACTCCATTTATAGATATTACCTTCGCTGTCTTTTTCTTCTTTGAGTGAATTTTTATCATCAGGATAGTATCTGCGATAAGTGTCTCCATCAACTTCTTCCAAAAGATGCTGTTTGTCATCAAATATTTGATACTTTCCATCAGAGAAAGTTAATTTTGTTTGAGTAAAAACATATTTTCCGGATTCATATTCATATTCGAAATCATATTCATAACGCTTCGTCCATCCGTCTTTGGTTCCTTCTTCGGTTAGAACAACATCATCATGATTGCGGAAGTGTTCATAGCATTTATAATTACCATCAGCATCACGTTCAAATAAAATATTTTGATGAAAATCGTAAATTTTCATTCTGCCATCCGGTAATTCTTCACGAACAAGATGAAATCCTTTATCATCAGAGTAATTTTCTCGAACATAGGTTCTTACCACACCATTAGGTAAATGAAGCGATCTGGCAAGGAAATCTTCTTCACGATACTGAGTTGAATAATTTTTTGTGATTATACTTTCTGTATCATATGTTATATATGAACCATCAGCAAATTTTGTCTCAAATTTACCGCTGACAATTCTTGCAGGAAAAGAATCCTGAGAAATAACAAGCTTATCAGTAAATTGTAATAAAGAGAAATCAATATCATCAAAAGAGTCTTGTTTACTGTTTTTAAGCTTATTATTAAATCGACGTTTTCGTGCATCAGCCTCTTTTTTTCGATGTTCATCTTCACGACGTCGCTGTTCTTCTTTTTGACGACGACGGCGTTCATCTTCTTCACGGCGACGACGTTCTTCTTCTCTGCGTCTAGACTCTTCTGCACGTCGGCGTGCATCTTCTGCACTACGCCTACTACTTGCAGCATACGCAGAAGCTGCAGCTGCTGCAGCGATAATTGCTCCGGATCCCATATTTTTTCTCCTCAATAATAAATACGTAATAATGATACAACGAATGAGTAAAATTGTCAAATAATAAAGATCAAAAAAAGGCGATAAAAAGCGCCTTTTGAAGTGTGTTACAACGACATTATAATGTACTCAAATCAGCAGAAATTTGAGCCGAAAGCGCTGCTAAAAGATGACTCTGCGTTAAGATGTATTCTTCGTAACCACCAGTAATTGATACAGTTTCACGGATTTTTCCGAATTTAACAACTTTTCCTTCAGAATTTCTAATGAAATATGAAGCATTCAAAGTAGCATTATGTCCAAGTTTACCGATTAAATCTGTAATTTCGACAGCAACACTGTATTTATAATCTTTCTTTATAGAAGTCTGATTTTCGATGGATGCGTTAGGTAAATAATAGCTCAAATTTTGATTGATAATCCTTTGAAATATTTTATTGGGAGAAGCACCCCATCGATTGAATTCATCAATTTTGAGCTCATAATCGTTTTTACCGATAGTTGTAATCTGAGGGCGAGTTGCCTCCGCCGGTAAAACAATTTGATGAAGCAGAATGATGCCCTTAACTTTAGGATAAGTAATTTCCCCCTTAATCGGTATAGGCTGATAAAAACGAGGTGTAGGACTGGAACAAGCCGATAAGAGCAACATAAAGATCATAAACCATATTTTTTTCATTTTAGTAATCCTTTCCTGTAATAATCGAACTTGGGTTAATTTGTAGATAATCTGTCAGATTTTTAAGAGAAACGGCTGCTGCCGAAAAACTTTCAATCATAGCTGAAATTGAAGAGGAATTTTCGCCGACAAAATTATCCAATGTTTGTGCCATTTTACCCATATCGGAGGCTGCCTTGTTTATTTGTCCCAAAGTACCCGGGGTATCGGACTTACTTTCACCTAACAATTCGCCAAGAGCCTGTACAGTGGCAGTCATTTCTTCTAAAAGGGGAGGTAGGAGTGTGTCCAAAGTCTGGGTAATATGATGCACATCTTGCACAATGTTTGAAATAGGCATTTCTTGTAGTGACTTTGAAAGTTCTTCTATAGGAGAAGCAATTGTCGGAATTTCATGCACATGATGGGCTTCCTCAGGGTGCAATATAACTTTAGTATCCGGGCGCAAATCAAGTTCAATTAAAAGCTGCCCGGTAATAATAGAATTCACTTCTAATTGAGCGCGCAAACCATCTTCAATAAAACGTTTCAAACGTTCATCTTTATCCGTCGTATCGGTAATCAAAGATTTATTGTCATAAATCTTTGCATAAACGGAAATGAGGGAAGTTCTTTTTTTTAGGTTAAATATCAATTTTACAGAAGTTACTTCACCTATTTTAACCCCCTTAAATAAGACCGGGGCTCCGACATCCAAACCTTGAACAGATTCATCAAAAAACATAACCACAGTTGTATCATTACTGTTAAAAGTAGATTTTAGAAAATAGGCAAATAACAGAAAAAGCGAAGTAATACTGATAAGAATAAATAATCCGATTAATTTCATATTAGGCTGTTTTATCATGAGCTGTTCCTCTGGTTAAAAATTCATAGATTTCTTTATTTGGTGGATTTTTCAATAATTCGTTAGGGTTACCGCGAGCCGTGATGTTTTTCACTTTACCGTCAAGAAAGATTGAATTGGTTGCAATGTTAAAGATTGATTGTAATTCATGGGTAACAATAACAAACGTTGTCATAAGGGATTGGTTTAATTCTATGATTAAATCATCCAAGCGCTTGGAGCTGACAGGGTCAAGACCGGCTGATGGCTCATCACAATAAAGGATTTTCGGATCAAGTGCTAAAGCACGAGCCAAAGCAGCTCTTTTTTTCATACCGCCGGATATTTCGGAGGGATAAAAGTCATCAAATCCGGCAAGTCCGGTCAAAGCTAATTTATAGGAAGCTAATTCATTTATCTCTTGCTTAGTATATGAACTGTAAAGTTCCAAAGGCATCATGACGTTTTCTTTTAAGGTCATAGATGAGAAGAGGGCACCGCTTTGATACATCACCCCGCATTCTTTCATAATGTTATTTTTTTCCGTTGTGTCTGCATGAAAGAAATCATTTCCGTCAATAAAGACTTCTCCTTTAACCGGAGATACCAATCCGGTTAAAACGCGTAACATACTGCTTTTTCCACAACCGCTGGTACCCATAATAATGAAAATATCTTGCTCGTTGACGCCAAAATTTATGTCATCGAACAAAACAAAATCACCATAAGCAACTCTTAAATTTTTAACACTGATAATTTCTTTTTTCATATGCCGATTACCTTAAAAACAAGAGTTAATATACCGGTAGCCACGATCATCCAAACCAAAGCAACAACAACGGAACTGGTTGTTGCTTTACCGACAGCATCAGCATCGCGTCCGGCAGTTAGTCCTTCATAACATCCGCAGATGGAAATAATAAAACCGAAAACAATGCTATGTAATAGGCCGACTAAAATATTAGTCATACTGAGAGCTTTTACGGAATAATTAAAATAAGCCGATGGTGAAATGCCAAGAAAACTGATACCGACAGCCGCACCACCCAATATACCCAAGACATCCGCAAACAATGTCAAAAAGGGAATGGTTAAAACCAGAGAAACCACACGAGGGGCAACCAAATAATCCATAATTTTTATTCCCAGTGTTTTAAGGGCATCTATTTCTTCATTAACCTGCATTGTTCCAATTGTGGCAGCATAGGAAGAACCGGTACGGCCGGCCATAATGATGCCGACCATAATAGCAGCCATAATACGTGTCATTCCCAGTGCAACCATGCTCGCGACATAAATGCTGGCACCAAAGGTTTGAAGCTGCAAAGCTCCGACAAAAGCCAAGATTAAGCCGACCAAAAAACTGACCAAAGCAGTGATACCGATAGCCTGATAACTGCAATCACCAAAGGTAAACCAAAAATCTTTTAAACGATAAACGGCTTTACCAGTCATAAATCTGAAAACAGATGAAAAAGCCAAACCGATAAATTGAATGCCGGCACGAATAGATTTATAAATACGATAACCTTTTTCCCCTGTTGTTACCAAGAAACTATTTTCTTTTTTTGTTACGGTTGGTGGTGTGTTAATGCTTCTCAATGTTAAATTGAGTAAATTTTGCTCATTTTCGGATAATCGATCATAATTAAACTCGATACCCATATCGGTTATTATTTTATACCAAGAATACAATTCAGCCATAAGAACGGTTGAAAAAACATGTTGCTTATTTTCGGCATATACAGTTTTAACGTTGTATGAATTAAGCTGAGAAATAATCTCAGTGTCAGTTAAAGAATCTCCCGCCACATCTGTGGTAAAATTAAGCACCGTTTCCTTATTTATTTTAATCAGTTCAACTGTCATTTTTATCAACCTTTATTCATTTATGAACTGGATGAAAGACAAAGTTCGGCACCGGCCTCATTGGCAAGTTCATGAGCTGATTTTTGAGGAAGTCCTTTTAATATACAACTCATGAAGGCACCTGCAAAAGCATTACCGGCACCAAAAGCAAAATTCTGCTTGAGTTTAGTATTCTGCATACTTGTCAGCTCATTACCCCACACAAAATTTTCTTTGACCCCATTAGATAAAATAACATATTTTAATTGATAAGCTTCTTTAATTTTAAGACAAATATCCTCAATTGAGCCACAAAGGTTAAAAAGCATTTTTAAAATCTTTAATTCATCAATATTTAATTTAAGAATATTAGCACGCTCTAGTAACTGTTCAATAGTCTCTTTACTGTAATAGTTCTGCCTCAAGTTAATATCAAAAAATTTATAGGCACCAGGAGATGCTTCGTCAATTAAATCTAAAATAGTTGATTTTGAATAAGATTTGCGCAAGGCCAAAGTGTCAAAATAAATTGCATCCGCTTTTTTAATACAAAGTTCAGCCGCATGTGTAAGCGGTATATAGTCCCATGCGGCATTTTCTAAAATGTGGGCGGAGTAACTGTTATTCGGTGTGTTAAAAATAACGACACGACCCGTTGGATAGGGGGTAACAGCTAAAATAGGGTCTATATTGAACTTGTCTAATTGTGAAATAACTTCCCTACCTAAATCATCAGCTCCAATGGCACTTATAAGATGCGTCCTTGAACCGTATTTTGTGGCAGAATTCAAAAAGTCAGCAGGTGCACCGCCCAATTTACGACTATCCGGTAAAATGTCGAATACAATTTCACCGATACCAACAATTTGAGGTGTTTTTGTTTTTCCAACCATAGCCAACAATTAAAAAATCAACAAAAAGCTAGTTTAACTATATTCGTTTTTTTTTAAGTGTCAAGGGGTTGGAGTCCATTTTAAGCTTTCGGCACTTGATTTCAAAATTTTAGTCGCTTCACTAATCGAATAGCGACAGAGTTTAACATCTTGACCATTGCGATATATTGAATCATAAACCAAGCAGTCATCCGATTTTTTTCCCGGACTGAAAATAGAGATTGAAAAGACGTCTGCATGCAACTGTTTTTCATATAAACCTATATTTTTAAGAACTTTAGGACGACGTAGAATTTCCCCTTTGTTGTCAGTAATTAAAAGACAATCATATTCGGGTAAATAATACTCGCAGAATAGGTTACTGTTATCAAAAGCAAGTAATGGCTTGTCAGTGGTGATAAACCGACGAATATCGGAAACGGCAGCCTGATAACCCTTGTTAAAGGAAACCGCACGAATATCAATCCAAGTAAATATAAAACCGATTAAAGCTACAACAATAAATGCTTTTTGAATATTTTTGTGTTCGCTGATAACAAGTGAAACCGCAAAATATAAAATCAAAGAATATATCTTTAAGTATCTGGCGGTAACCATCGGACGAACAGTATAGGATAAAATCAACAATAGCCCGTAAGTTGCGATAAAACTACCGAAAATTAACCAAAATTGCTGTTTTTTATCCTTTTTCAAACCAAATATCCCCAGTAATAGGATAAAACTGAAAACAGAAGTAGCAAAGGTTGTAGCTATAAAAAAGACTGATTGCAAAATTTCCGGTTGCAGCGGATTAGTGAAAAATTGCCAACTGAAATTAACAAAATCCAAATTAACATACCAAAATTGACTGATTGTCTGTCCGGTGCCCAAAGGAATACACAGCCATGGGAGAAAACAGACAGCAACAATAATAGCTGTTACAATAAAAGCTTTTCCGTTTTTCTTAAATGTTTTGTTTTTCAAAAGACAATATAACAATCCTGCATAAAAGAACATCAACCAAAGAGCACAATAGTAATGGGAATACAAGGACAAAATCGAAATAACGGCAAATTTTATAAAATCTGCACGACGGGGAGATTTTAATAATCTTATCCCATAGCCTGCGGCTATTAATAATAAAAAAGAAGAAAGCATATAGGTGCGAACTTCCAAAGCCAACCACAGAGAATAAGGTACTGTTGCCAATAAAAACATTAACCATAAAGCAACTTTTTCACCGAAATCTTTTTTTATAACGGTTGCTGCAAAAATCTGGGCTCCTATTAATAAAATTGCGGAAGAAAAGTGAGCGGTCCAAATTTCATATTGGGAAGGAAACAACTTCAAAATTACTTTTAAATACAAATAGTAAAGCGGTGGTTTTGAATCTTCACTTGAAAGCAATACCCACATATCAGAGAAACTATCCTTGGCCATTAAAACCGAATAAATTTCATCAAGCCAAAGATTGAAATTGTTGATTAAAAAAGCGTAAGAAACAGCAGTTGCCACAATTAGTATTGTTGCTTTCCACTGAAAATTTTCTTCTAATAACTTAATTAGCTTGAGCATGATTAACAGCCTCCCAAATAATTTTTGCCGCTTCTTTATTTGTAAAATGTTTCAAAGTAATTTCCCTTGCTTGTTGTGCCTTAAGTTCCCTTTCATTATCATGTTCAAGATAATAAGAGAGCAATTGAACTAGCTCTTCTCTGCTTTTATACATGGGAACACTATCACCGTATATCGCTTCAATTTCTGGCATATAATCAGAAATAACCATTGTTCCGGAAGCAGTAGCATCATAAATTCTGTTATTAATAAAGCCGGCTTTTTTCATATCGGGACGATGATCATTTAGAACAATTTTGGCTGAACTGTAATAACGATTTAAATCACTGTTTTGAATGTAGGGGGCTTTATACATGTTGGGTGGTACAATTCCTTGCCAATTATAACCGTAAACGGCAACCTCAAAACCGCTTTCCAAAGCGAAGCGCAAACTTGTGCGGTCATGCCAGTTGGAGCCGACAAAAAGAATATCTGTCTTTAATTCATCGGAAGGATTGGGATAAAATTTTTCAGGATTTGTAAATTGCGGCACAAAAACAGCTTTAATACCTGCATCATTAAGTTTTTGCGCATAAGAAAAAGAGGCCACGGCAATCATATCAAAATTTTGCCAGTCATCATCCAAAGAAGTATCTTTCGGCATAGCAACGCGATTAGTAATCTTATCATGAGATAGTTTATTTTTTGAAGTATCAAAAAATGCCATCGGATAGTAACAATACAAAACATTAAAACCTTCGGGCAAGGGTAAAGCAAATTTGGTATAACCGCGCATATATAAATTTATTTTAGGAAGAGGCTGGTGTTGTTTTCTATATTCATTACGGTAATCAACGGTCGTACTTAAATTCAAATTTCTGAATCCCCTAGCGAAATCTTCTCCAATCCAGTAATCACCAATGTCATACTCTTGAGCATTCGTTGTGGATTTAATAACCACATCAGTTCCATAAGCAAAAGAACTTATCAAACAAAAACATCCAATCAAGAACAGTAGAGATTTATTCATCTTCCCCTCATTCAAATAACGATTTTTTCTTATAATCGTTTTTAAGTTTATAATTCAAATCTTCTGCACGCAATTTTATATCTGGACGAAGTTGCTCTTTGAGTGCTTTGGCCAACATTTTGCGAGCCAAAGCCACTTCTCCGATAGCATTATTGTACTCTGCTGCAAAATAATTAGCGGTACCGGTTTGCCCCATGTGGGAATAAATTTGCCCCAGATAAAGATAAGCTGAGGGGAAGTTATGATTGCGATTAACATGTTCTAAAAGCGGAATAAGGTCTTCCATTTCTTTTCTTGAAGGATTGCCGGCCAGCACAGCTTCTGCATAACTCAACTTTAATAAATCAGATTGCGGACGATAGGATAGGGCCTGTTTATAAACTTTAATGGCGTCTTCAATATTACCACTTTCAAATAATGCTTGTGCTTTAATTTCCAAAAAGTAAGGATTGGTTGGTTCTTTTTCAATCAGCTCATTAGCATATTTCAATGACATATTAAGATTTTTAAGCCTCATATAATAGACGGCATGAGCAATTTTTCCAAAAACGGAGTTATCATTAAGCGGATATTTATTTTGTACTTTAGGCAAGGGTTCTATATAAGAAGATAACTTTGCTTGGATACGCTTTAATCGCTCATCCATTTTAGCTTCAGAAAGAATATGTTTTTCTTTTTTGATTCTTTCATTAAAAAAAGCAATACGCTCTGCTGTGACAGGGTGGGTTCTAAAATAAGGATTTTCTTCAATACCTTGTAGTCTGTTGGTATTTTGAATTTTTTCCATGAAATTTTTAATTCCCTTAAGCGATTTATGATTTTGGGAAAGCAGAAGAACAGCAGTTTCATCAGCAGCACGTTCTTCACTCACCTGGTAGGCATTCATAGCATTAATAGTTGAACTTTGTGAGCCTAAAACAACGGCAATGGCTGCATCACCCCTTCCACTGGCAGCAGCAGCGCCTGCAGCAGCAATTAAAGAAGCCAATGTTGCTCTTTGCATATCCTGCAGTTTCATTTTAAGCCTTAATATGTGACCACCGAGGATATGCCCGGTTTCGTGTGCCAAAACACCTTCAATCTCATTACTGTTTGAGGCTTTAAGAAGAGTACCGGTATGGATAAACATATGATTTTTATCACCGACAAAAGCATTCAAGCTGTCATCCTTAACAATATGGATATTATCACGCTCAAGAGGCAAGCCAGCGCTCCTAAAAATAGGAGTTAAAATATCATAAATATAGCTTTCCGTTTCTTCATCACTGATAAGGCTGATTGCTTGAGCATCAAAGCTCATAAATAGGAAAAGCAAAAAAAATAACAATTTCCGCATAAAAACCTCTCTTAAGGCTTTAAAATAAAATATAATCTGCATATCGTCAAATTAAATAAAGCGGGTGTGGATTTTTAATCAGAATTTAGTGTACGTGACGGCTCTGAGCAATGAGCATGGAAAGTTCACTGGCCGCACGAGATTGTGTATCGGAATAATCCATGGTTTCTTTAACACCGTCTTTTCTAGCCTGTTCTTTATAAGCTCTGATTTTATCGGCTTTGTTTTCTTTTCCAGGACTTGCGGTATGTTCATCATCAACGCCCTTGGTAGCTGTTTCTAAATAAAACTGATACAGCTTTTCATCAGCTGAAATCATTTCACCGATTTTAATATAAGTTCCTTTTTCAGAGGTTGTATCTTTATGGCCTTCATCGGACAGATATCTGATTTTATCAATAATGTCATGCATCCGGGCTTCGGCAACATCCGTTTTACCGGCATCCATATAAAAACGAATATCATCCAAAGTTGCTTCAGCCATTCGCGTTTCATTAAGAGCTCTTCCCCAAGTGCGTTCGCCTTCTTCATCATGAGCAGAACGAGCAGCTTCGGCGCGGAAACTGTAAATATCTGATTCTTTCGGGAACACACCGCGCAGATAATCGTTATCAAGGCGTAATTCTTCCGGTGTGCCGTTACCGGTAACACGCATGTTTTCAATAACGGTGACCTGATCAGCCTGGGCCATAATTTGCGGTGAGTGGGTAATAACGATAACGTTCTTTCCTTCTCTAGCCATTTCTTTGAAAGTATCGGTTATTTGTTGTGTTGAAATAGGATCAAGTGAATCGGTCGGCTCATCGAAAATATAAATATCACGATTGGAAAGAAAAGCTCTGGCTAAGGCCAAGCGTTGTTGTTGTCCTTTGGAAAGGTTATCATATTGTGTGTCATAAGTAGGCTTACCATCACGCACGGAATAATATTCATCATAGACATGAGCTTTTTTAAGTGCCTCATCAATCATCTCTTGCGGATGTTCATACAATTTAAGCAAGTGATTATAAGTACGCTCGTCTAAATGACCATTCTTAAATTCTTCTTCGGCCCATTCCATTTTTTCTTTACTCGGAATAAATACTTCCATATTTTCTTTAACGGTATATGTTTCAAAGAAATTACTGTTTTGATCTTGCCAACAAATATGCTCCATCAATTCACGCTGACTGGTATCCTGTACATTGATGCCGTTAATTTTTACCTCACCGTTGTTGACATCATAAGTATGTGTTAACAGGTTAATAAGGGTACTCTTACCATTACCGGATTTACCGACGATACATTGTAATTTACCGGTTGTAAATTCAAGGTTATCAATATCCATTTGCGGCTGTTGTCCTTTACCTTTTTTTTCTTGAGGATGAGCATCATCAGAAAGGTTCGGATAGACGAAACGAATATTTCTGACAGAGATGGTATTATTCTCCCGATAAGGGATTTTTTCATTACCTTCTCTAATTTGCATTTTTTCTGGTACATTAAGTTTATCAGACATCGCTTTGTACGAAACAAGAGATGTGCGTAAGTTAGAATAACTGTTAACCACACCGATAGCACCGAAGAGTGTGGTTAAAGCACTGGTGGTCATACCCAAAGCCATCGCGGCGGATTCCGGTGTTTGACAATAGGCGGAAGCATAAATTGCCGTTCCTAAACCGACCGCGGCATAAAGAGCCATCTGCATTCTTAATACCAATTTAGAGCGCTGTTTAGAAAGGGCATTGGTTCTTTCTAATTCCTGTTGGTGTGCCTTGGAAAACTTTTTATCGATATTATCACCGATGTTATTTTGCTTAACCAAGCCCAGATGTTGCATAACATCACCCATAACACCGGCATAGCGGGTGGATTTATTTTTAAGTCTTTGTGCCGATTTATCAAAGAAGCCCATGGCTTTTGAAAAAACAAAACCGCTGGCCGCACTGACCGCCATCGACATAGCAGCAATGGTCGGATTGTTATAAGCAATAACGCCGGCCGCAATCAAATAACTGACCATACTGCCGACAAAAAACGAAGATTGGCTTAAAATGTTGCCTCGTTCTTGTGATAATGTCTGAATAGCGGCTTTTAACTCTTCGTGATTATTGCCTTTAACAAACAGCATCGGGTATTCTTCCCACAGCTTTTTGATTTTTGCAAATTGGGTATCGCTACGCACACTGTTACGCAGATTTTCGGCTTTGATTTGATAGGAAGTATTAACCATGTCGCCCATAGCCCCGCGGATGGAAGGGATGGCCAAACCGACAAAAGCGGTTAACCTTGCTGCAGACTCGGATAATTTTCCTAAAACAGGCAGACTATGTGCGGCCGCACCTGTAAGACAAAGCATCATACCTTGCTGCAACAGACCGTTAAAACCGTTAACCGAACCGCGTAAAATAGATTGTCTGACCGTGGAACGATAAGCCGCATTATCTCGATAGCCTTCCTTGCAGATATTGAAAATATCTTTAATTCCGGATTCAACGGTATTTTTATTTTTTTTCTTCTTTTTTATGTTTGCATCAAACTGATTTTCGCTATGCTCACGCATATATTGAACACGATTCATCGTATCCTTATCAAACAAGACGGTTTTTAAGCGCAATATTTTTTTTATGAGCTTGGAATTTTTCATATAATGAGAAGGTTTAATACTTGCTAAATCACTCGCATGAACCAATTCGGCAATTTTTTCTTCCTGTTCAAGTTTTTCTCGCCGTTTTAATTCAATATCATCAAGGTTTTTATCAGTATTTTCGCTCATAATATCAAATCCTTAATTTCTATACTGACCAATTATATCAGAAAATTACAAATTTGTAAACCCAAAAAAATAAAGCGGAAAATACACTTTCCGCCTTAAAAAATCATAGAATTTTTATGCAAGTTATCGCTTCTCTTCAAAGTATTTGACCAACCATTCATAAAAGACATTATTAAACTCGTTATATAGCTCCCTTGCTTTCTCTAAACTTAACTCGCTTTGATGAAAAGCCGCCTCGGTCAAAATAGTGCAGATGTTGTCTTTTATATCAACGGCACCGTCGGCTGTAAAATATTCATCTGTTACATTATCATTTTCGTCTAAGACTTTGATAATACCCATATTAAGCGGTAACAGAGTCGGCGCGCGGTCTTTAATAACCGTCAACGGTTTATCAAAACCGGGCAAGACCACACGATAGATTTGTGTATCAACCACACATCTTTCCGGCATATAAATTTTGAGATTTATATCTTTAGCCATACTAGGCAGCGCCTTTCCGCGCGGCAGCTCTTTCCAAAACCTCATCTATGGTTCCGGCCATATAGAAATCTTGTTCCGGAATATCATCATAAAGGCCTTCCAAAATACCTTTGAAACCTTTAATGGTGTCTTCTAGCTGAACAAAACGTCCTTTTTTGCCGGTAAATACTTCTGCAACAAAGAAAGGTTGAGATAAGAATTTTTGAATTTTTCTGGCTCTGGAAACCACCATTCTGTCTTCATCGGAAAGTTCATCCATACCCAAAATGGCGATAATATCCTGCAAAGAACTGTATTTTTGTAAGATTTCCTGCACACCGCGAGCAACATTATAATGCTCTTCACCCACAACATCCGGGCTTAAAATACGGCTGGTTGAATCAAGCGGGTCAACCGCCGGATAAATACCGAGCTCGGAAATTTTACGTGATAACACCGTCGTGGCATCCAAGTGTGCAAAAGTTGTTGCCGGAGCCGGGTCAGTCAAGTCATCCGCCGGAACATATACGGCTTGCACGGATGTAATGGAACCGTTTTTAGTGGAGGTAATGCGTTCCTGCATGGAGCCCATATCCGTTCCCAACGTCGGTTGATAGCCCACCGCAGAAGGAATACGACCGAGTAGGGCGGAAACCTCAGAACCAGCCTGAGTAAAACGGAAAATATTATCAACAAAGAACAATACATCTTGGTGCTCAACATCACGGAAATATTCTGCTTCTGTTAAACCTGTCAAAGCAACACGAGCACGTGCTCCCGGTGGTTCATTCATCTGTCCGTAAACCAGAACGGTTTTAGATTTATCACCTTGAAGGTCAATAACTCCGGATTCAATCATTTCATGATAAAGATCATTACCTTCACGTGTACGTTCGCCCACACCGGCAAAAACCGAGTAACCGCCGTGACCTTTGGCAATATTGTTAATCAATTCCATAATCAATACCGTTTTACCTACACCGGCACCACCAAACAAACCGATTTTACCGCCTTTTGAATAAGGTTCTAGCAAGTCAATAACTTTAATACCCGTTACAAAAATTTCCGGGTTCGTTGACTGATCGGTAAAGGCCGGGGCCTCACGGTGAATCTGCATCATATTTTTGGTCTTAATTTCACCACGACCATCCACTTCATCACCGACCACATTGATAATACGGCCCAAAAGTTCCGGTCCGACGGGAATGGTAATTGGCTTTTCCGTATTATAAACCGGTAAACCGCGGCTCATTCCGTCAGTCATATCCATGGCAATGGTGCGTACGACATTGCCGCCCAAGTGTTGCTCAACTTCCAAAACAACGCGACGGCCGTTAACCTCACATTCAAGAGCAGTTAAAATTGCCGGCAGATAAGCGGGTTTTTCAAACTTAACATCTACCACAGCCCCCATAACCTGATGAATTTTACCGAGCTTTTCGCTGTTTTCTTCATCTCTTAGATGTTGACGTAATTCTGTTAAGCGTAAAGCAACTTCATTTTTCAAGTCGTTATCTTCTGCTTTTTCTAAAGTCTCATTTTGTTTTTTCTTAACCACCATCGTGTATTACTCCTCAAGTGTGAACTACATAGCTTCCGCACCAGCAACAATTTCTACCAATTCGGTAGTAATTGCGGATTGACGAAGCGTATTATATTTAAAGGTCAAGGATTTTATCATGTCTTGCGCATTGCGACTGGCATTATCCATAGAGGTCATTCGCGCTACGTGTTCCGATGCCTGAGAATTAATCAAAATTTCAAACATTTTTGTGCGAACATAAAGCATAGCGAATTCCCTTAAGGTATCAACAGCATTAGGAAGGCATTCATAAAAGGCCTCACCGCACTGATTGGCGTGTATATCTTCTTCGGTCATCTCTATGTCAAAAGGAATAACCTGTTTAGAAAGATAGGTTTTAGCCAAACCGGATAAAAAGTCACTGTACACAATTTCGCATATATCGGCATTGTATTGTTGTTTTTTATCCCAAACATCTCTTAAAAAGCCCATAGCTTCCGCATAAGTCAGATGTTTTTTGATAACATTGGGATAAGAAGCTGCAATCTCGGTTATGCCGTAGCGCTTTAAGCAAGCAGTTGCTTTTTTACCATAACAGAAAATGATAACTTTTTTCCCAGTATCTTTAAGCTCATTGATACGTCTTAAAGCCTCTTTGGCAATCATGGTATTATAACTGCCGCACAAACCTTTATCGGAAGCCAAAACAAACAAAGCATAAGTTTGCGGATTTTCCGGCTTAACAATCAGCTTCGGTTTGATAAAAGTAACGCCTTTCTCTGCTTCTTGCATCATCACTTCGGCCATGACTTTCTTTAAGTTTTGCATCATCATCTTTTGAAAAGATTCACTTTTCTCAAGAGTGAGCTGCGCACGACGAAATTTGGAAGCAGCAACCATCTTCATCGCTGCCGTAATCTTGTGCGTCGATTTAATGCTTTCTATGCGTGTGCGAAGTTCTTTTAATCCCGCCATATCAACTGTTCCTAAGCTGTTTTCTGCTGAACGTCGGATTTAATTTTCTTAAATTCGGCCACCAGATTTTCCATATAGAGAGATAATTCTTTTTCCAATTTTTCAGAGATGATTTGCTTTTCTCTGATTTCTTCTAAGAAATTACCTTTTCTTTGTTTAATGGTGTTTAAAAGAAAATCTTCAAACTCTTTGATTTCAGAGATTTCCAAACCATCAAGGAAACCTTTTGAACCGGCAAAGAGTACCACAACTTCTTCTTCCAAAGTCAGCGGATGATAAACTGGTTGCTTTAATATCTCCGTTAATTTGGCACCACGATTTAAAAGCTTTTTGGTGGAAGCATCCAAATCAGAAGCAAATTGGGCAAAAGCCGCCATTTCACGATATTGCGCCAAATCAAGTTTCATCGTACCGGCAACTTGTTTCATCGCTTTAACTTGCGCTGCCGAACCGACACGGCTTACCGAAATACCGATATTAACTGCCGGGCGAATACCTTGATAAAACAGAGAAGTCTCCAAGAATATCTGTCCGTCTGTAATGGAAATAACGTTTGTCGGAATATAGGCGGAAACGTCACCGGCCTGTGTTTCAATAACCGGAAGGGCTGTTAAAGAACCGCTACCTTTGTCCTCATTTAATTTTGCTGCACGTTCCAATAATCTTGAGTGCAGATAGAAAACGTCACCCGGATAAGCTTCACGCCCCGGCGGACGTCGTAATAACAAAGACATTTGTCTGTATGCCGTGGCTTGCTTGGATAAATCATCATAAAAGATGATAGCATGCATACCTCTGTCACGGAAATATTCACCCATAGCACATCCGGCATAAGGTGCTAAATATTGTAATGGCGCAGAATCAGAAGCAGTTGCTGCGACCACAATGGTATAATCCATGGCACCATAGTCACGAAGTGTTTTAACAACTTGAGCAACGGTAGAACGTTTTTGACCGATAGCCACATAAATACAGAATAACTTTTCTTTATCGCTCTTAGCAGCGTCATTAACAGCTTTTTGATTGATAATAGTATCTACCAAAATAGAAGTTTTACCGGTTTGTCTGTCACCAATAACCAATTCACGTTGTCCACGGCCGATCGGAATAAGAGAGTCAATAACTTTTAAGCCTGTTTGTACCGGTTCATGAACACTGCGACGATCAATAATACCGGGAGCTTTAATCTCAACATTTGAAAATTCTTTGGCTTTAACTTCACCCAAACCATCAATCGGACGCCCCAAAGCATCAACAACACGTCCCAACAATTCTTTACCGACCGGAACACTGACGATTCGGTTAAGACGCTTAACTGTATCACCTTCTTTTATCTCTGCATCGGAACCGAAAATAACAACACCGACACTGTCTTCGCCCAAATTAAGAGCCATTCCTTTAACGCCGGAAGAAAATTCTACCATTTCGTTGTATTCAATTCCGGACAACCCGTAAACCGTGGCAATACCATCACCGACAGAAAGCACTTTACCGACTTCATTTAATTCCGCACCAAGATTGTATTTCTCGATTTTCTCTCTTAATATGGCGGAAATTTCTTCAGCTTTCATTGTCATATTCAAGAACCTTTCATCGCATTAAAGTTAACCATTATTCAACAGCTTTTTGATTAAGCAAAAGTTGTTTTAAATTTTTCAGTTTGCTGGCCAATGTATCATCAATCAGCAAAGAGTTAAAACGGATAGCCAGTCCGCCTAAAACTTCCGGCTTAATTCGGTAATCCAAAATAACCGGGGCATGAAGTTTGTGTTCTAAAACTTTTTTTAATTCTGCATCCTGCGCTTTTGTCAACGCTACGGCAGTATCAACCGAAACTTCAATAATACCCTTATCTTTGTAGTAAAGCTTAACGAACGTATTTAAGATGATACCTAAAAGGTTAATACGTTCATTTTCTGCAATCATTTTTAAGGTTTGGCAAGAAAGCGGTGTCATACCGAGTTTCTTGGCAATACTACTTACTACATCGATTTTTTCCTTGGTATCTTCGGCCGGCTCGGATAGAACTTTCCACAAAGAGGCATCTTTATGCATACTTTCTAATAAACAACGAACTTCTTCCAAGACAACATCTTCCGCATGGCTGTCCTTTGACGCGTCAAACCAAGCTTGTGCATATGTTGTGGCCGTTTTATATTTAGAAATCTTTTGCACGTTATATCCTACAGTGTTAAGTTCATTGTAATACAAAATACTAATACAAAATTACTTATTTTAAATTAAAATTTCCACAATAAAACAGCATTTTTTCACAATCAAATTAGATTTAACATAAAAAAAAGCCTCTTTCAAAGAAAGAGACCTTAAAAACTAGCTTTTCCAAAAAGGAAGTTTACCGATAAAGCGAACCAATCTGCGATTAAAAGTGCTTCCCTGATTTGCCTCAATCAAACATTCGCCATTGAGATCATAAAGACTGCCGTCTGCAATGACAAAATAAGAAAAAAAGCGCTTAAAGAATGCATCATTGGTAAAAATAATGAGACTTCCGTCTGCATTGAAGAAACCAACTTTTTGAGCATCGCCTCCCGATAAAACGGAAATGAAATACCGCCCGTCATTAAAGACAAGAACTTTTTTGATTTTAGAGCAGATGCATTGCTCTTCTTCATCAAATAATCTGATTTCATTGTCTTTTGACTGCGTGTACCAACCATTACAAAAAAGATTAGATTGCGCATCATAATCGGCAAGAAGATGACCTTTAACATCATAAACAGCTTTAGTTTGATTGTTTTTAATCAACATAAACTTCCCGTCTGAAGATTCAAAAATCTTTTTAACAGAGCCGGCGGTAATCTGTTTTTTTAAATCAGGACTGGACATCACCGCAACATGATTGACCAGAATCAATGCTTGCCAACCATTACGCAATCGGTAGGATTTTTTGATATACCCCTGACAAGACACTTCCAAATTAGTGCTTTTTGTTTTTTTAAATTTAAACATCATAATATAACATATATAAATTAAACAGCGGAAAATATATGATATTTTTTTGTGATGTCAAACAAAAATATATGATTAATTACATGAAAGAATAGGGGTTGATATCTACATCAATTCGGACATTACTTTTAACATTAACCATAGCTAACCACTTTTGTAAGACTTCTTGAATGTTGACAGCCTTGGCTGTTTTAAGTAAAAGTCTGTAACGATAGCGTCCGCGTAAAAGCGCCATCGGAGCAGGGGCAGGACCTAAAGTTTCAATCAAATCTGTATTAGGTGCACATCTTCCCAAGCGATAAGCTGTGCTTTCAGCCAACTGCATGTTGGTTGAAGAAACAACAATAGCCGCTAGTTTGCCATATGGAGGCATATGCAAAAACTTGCGAGATTTCTTTTCAAATTCAAGGAATTTATCTCGGTCATGTTCGATAACGGCATGCAAAATCAAATTATCCGGATAAAGCGTTTGTAAATAGACCATGCCTTTTTTCTCACCTCGTCCGGCACGACCGGATACTTGTGATAAAAGTTGAAAAGTCTGCTCGCTGGAGCGCAAATCTGTTCCCATTAAGCCCAAATCGGCATCAACCACCCCGACCAAAGTTAAATCCGGAAAATTGTGACCTTTGGCTAGAATTTGCGTTCCTATAAGTATATCAACTTCCTTCTTGGCTGTTTTATGAATGACAGCAGAAATTTCTCTGTAATTACCGGTAATATCCGAAGAAAGAATGGCAGTTCTGGCCTGAGGAAAACGATAATGCACTTCTTCGGCGATTCGCTCTACACCCGGGCCGCAAGCGGTTAAACCATCTTCGGAACCGCATTCCGGACAACGTTTTGGGGTGTACATTTTATAACCGCAATGATGACAGATTAATTCACCGCTTGTTCTATGTTCGGCTAGCCAGGACGTACAGTGAGGACATTGCATACGGTGACCACAATCACGACAAATCAAAAGCGGCGCATAACCGCGTCGGTTTAAGAATAACATAGATTGTTCGCCGCGTTCCAAATTATGATTGATTTCATTAACCAACGTTGGGGATAAAAAAGAAACACCCCACTCACCTCTGACAGGTTTATCTTTTTTCAAGTCAATAATTTTAACTTCAGGCAAAACAGCTTTAGCATAACGCTTGGTTAGTTTAACGCAATCGTATTTACCTTTTTCCACATTAACAATAGTCTCTAAATCAGGTGTGGCGGTGGAAAGAATAATCGGTATTTTTTCCAGATGAGCACGCAAAACAGCCATATCTCTTCCCTGATAATTAACCAGACTTTCTTGCTTAAAAGAATGGTCATGGCTTTCATCAACAACGATAATTCCCAAATCACTGAAAGGTAAAAACAGAGCCGAGCGTGCACCGACAATCACTTTAGCTTTATTTTGTACCACGGCCTTCCAAGTCAGGGCCTTATCTTTAACTCCAACTTCAGAGTGCCAGATATACGGGGCAACCCCGAAACGCAGTTCAAATCGTTTCAGCCATTGTGTGGTTAAAGAAATCTCCGGTACCAACACTAAAACTTGTTTATTCAATGAAAGTGCTTTAGCCACGGCTTCAAAATAAACTTCTGTTTTACCGGAACCAGTAACACCATCAAGTAAAGTTGCCGAAAAGCCGTTACCTACTTTACAACATAAGACATCTGCAGCTGTTTGTTGTTCAGCCGTTAAATCAGCCTGTTTTTTTAGGTTGATTTTTTGTTCACCGGCATCTTCATTAATCAGAACATCTTTCCTATAAAGAAAACCATTTTTAATCATGGAAGAAATAACACTTTCGCTCACACCTGTTTGAAGGAGTATTTCTTCTTTTTCCGCTTCCTCATAATTATCAAAAAAATCAAAGACGGCCTTTCTTGATTCTGTGATACGAATACCATCCAAATTTTCATTTTTGATATTTAGGCCATAAAGAGTTACTTTTTGTTTGGGTAATTGATTGGTCTTTTGTCCTAATACCATTTTTAAGACCAATCCGAGCGGCGCCATATTATACTCGGCAGTTTTTTGAATAAATTTTATTAGGGAATCAGACAGCTTAGGTAAATTTAAGACTGCTTTTATGGGCTTAATTTTTTTATCTTCAATTTGTGCACTCTTACCTTTTTTCCAAACTACTCCGACTAATTCTTCTCTGCCGAAGGAAACAACAACCAATTGCCCGATAACAAGATTATCATCAGAGCGATAATCAAAGACATCATTAAATGGAAGACCGAGAAGAATACCATAAAATGCCATGAGGGCTTATTCTCCCAAAATCAGCGTATTGTCTTTTAATAAGACAGGTACATCACTCCCGTCTAAATAGCTTAATAAATAATAAAGTGGAGCATAGGAGGAAGGATTTTCTTCAACTTCTTTTCCCTCCAAAAGAAGACTTATATTACGAAGTTTATTACTATTTAATGGAAACCGTGAATCAGCTTTGATGTGAATACCTTGCGCTTTTTGGCTGACAATAATTTTACCGCCTTTGACCAAAGTATCTGCCATAATCATAACGGTTGGCATAACAAGTTTATAAATTTGCGCCGTATCGATTTTAAGCTCAAATTCAATCGGCGTTTGCGGATTACCGAGAGTAGAAAGATAGTCCGTTGTAATTTTGCAAAGTTCATCAACGGTTTTAACCGATGAATTTGATAACCCGAAACACAATCTGAAAAATTTAAGTCTTTTGCCTAAAACATCTGAGCTGAAATTTAAAATACTATTGATATCGTCTTTATCTTGCTCATCACCTTCATTAAGCAATTCAACAGCATTAGCAACGGCACCGATATTACCGATTAAATCATGAGATAATCTGGTTGCAACCACTTCACTTAAAAAAACATTATGCATCTTCAGACACCCTTCTATCCAAAATTAGAACGAATAATAAGGAATATTGGTAAATCTCGAATCCTCATTAATCATACGAGAAATATCCAAATCTTTTAATAAAGGATCAACCAATTCCAGTTTGCCGGTAGAGGCCTTAAGGTACGGCTTCTTTCCACCTAAACCCCACTTAACTTCACTGGTATTATCCGGCTTACCATAACGTGCGTCAACACGTCGCCAAAAATCGTAAATTTTAAGATTGTTAATATAAACATGCTCAGAAGCATGGCTGGCAAAAAGAGGAACATCGCTCTTATAGAAAATCCAATGAGAAAGGTTATTGGTGAAAGAAGAGGTATAAGCGACTTCGATGCTTTCCATGGTGCTATGACGATTATAAACCTCATGCGCGATATATTCATACCCGTTTGCTCTAGAGATGTTGCGTGCACACGATTTTAAACGTTCAAAACCGATAATTCCGTGAGCACGACAAAGTTCTTCACTTCGCCATTTAATAAAATTAGGTACGCGAATTTCCTGAGAAATGCGGTGATAACCTTGCTCTGTTAAAATTTTTTCTACATCCGCGGGAGCCATACGAAGTTTAATGCCTGAAATATCAAAATTAGCTGCATTGGAGCGCCTTTTTTCAAGCACTTTAGCGATTCTTTTTTTCTCTGCCTGCAGAGATTTACTGTCTTGTGATTTAAAGAGTTCACTTGTTCCCTTGGCAATTAAACTTTCTAACCATGTTTCTCTGTAATCAGGGTCATCTGTTTTATTTTGGTCAACTTCTCCGCTTTTAGGCGATACTTGAACAGTATCTTTTTTCGATTCGTTTTGAGATGCAGCTTTTTTCAGATTACTGCTGAAAGACTGTTTTGTATCTACTTTAGGTTGTGAAACAACAGGTTTGACTTCTTCTGTTTGTGGAGATTTTTTCGTTACTTCATCATCGAATAAGTCAAAATCTGACTGAGCCATAGCCACGTGCGACGTGGTCAGAAGACCTCCGCTTAAAATAAGAAGAAAAATTAACACACTGATTCTATTCATTATTCTAATCCAATCGTTGCTATTATAACAAAGCTTTTTTAAAAATCATCTAATTTTTGGTATTTACAAACCGAAGAACTGCATTTATAACAAAAAACAAATATAGAGGATATCGGGATGGAAATTAAAGCAAATATAATAGGGGCCGGATTAGCCGGAACCGAAGCCGCTTGGCAACTGGCCAATCGCGGTATTTCGGTAAATCTGTATGAAATGAAACCCCAAAAACATTCCCCAGCACATAAGAGCAATAATTATGCCGAATTGGTCTGCTCAAATTCACTGCGCTCAGATGATCATATCAATAATGCCGTCGGATTATTGCATCAGGAAATGCGTATGGCCAAATCGCTTATTATGGAAAGTGCTGATAAAAATCGCGTGCCGGCCGGAGGAGCATTAGCTGTGGATAGAGAGGGTTTCTCCTCATACATTACCGAGAAAATAAACAATCATCCCAACATCAAAGTCATAAATAAAGAGATAACGGAGTTACCTAAAGAGAAAGATGGTTTAAGCATTATTGCTACCGGTCCGTTGACATCAGATATTTTAGCCGGGCGAATATCTGAGGCCGTAGGAGGAGAAAAATTATCTTTTTATGATGCTATTGCCCCGGTAATATATAAGGATAGTATAGATTTTTCGGTAGCTTGGTACCAATCTCGCTATGACAAAGGAGATAAGTTTGATTACATCAATTGTCCTTTAGATAAGGAACAGTACGAAAGTTTTGTTGACGAATTGCTTTTGGGAGAAAAAGCGGAATTTCATGATTTTGAAAAGCCTGAATATTTTGATGGGTGTCTGCCAATAGAGGTAATGGCTGAGCGCGGAAGGGATACCTTACTTTATGGTCCGATGAAACCGGTAGGGCTGACTAATCCGCATACTCAACAAAGGCCATATGCAGTCGTTCAGCTAAGACAGGATAACAAAGAAGACACATTGCGTAATATGGTCGGTTTTCAGACCAAGTTAAAACACCCTGAACAAGTACGGATATTTAGAAAAATTCCCGGATTGCAAAATGCCGTGTTTGCACGTCTTGGCGGAATACATAAAAACACTTTTATCAAATCTCCGATTTTATTGGATGAATATTTACGCCTAAAATCTCAACCGCATATCATGTTTGCCGGACAGATAACCGGTTGTGAAGGATATGTGGAAAGCGCCTCAATCGGTTGGTTGACAGGCTATTTTGCCGCGGAGTTGTTAAAAGGAAAGAAACCTGTCTTGCCGCCAAGAGAGTGTGCTTTTGGTTGCCAATTAAGTCACTTGTCCGACATGACGGATATAAAACTTTATCAGCCCATGAATATCAATTTCGGTTTGTTTCCGGAATTAGAAAAAGTGATGACGGCAAAAGGAAAATTGCGCCACTTAAAAGGAACCGAGAAAAAAGCGGCACTGACTTCCCGAGCTTTGGTTGCAGCAGAAAGGTGGCTCAATGAAATTGCCTGATAACATGCCTTCATTAAAAATATTTAGGGGATTGTATTCAAAGCAATATCAATCTTTAATAGATGCGTATTTGTGTTGGGTAACACTTTTGGCCTATCGCGGTTTTAAGCTAAAATATACCTCGGAAAAAACTTTCAATTTGCTTTATCGTGCCGTCAGCAGACCATGGTCGGAAAAAACGTTACTCGGCTATTTGCAACAGGAGTTTATCAAAGAAAACTTATCTTTATCACTGCTTTTGGAACCGTTAGACGGTTTTGAATGGCTCTCTAAAAACAGATATCCGCTGGCGTTATCTGTATCATCACCGATTTTGTTACAAATTATTACGCCATTTGCACGCTTGATAGCAACGATTAATCGTCAACATCCTCCGTTTTATCAGCCTTTTGCAAATTTAATTTGTGCTTTTTTATGGCTATATATAACGGAAATGCCCGAACAAGTCGGTTATTTAAATAAGGCGGGAATAACTTTAAATAAAGAAAAAATGACGTCAGATTTACCTCTGTTACACAAAGAAGCTTTGCAGATTCTACCTGTTATAAAAGGAATATTCTATCGTATAAAAATAGCTTTTTATTTAGGCTTGTGTAAGGATTTGATTAAAAAAAGAGGGCGGAAAATGAATAATTTTTATAAAATTTTTATTTTTGTTAACGCAATTTTATATGGTTTGTGGTATGTATTTGCCATAAGAAGAAAATCAATCAAACCTAATAGGATTTAGAAAATATGAGCTCAATCGGTCGTCTTGTCAGGAAGAATCACTCTGCGGTGTTTTGGTGTACCAGACATTATCCCAAGGCACAAAGAGAGGCAGTATATACATTATATGCATTGTTCAAACATTTCGATGATTTGAGTTCCAGTACCTTATCAGTATCGGAAAAAGGTGAAATTTTTGCCGCATGGAAGAGGGAAATTTCCAACATTTATGATAAAAAAGTGCCGGCTACGGATATCGGTCGACGGATTTATAAAAATTGTATGCGTTTTAAGTTGCAAAAAGAAGATCTGGAAGATGTGCTATCCGGATTTGCTCTTGACTGTCCTAGATCTATGTTTCGTCCGTCACTGAAAACGTTCGAAAAATATTGTTACGGGGTATCGGAAGTTCCTTGCTATTTAATTTTAAGAATAATTGCCGAATTTGATGATAAAATCTTAAAAGAATTGAGTAAATACATAGGGCAAGCCGTTGAAATAACGCAAATTCTTAAAAATGTTAAGGAAGATATGCTGGGTGGACATGTTTATATTTCCGAGGAATTTTTAACCGCCGCGGAAATAGAAAAAGATATTGAAGCCAAAGATATATTAACTCATAAAAACCTCTATATAGCGCGTGCAAAGCTGGCAGATATGGCCAGACAAGCATACGATAATTCTTATCGGCTATTGAGAGAAAATCAAAATAAGAATTCTAAACCCATTGTTTATATGCTCAATATGTATCATACTTATTTTGAGCAAATGGATAAACGCGGTTGGGAGATAATTTCCCCAAAACCAGAACTTAAATTTAAAGATCGGATAAAGTTAATTTATCAGACGATTTTTTGTAAAATGGCTGCCTGATATTTATTTACACGTTGATAAGTTTATAAAAACTTTTGCCAAAGTTTGTAATATAATTAAACTAACCCCATAAAGTTTGTAACTAATTCTTTATGTAGGATGAGACTATGAGAAAATTGACTATACCTATAACTCTTTGTTTAACATTGATGTTTCCGGCATTAGCTTCGGCCGAAGAGACAACCATTTCTGAAGATGTTGTTTCTGAAAATGCCGCACCGACCAGTTCCTTAAAAGCCAATATCAAGCGTTTGGCTTTTGAATACATGGAACACAGTGTGACCAACAAAGAGGATGAAAATTATCCGGATACATATAATGCCAATGAGGAACGTTCTATCGGCGGTGTGTTTGACGGAAACATCACCTATGATGCCTCAAGCCTGGTATGGATAAATGGTTTGTTCATGAATTATAATAAGAGCAAGACCACCGAAAACGGTGTTACTTCTGAAAATGAAAAAGATGATGAAATTTTGCTCTATACTGATTATACACACAAGATATGGCAGTTGGAACACGGAATTATCGGCCCGTTTGCTTACTTAGGTTATGAAACCGAATTTACGGACTTTGATTTAGTCGATAAAAACGGGCGTAAGCATAGTTATCGTAATAAAATCTTGCGCGGTAAAACCGGTTTGAAACTTTACGACGGAAAATACTTCAAACAATTATACGTTGCCGTTGTAGAAGAAGATGATATGACCTATCACGACGATAATATGAAAAGTGGTGGTGAAATCGGCTATGAATTTAATTATCCGATAAATGAATCAACAACCTTTATTTCGGAAGGTTTCTACCGTCATTTCTTCAGCTATTCGGAAAGAAACGACACCGATTTCAAGTATAAGCTTGAATTAAATAACCGTATAGAAACAAAATTGACCGGTGATTTATATTTAGCACCGTTCTATAATTACGAATTGGCAGAAACCAGAGGTGCTAAAAAATCTCGCGCACAAACAACGTTGGGCCTGTCATTAACATATAATAAAAGCTTTGATTTATAATAGGTAAAGGAACCGAACATGAAATACTTAGAAACAGAAGCGAAAGTAAGAGATTGGTTTAAGACGCTTCCAACAATGTATAAAAATACATTCTGGATAGCGTTGGGTTTAATCAATCTTGCATTTTTATTTCATACCATCAATTTTATGTTTGGTGATCATGACTGGAATTATGTTCGCTCGGCAAATTATTGGAGTGAGGGAAGCTTTGAGGGAAGACCCTTGCATTTTGTTTTGCAATCTATATTTTTTGACGGACATGTTCTGCCTATATTAAATAACTTATTGTCATTTATGGCTTTAACCGTCAGTGGAATGTTGCTGGCACGGTATTTGAAAATTCCGGCAACAGCTTTGAACTATACGTTATTTACCGTATTTGTGGCAATTTTGCCCTATACCATGGTATGGCTTTTTTATGCTAAAGATACACTCATCAACTTAAGCTTACCGCTGATTGCCGTCGGTGGATTGATGTTGGCAGAGAAAAAGTTTAATAGCAAGACAATATATTTTCACTTGGCGGCGACGGCATTGTTTTATTTTGCCTTTGCTTCTTATATAGCCATAATCAATCTGTTGGCTGTTGTTTTGTTAAGTAATGTCTTAATCTCTTATATTAATGGAGATAAGATAATCGACGTTATCAAACAAAAAATACCGGTTGTCATTGATATGCTCATAGCGATGATTCTATATAAGATAACACTGGCATTTTCGACTTTGTCATCGGATTACAATACGGCAACCATCAGTTTGGCGATGTTGCCGCAAAAATTGGTTGAAACTCTGATGGTAATGCTGACACAGTTTACAACACCATTGCCGTTTATGGAGTATAAATTCAAATGGTTGTTGTTGGCATTATGTCTCTTCGGTTTAGGAAGCGCCGGATATAAAGTCGGTATAAAAAAAATACCGGTTATGTTGCTGTTGACAGTAGCTATTTTATTTGCTTCCAAATTAGCCTTCTTTATTGCTGATGAAAGCGATTCTATTTTAACTAAAATGGAAAATTTCGCTTTTGTACCGCGGCTTGATTTTTATGGCTTGGTATATATTTATGCCTTAGGTTTGGCAATGGTGTTAAATTATACTAAAGCTAAATGGTACAAAGCAGGCATTGTTTTAGCTGTTGTAATCACATTTATGTCCGGTGTGCGTGATATGTATGCCGAAAAAGTCTGGAAGTTTGGTTTTGATGCTGAGATGAAAGCTCATGAGCGTATTGTTAGTAGATTGGAACAAATGCCGGAATTTAGAGCTAATCAAAAATATAGTTTATTACAAGTTGGTTCTTTATCATTGCGTGAGAATTTTTATCGCAAGGTAGAAGGAGAGGCGACCAGTCTTGATTTGTTGACCACCGCCTTTACCCCGCAATTTATGTCCCGCATTGTTTATAATTTCTACTATCCGGATGATATCTTCGTTGATAATGTCAGTGTGGAGGCGCTATCTCCTGCAGGCAGGGACTATTTGAGAAACGCCAAAGTATGGCCGGCAGTTGGCTCAATTTTTATCGACGGTGATATTGTTATTATCGTTTTAACCGAAGAAGGTTTGAAAAAGGCAAGAGAGAGATTATAGGTTAATAGGGGAAACCTTTTCTTTGAAAACGGCGATAATCTCTCTTAAAAATCTCTAGCTCATTCATATAGAAGGCAAGTTCTTCCCTTTGATCGGTTTCAGCTTGTTCATCAGAATTTTGGTCTTGCAACATTTGTTGAGCATGCGAAATCCTATCAAGTATTATTTTCATTTTAAGTTTTTTATAAATATCGGCATCTTTGTAAGAAATAGTGTTAAGAACATTCTGTTCCAGTTGCTCATAGGACTCTACTTTTTCTTGGATATTTAAAAATTTAGAATCAAGCAATACGATGATTAAATCTTCACATTGTTCATAAGTAATGGAAGAAAATTCTCCTTTTTTATTTGTCATCGGTAACTTTTTAATAAGTTCCCACAGCCAAGATTTTTTTTCATCATTAGCTACAACAATTGCATAAGAAATGGCAGAGAGACCATCTATCAGACGTGTATGAAGATCTATCCCAGTCTGTAATAATAGCTCAATTAAAGTTTTATTAGGCTCAGGTTTTAAGAGCTCATCAAAAAAGATAGCTGTTCTTTTTTTTAAGGGGAAATCTTCAAGAATTTTTTTTGTATAATCAGGATTTGCAAAATTGGAAAGTACATAATATTCATTTAATGATTTTTCTTGAGTAACAGCATAATAAGCCGGAGCAGATTCTTTAAATTTTCCGTATTTATCTTTTTTAGTATCTAGTGAGGGGAACTTACTCTCTCTTTGATACTGATATTCAAAAGCATCATTATAATTGGAATTTTGACCGCTACATGATTTCAATAAGCTATCTAAATAAAAAAATCCGTAAGAAATTATTTTTGCTTTAGCTTTCTTCGTATCCCTAGAACAATCACGACAGTTCCCTATATCAACAGTTCCATCTTCTTTAGAAATAAATTCACAAGAGCAAAACGTATCATCAGTCACATTTTCGTGAGAATGTTTTTTTTCATAGGGAATATAGTGATAAAAATAGGTCATAGAAAATATTTCAGGACTAAATTTTATCCATGATTCATGATTAAGAAACATCCATCTTTGTTGTGTCGTAGCATTATCAACACTGACAATTTCTGCCATAGTCAAAGGATTTCCACCATGTTCTAAGGCATATTGAAAAAGCTCCGGTTTACAATAAAGGGCAGCGCCGGCTAAAGCCCAATCTTTACTATATTGTGTATTTAAGCTGTCAAAATAACGTTTAAAAACAGGTAAGGATTTAAAGTTTTTGTAACCATTGGCAGAATGACAAAAAAATAACAAAAACAATAAGGTAACAAATATTACAATACTTAAAATCTTAAATTTTGTCTTTATCTTAACAATATTCATCGGTCAAGTATTCTCTATAAAAAAATATTTTTATTGAGCCTGTTTCAATAATTTTTTCACTTCATCGTAGCTCGGATATTCCTTACCGTTACAACCGAGTAGGGTATAGGTTGGGGTAGAGGTAAAAATCTTTTGCGCCAGAGTTTGCAGATTTTTTGCGGTTATGTTCTCAATCTTCTCAACGATTTCTTCAGTCGGAATAACACGCCCGAATAGCAGCATTTGGCGAGCAATAATTTCTGCCGTTGCCGAAGAACTTTCTAAAGACATTAATAAACTGGCTTTAATTTGTGTTTTAGCACGCTTTAATTCCACATCTGTAACCGGTTCGTTCATAATTTTTTTGATTTCATCTGCAACCACAGGCAAAAGTTCATGTAATTCTTTAGGAGTCGTTCCCGCATATATGCCAAAAACACCGGCATCCTTTAGTGCTTGATGAAAACTGCTGATAGTGTAAACCAAACCACGTTTTTCTCTTATTTCTTGGAACAAACGCGAGGACATTCCACCACCTAAGATAGTGGAAAGAACAGAGTATTGATAATAGTCTTTATCTTGGTAAGAACTTCCTTTGAAACCTAAAACAACATGGGTTTGTTCAATATCTTTACATTCAAGTTTTGGGCCACCGAGATAAATTTGCTTATCTGCCGTATAATTGATGTGCTCCGGAATACCGGCCATGCGTTGTTCAATCATCTTAACAAAATCTTGGTGCTTGATGTGACCGACCGCTACCACTACCATATTATCGGCGGCATAATGTGTGTTCATATAATGAAGCATACGTTCTTTATTAAAACTGCGAACATGATCAATCGGTCCTAAGATTGTTCTGCCACAAGCTTGGTTGGGAAAAGCCGCTTCTTGGAAATAATCAAAAACCAAATCATCCGGAGCATCATTTGATTGCTTTATTTCTTGTACCACAACTTCTTTTTCTTTAACCATCTCTTTTTCATCAAAAGTAGGTGAGGTAATAAAATCACAAATCACATCAGCAGCTAATTCGGCATCATCTTTAAGCATTTTGGCATAAAAACAGGTAAAATGACGAGAAGTGTAAGCATTTGTGGCACCGCCCACGTTTTCAATATCTTCTGAAATTTGTAGAGAAGTTCTTTTTTTTGTCCCCTTAAAAACCATATGCTCAATAAAATGAGATATACCATTATCTTCCGGTGTTTCGGCAGCTGATCCGGTATTTACCCAAATACCCAAAGAAACAGTTTCAATTTGCGGTCTTTCTGCAGTCATAACGCATAAGCCGTTTTTTAAGATAGTTTTTTGTATTTCCATAGTCACATTCTCAACAGTTAATTTAAAATTATAAGATGTAAATAAAATAAACTAATAACATTTATTTTTTATTAAAACGAAAATAGAAGTTTAAATTTTTCCTAAATGAGATATATAGAAAAAAGAAGTAATTTTTTTAAGGAAAATAAAATGGAAAAGATGCCACGTTTTGCTGTTGTTTTATCGGGGTGCGGTCGAGCAGACGGTACGGAAATTCATGAAGCAGTCACCGCATTGCTTGCCATAGATGAAGCAGGGTGTACCTATCAATGTTTTGCTCCAGATGTCGAGCAAGCTGCTGTTATAAACAATTTAACATCTCAAAAAACAGAAGAAAGACGTAATGTTTTAGTCGAGTCGGCACGAATTGCCCGAGGTGATATTAAACCTTTGTCGGAAATAAACATCGCTGATTTTGATTGTCTTGTTTTTCCCGGCGGTTTGGGTGCTATCACCAATTGGTGTGATTTTGCCGTATCCGGCGTTAATTGTACGGTAGAAAGTTCGGTATCACGGGTTTTAGAGGCGGCCTATAAGCAAAAGAAAGTAATCGGTGCGATGTGTATTGCCCCGGTAACAATTGCCAAAGTGCTCGGTAAATACGGCATCACAGTGACCATCGGCAATGATAAAACGGTTGCCACCGCTATCACTGCAACCGGTGCAAAGCACGAAAATACTAAGGTGGAAGATGCTTGTGTTGATAAAGAAAATCGTGTTGTAACCACACCGGCATATATGTTGGCAAAGTCTGTAAAAGAAGTGGCCGCAGGAGCTCGCTCAATGGTAAAAGCAATGGTTAATTTGGCAAAATAAAACAATCTTGACAAAAAGCAAAACCGCACTATACTGCAAATTCTAAAAATAATAACTTAAATATAGATATGTATGGAAAAGTATGATTCATCATCTTGTAAAGCCGAGTGCTTTATTAATGCTCAGCACATTGACGAGGTTATAACCAAAGCCCGTTTGCAGAGCAAAGACAGGGGGCTGATTGCCGAAATTATGGCAAAAGCCAAGTTAATGAACGGTCTTAAACCTGAAGAGGCCGTGGTACTATTGCTCAATAAAGACGCCGATGTAACCGAACAGATTTTTGCTCTTGCAGCAGAAATAACCAATACCTATTACGGTAATCGTAAGGTGTTTTTTGCGCCGCTTTATTTGAGTAACTTCTGTATAAACCACTGCACTTATTGTCCTTATCATGCTCAAAACGTGAATATTCCGCGTAAGAAAATGACACAGGATCAAATTAGGGCAGAGGTGATAGCGCTCCAGGACATGGGCCACAAAAGATTGGCATTGGAGGCCGGAGAAGATCCGATTAATAATCCTTTGTCGTACATTTTGGAAAGTATAGATACGATTTATAGTATTCACCACAAGGCCGGAAGTATCCGCCGCGTGAATGTCAATATTGCGGCAACAACTATCGAAGCATATAAGAAGTTGCTTGCAGCTAAAATCGGAACCTATATCCTATTCCAGGAAACGTACAACAAGACGGATTATGAACGCCTTCATCCCAAAGGCCCAAAATCCAATTACGCCTGGCATACCGAGGCCATGGACCGTGCAATGCAGGCCGGCATAGAAGATGTCGGTTTGGGTGTGCTCTTCGGACTGCATAATTACGAATTTGAATTCGTAGCTTTGCTCAGTCATGCACAGCATTTGGAAGAGGTGTACAAAGCAGGTCCTCATACCGTTAGTGTACCGCGCTTGCAACCTGCCAGCGATATCAATTTAGCTGATTTCAAAAACGGTTTACCGGATGAAATCTTCTTAAAGATTATCGCCTTGATAAGGATTGCTCTGCCGTATACTGGTATGATTATCTCCACGCGTGAGAGCGAGGCCATCAGAGAGCGTGCGCTCAAAGTCGGTATTTCGCAACTTAGCGGCGGTTCCAAGACTACAGTCGGAGGCTATGCCGGTGCGGATAATAAGACATCCCAAACCGCACAGTTCGAGCTTTCGGACGAGCGTACCCTGGATGAGATTGTCCGTTGGGTGATGGGATTGGGCTATGTGCCGAGCTTCTGTACCGCTTGCTATGGCAAAGGTCGTCAGGGTGTCGATTTTATGAGCATTTGCAAAAAGCAGGAAATTCATAATTTCTGCACACCAAACGCGCTATTGACTTTAGGTGAGTATTTGAACAACTATGCTTCAGATACAGGTGAAAACAGTACCAAACAAGTGGGAATGTCCCTGTTGAAAGCAGAAATAGCTAAGTTACCTGAAGCTATGCGCAACGTGGTAAAAAAGCGTTTGCCTAAAGCCATGGAAGGCGATGTGGAATTCATTTGAACAATATTCCCCCTATGCTTGATGCGTAGGGGGAATATTTAAAATGTTGCAAAACAAAAAAATCATCTTACAATTATTATGAAAGGAAAGCCTATGGAAAAATTTAAATTACCGGAAAGCATCAATGCTAAGCGTATTGTGCTCTTAAAACGCTCTCATGAACATGATGAGCAAATGTGGCAAGCCATAGATGAAAGTCGCGATTTTATTCGTGAATATCTCTTTTGGGTGGATGGGCAGAAATGCTTTGATGATGTTGTTAAGTCAACCGATATGTTTATCGAAGAATGGGAAACCGATAAAGAATGGGCTTATGACATCTTTACGGTTGACGATTTTAGATTGATCGGTTGCATTGGTCCGCATGACATCCAGTTCTTAAATCAATCAGCCGAACTCGGATATTGGTTGCGCAAGTCGGCAACGCATAAAGGCTATATGACAGAGGCTGTTTTGGCCCTGGAAGCAAAGCTTTTTGAAGCCGGAATGCACAGAATAACGATTTGCTGTGATATCAATAACACGGATTCATCAAATGTGGCTAAAAGGGCCGGATATAAACTTGAAAGTGTGGCCAAAGAGGCAACGTATCATTATACCGGTTTGCATGACAAAGAAACTTATGTCAAATTCAGTCCGTATCCGATAATAGGATTTAAAAAATAAATAAAAATTAAAGTCCGCTTCTTTATCAGAAAGAGCGGACTTTTTTAATGTTCTGAAGAACGTCGGTTATTTAATCGCCTAATGGTTACGGCATCTTTTCCTCTCGGATTGGTGCATTTTTTCCGGCGTTTCAAAGGATAGTTTGAATCCGGTAAGAAAGGCTGTGAAATATTTTCAAAATAACGGGGATTAACATGTTGTTTGATGAATTTTTGCGTTTCGTTAAGATTGCAATTTTTAAACTCATTGGGAATAGCATCAAAATCATGAAACATCTCTGCCAGCTTCTGGTATGCAGCCGGTGTCATAGCTTGAGGTTGAAGTATATTCTCTTCAAAATCGGGAATGTTAACAAAAAGTGTTTGAGATGTATGATGAGGGTAAGTATTTACTGCATCTGAAATACGTTTTGGCGTAGCTTGAACTGAAACGATTGCAGAATCATCTAAAGCAGAAGCTTTATAGTTTATAGGTGCTTTATTGATAAGATAATCAATCGGCTTATCGATGAAATGATAAATATTAACTTGCAATAGTTGATTTCTGTCGCTGGGCATGAAATTTATATCAAAGTCTTTGATAAGCTTGGTTAAATCTACATCGCGGAACTGATAGATTTTAGAAATAATGGCTTTATTATCATCGGTCAACAGACGAGAAACCGGAAAAGAAGAACCAAATTCCAAAGATTGTGACTTGTGCGGCGCGGCGATAAAGTCAAGTTCTTTGCACCTGTTGACAAATGAGGCGTACTGATGATCTCTTGCCAGTTCATACATAACTTTATGATAAGCCGCCGTAATAGCCGGAGAATTGCTGGCTAAATCGCAATCTTTTAATTTCTTTAGTTCAAATTTAAGCCGCGAGGCAATAACAATATGTTCAATAATGGCCGGGCGCTGAGATACACTGAAATTGCTTAAATATCCGGCATAGTCCGTAATCCCGTCAACAAGTATCGCTCTTTGTTCAAGGGAGTTGTTAAATATTTTGACATAGGCCATTTCATCAAAGATATTGGCCCGTATGTCACCATAAGAGGCATCTTTGACGATATAATGCGATAAATCTTTTCCACCGAAAGCATACATATGAGATAAGATTCTTTGATAATTATCGGGGTAGGGTTTTCTAAAGCCGTAATCCTTAAGGTATTGTTTTAAAGATAATCTTAAAGAGGGAGAGTAATGGGTTCTGAAAGTTTTTTCCCACATAGTGATTGCCCCGTTAACAAGCAAAGTATATTTTTTATCCAAATCTTCCGGATTTTTACTTTCCGGTTTAATCGTTCCGTTTTTGATGGCCGTAAAATAATAGCCCATATAAGTCTTTTCATACTTTTTCATGACGGAGGCTTTGTCTTGCGCTAATTGGTATTCAAAATCGGCAGTTAAAATGGCGGCCACATTGGCGGAAATTTCTTCATGCATACGCAATTGAGCAAATTGAGAAGGCGAATATCTGATTTTAATCCAATATTTTATTTTTTTATTGTGATGGTGCCGCAATTCATGTGAGAAATGAGGGAGTTGCATCCTGTGATTTTTGGAATTTTTTACCAAGTTACGCACGATTTTGCTATTCTGATACGTCAGCATTGCCGTTGTATAATAATCAAGCGTATCATTCATAAAACTGATTGTTGTAATCGGGTTTAAGACATAATCAACAGTATCAATACTGTCAACGGCCTCCTGAACCTGTCGGATGTGTTCACGCCGAGGCGCATCAGCACTCATGCCGACCATTAAGGCCGCTACACTGACTGACGTTGCAAGTGCATACCAAAACTTTTTAGATTTTCTGTTTTTCTTAGCCACGCTCATTCTCCAATTTACTTAGAGAATACATTTTTTTTTAAACAGAGTCAACCTATTAGACAAAATTTTTTTGTCGCTAAAAATCAGCTGATGAATAATCTAGTAAGAACGTGCGTAGATAACGTCTAACGTAGCTTTTCTGCCGGAAAGCAGACATACACCTTCCGTACCGCTTTGGTCAAATGGAATACAACGAATGGTCAAACGCATTTCTTTTAATTTTTCGATTGTGTCATCATCACCGCACCACTTACCGCGTACAAAAGCAACTTTTTCAGCCTTGGTGCTATCCATATAAACATTGGAATTGGCAAAGTAGGCATCAAATTCAGCCGGTGTTTTAATGGTGGTAACAACATTATTGTTCATACGTTCCGTAGCGCGATTTAACATCTCGTCCTGGATGTTTTGCAATTTGTCGGTGATGGTATTAACAAAGCTGTTGAAATCTTCAAAATTCTTCCAACCGTCTTGATTAATATGGATACGATTGCGGAACATGACAGCATTCTTTTCCAAATCTTTGGCTCCCAATTCAACAATCAAAGGTGCACCTTTACGTGTCCACTCCCACATCTTATCAACAGTTTCTTTGGGGCGATTATCAAATCTGACTCGAATTTTTTCCCCACCGAAAGTTTTGGTTTTTAGTGCATCTCTAAGTTTTTCCGCATAGGCATTAATCTCATCGGTTTTGCTCTTATCTTTAATCAATGGTAAAATAACAACTTGATAAGGTGCTAATTTAGGTGGAACGCACATACCTTCATCATCGGCATGTGTCATAATCAAACCGCCGATAAGACGAGTCGAAACACCCCAGGAAGAAGTATAAGCAAATTCCGGCTGATTTTCTGTATTAATAAACTTAATATTTGCAGATTTGGCAAAGTTTTGCCCCAAGAAGTGAGAAGTACCTGCCTGTAAAGCACGGCCATCTTGCATCATAGCTTCAATACAATAGGTGGTAACGGCACCGGGAAACTTATCATACTCCGGTTTTTTACCTTGAATAACCGGCATTGCCATATCGTTAACACATAAATCGGTATAAACTTTGAGCATTAATTCCGCTTCTTGTTCGGCTTCCTTAAAGGTTGCATGAGCGGTATGACCTTCTTGCCACAAAAATTCACGAGTTCTTAAGAAAAGGCGAGGGCGCATTTCCCAACGTACAACGTTTGCCCATTGATTAATCAAAATTGGCAAGTCACGGTAAGAATGTACCCACTTGGAAAACGAGTCGGCAATAATCGTCTCTGAAGTCGGGCGAACAATGAGCGGTTCCTCAAGCGGAGAGGCAGGAACTAACTTTCCATCTTCTTTGCTCAAACGAGAATGGGTAACAACGGCCATTTCTTTGGCAAACCCCTCGACGTGTTCAGCTTCTTTTTGGAAAAAACTCAATGGAATGAAAAGCGGAAAATAACAATTTTCGTGATTTGTTTCTTTAATTTTTTCATCCAAAAGACGTTGAATGCGTTCCCAGATACCATATCCCCATGGTTTTATAACCATACACCCCGGAGAAGATGAAACTTCTGCCATATCGGCAGCAGCAACAACATTCTGATACCATTCTGGATAGTTACTTTCACGTGTATTTTTCAGAGCCATAGCTGAATTCCTTATAAACCTTAGTTATTTTAAACCTTAGGAAGTAAACAACAAAAAATATTTTATGTCAAGAATATAAGTGGATAAAAGCATTTTATGTTTTAAGTTTTTTTAATAATTTCATTATAAACTATCTAAGGATTGGACTTAAGGAAAAAAAGAAATGAAAAAAATCATCATGTCATTGGTTGTTGCGGCTGCATTTTTGTTGGGGGGCTGCCAAGAAAAACAGACAACTAATCGTATTTATGTCTTTTCTCAACCGGGATGCATTCATTGTGAACATGCCAAAAACTATTTTGAACGTTATTACAAAAATTATGATATAAAAGACATGAACATACACGAGGGTAATAATATGGATTATCTGATGCGCTATGCCCGTAAGTATCATATCTCAAAACAAAGCCTGGGAACTCCGTTGATTGTTATGGGAGAAAATTATGTTATGGGATGGGGTGAGCAACAGCAAAAAGATTTTAATCGCTATATCAGAAATTTTACCCCGAAAGCCGATACGAAAAAATAAGAAAAAAGCCCTTTGAAATTTCAGAGGGCTTTTTTTAACAAATCAAATAAATACTACTTAAAATAACGCTTTAATAACCCATCAAAACCTTTACCATGACGAGCTTCATCTTTTGCCATCTCGTGGATGCTGTCATGAACGGCGTCATAACCGAGTTCTTTCGCTAATGTGGCGATTTTCTTCTTACCGTCACAAGCACCGAATTCAGCAGCAGCTCTGAGTTCAACATTTTTCTTTGTTGAATCAGTAACAACTTCGCCCAACATTTCAGCAATACGAGCTGCATGGTCTGCTTCTTCAAAAGCATAACGCTTGAAAGCTTCTGCAATTTCCGGATAGCCTTCACGATCAGCTTGGCGGCTCATTGCTAAATACATACCGACTTCTGAGCATTCACCGGTAAAGTGTTCACGCAAACCTGAAACAATGCGTTCATCCAGTCCTTTGGCTACACCGATACGATGTTCGTCAGCATAATTTTTTTCACTCTCATCTAAAGCTTCAAAAGTAGATGCGCCGCATACAGGACATCTTTCAGGCATTGTATCACTTTCAATAACTTGTCCGCAAACAGTACAGATATACTTCATATTCAATCCTTTCTAAAAGAGTTAAACGGATAAAAAATTTGTAGAGAAATATTTTTTGATTGTCAAATATTAAATTTTGTGCACATCCGAAGTTTTTACTTGGAAAATAAACAAAACAAAATTAGAATCCTCTCAAACTTTATTGATAAAATAAGGTAAGATTGACAATTTTATTTGGAGAGAAAAATGAGTGATAAAACCATGAAAATCATTCTTTCGGTACTGACAGGGGTTTTGTTGGTATTGATTATCGGTTTGTTTGCTTTCAAAGGAAATGCATCAAAAGCCGATTTAAACAAGTTGGCATTACGCATAGGTGATTTCCGCCAATATCGTACAATGAGCAAAGCTGACACAACCAGTGCTATGACTCGTGCTTTTGAACGTATCGGATACAATGTTGTTTCATCCACAGAAGATAATCTTTATCCTAGCAACACCACTGATGCTGGGGTTAATATCTACGTTCGTGGATACAATCCGTTCGGCGAACTTAATCCAAATAAGAAGAGTGCTGTAAATGTATTGTATTTACAAGATTTTGATTCTCTTTATCCGGAAGAGTTGGATGCTTTTGATGGTATAGCAACACCTTCACGTGATTTTTATAATTACGTCATCGGTGCCGGATATGCAGCTGTATATTTACCGGAATTCACTGATCCTTCAATATTCTTCCCGGCTCCTCGTGAAGAGTTGGTGTCCGATTTGCTTTATGTTGGCGATAATGATCGTAAGAGTCCGGCTATTATTGCCGCATTGGATGCGAAATTGCCGGTAGAAATTTATGGTCGTTTTTGGGCCGGAAACATTGATGATGAATACATCAAAGGCGAATATATCAATGAAAATGATTTAGGTGCATATTTTTCATCAGCAAAAATTAACCTGGTAAATGTTGCAGAACATGAATCAGAGATAGGTATCATTCCTTCTCGCATCTATGATGTTGCAGCTTCAAAAGGCTTCATTATTGCGCCATATAACAAAACTATAGAGGAAGTTTTTGGCGATTCAATTCCGATGTTTAGAAACGCTGACGAATTAAAAGCTTTGTATGAAGAATACATTAACAATCCGGAAGCACGTGCCGAAAAAGCTGAAAAGGCTTATCGTATTGCTGTTTCTGAATATAACGTTGATGCATTTGTACAACGTATTAACGGATTGGTTGAATTCTTAATTAACGAGAAAAAACTCTAGATGAAGCTGAATAAAAAACATAAAATTTGTTTGTTTTTAGCTTTGACGCTGACGGCAGTAGTGCTTTGCACTCTGCCGTTTTTAGCGGTAAAAAAAGATATAATTTATGTTTATACGCAATCAAAACAACCGCTTTCAAAAGAAAAGGGGTTTATTCGAGAATTACAAATTCAAGGATACAAAGTGATTGTAAATAGTATTGATTTGCCAACTGAAGAGGATTACGCATTTTGGTTTAAAAATCCGGAAGATATCAATACTATATCTCAATCTTCGGCTAAGATAAATTTTCTATACACAGAAGCTTATTATCCGATAAATTGGGAGGGTGTGAAAAATATGCCGGTTATTTTAACGCCTTACAAGGCATTATACGAGCATTATACTCGTTCTAATATTAAAACGGCCTTGCTGACCATGGGGGTTAATTTATCGGAATTTTATATGAGTGGAGAAACAAAGAAATATCCGCTGACTTATTATGGCGATAACAATAAAATTATACCATTGTCTGATATACTTAACAAAGAAAAAATAAAACTCATCGGCAATTTTTGGCAGGATAGGAATCTCGTTTTAGCCCAAAACAATGATAAGAGCGAAGAAAGAAGAAAGGCTTTATCACAAAGTAAAATTGTGGTGGTTTATAATCAGCCGAATGCACCGGAAGCCCAAAAAATACCAGATGAAATTATGGAAGCAACAGCTTCAGGTGCTTTAGTATTTACTTCAGTTAATCCTGCTGTCTATGAATTATATAAAGACAATGTTATTTACTATAAAAACAGACAGGATTTCTTAGAAAAGAAAGACTACTTCTTAAAGCGATATGACCAAGTACTTTCCAAGATTTTGGCAGCAGAAAAAATAACCGCCCAAAATGTAAGTTCCAAAGCAACAGCGCAACGATTTAAAGAAATTTTGACTTGGATGAAAGAAAATTCACATTAGTAGTTTTAGCAATTGCGGTTGATAATTCCCGCAGCATCAAGCATTTCTGCTTTGGTAAGTTTGTGCTCAATACCGTCGTACTCCAAAGCTTCCCACGAAATATTATGTTCTTCAAGCCATTCTTTGGTAAATTCCAGTGTCTTATATTGTACAGATAAATCTTGCATTCCATGAAAGAGATAGACTTCAGGATGAGAAACGATTTCCTGTTCCAATAAATCTTTTCCGCAAACAATACCGGCAAAAGGAAAAATGCCACCCAAGTTATAGCGCCGTGTCAGACCGGCATAAATAGCCAGCATAGCACCTTGGGAAAACCCCATAATATAAGTATTCTTATTGCTGACATGATATTCCTTTTGCAATTGAGAAATAAAACGATTGATTTTTTTGGCGACAGCGCTGATACGCTCACCGGTTTTATTATATATTTCAATAATTTCATCTGTAGATGTCTCAGGTTGTCTTCTTCTTTTATTCGGATCAAGGTCTTGCAAGGCATACCACTGTTTTTTACCCGGACGGCGCTCACTTTCCATATCAGCCTCCGGAATAATGATCAAAGTATCATGCAGATATTGAGCTAACATTTCTGCATACGGATAAACATCATCAATGTTGCTAGTATAACCGTGTAAAAAAATAACAAGTTTTGAAATTTGACCGGTTGTTTTTATTTTTTTGTAATCAAAATTTTTCATAAAAAATCTCCGCACAATACCTTTATAGCAATATATAAATAAAGAGGTTAATATAAAACTAATATTATGCAAAATTGATGCAAAAAAAAGAACAAAAAAAGTACTTGACAATCCTAAAACCAAGAACTAAAGTAGAACAAAATAACAGAAAGGGGGATATATGTTAACACCGAAACAACATCAATTGCTTGAGTTTATTGATGGCTTTATCAAAGAAAAAGGCCATTCACCATCTTTTGAAGAGATGAAAATAGCTGTCGGATTAAAATCAAAATCAGGTATTCATATGTTGATAAATTCTTTGGAGGAAAGGGGGTTTATTCGTAAATTACCGCATAAAGCACGTGCTTTAGAAGTATTAAAAATGCCCGAAGTAAACAAAAAAGAGCCTGTAAATAGCATAAAAAATGCCAATGATAATGACAGTGCAGAATTTTCTTTGATGATACCTTTATATGGCAAAATTGCTGCCGGAACACCAATAGAAGCAATTGCTAATCCTTCTGAATACATATATATCCCGAAAAGTTTTTCCACTTCATCGGAATTGTATGCCTTAACAATTGAAGGAGAGTCGATGATCGAAGCAGGTATTTTTGATGGGGATACCGCTATTATCAGACGTGCCGAACAGGCCAATAACGGACAAATTGTTGTCGCTTTAGTAGATAATGAAGAAGCTACCCTAAAAGTGCTTGACAAAAAATCCGGCAATGAAGTATGGTTGCTGCCATGCAATAAGGAATATAATCCGATTAAAATCACTAAAGATCGTTTGAAGATTCAAGGTATTTTATATGGTATTGTGCGTAAATATAACTAGGAGGGATAATTGAAGATAGCAATAATTACGGCTATGCAAACTGAATATGATGCCGTTCGTGAATTACATGACTTTTCTGATGGTAAAGCTGAAATTTATGGTAATGAGGTTTATTTGATAAAATCCGGTATGGGAAAAGTTCATGCCGCAATCGCAAGCGAAAGAGCTTGTCAGAAAGGTGTTGATTTGGTTATTAATACCGGGCTTGCCGGTGGCATAGATTCTTCATTGGAACAGGGAGATATTGTTTTGGCAAAGCGTGTTTGCTACCATGATGCATGGTATGGTGAACCGAATGCTTATGGACAAGTTCAAGATATGCCTTTGTATTATGAAGCGCCTGCAGATTTAATTTCAAAAATAAGTCAGCTTGCGCCTGATTTTAGATTAGGACTGACCGTAACCGGTGATCAGTTTTTAACTGATGTCGATAAGTTAAAGGAAATAAAAAAAGCTTTTCCTGAAGCACTGGCAACAGATATGGAAAGTGCTGCTGTGGCTCAAACCTGTCATATAAACAAAGTGCCATATATGTCGCTTCGTATAATCAGCGATGTTGTTGGCAAATCGGGGCAGATGGAACAGTACGAAAATTTCTGGCAACAAGTTCCACATAAAGCGACCGAAATGATTGATAGAGTATTGAAAGTTTTATAATTACCCGAAAGTGTAAACTCTAAAAAAGAAAACCGTCCATTAAGGGCGGTTTTCTTTAGGATAATATATCTATAGAGGTAAATCTTAGTATATACCACCTTGTACATAACTGTTTATGGCATCAGAAATCAAATTAGTAATACCAACCAATAAATAATACAAAATAGCATATTTGAAAGCCTTAACTTTATAGGATTTATCTGTATAAGAAGCTGCACCGAATTCATTATCCTCGTCTTCTTCATAAAAGCCTGTAAACAGCAAAATCTTTGTTGAGTAATAGAATAATGCAAACAAGCAAACAAAGAATATTAAAACAAACAAAGACAATCCGACCCCTGCAGCCGAAGTTGCACTGGCAAGTAAAATATCAGTACCATTTTGAATAATGACCAAAGCAACACCTGAAAGGATAACTGTCAAAAGAAAAGTTATAATGGTAGGTCTGAAAAATCCTTTCCATGCAGCATGCCCTGTATCATGCAAACGTCTGACCGATAAGGCTAAGTAGATAAAGAATGATGCCAAGATGAACAAAATCAACAAAGCAAAAGCCCCCATATACATAAAGGTGGGTTGCAGTTTGTCAATTAAAACGAGCAAAGCGCAAACAACCGCACCGGCAAAGATAAAGTTCAATAAATTAAAGCTCCAAAATTCAAAACGGGATGTTCTTCCCTTAAAATTGAAAAGGTTTTTATAAGCACGTAACCAAGCGGCAATCATGCCATCTTTACAGGCCGAACAAATGCAACATTTCTTTTGCGTTTTTTCTTCGACCATGGCTTTAGCTTTAGTTTCTGAAAAATTCTTAGCAGTAGCCTTTTTTGCATTTTCTTTAACAATCTTATTACTGGTATTTAGAGCGGCTTTAGCCCCTTTAATCTCTTCCTTTTTAGCTTTTTTAGCAGCTTTGGAAGCCTTTTTTTCATCATTTTTTGCCTTAATGGCCATAACTTTTTCCATCGGGTCAATATTAGCTTTAACCGGAACCTGTCTGTCTATGACTTTGGCGGCAGATACTTTAGAAGATGAAGTAGCCTTCTTAGCTGTTGATTTTGCAGTACTCTTTTTTGCCGTAATAGGTGTTGAAACACTTTTCTTGTCAGCGGCGGATTTTTTACTAACCATGTTTACCCTCATAAAAAAGTTGAAATACGACACTATTATAATCAAAAAGATTATATTTACAAGTAGTTATAATTTTAAATCACAAATTTTTCGTTACAAATAGGAATATTTTTGTGAAATCGGTACGCGGATATGTTATAAAATAGCATTGACAGACTACCTAAAAAATAATAACCTCCTCTCATTACAAGAACAATTTTTTAGGAGAAAAAAATGGCTGTATCTACCGCCGTCGCAAAACTTATAGATGAATATAAGCGCTTTGCCTCAACCACAATGAATGAGCTTTTTGCCAAAGACAGCAACAGAGCTGATAAATATACCATCAATTTTGAAGATTTGACTTTTGATTATTCCAAAAATCGCTTTGATGAAAAAGTTTTGAAGGCGTTGCTTTCTTTAGCTGAGGAACACCACTTAAAAGAACGCATTGAAGATATGTTCAGCGGTAAGAAGATTAATGTGACCGAAAATCGCGCCGTATTACATACAGCTTTGCGCAATTTTTCTGGTCAATCTGTATTTGTTGACGGAAACGATGTTATGCCGGAAATTCGCCGTGTTTTAGCTAAGATGAAAACTTTTTCCGAGAGTGTCAGAAACGGCACATTCAAAGGTTATACCGGTAAAAAATTAACCAATATTGTTAATATCGGTATTGGCGGCTCTGATTTGGGGCCGTACATGGTAACAGCTGCCTTAAAGAAATATTGGGCTAAAGATATCAATTGCTATTTTATTTCCAATATTGATGGAACGGCTTGTGCTGAAGTTTTAGGTCAGATCAATCCGGAAGAAACTTTATTTATTGTCGCTTCCAAAACCTTTACTACCATAGAAACTTTAACCAATGCCAAGACCTGTCGTGAATGGTTAGTAAAATCGCTGGGTGAAAAGGCAGTGGCTAACCATTTCGTTGCCTTGTCAACCAATGCCAAAGCCGTGGCTGAATTTGGTATCGACATCGAAAATATGTTCGAATTTTGGGATTTTGTCGGTGGGCGCTATTCTTTATGGTCAGCCATCGGTCTTTCAATTGCCTTAGCTGTAGGTTATGATAATTTTGAAGCCTTGTTAAAAGGGGCTGAAGCAATGGATAAACATTTCCGTACGGCACCATTTGATAAAAATATTCCGGTAATTATGGCTTTGCTTGGTATTTGGTATAATGATTATTACAATATTCATCGTTATGCTGTTATTCCGTACGACCAATATTTGAAATTCTTACCGTCTTACTTGCAACAATTAGATATGGAAAGTAACGGTAAATCGGTACGTTTGGATAATAAGAAAATTACTGATTATGCCACAGGTCCGGCCTTGTTTGGCGGAGCAGGAACCGATGTCCAACATTCTTTCTTCCAGTTATTACATCAGGGAACCGAACCGGTGCCGGTAGATTTCATTATTCCTGCCGTATCGCAAAATGAAAACGGTAAACATCATGAAATCTTGTTGGCAAATATTTTGGCTCAGGCCGAAGCTTTGATGAAAGGTAAAACTGTCGAAGAAGCTGCTGCGGAATTAAGAGCAGCCGGCAAAGATGAGGTAACTATTGAAAAACTTAAATTAAATAAAAGTTTTGACGGTAATCGTCCGTCTAATATGTTTATTATTGAAAAGTTGACACCTTATGCTTTGGGTATGTTGATTGCTATGTATGAGCATAAAGTATATACTCAAGGTGTTATTTGGGAAATTGATTCGTTTGACCAATGGGGTGTTGAACTCGGTAAACAATTAGCCTTAAAGATTTTGCCGGAGTTGGAAAACGGTGTTACTGCAACACATGACGAATCAACAGTAAAGTTAATTAACAAAATCAGAGCATTGCGTGCTAAGGCGGATGTGAAGGCTGCATAAATTAAATCAGGCCAAAAGAAAGCCGTTCTTTAATCGGAACGGCTTTTTTGTATCAATCTATTTTCTTAAACAATCTCTTCCAGCGAATGGAGGTAATCCAAGTAATAGGGTTATACCACCGAGCTGTATCATCATGCGAATAAAAAAGAAAACGAGCCTTTCCCTCGATGTTTTCCAAAGGAACCATGCCGATAATTTGTCGAGAATCATTTGAATTATCACGATTATCACCCATCATAAAATAATTTCCCTCAGGAATGATAAACTGCGGTGTATTATCAATACCTTCTGCCTCATCTGTATATTCTAATATTTTATGTGTTTGTCCTTCAGGTAAGGTTTCAATATATTCCTTAAATTCCATCGGAAAAGGAACGTATTCACTGATAACATAACGTCCAACTTCTTTTCTATCCATCATCTGACCGTTGATATGAAGTCTGCCATCAATCATCTGGATGGTATCACCGGGAAGACCTATAACTCGTTTAATAAAGTCTGGTGTTAAATCATGCTGAGATTTGAAAACAACCACATCACCGCGTTTGGGTAAATCTTGCCATATTCTCCCTTCAAATTTAGGAAAACTGAAAGGAAAAGAGTGTTTGGAATAACCATAGGTGTATTTGGAGATAAAAAGAAAATCACCAACTTCAAGAGTAGGGTACATCGAACCGGAAGGAATCTTGAAAGGTTCAAACCAAAAAGTACGAATAAGTCCGGCAATCACAATCGCATAACATACTGTTTTAATGGTATCAATTAAACTGTCTTCTTTTTTCTTTTCATCAATATTTTTATTTTCCATAACACATCCGCAAAAGCTATTTATAAACTCCTATGAATATATAAATGGGGTACGTCAAATGCAAGTATAAAGCCGAGATATACACAGTAAGCGCTTATTTTGGGGTAGAATTTTGCTCTAATTTTTTGGTTAAATCTTTGATTTGTTCTTCCAACTCTTCAATACGTTTATCGTATGGATCCTGGGCCTTAAGATTGATACCGTAAGGGGCAAAATCCGTATTTTTTGAAAGAGTGACCTTATGAGCTGCTACCCCGATAACCGTCGCATTTGGCATTACATCTTTAACAACTGTCGCATTAGAACCGACTTTGGCATTTTTGCCAATGGTAATAGGGCCTAAAATTTGTGCACCGGAACCGATGACTACATTATCTTCAATGGTAGGGTGACGCTTGCCGTTAGTTCCTTTGAAAGATTTTGTTCCACCTAGAGTAACTCCATGATACATCGTCACATTATCACCAATAACCGAAGTTTCGCCGATAACTGTTCCCATTCCATGGTCAATAAAGAAGTTTTCACCGATAACAGCACCCGGATGAATTTCTACACCAGTAAGAAAACGGGCTAATTGTGAAACAAGACGCGCGGTCAGATGCCAATTTTTTTGCCACAAAAGATGCGCAAAACGATAAAATAAAATGCCGTGATAGCCGGAAGAACATAAAAAAGCTTCAATTCGACTGGTTGTTGCCGGATCTCTGGCTATAATAGAATCAAGTTCTGAAAGAAAATCCTTGAAATTTGTTTTCATTTTTGTTATAACCTCATCCTGTGTTAATAACTATTTAAGAAACATTGAGGTAATATAAACAGCAATGTTTGTGAAATCAAGATAAAAAAGAGTTTACTATGGTAGAAGTTATCATCAACGGACACGCCGGCAGACTGGAAGGCCGTTATCATAAAGCAAAGCGCCCAGATGCGCCTGTAGCCCTTATATTACATCCGCATCCGCAATATGGCGGTACCATGAATAATAAAGTGGCTTATGCTTTATTTACCTGCTTTCAAGACCTGGGATTTTCTGTATTAAGATTTAATTTTCGCGGAGTCGGCCGTTCACAGGGTGAGTTTGAAGACGGACCGGGTGAATTATCTGATGCAACAATGGCTTTAGATTGGTTGCAGGCCAACAATCCGGATGCCAGACAATGTTGGATAGCCGGTTATTCTTTTGGCGCTTGGATTGGATTACAACTTTTAATGCGTCGCCCGGACATCAATAATTTTATTGCCGTATCACCACCGGCCAACGAAAAGGATTTTACATTTTTGGCTCCATGCCCGACTTCCGGCTTGATTATTCAAGGCGGTCTTGATGATATTGGAAATCCGGCTTTGGTTGAAGACATGGCAATGCGCTTGAATACGCAGCGCCACATTGATGTTGATTTTGCTATGATAGAAGAGGGCGACCATATGTATAATGGACATTTGGTTGACTTGTATAAGATTGTAGGTAACTATGTTATCGGTGCATTGCAAAAGAAAGCCCCGGCAAAGAAGCGCCGCGGTCGTCGTAAAAAATCTGAAATTGCAGAACAGCTGATGTTGGAAAATGAGGCATCAAATGAAGATGCAATGGACGATGAGTTTGAAGACAATGATGACTTCGATGATTTTGATGATGATGAAAAATAAATAATATCTTATAGAAAGTAAAAAAAAGAGGCACCATAAAGGTACCTCTTTTTTATTGGCGGAGATGTAGGGATTCGAACCCCAGGAGGACTTGCGCCCTCGTCTGATTTCAAGTCAGGTGCATTAAACCAGCTCTGCCACATCTCCATCTGACTGAGATAAACTAATCAACAAATATTGAAAGGTCAAGAACTTTTTTTAATGTGTTGCATATTTTTTTTGTATAGTTATCTATCTGGTAAAAAAAATCCCTCTATTGGGATGTATTTAATTATCAAACTGTCAAAAGAACATTAATAAAATACTTTAATTATTTAAAGTAACAACAAGAAATTAAAATAAAATTTCTGGAGAACGATATTTTTTGCTCTTCTCATCAAAAGTTATTTTCAAAACAGATCCGTTATCCAAATGAATAGTTTTTTTCAGGCACATCTCTGTAAATATACGCACCAACATACCGTGGGTGACAATAAGAATCTTTTTTTGAGTCTTATCTTCCAGAAGTTTTCCGGCAAATTTCATAAAACGCTGTTGAACTTCGCCAATAGTTTCACCATTAGGATAACAAACATCATAACGTTCCGGATTTTTAAGGTCATTAAAAGCCTGATATGTGTAAGAAAATTTAGCACTAAGATCAGATTTCTTTATCCCTTCGGCCTTACCGAAATTCATCTCTCTCAAGCGCTTTGTGTAATGAACGGGGATATCCAAGGCCGCACTGATAATATCGGCAGTTTTTTTACATCTTTTCAAATCACTGGAATAAATAACTTCTATTTTCTCTTTTTTTAATTTTTCTGCAGCATTATGCGCCTGAGCAACTCCCGTTTGGTTAAGTAATGTATCTTTCCATCCTTGCACCAATTGGGAAGCATTCCAATCTGTTTGTCCATGTCGCATAAGATATAGAATCATATCTGAATTATCCTTATGATAAGATAAGTTTCGGTCAGTGTAGCTGATTGGCTATGAAAAGCAACATCTATGGGTTAATTAATCCACATAATTATTTTATTTTTTTTAAGGCGCAGAAGAAAAATCCGTCCGTTTTGGTATTAAGCGGAGAGAGTTGTAACCATTGCTCCGAATCAAACGGAAAGAGGGGGATATCTAAGGTATCTTGCCAAAGTTCCTTATGATTAAGAGGGGTGAATTCCGGATGATGAGCTAAGAAGTTAGAAATCTGCTCTGAATTTTCTTCACTTAAAACCGAACAAGTCATGTAAATCAGCTGTCCGCCCGGTTTTGTGTGAATGGCCCCGAATTCCAAGAGTTCGCGCTGTGTTTGGCATATTTCCGAAAGTTTCTGCTTGTTTAGACGATATTTGGCATCCGGAGTTCTGCGCCATGTACCACTACCTGAACAGGGCGCATCAATAATAAATTTGTCATAATCACTGTCTTTTACATCTTTAATCAATTTAATATTGAGGATATCAAGACGTTCGGCTCTTTTTTTGATACGTGAAAGACGTTCTTGGTTGATATCATGCGCCCAGACGACACCATCGTTATGCATTTGTGCGCCGAAAAAGAGTGATTTGCCCCCGGCACCGGCACAATAATCGATAATTTTATGATGAGATTTTATTCGACATAACAATGAGATGAGTTGTGAACCTTCATCCATTACATCAACTTCACCATCTTGATAAGTCATACAATTATTGAGATTGATTCGTTCATCCGAACGCAATCCGACAGGGGAAAAAGGGGTATATGAAAAGAATAATCCTTCTTTTTTTAAACGCTCTTTAGCCGCCTCACGGTGAGTTAAATTGGCACGCAGGTCAAGAGCTGCTGTTGTATTTAAGGCTTCTAACAGTTTTTTATCATTAAATTTATCAAACAGCCATTTGGGGCATTCATAAAGGGCAAACTCACTGAAACTTTCAAAGTTTTTTGCATTTTTAAGTTTTGTTTTCTCATCTTTGTTGAGTTGTTTAGGGGCATATTCCTCACCGTTATAAAGCAAATCTAAATCTTGATCAACCAATGCTAGGGCCGTAAACAAGCGTGGCGAGATTTCATTTTCAAGCATTTCGGTATATTTCAAACGATTGCGAATAATCTTCCAGGCCAAATCAGCGATAAAACGTCTGTCCTTCGCACCGATATAGCGTCTTTCCTTAAAATATTTATCCAAGATAATATCAGCGGGGATGTTATCCTTAAAAATTTCCGTTAAAACTTCAATAACCGCTTGTATTCTGCTGGCTTCTTTCATTTTACCTCTGCTTAAATGAATAAATTAAAAACGCTTATACTTTGTTTTTGAAAGATTTTCAAGGTAAAATTGTATGCTTACCCCAAACATGATAATTTTTTGTTGCAAAAAAACGAAAAATATGGTATACCCACGCCCGAAGTTAATTAAAGAAAGTAAAATCAATGGAGAAAATTCTCGTATTAAATGCCGGCTCAACCTCGGTTAAGTTTCAGTTATACAATATGGATAAAAATTACAATGAAGTTATTACCGGTGGTATGGCAGAACGTATCGGACAGGATGGTTCTAAAATTATTGTAAGTGTTAAGGGTGGAGAACCTTTTTCTTATGAAGTATCAATGAAAAATCACAAAGAAGCGGTACAAGCTATTTTAGATTATTTAACCCGCAAATATATGAAGAACGCTAATGAATTAGCTGCAGTGGCTCATCGTATGGGATATGGTGGCAATTATGACGGATCAGCAGCAATTGATGATAAGGTCATGCAAAAACTTTATGACAGTATTCCTTTAATTCCGATTCACGGACCTGCTATTGCTGCCGGTATTAAAGCAATGCAAGAACTCATTCCGTCTGTATTGCAGGTGGCGGTATTTGATACGGCTTTCTATCAAAGTATCGATAAAGATTGGTATCTTTATGCTTTACCTAAAGAATATTATGAAAAAGAAAAAGTCAGACGCTACGGTTTTCACGGCCCGTCGCACAAATATGTAACCGGCAAAGCTGCCGAATATTTGGGTTATAAAGGGCGTTTTGTTTGTTGCCATTTGGGTGGGGGTGCTTCCATAACCGCGGTTAATAACGGTAAAAGCGTTATTACCTCAATGGGCTATACGCCGATGTCCGGAATAGTTATGTCCACTCGTCCCGGGGATATTGACCCGTATATCCCGTTGCATATTATGAAAACGCAAAATAAAACGGCAGATGAAGTCAATGCATTGTTAAATAAACAAAGCGGTCTTTACGGATTAACAGGTGGTCGTGCCGATATGCGTGATATATTACAAGCTGCAGAAAATGGAGATGAACAATGTAAAGATGCGCTAGATGTTTATATCTATAACATTATCAAGAGTATCGGTTCTGCAATTGCTGTATTGGGCGGTTTAGATGCTTTGATTTTTACAGCTGGTATTGGTGAAAAGAGTAGTTATATTCGTCAGAGAATTTGTGAAAAATTATCTTATCTCGGTTTGAATGTCGATACCGAAGCTAATAAACAATACCCGGCCCCCCTGGTCATTAGCAGTGAGCAAAGTCAGGTGAAAGTTTTGGTAATACCGACTGATGAAGAATTGATGATGGCTAAAGACGCTTATGATGTTTATAATACAATAGAAAATTCTGTAAAAGAGGCTGTCTGATATAGGAGTAGATTATGCTCAAAACTTTGATGCCATCGCTAAGAGAATTGATTAATGCCGATTATAAAACGATAAAAACGGCAGAAACAGAACGATTGATAAATTCTTTTCTGCAGGGAGTGAAGCCTGTTGAAAAACCGGAATTAAGACAGATTTCGGGCATTCCGGGATCGGGAAAGAGTACTTACTGCTCGTTATATCTGCCGATCAATTTTCTTTTTATCAGTTTTGATAAGATTATGCTTTCTTTATCGGGGTATCAAAAGTTATTAAAAGAACAGGGGACTATAGCTGCCTATAATCGCTACGAAATGCCGGCACGAATTATAGGTTATGAATTATTGCGTCGGGCAATAGCCAAAAAAGTAAATATCATGTTAGAGCACAGCGGTACCAATCAAGCTCATTTGGAACTGTTTAAAAATCTGCCTAAACACGGATATAAAACAATGGTTGATTTTATTGTTTGTGATACGTCTCTAGCAATAGCTAGAGCAAAGCAAAGAGCTAAAGAAATCAACCGCTATGTTCCTGAACAAATAATAAAAGAAAGAGCCGCGAGTTTCGCCAATTATATATCCGCCTATCAAAAAATAGCTTCATCGGTATCTGTTTTTGATGGTGCGAATAATTTTCAGCCGTTAAAGAAAATTTAAAGGTTATTGACTTCTAATGAACATATAGTTTTGATTATTGTAGGATTAAAAATATGAAAAAATATCTGTTATTGCTTTTGAGTTCATTTTTATTTGTGGCTGGTGCACAAGCATTAACTACAAATCAACAAATGAACGCTATGAAAGAAATTTTCTTAAAAGAATTCAGTGATATGGATAAAAATAAGGATGGTGTAATCAGTAAATCTGAGTATATGTCCTATCAATTTGAAAATTTTCGCTCAAACATAATTGAATTCACCGGATTTGAAGATGTAAAGACAGTTCAAGAAAAGCCTGTCGAAAAAGAAAAGGTAACAGTAATCGAAAAATCAAAAGTTGAGTTAGGGGGCATTTCTCCGGCATTGCAAGAAATGGCAGAATATTCTTTTGAAGATAACGGTGCAGAGGTAGATTTATCTATCAGTGAAGAAGAAAGCTTAAAAGACTTATTAGCCGAAATGGAACAAACGAAAGAAGAGACCCCAAAAATTGAGGCCCCGCAAAAATCAGCAGAAGAAATTGAAGCCAGAAATAAGCAAATCAATTTTATGATGGATACCATAAAAAAGAGTTTGCCTAAAAAAATTGATGAAATAACAATGTGGACAGATATTCTCTATGAAAATAATACTATTGCCTACGTATATCAGGCAGATATTGATACATCTAAATTTTCAAAAGAGGAAAGGAAAAATTTAGAAAGCAGTATCAAAAATGAGGCATGTGTAAATGCTTATAAAGAGATGTGTCCGAAAATTAAGAGTATGTTTATTGATGATGGAATAAACATGCAAATTCGATACATCGACATAAATAATGTAGAATTAAACTATTGTGATTTTAACAAGGTTACATGTCAATAATATACAGCAGATAAATAGGGGCGCCAAGTGGAAAAGGCTTGGCGCTTTTTTAATATCAAAGGAAAGTTATTGCTTTTTAATTGATAAGGTTGTATGAGTTGATATAGTGGCGGTAGTGATTTAAAGGGAGGAACCAGATGGCATCAATATTAGATAATTTTAAGGTTAAAGCTCAATATTTTATTCCCAAGAAACTGATTTCAAGAATGGTGGGAAAACTGGCATCGGCTAAATTGGGAAAAATAACGACATCCCTCATCAAAATCTTTATAAAATACTATAATGTTGATATGAAAGATGCTGAAATAAAAGATGTTTTGCAATACAAAAGTTTTAACGAGTTTTTTACCAGAGCGTTGCGTAAAGGGGCTCGCCCGATTGTATCCTCATCAACAGCTTTAAGTCAACCGGCTGATGGCACAATCAGTGAATTTGGTGAGATATATAAAGATGCCGTTTTGCAAGCTAAAGGCCATTATTACAGTTTAGAAGCTTTGCTCGGCGGAGATAAGGAAGATGCAAAACCTTATGAATCAGGAGATTATATTACGACTTATCTCTCTCCTAAAGATTATCACCGCGTACATATGCCTTTGGATGGTAAATTGGAAAAAATGATATTTGTTCCCGGTGATTTGTTTTCGGTTAATCCCTTGACCGCGAAGAATGTTGATAATTTATTTGCCAGAAATGAAAGAGTGATATGCTTTTTTAAAAATGAAAAAATCGGCCATTTTGCACTGGTTATGGTCGGTGCTACCATTGTTGCAAGCATAGAAACCGTATTTGCCGGTGTGGTTGCGCCATCGGCAGGCAAAGAAAAGAATATTTATCACTATGAAAAAGATAACATCAACCTCAAAAAAGGTGCAGAATTGGGGAGATTCTTATTGGGTAGCACTGTTATCTGTGTATTTCCCAAAGGAAAGATTGAGTTTGCCAAAGGCTTGAAGAGTAGCTTATCCGTTAAGATGGGAACACAGTTTGCCGAGATAAAAGGTAAAGTGAAGAATTAACGTCTGTTAACTATAAAGTTTCTTAGCCAACTGAAATTTGCCGGCGCGGCCCAAAAGGCAATGCTGACTTCATCAATATTGAGCTCTTTACAAATACCGATACGATGGTGTCCTTGCAACAATTGATCGCGCACACCGAATTTACGATTAAGCATCACATAGAGCGGTTGACTTTTATCATAGCCGTTCTTTTTAATGGAATCATAGAGCTTTTGATAATCAGCTTTGGCTTGTTCCGGAGGCAGATAGAAGCGTTTATTCTTAAACTGGTAGGCATTTTCGGCATTTCGTTCACCACGCGGCAAACCCATATCTAAAATGTCTTTTAATTTAATAGAAAAACCTTGAGTGCTACGCAAATAAAATCGCCGTTTGAGTGGCTTAATAAGGGTTAAAAAGAAACAAACCAATGCCGGATAGGAATCATAAACAATTCTTGTTTTGATAAAATCATTATCACCAGCGTCTTCAAGCAGTTTCTCATTTTGACAAAGTGTCACATGTCCATCATGATTGAGTTTGATATAAAGGCACTGAGCATCCGCTTGAAAAACAGAATTATTTTCATCAACCGGAAGTTTCTTTAAATCAACGGCTTTAATAAAATAAATTTCAGAAGAAAGTGCCAATTGCTTCATTAATACGTCCCTTTATATCATAGATGTATTCAGTATAGAAAAACGGAGGTTTTCTACAACAAATATATTGAAATGTCCACATTAATATACGCAAAAGTAAAGATTCGTGTTAATAGATAAAGAATAAAATTGCAAAATCAACAGTATATACTAGAGTAAAAAAGAAGGGAAAAAGCATGAAACCGTTGAGAATTATACATTGTGCAAACTTTAATACTGTTCGCTTAAAAGGGTGCTACATGGCATCTTTGGGTTACAAGTTGACTAATGGTTTAATAAGACTTGGTCATCAGGTTATAATTTATAGTGACAGGGATATGGCCAGGTTATTTGGTATATTTGGAAAAAAATGTTTTCTTAGTAGTAAAAAAAATAATGAAAACTTTTATAAATTTTGCCTCAATTTAAGGCCGGATATCATTATGCTCGGTCATGCGGACACCATTAGCTGTGAAACGTTGCTAAAAATAAAGGAAGCTTTACCGACAGTAAAAATTTTGCAATGGAATGTTGATTCCATAAATCCCATATTAGAAGGGGGTAGGCGAAATATTGAGCATATCAAAGAAAAACTCCCGGCCGTCGATTATACTTTAATCACCACTGCAGAAAAGAAGTTATATGCGCCGTTTGAACCTTCAAAAAATAAGATTGGCTTTATTCCTAATCCCGTGGATAAATCTATTGAAAAGAGCAGGGTTTTCGAGAATAAAAATCCTAAGTATGATGTGTTTTTTGCATCTAATCCCGATGCCAAACGTGATGTTTGCGGTGATCTGATGACTGCGGCCGAAGTTGCTTGTTATATAGAAGAAAATTGTTCTAAAGCTAAACTGATGTTTCCGCGTTTGAATGCACCATCGGCGGATGGAATTGATTATTTGGAAAAGCTTTCACAATCGGCAATGGTCTTAAATTTATCTCGTATATCCGATGAGTATCTTTATTCTTCCGACAGAATGGCTCACGCCATGGGTAATGGTTGTTTAGCCTTAATAGACAGACGTACCGGATTTGATAATATATTTGCAGATGATGAGGTTGCTTTTTATCAGACAAAAGAAGAAATGATTGAAAAAATCAATTTTTACCTTCAACATCCGTCAGAGAGAATGTCTGTTGCTCAAAAAGGCTGGAAACATTATCACGAATTGTTTAATGAAACGCGTGTGGCCGACTATGTATTATCTTTGCTGAATGGTAGTTTTAAAAAAGAAGAATATCCTTTTTTAAGATAGCTTAACCGCGAATTCTCAAAACATTATCCAAACTCAAGAAGCGGTGAGCGATTTGCTCGAGAAAAGGAAAGTCCGGTTGTGAATAAAAGAGTTTGGCTTTGATATATCTGAAAAAGTCTATTGTCCAATACGGATGTTCTAAATTCTTCTTTACATATTTCCAATTTGCCGAAAGGGCTTTCATATAAATAATGGCCGCCGTGTGCCTATCAAGGCTGTCATAATAATCCAACAGCATATTATAGTGGGCAAAAAATCTGTCATTGTTCAATTGGTTGGTATTTTTGCTTAAATTATTGGTTTCCCTCGGTACTAACACTACATCCGCAAAGATTTTGATAATACCGTTGGCATAACGAGCGGTTCTGAGAGGAATACTTTCATCCTGAATAAAAACACGCGTATCCGCGCCACCGGCTTTTTCCAGAACACTGCGACGGATAAGTTGTCCCATACGGGTAAAACGACCTTTTAGGACAGCTCGCATCGCATCCTTTTTATATATATAATCCAAATCATCCGGCATTTTTTCATGACAAATATCCAAAGGATCTTTACCTGTTTTCTTAAAAGTACCGTAAACCATATCTGCCTTATGCTTTTTGGCTAAAGAAAGCATTTTTTCGGTGGAATCAAACGGAAATATATCATCGGAATCAAGCATTCTTACCCATTCGCCTTTGGCTAATTTAATACCCTGGTTAATAGTAACTGAAGTACCTTCGTTTTTATCTTTGGCAACAATGGTGACGTTTTTCAAACCTTTTGTTTTTTCACGGATAATTTCCACCGAACGGTCTTTAGAAGTATCATCCACAAAGATATATTCGGGATTTTTTAACCCGCTCTGATTAAGGAGAGCCTCTAAAACAGCAGGCAGATAATACTCTTTGTTATAAACAGTCATCACAAAGGATACGTCAATTTTTTCGTCTTTTACAGGCATTACAGTCACTTTCTTCATAACTTAAATCAAGGAAATGATAACAAATCATAAAAAACAGACAATTAAAAAATTAAAATTTTACACTTTGAATTTCAACGCCGTCTTTATAGGTAGCAAGTAAGATAAGATTTCCTTTCTTATCAAATTCTTTATAATTACCATCAAGTTTGTCTTTTTTACGATAAGCTAAAACACGCGGTTTCCCGTTCGGATAGTACGAGTTGGCAGGTCCGTTGCGTACACCTTTAACATATTCCGTATAACTAATCACTTTATTACCTTTGGCATAAATTCTTGCCGGACCATGTAATTTATCATTACGATAGGTTGTCGAAGTTTTAACGGTTCCGCTCGGGTAGTATTCTACAAAAATACCATTTTTCTTTCCCCTAATATAACTGCTTTTATTTTTGAGAATACCATCTTTGAAATAACCGATTTGACTGCCGTCAAGTTTTCCCTTAAAGTAGTTATAAACATCTTTTTCCTGTCCGTTAAGGTAGTAGCTGATGGATTTTCCGTGTAAGCGACCTTTTTGATATTGCGCCACCAACAAAAGATGACCTTTTGCATCATAAGTTTTGCTCAAGCCGTCCAATTTACCGTCAACATAGTAACTTTCTTCAATCAAGCGCATCTTCGGCGTATGTCGCTGATAAATACCGGTAATGGGGAGATGGTCTGCATCAACCCTTATATCATTTTTCTCAACAGAGGTGGAGTCATTGTAAAGTGTAGTTAATTGCGCGACATGGCAAGCGGTTAACCCTAAAAAAATTAATCCTATAAATATTTTTCTAAACATTATTTCCTTCCTTAAACATCACTTTAGTAAACAAATAACAATTAAAAAATAGTAAAGCAAGTAAAAGATAGTGAAATAATTGAAAATATTAATTGATTTGCTAAAACAAAAAACCATTTGTAGCATACAAATATAATAATAAAGGGGGAGGGCAAATAATGAAGACGGGAAAAGATTTTGTTTTAGGGCAATATGTGGTTATCAAAAACGATGATATTGAAGTTGGGGATAATGTTCGTATTGCTGATTTTTGCCGCATTTCATCACATTGTAAAATAGGTTCTAATTGTGAAATAGCACCTGGAACATATATTGCCGGCGGTGGAGATAAATATCGTTTTGAAATGGGAGATTATTCAAGTTTGTCATCCGGTGTACGCATTTGGCTGAGTTCCAATGACTATGTTAATGAGTTAGTAGCGCATAATGTTCCTTTTGTTAAAGAAATCGAAGGCAGTGTGATTTTGGGAAAATATACCGGAATCGGGTGTAACTCTGTGATTATGCCAAACAACAATATACCGGAAGGTGTTACTATCGGTGCTCTGAGTTTTGTACCATCCGGTTTTAAATTCGAACCTTGGACGGTATACGCAGGCAGACCGATTAAAAAGATTAAATCACGTAATAAGGAGAATATCTTAAAGACATTGGCAAAAATCAACCGGGGAGAAGAAAAATGTGTGGCATAGTAGGTTATATCGGTAATGGAGCTGTCTCCGAAATTTTGTTAAACGGCTTAAAAAATTTGGAGTATCGCGGTTATGATTCCGCCGGTCTGGCATTAAATGATAATAAACAGATTAAAGTTTATAAAGCCTCCGGCAAATTGCATAATTTATATGAACTGATGCAAAAGCAACCGAGCAATCGCGAGGTATTTAAAGGAATAGGACATATCCGATGGGCAACCCATGGCAAACCGAGTGTGGAAAATGCTCACCCGCATGTTTCCAATGATGGTAATTTAGTTTTGGTTCACAATGGTATTATTGAAAATTATCAAGAACTTAAAACACAATTGCAAAATGAAGGGTTTATATTTCATTCGGCTACGGATACCGAAACGGCCGTGCATTTAATTGATAAAGAATATAAAAAATGTCATCAACTGGAAAAGGCAGTCATTGCAGCGGTTAAACAACTAAAAGGAGCATATGCTTTTTGCATCATGCACGCTGCTGAACCGGATAAAATTATTGCCGTGAGACATCATGCTCCGTTGATTTTGGGTAGTGGAAAAAACGGACATTATATTGCCAGTGATATACCGGCACTTATCGGACAGGCAGATAAAGTGATTTATCTGGAAGATAAGGAGTTGGCCGTTGTCAGTAAAGATAATGTTATCGTTAAAGATTTTGATGACATAATTAAAATAAAACAAGCCGAACCGATGAATTTGGAAGAGGAAAATATCAGCAAAAGAGGCTATCCGCATTTTATGTTAAAAGAAATTATGGAACAACCGGATATCATGCGTCGCCTGCTAGAGAATACATTGAAAAATATCGAAGCACCGATTGTTTTTCCGTCAGCAGAGATAAAGCCGTTACTAAAGAATACCGAAAAGTTGGAAATCATAGCTTGCGGAACATCTCTGCATGCCGCCAAAGTAGCCAAAAGTGTAATAGAACGTCTGTGCCGTTTACCGGTAGAAGTTACGGCGGCCAGCGAATACATATATAAAACCAACTTAACCGATGAAAAAACACTAAGTATCGGTATTTCTCAATCCGGCGAAACAGCAGATACCATTACCGCCGTGCGTCAATCAAAAGAAGCCGGAGCAAAAATATTGGTTTTAACCAACAGATTGAACTCAAGTATTGTTCGTTATGCCGATGCCGTATTACCGTTAAATGCCGGAATAGAGGTCAGCGTTGCCGCCACCAAATCGTACACGGCGCAACTGATGGTACTGTTTTTGTTGAGTGTATTTATCGCCGAACAAAATAATACCCTAACGACAGATTATGCCTTGCGCCTAAAGCAGGAACTGTTATCATTGCCGACGAAAATGGAAGAAACACTGAGCAACATCGAGCAATATAAACAACTGGCTGACAAGTATAAAAATTATAAAAGTTTCATCTATATTGCCAGAGGCATAAATTTGGCAACGGCAGAAGAAGGGGCATTAAAATTAAAAGAAATAAGTTATATAAATGCCAGCGGATATGCCGCCGGTGAATTAAAGCACGGGCCGATTGCTCTATTGGATGAGAATATGCCTGTACTGGCTATATTACCCCAAAACAGTGCCGTATTTTCAAAAGTTTTATCTAATTGTGAAGAAGCAAAAGCCAGACACGCACAGATTATCGGTGTGACAACTTCCAAAAAAGATTTACCGCAAGGGGTATTTGACGATGTGGTAGAAATACCGGAAACTTTGGAAGTATTAACTCCGTTGACTTATGCTTTACCGATGCAATTGATTGCCTATTATATTGCTTCGGGCTTAAATAGGGAAGTTGATCAACCGCGTAATCTGGCTAAATCAGTTACCGTGGAATAGAGCTCATAAAAAATATTAACAGACAAATATTCTGCTTGCGAAAATGGAATTTTTATGCCAAAATACATACCGTGTTTGAAAGCCGAAAAGGGAGAAAGTTATGGCAAAAGAAACAGTATGTCTGGTAACGGGTGCGGCCGGTACGGTCGGCCAACATTTGGTTGCCTCCTTGGTGTCAATGGGATATAAGGTGGTAGCCTTAGGTGAAATATCAGAAACATTTTCTCCGGAAGTATTAAAAAATCGTCACATCAGGATAACGACGGCTTTGCCAATCAGTGCCGAACAATTAAAAAAATATGATGTTCAGTTTTGTTTTGGAGACATCAGTGATATATCTTTTTTGGCATCGGTGTTTACAGCGGCTGATCTTGGCAATGTAAATATAGAATTCTTATTCCATTTGTCGGCTCATCAATTAATTCAAAAAAGTTCACCCGAAGCGTATCATCCGGAATATGGTGATACAGTAAATGTTTTGGAAGTAGCAAAGGCTTACTGGCAAAGTCATAAAGATTCATTCAAAGGTTTCTTTTATGCCGCAGATCACCACAATCAAGCATCAAAGCAAATAGAAAAATTGATTAAAAAAGTGGCTGAAAAAGATAAGTTCCCGGTTGTTATTTATAATGCTCAACCGGTAGCTCATATCGGTCAAGATTATACGGGAAAAACCTCTCTTGCTTCTCTGTACCGCTTTGTTTCTCCTGTAAAAACACCAGTTGTTACTTCACAAATGGCTTGGAAAAAAGATGCAGATAGCCAGTTAAGTTATATTGCTGGTCTAAAGCGTGCCGCAGAAAAAGTATTAACGCAGATAAAAGAAGGCAAGGTGCCCAATTTGGATTAAAAAGTGCCTAAAATCTTCGTTATTGATTATTTCTCAAAACCGGATGCCATTTTCATCATCGGTGTAAACGGTGTCATACCGGCGCTGCAAATACGTCCGTCATAGCGCTCATCAACAAGCTTGTGAATATTGGTAATCGCAATTTTTGCGGCGGTTACTTCGCTCTTGCAAGGGGCATAAATACCATTATCATAGCGATACTTCATATTTTGTTTAATCTTATAAAGTTGCATATTGAGCATCACCACTTCTTGCGGTGTCAACATCCTGTTTTCTTCCTTAAAGATAACATCACGCACGGATATATCATGCGGTTTGCGAGAATCATAGAGCAGGGTGTTATTACGGTTTAAGACCATTAAATCAACATTATCGGCATTTTGCTGCTGAAAAGTATCAATATTTTCAATCATCTTTGGTAACATCTGAACGACGCGTTCAAAATACTCATTTGAAACAAGTCTGGGGTAGAGTTGCTTGTTATGAAAAATAATCTGATCATAAAGATTGGCACTGCGATAAATGTTACTCAAATAGGCAATATCTTTATTAACCGCCATATAAACAGCACAAGGTTTATAACCGTAATCAATGGCCTTAAGGGCATTATCCTTAAATTCCATACCGGCTCCCATTGAACCGATGGAAAGAACCGAGCGGTGTCCGGCTTTTAAGGATAAATCCAAAATAGTCCGCACATAATCAATCGTTACACCTGCAAATCTTTCACATTCATCAATATGGCCGCCTTTGAGATGCTCAAAAAGGTTAGGGAAGAGATCGCGATGATTATCCTTATCAATGATATTAAACGGTAAACAATCTTCATCATGCGCAAAACGTTCAATTAATTTTTGCGTCATAACAGATTTTCCGGCTCCGGGATATCCCCAATAAACGGCAAAACGCTTGACTTTAGGAGCCAGTGTTTGGTTGTTGCTCTCTAAAAATTTAGCAATTGCCTTGTTATAATTGGCTTGTGCGGTATCTCTTTCTTTAGTTAATATATCTTGCACTTCACTGTCCGTAAAAGAAATACTGTCTTTGGTTTGTAAGCCGTCAAGATAGATTAATAATTCATCTGCTTGTTCTAAAATATGCTCTTTAATATTGTTTGCCATTATTTATAACCCAATTGTTTTAATTTGTTAATAGTATCTTTAGCGCTGGTATGAAGAATTCCGATACCGCCCATAGCCTCCCATTTTTCGATATTCGGCGGTCGATCATCAATCAGAATATCTTGAGGTTTGCCGTAATTTTGTTTGTCTTTAGACAGGCAACAGATAACGCCTTTTTCAATGCCGTAATGGTTTTTAAGCCACTCTTTCTTTTCAACTTCGGCTTTATCAAAGCCATAAACCGGAAGACCGGTTAAAATTTGAAAACCTGTTTTTTTAAGGTAATTAACGAGTTCGTCTGCATCATCAAGTTTGGGTAAATTGACCCAGTAATTCGGTGTGTTGATAACGATTTCCCAAAGTTCTTCTCGTGGAAGTTTATAGGGCAAAATGCCGTACTTTCTTTCAAAAGAACCGTCAAAATCAACTAAAACACCATCCATATCACAAAAAATCATAATATCTCCCTTTCAACAATAAAATCATAAAAAGGAGCGGAAATATTTTAAATAAACAAAATATTACAAAATATTATCTGTGGACAATTGTTAAAAAGTAAAACTTGACTAAAATGACAAAAATATATTGACATTAAAAAAATATTAAAATATAAAAGAGGTGTTTTAATAAGTTTATGTCGAACTAATTTTTTTTTCAATTATGAAGAAGTTTTCTTTTTTGGTTGCAACATGCGCGATAGCCATGTTCACCGCAGTTATGAGCAGTTGTAACAGCAAGCCGGCTGCACCTGAGATCCCCGAAGGAACCGCCATTGGTAACGTTAAGTACTTCATCGGCGAGGACAACCTGGTAAAGTTTATCACAGTTAAGGAAGACGGATCCAAGGAGGCCGTTGATACCGAGTACAACAACCTGGAGCTCGATAGTGCCGGTTTCATTGTTGCCACTGCGGGCGAGAAGTTTGCTCTCCTGACACTGGATGGTAAATTCTTTGCCTATGCAGAGAGCTACAAGGCTGTGCCGTACTTTACTATCGCCGCTGATAATGAGCCACCGCTGATCGTACTGACCGTAGTACCTGGCAATGACAATCACCTGGCTTTTGACATTAAAACAGGTGAGAGGCTTATCAGTGTCGAAGGCGTCAATGAGGAGGTTATACCTCTTGTCGGCGGTGTAACATTATTCAAGCAAAAGGGTGTGTGGGCATTTGCTAATGCTAAAGCTGAACTGCCTACGCTCAATGACCTAAAAACAATCGCCGTGGTCACTGCAAAGGGCAAAACCTATTACTGGGTACAGTCTAAGGAATATACAGGACTGGTAGACGCAGAAGGTAATGGTGTGAAACGGATCGGTATCTCTGCTGTTAAGGCCTACAAGAAGAAAGGTAAACTGCTGTGGGAAAATGAAGACAAGACGGTCTTCGGTGTGGAGGTTAATCGCATCTAGCTTTCCTGCAACCGCAATGTTGTACTATCAGGCAGGACGTCCTGTATAGCACGTTGCATTCCCTTTGTTCCAAACAGGAACAAGGGGAGTTTTTTTTTATATAGAAATAGAAGACAATACTTGACAAAATATTTTTTTATTATATAAATAAGAGCATTGGGAAAAAAAAGGAGTGATATTGCAAGCGGATGAAAATCCGATGCAATATTTTTTACGCTAAAATAAAAGGAGCAAAAAATTGTATAAAGTATTTGAAGTTTCTAATAAAACCTTGAGAAAAGATGTAAAAAAATACAAAAAGCTTTGTCGTTCAAGTTTCTCAATGTCTGTATATATTAAAAAAGAAGAAATAGAAGTACGCAGTGAAAGTATTTTAGAAAGTTTCTTAAGCAACGATTTAGTACTTCAACCGAATCAATATGTCCTTTTTGCTAGATATATAAACCAATTTGCCAATGCTAATGCAGACAAATGCTTTGAAAAACTACAAAAAATGGCTGATTTTGATGTGAGAGAAAGCATACAAGATAAAGAAACTGGTTTATGGCAAAAGTTATTAAAGTATAAAAATAACAGATTTAAATATTTGTCTACTGCTAAATTAGAGAAACAAATAAATGAATATAAGAAAAATCAAGACATTATAGAGACTAGTTTGGCTGGTTATGATTTGCATGATAAAAATGAAAAAATACGCCAAAAAGGTCAGGATTATATCAAGGCCTACGTAGATGGCAAAATAGATATCAAACAGGAAGATTTAGAAATATTTGAAGAATATATCAAAGTGATGAATCAACCAATATATGAGGATAGTCTGGGGGATAGGGCTCTTAAAAAATTGTCCGCAGATAGAGAAAAATATGAGAAAAATGAAGAAGTAAAAGAATCCAGAAAGAAATCATGGTTTTCCGGTATTAAACATAAACTGGATAAAGGACTTGTCTCATTAAAAGAGAAATCTCCGTTATATGCTAAGATTGCCGCCGGTGTTACGATTGTTGCTACCTCTGTAGTTCTGTTAATAAGTAAATATAGCAATAACAACAATATCTCTACGCTAGATAAAAGTATAAATACCACAGAAACTAAAGCACCGGTTAAAGTTAAAACGGCGCAAACCAAGGATAAAGATACAACATTGATTTATCATTGGCAGCCTGTTTCAACTAATGAGATGAAGGATTTCTCTAAAAAAGTTGAATCAAAAACTACTGTTGAAAGCAAAGAGGTTAAAAAAACTCCAGTAGAGGTAAAAGAAATTAAAAAAACACCCGTAAAAGCCAAAGAAGTTAAGAAAGTATCTGTAGAAATCAAAGAAACTAAAATAGATTCTAAACGCCAGGCTATTATCAATCACCATGATCACGTATTAGCTATGCGCATTGGTGCAAAGCAGAGAGACAATAATTATGAACAAATAAAAGGCCAGATAGAAAAGGGTATCATAACATTACCGGATAGCATCGGTAAGGAAGAATTTGCTTATGCAATGGAAATGTATCAAGCATACGGTGTTGAAAGTTCATTGCCGGAAGCCTTCAATGCTAAGCAAAAACTTTCCGCCGAAGCTAATAAAAAAATTGCTGAAGAAATTGCTGCTGCCGGTGATACCGGATTAGGTGTTAAGAAAATGGCTGAAAAGAAATATAACGGCAAAATGAATCATAACAGTGTATATGACAGAGCTTCCGTTAAATCGCAGAAAAAGCATAATATGAATATGAAACAATTGCGACAGGCCAGAAAAGCGGCGGCACGCAGCGCTTAACGGTCTTAAGGCTAAACATAAAAAGAAGAGGGGGCTCAAAGCTCCCTTTTTTAATATAAACCTTTAAGTAAATATCCCAATTAATCGTTTACATTCTTCTTGTCTTTTAATGAAACCTCGATATGTCTCTTTTTTAATGCATGGAACATAGAGCGTAATTGTGTCTGATATTTGTTTCTTTCCGTCTCTGTTTTGGCGTGCTCAAGTTTGTCTTGCAATTCATAAAGTTTCTGTTGCGGAGTAATAATTGTTAAACCGGTAATTTTTTGTAATTCTTCAAGCTTTTGAGCGTTAATCACTTTAAGCTCATGCCTTTGTGATTTGACGGCTTTTATAATTCCTTTTTCGATGAGCTCCTCATTTTCGGTAAGTTCATTGAATAAATCCAATCTTTTAGCTTTGTTTAAAACTTTACCATCTTTCAAAACAGAATATCTCATGGCAAAATCGCTTTGAACGATATCTGAAGCTTCTTTTGGCGGTAAAATATTCGGTTGCCGAATAGATATACCGGTGACGGCCTCAAATTCATCAAGCCTTGTTCCGTCAATCATAGGTACCGTTACAAAAGGTGACTGTACCATACGCACTATACCGAGTTTTAGCAGACGTTCATCGGCAAAAACTTTATCTCCTAAGTCTTTTTTATCATCGCGCGAAATGACGACACCATCATAGACAATTTTTAAATCATGCAAAAAATTAGAGAAGGTAATATCTGTTTCTTGTTGCTTTGGATAAGTTCCCCTTTTAGAAATAGAAAGGCCTTTCATTCTGGCTAATTCATCAAGTTTATTTCCGTCTATAACCCAAGCATCAAACGTTCTTGAACGAACAAATCTGATAATATGTAATTGTTTTAATTCGTCGTCCTCCATCAAAATTTTATAAAGTTTTGCTTTTTCTTTAACCGATAAAGGACGTTCGTTTTGAATAACTTGATAATCTCTGGAGAATTGACCGGAATCAATATCAGTTTCTTTTTTGTGTTCAAGTTCTGTTAAAGGAGTTAATTTGATACCGGTTAATTCAAACAGCTCATCAAATTTTAACCCGTCAAACACAACGGTTTGGTAAGAACCTGATAAAACTTTTTTAACAATGCCGCGTGATATAAGTTCTTCGTTTTTCAACAGTTCGGCACAGCAAGATTTCTTTTCATTAAAAGTAAGGATTCTGCCGTTATCGGTTATCTGATAGTTAGCAAAAAAGTATGTCGGAATAACATCTGTATCTTCTTTTTGCGGCAAAGACGTTTTTTCTCGGCGTGCAAAATCAAATCCCGTCAGACAAGAAAGTTCATCCAATCTGTTAGCATCAATAACAAAAGTTTCCCCGTTATTGGATTGAACATATTTAACAATGCCGTTTAATTCACTTTGACGTGCAATCAATTGATTAAACATTTCTTTTATTTCTCTTCTACTCATTATCTGACCATCTTTTTTAAGGATGTAATCATTAAAAAATTCGGTTAGGGAAATGTCTGAGGCAAGTTTTTGCGGTAATTTCTCTCTTTTTGAAATGATAATGCCGGTTAAAGCTTGTATTTCATCAATCCGCGAAGAATCAATAACCTTTGTACCATAGGGGGAAACCTTTTTGACAATACCGGCTTTCAGTAATTTTTCCTCTTGAATAAGTTGCTGAAACAACAAACCTCTTTCTTTTCGGTTTATCAATGTTCTTCCGTTAACCGTTGTGATATAGTTTCTGGCAAAATCTTCTTTGATCAAGTCGTATGCGGAACGATTGACTAAAGGATCATTTTTTTGAATTTGATAACCGATTATTTGTTGAATTTCATCAAGTCTGTTTCTGTTAATAACCGACATCGGATGGCCGTTATAATGTACGGTTTTGACAATACCGGCATCAATCAGTTGCTGATTTCCGCACATTGATAAAAAGAAGTCGGTTTTTTGATCAAAATTCAATGGTTGTCCATCTTTGACAACAGAGAAATTTGTTCTGAAATAAGTTAAATTGATATCATCATTTCCTTTTGATGAAAGTTCTTTTCTTTTTTCAATTTTGATACCGGTAAGTGCAAACAAATCATCAAGCATTTCCCCGTTAATGGCATAAGTAATGGTATCGTTATCTCTGATTTGTTTGATAATTCCTCTGGCGCGCAATTCTGGATTGCTGGAAAATTGAGTAATAAGCCTTACCTTATCTTTATAAACCAGTTGCTTGCCGTCTTTAATAACGGTATAATCGGCACGAATAAATTCTGCGCGTGAGATATCGTTTTTACCTCTTTCCTGAACAACAATTTTTTTCTTCATTTGAAGACCGGTTGCGTGCATAAATTCATCAAGTTTTTTACCATCGATAACTTGGATGATTAAATTTTTTGCCATCACGGTTTTCATAAGCCCCATATCAAAGAGCGTATCATCTTGTGCAAGTTGTTTATAAATTTCAATTTTTTCATCTTTGGAAAGTCTTCTTGCATTTTTAAAAATATCATAATGACGCACGAAATCCTCTTGATTGATATCGGTTTCTGTTTTTTGTAAAATATCCGGCTTCTGTTTTATTCTAATACCGCTGACAGCCAATAAATCATCAAGTTTTGTCCCATCAATAGCATAAGCTTGCTGTGATCTTGATTGAACGACACGAATTAATTGTCGTTTAATAAGTTCATCATTATCGCACAATTCATCAAAGAAAACTCTTCTTTTTTTAGTGGGAATATCTAAACCGTTCTGCATCACGTAGAAGTATCTGATCAAATCTTCTTTAGTAATATCTGTTTTACTTTTTAACGGTAAGTCTCTGATATTTCTAAAGGCAAACTTTAAACCTAAACTTTTTTCCAAATCGCTGATACGTCGTGTATCAAGTGCCCAACAATAACGAGTAAGGTTGGCGCTCAATACACGTTTAATAATATGTCCTTTGATAAATTCATCATTTTTAACCAATTCATCAAACAACTCTATGCGTTGCATATAGGATAAAGCCTGACCGTTTCTATATACGTTAAAGCGTGAGGCAAACTCTCCTTTAGCTAAGTCATACGGCTGTTTCATGCGCATTTCTTGGAGTTCCATATGATGATAAATCAACTTATAGATATCGCGATAATCGGTCATCACATCAAATAAAAATTGCGGTTTATGACGCTGTTCTGTATCACTTGCATCATCTCTGATGGATGGGACCTGAGATGAAATTAAATCAATTTCCGGATGCACTTTGCGATAACTTTCGGAATAAATTGCGCCTTCTTCTGCCACATCCATAAAGAGTACTTGACCGTTATCATGAATTTCCTGTAAAATATCACCGCTCTTTCTGCGCTTAAATGCAACATCAACCACAAGTGCCAGTTTATCCGGACGGGCGTCATCACGTCTTAAAGCACGTCCGCTGCGTTGTGCCGAACGAACCTTACTGGCCGTAGGATAGTTGATACATATTTCGATTTTTTTATTGTTATATCCTTCACTTAACTTATTGACTTGAATCAAAACCGGAATTTTTCCTTCATTGAATTCCTGCAAAGGTGTTTCATCGGTATTGGTGTGATAAGATTTGGCAATCGTTTGTCCGGCGCGTTGATTAAAGACTTCAGCCAGAGTGTCGGCTTCTTCTTGCGAGGGGACATTGATTAAGGTTGTCTTTCCATAAAGTCTGCCGAGTTCATTGTCTGTTGATTTGAGATAGAAATCTGCCAGTTCTTCACGCATTCCCTCTAGATGAGATTCCTTAAATATCTGTGCCAATTTGACCGGATCATATTCACCGGAACTGATTTTAGCCTCGGTAATATCTAACGGAATATGCGATACAAAAAGGCCGTTTTTAAAACTGCACAACAGGTCACTTTCCACACCTTTGCGAATGGTAACCGAATCAACAATGTTGCCAAAGACGCGTGAGCATTCTTTATCGGTATTATAATGCGGTGTTGCCGTAAAACCATACAAAGCTGCATGATCAAATTCGGTAGCTACTTTTTGTCTGCGTAAAGAGAGAATATGATGCGCTTCATCACAAAGAACAAGACCGATACTTTCTTTTTTAACTTCATGAAGCAATTTTTCCATAGAGGCATAAGTGGCAATAAGAATAGGGGCCTCCGGCGTTTTTTCTGCTCCGAAATAAGTGCCTATATCATCTTCACTAAAAGAGGAATTAACCAACAAATCTTTTTTAATTTGCTTTAAGATGTTGACATTTTCTTCAAAAATGACAATTTTTTTATTTTGTTCTTCGGCAAAATAACCTTCCGCCATCGCCTTAATCAGATACGATTTACCAAAGCCAGTACAAGCATGAAAATAGCCGGAATTAAAAGTGTAATCATCACTTTTACCGTCGGTTAATTTAAACAGACTTTGCTGCTGTCTGTCTTCCAAATCCAGGGCATCATCAACATATTTTTTGATAAGTCCGTTTTTAAGATGATCAAAATTGCGACAACGTTCTTTGTAATTAGGTATGGATATATATTTTTTTGTGGTCATTTGTATCTCCGAAAAAGTTGTCTGAATATAGAATAAATATTGACAAAAGTCAATATATTTTTGTATAAAAATAGCAAAAATATTGAGAAAACAAATAAAAACTGTGAGTTCTTTACCTAATTTAATAGGAATTTAATAAATTAAGAGATAGAGTGAACTCATTATAATTCGAGCGATGAGTTTGAATGTAATATTTTTGTTTTAAACAGTATAAAGGAATACAATATGTCAGCACTAAAAACAATTAGTAAAGCAGTATTGCCTGCTTTGTTGGTTATGTTTGCGGGGCTAAAGGGTGCATTTGCTTCAGAAATTGACTTAAACGTTCCTATGTTAAACGTTGATTACAATATCTTTGGTATTGCCACCAATGGCGCGCAAATTCTGACTTATGGTCTTGGTGTTTGCATCTTGGGTTTGATTTTCGGTGTTTATGAATTCATCAAAATCAAAAAGATGCCGGCTCATGAATCAATGTTAAAGATTTCAAATTTGATATATGAAACCTGCAAAACTTACATGAAACAACAAGCTGTATTGTTGTTCATCTTGGAAGCATTTATTGCAGTTTGCATATTCTATTATTTCTTTTATTTGAACAATACACCGTTACCGAAAGTTATGACTGTATTAGGATGGTCCGTTTTGGGTATTTTGGGTTCTTATTGCGTTGCTTGGTTTGGTATGCGTATTAACACATATGCCAACTCACGTACCGCATTTTTGTCCTTGAAGGCAAATCCCTACAGTGTACAAAATTTACCGTTACGTTCCGGTATGTCTATCGGTGTTTTGTTAATCTGCGTAGAATTGATAATGATGATTATCATTCTTTTGTTTGTTGACAGAGCCAGTGCTGGGGCCTGCTTTATCGGTTTTGCCATCGGTGAATCTTTGGGTGCATCAGCCTTGCGTATTTGTGGTGGTATCTTTACCAAGATTGCCGATATTGGTGCAGACTTGATGAAAATTATCTTCCGTATTGATGAAGATGATGCCAGAAATCCTGGTGTGATTGCAGACTGTACCGGTGACAATGCCGGTGACTCTGTCGGCCCGACTGCCGATGGTTTCGAAACTTATGGCGTGACCGGTGTGGCCTTGATTTCATTCATCGTTTTGGCTGCAGGTATGCAATATACAAGCAATGGTGACTTGGCATTAATGTACAATGGTATTGATATTCAGGCAAGATTGATTGTTTGGATTTTCACTATGCGCGTTTTGATGATTTTGACTTCATTGATAGCTTATGTTATTAACAACATAGGTTGCAAAGCTGTCTTTGGCAAAGCCAAATCATTCAACTTTGAAACGCCGTTGACTTCATTAGTATGGATTTCTTCAATCATTTCCATTTTGATGACCTTTGGTGTTTCATATGTTATGATTGGTGACATGGGCGCAGACTTGTGGTGGAAATTATCCGTTATTATCAGTTGCGGTACTTTTGCAGCAGCAATCATTCCGGAATTTACCAAAATCTTCACCTCATCAAAATCTCAACACGTACAAGAGATTGTTAATGCCAGCCGTGAAGCCGGTGCATCATTAAACATCATTTCTGGTATTATTGCCGGTAACTTCTCCGGTTTCTGGAAAGGTTTGGTTATGGTCGGCTTGATGACAATTGCATACTTTACCTCCAAAGAAGGTCTGGATGCCATTATGGTTTATCCGACGGTATTTGCTTTTGGTTTGGTTGCATTCGGTATGTTGGGTATGGGGCCGGTAACAATCGCTGTTGACAGCTATGGTCCGGTAACCGATAACGCTCAATCCGTTTTTGAATTGTCACAAATTGAACAAATTAAAGGCATTAAAAAGTCAATTGAGAAAGATTATGGTTTCAAACCTGATTTCGAAACAGGTAAACAATTATTGGAAGAAAATGACTCTGCCGGTAACACCTTTAAGGCAACGGCTAAACCGGTGTTAATCGGTACGGCAGTTATCGGTGCAACAACCATGATTTTCTCCATTATTTTGTTGTTAAATTTACAGTTAAACTTGCTTGACCCGAACGTATTATTTGGTTTGATGTTGGGCGGTGCCGTTATTTATTGGTTCTCCGGTGCATCAATGCAAGCAGTTTCAACCGGTGCCTACCGTGCTGTAAATTACATCAAGAAACACATTAAATTAGATGGCAAAAAAGCCGCGTCAATTGAAGATTCAAAGAATGTGGTTAGAATCTGCACAATCTATGCACAAAAAGGTATGTTGAATATCTTTATCGTGATTTTCTCATTTACAATTGCCTTTGCATGTTTTGATGCTAATTTATTTGCCAGCTATTTGATTTCAATCGCCGTATTCGGTTTATACCAAGCATTATACATGGCTAATGCCGGTGGTGCGTGGGATAATGCCAAGAAGGTTGTTGAAGTTGATTTGCATGAAAAAGGAAGTGACTTGCACGCGGCTGCAGTTGTTGGTGATACCGTCGGCGACCCGTATAAGGATACATCTTCCGTCGCATTAAACCCGATTATTAAATTTACGACATTGTTTGGACTTTTGGCTGTAGAAATGGCTGAAAGCGCTCCGAGATGCGTATCTTTGAGCTTGGGTGTTGCTTTCTTTGTTTTAGGATTGTATTTCGTATGGCGGTCATTCTACCGTATGCGGATTGAATCTACAAAATAAGATAAAAGCAAATGATAATTTGAGGCGAGGTGAAATACTTCGCCTCATTTTTTATACCTGTTTCTTTGTTTTTTTGACTAAAATATTGACATTTGTCTAATTCTGTGATAATACTATCGCAATTCAAAATATTTATGTTAAAATTATAATTTTTATTTTTATGCAACAAAAAACAAGCTTTAGCAAAGTGTATTTCAAGGAAATATGCCTTGCAATTTTGGTGTTAGTGCTGTTTATCAGCTCTATTGGTGTGTTTAATTGGTGGCTCTCGTTGAACGCGTGTGCCGTAACGCTGGTTGTTGAACTGGCTACTCTGGTGTTTGTATCAAGCATTCTCGGTAATAAGGCAAAGACCGAAAAAGAGATTAACAATCTTCGAATAACCAGCTTTATCGGTTTACTTCTGTTGGTAGTGGTTGTAAATGCGGTTGCTTTTCCGTTGAGTGAAGAATATGCAATGGCTGTTACACTATGCATCGCTGTTGTGTGGTTACTGTTTTCAACAGCGAATGATTTGGTATTACAATCATATATTCGCACACTTGAAAGCAAACAAAAGACAGCTATCAATACGCCAAAGGATGCGTCTCAAACATCATCTGAAGTCAAAAAGACCGAGCAGAAAGAGCAAATTGTTAAGCTTAATAGCGAAGATGAAGAGGTTGCTCTTTTCAGTGCGCGGAATGCAGAGCAAAAGGTGGTGGCATATATTGAAAAATATGCTATTCACCCCAAGGCAGAAGCTCTGCTTTTCACCAGTCCGTTTAATGGAAATGCGTTGGATAAGTATTTATCAAAGCACCGTTTGGACGAGAAAAACGAATTGAAATTGTTTGACTTGCCCGATGCCGAACAGTGGCTCAAAAAGTATGTTCAAGACCATGTATTATCTACACCTGCAGTATTCAAAATGTTAGAACAGAGTTATGCGTTGGACTTATTTGAAGTCTACTGCAGCAACAATGATTTGGAAAAATCAGGAGAGTTCAGACTGTTTGAATTGCCTCAAGCTCAAGAATTCGTGCGTATATATATTGCACACAACGGATTTAAGAGCGGTTACGCAGAAGCCAAGATGATTGATTTGCCTGATGCACCGGAGTTGTTAAATTCTTATATCAAGAAGAATAACACTTTAAGTAAACTGACGCAATGTCGTTTGTTTGAACTGCCGAATGCCGGAGAACTTGCTGCCATGTACGCAGAAAAGAACGGACTGTGTTCAGAAGTAGAAACGCTCATTTACGGTTTGCCTAATGCTGCGGAGGTTTTAGCTATTTATCTTGAAGATGATGACCTCTACAGCGGATCAATAGATAAGATGTTTGAAATGCCTAATGCGATTGAACTGCTGAAAGTGTATCTTGAAAAAGGTAACAAACTCAACGAGATTCAACAGCTGAAGTTATTCAAGTTGGCGAATGCAGGGGAACTTGTGGCAAAGTATGTTAAAAACTATGATTTGAGCGAAGAGGCTGAATCTTATATTTTCAGTCTTCCCAATGCTACAGAGTTTTTGGCATCCTATCTGGAACATGAAGACCTCTGCGAGGCCTCAGTAGACAAGATGTTTGAAGCGCCACATGCCGGCGAATTGGTAAAGATATTCCTTGAAAAAGGAGGTGAACTGAATGAGGCGCAACAGCTGAAATTATTCAGGTTACCGAATGCCGGGGAATTGGTTGCTTTGTACATAAAAGAGCATGCTCTGTGTGAAGATGCGCAACCTCTTATCTTTGATTTGCCAAACATCAAAGATGTTCTGAAAATACTGGTAAAGGACGGTGATATCTCCGAAGAGGCCGAAAACAAAATTTTTGATGCCCCGAATGCGGTCGAACTGCTAGAGGTTATCATCAATGCCGAGAAAGAGCTCTATACCAGTTCGGAAATCAAAATGATGAAGTTGCCAGGTTTTGCTGAGTTGCTGGAGGAATATACCGAATATTGTGATTTGGGTGAAGATGCGCAAATGGAACTGTTTAAGTTGCCGAATGCGAAGGATGTCGTTATCATGTATCACAAAAAGAAATTCCTTTGTGAAGAAGCACAGGCACTGGCTCAAGCCAAAGAATGGCTGTAAACAAGAAAGGCTGCTGAGTATTAAACTCAGCGGCTTTTTTTTAATGAAAAAATCACTTGCAATCTCAATAAAAACAGCCTAAAGATAGAGCATTGATAACATAAAAGGAAGAAAAATGCTTACTCAGTTTTCACGGACCGAACTTTTGCTAGGCACACAGTCCACCGAGCTTCTCGCACAAAAAAGAGTGGCTGTTTTCGGTATCGGCGGAGTAGGGAGTTATGTGGTGGAAGCTTTGGCTCGTTCCGGCATTGGGGCATTGGATTTGATTGATAACGATGAGTATGCCTTAACCAACATCAATCGCCAGCTATATGCCACTCATAAGACGATTGGTCAAGCTAAAGTTAATGTTGCTAAAAATCGCATAAATGAGATTAACTTGAAATGCCAAGTAACTGTGTTTAAAACATTTTTCTTGCCGGAGAATAAAGATAATTTTAATTTTGAACAATATGATTATGTGGTTGATGCCATCGATACGGTCGCCGGAAAAATAGCGCTAATAGAAGCGGCAAACGAGGCAAATGTTCCCATCATTTCTGCCATGGGGGCAGGGAACAAATTACACCCGGAGATGTTTGAGGTTGCTGATATATATAAAACCTCGGTTTGCCCATTGGCCCATGTTATGCGCAAAGAGCTTAAAAAGCGTGGCATAAAAGGCTTAAAAGTTGTTTATTCCAAAGAGCCCCCCCTAAAACCGATAGAGATAAGCGAAGAGGTAACCCAAAAACGTGCGTTAGCCGGATCAACACCGTTTGTTCCGCCGGTTGTCGGCTTTATCATTGCCGCTGAAGTTATCAAAGATTTACTGAAATAATCACTTTTGAAAAAACTTGCAACAATATCCCAAATATGATAAGATTAACTTGTATTTGAAAATGATGTTTTGAAATCATAAGGAGAGGGAAAATGAACGAGGAAGAAAATAAAGAAAAATTCAGCTATTATGAAAACGGGAAAAAACATTCTAGCTTAGATAAAGATGGTAATTACATAGAACTTTTTGAAGATGGTCAACTCAAATCAAAAACAACCGATAAAGAAACTCTGTTTTATGATAAAGAGGGCAACGTCACCAATAGAGAAAAACATAGTGATTACTATAAGCAAAATCCAGAGGCTTTACTATTAAAAAATAAAATCAAGTTTTTACTAGATTGTGGTGATAAAGAAGCTGCTTATACAGAGTTAGGAACATTATGCCGTTGGATTGCCGTTCCTCCGCAACTTCAAACTCGTATAGCAGACCGCGATATAGATTCAAAATATCCTCTTCTTCATCTTCAAAAAGAAGGGTCTTGTAAACGTATGCAAACAGTCGTCTTAGAAGATGGAAAAGTCGCTTTAGGTGAAATTTACGGTGAGGATAAATATGTTAATCATCCAATTAATGTTGCAAATAATGGTATAGAGTGGATGTGGAGAATAAGAGGTTCTGTTATTGATGTTGATAAGGGTGAGCTTTTATGGCAGAACGCCGCTGATCGTTCTGTATCCGTACGCCATCCTGAAGATCCCAGTATGGATTTAAAGGATATAATTGTTTCTGATTTAGTCACGGTATCTGATGATGATAAAAAAATCAATTTTCACATAGCTACGGGAAGAGTTAGGTACCTTCCTAATGGCGGAAAAATGTTGGCAGGTTCAGAACCTAAAGAAATAATAAATAGTGTAGATGTCAACTTAGATGAATTAGCTAAAAAAGAACAGCCGACATCAACCTTGTTTGCTGAGCATTTATATGATATGCGCAGATTAACCGATAAGTCATTTAATAAGAAAGAAATAGAAAAAGAACGTAAAGAGAAAGAAATAGCCGCTAAAATAGAAAGTATTTCGCAGAAGAAAGAAAATTATAAAACAGAGCAACGTATTAAAAAACAAAAAATGATAGATACAATGTTAGGTAAAAAAGTACATTAAAGAGCAGACAATAAATAACAACTAAACGTGCGTTGGCCGGCTCAACACCGTTTGTTCCGCCGGTTGTCGGTTTTATCATTGCCGCTGAAGTTGTCAAAGATTTACTTTCCCTAAATAAAAAAACTCCGAAAAGTGTTATAAAAACACATTTCAGAGTAAAATAAAGAAAGGATAGGATAACAGAATTCAAGGACTATTTGTACAGGTCCTCGTAATCCTCACGGGTGGCATAGCCGTCTTCGGCGGCATGAGCCACATTGAAAATCTGCATGGCACGAACAGCGCGGTCCTTCAGATTTTCCCAGAAAGATGATGTTTTTTTCATAATTGTGGTGGGATTTATATGTAAAACAATAGAGAAAATAATCATTTATTAGCCTCAGTATAGAAAAGATATAAAAAAAATCAAGTAAAATATTTTCCAAAAAAATCGACAAAAAATACTTGTATTTAAATAAAATTTAAATTAAACTCCTGCCAGTTAAAGTTACTTTTATGTTTTACTTTTAATTTTTGATTTTTATGGAAAAACTGATTCTTAGTAAAGAAGGGCAGCTTGCCTTCTTCAATGAGCCGAATGTGGCAGAAATTCTGCTCGACTACTGCAAGGTAGAAGATGACATTCACCATGCCGTTATGTTCAAACAGCCTTATTTCAAAAGCGAGAAAGAATGGCTGAAGAGCCGAATGAAGCCGGAAGAACTGGCTCTGGTGGAGAACTTTGTGACGCAGATTACCCCGACAGACATTGAACGGGTGTTGGCTAATCGAAGCTATTTCTGCACGGATGTTCAACTCAAAATTTTTGAACTTCCCAAGGCTGTGGTGATGAAGATTCTTATGAGCTACTGCCAAAGCCACAACTGGGAACTCTGCGAAGATGCGCAAATTAAGCTCATTGAACTGTTCCCGGCAAATGATGTGAAGCGTCTTTGTCAGAAGACGACTTTCAAGCTCACGGAAGAGGCCTACATGAAGGCTTATAACGTGTACACCAAGGAGGAATTCGCTTCGCTCCTGGCTGAAACCCATCTTTATCAGGTAAATGTCCTGCAAAGGATATTTCTTAATCTCACAAAGGATGAAATTAAGGCATTCCTGTTCACTTTCATGGAACAAGGTGGCCGCATAGCCGATGAGATTCAGCGCCGTCTGTTCAAGCTTTTTTCTGCAGAAGAGCTCAAGGAGATTTTCCTCAAGCATCTTGAGAAGACCGGAGAGCTCGGGAATGAGGTTAAAATCAAGATTATGATTGAAACCAGCCCGAACTTTGAGTACGAGGATGCCCTGGAAATCTTTAGAGAGAGTTCCAAGAAAGAGAAGTGGGTAGAAGAAGACGTTCTTCTCAACATCGCAGACAGCTTCGAAGAAAAGGATGCCAAGGAGCTCTTTCTGAATTACATCGCAGGGGATGTTTATTTCCCCGATGAGATTCAGCTGAACATCATGGAGAACTTTACCAAGAGCTCTGCTGATGAGATCCTTAAAGCCTACAAGAAAAAGGGCGGCGAACTCTGCCCGGAATGCGAGGCATTCCTCTCTCGTCAAGCAAAGAAAGAAAAGAAATGAAATGAACAAAACAAAAAAAGGCCTGCCACACCGGCGGGCTTTTTTGTGTTTAAAATGAATACGGAAACCATAAAACAGATTGCATTTAAATACTCTTTTTATTACAATACTTAAAGAAAGGTATAAAAGTGAAATATGCACTATTAAACAAACAAAGGATAGAGCCTCAGAAAAATATAAAAAACGCTATTTGCCCTATATGTGGTAAGTTAGTAATACCTAAGTGTGGAAATATAAAAATTCATCATTGGGCTCATACCACTGATTCACAGTGTACTGATAATTGGTGGGAAAATGAAACAGAATGGCATCGGCAATGGAAAGATAATTTTCCTAAAGAATGCCAAGAGTATATTATGCATGATGATATAACAGGAGAGAAGCATATTGCTGATGTTAGAACAAAAACAGGATTTGTTATAGAATTTCAACACTCATCTATAAAACCAGAAGAGCAACAATCAAGAGAACAATTTTATAAAAATATGGTATGGATTGTTGATGTACGCAAACAATATGATAAATTTAAACAAAATATTGAATTATTGAAACATATACAGGCAGATAGAAAGTATTTTTATGTGGAAATACACAATAAAAATTGTTTCCCTACAAAATGGTTAGAAGCAGAAGTGCCTGTAATATTTGATTTTGGTGTTCATGATAATATAAATGAAACAGAAAAACAGAAAAGATGGTTGTGGTGTGTTTTTCCAGAAAAGTATAGTAAAAATCTGAGTTATAATTGTAGTAGAATATTGTGTGGAATGTGTATAAAAAAAGAGGATTTCATTAATAGAGTATCACTGAAAGATACTTTTTATCCGAATATCGTATTAGATGAATTGAAAAATTTATATGAAAAAAAGAAAAAAACAAAAATGCCCGATATGCATTGGCTAGAGAAATATTTAAGAGAAGAGCATTGGAGAAAAAGAATTAGAGATATTGCATTAGAACAGATAGTTCCTGTTCAATTAACAATTACAGAAAGCGGATATATTACAGATTCAGAATGTAGAATATACAATAATAAAAAATGTTTAGTATTGAATATAAACAAAGAATTAATTATTCTTGTAGAACATGAACATAAACTAATTTTAGCAGCAATACCTGTTTCTGATTTAACTATTCAATTACCAAGTATGAACAAGTTTAAGTACTATTTCAAAACGATAAATGTACGAAAAAATGAAAATAAATTTTTGCTATTTCTTAAAAATGAAGATGAAATTTTTTTTATAGAAGATTTGAAAAAAAATTTAGAGCATATAGAAAAAATATTTTCCCAAAAAGAATATTGATAAAATTTTAGTAAATAAAAGGGGAAGGTTTGACGTCGCTATTCGCTCCGCCGCACAGACGCTCATCTTACGTAGCATCATGCTGAACTTGTTTCAGCATCTTAAGTAATGGAGGTGCGCCTCGCACTTTCGTTGTTTCAAGCCTCGTTCTCTATAACCAATAAAAAACCACCCGTAAAGGGTGGCTTTTTATTGGTTGCGGGGGAAGGATTTGAACCAACGACCTTCAGGTTATGAGCCTGACGAGCTACCGGGCTGCTCTACCCCGCGATAAATAATCGGTGTTTACCGCAACAAGAGATGATATAAACTCTAAAAAAATAATTGTCAATAATATTTTTTAATCTTTTGCATAAAAAAAACAATCTGCTAAAATCCAATAAAACAGCTATTTGTAAGGATATAAACTTATGCTTAATGAAACTGCGTCAGAGTTAATTGATGTTCACCATAATCCGGAACGAAAGTTGGGTATCATTGCCGGTGGCGGGGAACTTCCCGGTCAGTTGATAGAATGGTGTCAAAAGCAAAATCGTCCGTATCACGTTTTAGCCATCAAAGGCAATGCCGAAGAACGCTTTTTTGATAATAACGTTCCTCATGATTGGATCAGAATAGGACAGGCCGGCACCGGATTTAAGCGTTTTAAGGAAGAAGCGGTTAAAGAAGTCGTTTTAATCGGAACCATTAAACGCCCGACTTTGGCTGAGCTTGTACCGGACATGAGAACGGCGGCTTTTTTTGCTAAAATCGGCACAAAGTCTTTAGGTGATGACGGCATTTTAAGAGCATTGGTTAAGGAGCTCGAAGGTGATGGTATGCGTGTGGTCGGCATACAGGAAGTCGTTCCGGATTTATTGGCGCACGAGGGATATTTGACCAAGGCAAAGCCCGATAAAGAAGATGAAGAAGATATTCGTCGCGGGGTTGAGGTGGCTGAAGCTCTGGGTGTTCTTGATGTCGGACAGGCTGTTGTGGTACAACAGGGCCTGGTTTTGGGTGTGGAAGGCATAGAAGGGACCGACAGATTGGTACTGCGGTGCGGCGAATATATGCGCAAAGGCAAAAAGCCTGTGTTGGTCAAGTTAAGAAAGCCGCAACAGGATATGCGTATAGATTTGCCGACCATTGGCACCAGAACGGTTGAAAACGCTCATCAAAACGGTTTCAGAGGAATTGCCGTGCATGCCGGTAATGCGCTGATAGTTAATGAAAAAGAGGTTATTGCCTTGGCAAACAAATACGGTATGTTTATTAAAGGCATTGTGCCTGCGGAGTATAAGAAATGTTAGTTTATTTGATTGCAGGAGAGCCGTCAGGGGATATGTTGGGTGCACGATTGATGCGCGCCTTAAAAGAGAAAAATCCCAAGATAAAATTTGCCGGTGTCGGTGGCGAAAATATGGAAAAAGAAGGGATGAAATCTCTCTTTGATATTACCGATTTGGCAATTATGGGCTTAGCAGAGGTTATTCCGAGTATTCCCAAGGTATTAAGACATATCAGAGAAACGGTTGATGATGTAAAAGAAAAAAAACCGGACGTGGTTATTACTATAGACAGTTGGAGCTTTTCTGCCAGAGTACATAAAGCCTTGCGTAAGAAAAAAATCAAGGTTTTGCAAATGCATTACGTCGCACCGCAAGTATGGGCATGGAAAAAGCGTCGTGCTAAGACGATGTATAAATATATTGACCGCTTACTGACTTTGTTTCCGAACGAACCGCAATATTTTATTCCGCATCACTTACCGACTGACTTTGTTGGGCATCCGGTGGTGGAAAGTTCTATGATTAACGCCGATCCGAAGGAGTTTTTGGAAAAGTATCAGATTTCACCGGATAAAAAGATTATGTTGATATTGCCGGGTTCACGCCATAATGAAGTAGCTAATTTATTGCCGGTATTTTTAGAGATGGCAGAAGAACTGAAAAAACTTTATCCTGATTTGTTTTTTGTTTTGCCGACGGTAAAAACTGTTAAGCAACGCGTAACAGATATGGTTAAAGATAAACAGAGCGATATATTGGTTATTACCACTCAGGCCGAAAGATACGCTGCCGCCAAATCTGCCGTGGCTGCTGTTGCCGCTTCCGGCACGGTGGCTTTAGAATTAGCCATTGTCAATGTACCGCATCTGGTAGCCTACAAGGTACCGCCGATAACCGCCTGGTTGGTCAGACGATTGACTCATATAAAATATGTCAACTTAACCAATTTGCTTTTAGATCGACCGATTGTACCGGAACTATTGCAAGAAGATTGCAATAAAGAAAAACTTTTAGCAACAACCAAAGATTTGCTCAATAGTAAGTCTGAACTTTATAAAACTGAGCAGAAAGGCTTTGAAAATCTACGAAAAGTGTTGGGGGTAGGAGTAATGCGCCCCAGTCAAAAAGCCGCGGAGATCGTATTAGAGGCAATAAAGGAATATAACAAAAAGTGAAGTGGTGGTTAAAAAAACAGTTTTTACGCCTGAAATTATATGCCGCTGAGAATTTTCAAGAAGAAGCGGAAAGCTTAGTTATATGGTATGCCGTATTTTATGCGGCAGGTATAGGTTTTTATCTGTCGTGTCCCTGGGAGCTGCCGATATGGTTGGTTGTAACCTATTTAGAAGCCGTATTGGTATTGCTTTATATTTATCGCCGTAAATACGGAATTTTCAAACTATTAACCTATGCTGCAGTATTTATGCTAGGTCTGTGTTTGGCAAAGGCAGATGCGCTGTATCGCTTAAATAAAATAGAAAAACAAGTTCCAAAAATCAGTTATTTAAAAGGACAAATTAAAGATATACATCAAGGAATAAATTTAAGAAAAAGTTTGCTTTTAACCGGGGTAGACAATTTTGAAGAAGATCTAAAAGGTGATTTTAAGATATCTGTTAAATCAAATGCCGAATGGCTTGAAAATGGCAAATGTATCGAATTGATTGCTCAAATGCCGTCTTCATATAGCCCGAACCCGCTCAGTAATTATAATACCGAAAGAACAAATTTTTATAAAGGTATCAGCGCTTCCGGATATGCAATTAGCCCTCTGTTTGAGGCAACTTGCGATGAAGAGCCGAAAACTATGGGAAAATGGATTAATAGTTGGCGAGATAAGATAAAATCATTCATAAAAAAACACACCGATAAAAATCAAGCAGGGGTGATTGAAGCCTTAACCATTGGCAACAAAACAGATATATCTGAGGAGTTGTCAGCTGATTATCGTACCGCCGGATTAGCACACCTGTTGGCCATATCCGGCATGCACATGGGATTGATAGCTTTATTGGTCTTTCTCTTGATGCGATTACTATTTTTACCATTTGGCGGCGGATATAGAGATTGGCGCAAACCGGCGGCAGTTATATCCATTGCGATGACCTTTCTTTATTTTTTAATTTCGGGGCAGAGTGTTTCTTGCATCAGAGCCTTTGTGATGACATCATTTGTCTTATTGGCAGTATTTATAAACAGGAGAGCTATATCACAAAGATTATGGGCATTGGCCGTATTGATTGTTGCCACCTTAAATCCGTCTGTAGTATTATCGCCGGGATTTTTGATGTCGTTTGCAGCCGTTTTAGGTATTATAGCCTTTTATGAAAAGAATGCTGCAAAATTGCGAAAATGGTATGCTTCAAGTCATCTTAGTGGTAAAATAGGGGCCTATTTTGCGGGGATTATTATAACCGATCTGGTAGCCAGTCTGATGACATTACCTTACAGTATGTATTATTTTAATCAAATTTCTGTATATACAACCTTAGGAAACGTTTTGGCCGGACCGATAATAGCCTTTTGGGTCATGCCGGCTTTACTACTGTTTTTAATCAGCATGCTTTTTGGTGGAAGTGTCTGTGTAATAAAAATTTTAGCAAGTGGGGTACAACTGATAAATCAAATTGCGGCCTGGGTTTCTTCTTTACCTGGTGCACAAAGCGGAGAGGGCATTATGATCATGCCGAATTGGGGAATTTTCTTAATCACCATTGGTTTACTTTGGCTTTGCATATGGCAACAAAAGTGGCGCATATGGGGAACGGCTTTTATTGTAATTGGTTTAGGTTCTATATGGACAGTTCCAACACCGGATTTTGTTTTTGATAAAGGTGGAACGACGTATGCATGCCGATTAGATGACGGAAAATTACATCCGACCCCATGGCATAAAAACAAATTTTTAAATACAATGTGGACAAGACAAACGAACTTTGATGTCAATACGACCAATGGAATGATTTGCGATAAAAATAAATGTATTTGTCAACAACAGATTGAGTTTACAAAAGGACTACTAAAATATAATGGTAAAGAAATATTATTAAAAGACAGTGGTTATATCAATTTAAAACATGGTGTCGTTTATAAGAAAAACATCATTAACAGAATATGGAACAAATCATAACTTTTTCTGTTTTTTAATTTCATCAATGATTTGCTTAAATTTTTGTGCTGCAATATCCGATGTAAAGTTTTTAAGTGTGATTTGGCGTGCCAGTTCAGCTTTTTCCTTTCGCTCATTCTCATGCTCGGGGTTAAGATAATATTTCACCAAATTGATTAATTCTTCTTCTGTCTCCCACATCGGAACGGCATCACCATAAATTTCTTCGATTTCCGGCATATAATCTGAAATAACTAGCGTTCCACAAGCCGTAGCATCAAAAATACGATTGCTGATAAAACCTAACTTCCGCATATCCGGACGGGTATCATTTAAGACAATTTTAGCTGAACTGTAATATTTGCGCAGGATTTTATTATCAATATATTGAGCTTTAGACATACCTTCAGTCCACTTAGGACCATAAATACTAATCGGCAATCCTGCTTCATAAATAGTGGGAGCCGCTTTACGATAAAAATCATTCTGTCCGACAAATAAAACTTCCGATTTAAGCGCCTCATCAATATCAACATAAAACTTTTGTGTATTAGTAAATTGCGGCACATAGTATGCATTAACACCTTGTTTTTTTGCCTCTGTAGTAATTCTTTTCGAAGCCATCACCACCGCATCGACTTGGTTAAATTCATTATGCATAGATACAACATAATCGCGCTCATTTCTTTTATCTGTGAAGGGAAATATAAGATACATTAAAGAAATTGTTTTATCAAAACGAAGATTTTTTTGAAGAGGTGTTGTTCCACGAAGATAGATAGACATATCTCCCGGATAAGGATAAGTACTTAAATAAAATGTTAAAAAAACATTGTGATATAATTTATCAAATGCTTTTTCCATATCTGTTGCCAACCAATAATCACCGTTGCTATAAAGTCCGGCATGGACAGGAACAGTGATTGAGAGTAAATCAGATTGATAAGAAATGGGGGGGTTATTATTATTTATGACATAAGCAATATACTTTGCAACAGACTTCGTTGTATATAAAAGATTAAGCAAAGAATAAGCTTTTTCTGCTTTTTTTAAGCGACATTCTAAACAATCTAAAAAATCGGCAATATCACTCTCATAAGTATAATAACTCAAGGTATCATTAAAAAGTGATGACAGATTGAAATTATTCATATTGGTATCAGCAGTTTTTGCTATATTATCGCTTAAAATAGGAATCTGATGCGCTATGACATAAAGAAAAAATGAATCTGTATCAATCGTATCATCTATGGAGGTGGAATCATTAATGATTACACCACTGATATGATTTATATCAAAAAGCAATTGCTGTTTGATTTGATTGTCTAATTTAAGAAAACTCTGATACTTTATCTGTCTATTTTCTAAAACATCGATAACCTCTGGCTGTTTGCCGATAACCGCAAAATAACAATCTTTATTTTCCGGATGCAGAGTACAAGTAGAACTTTTAAATTTTATTTTTTTTATAAAAGCAGGTAACAGAAAATTTTTATATCCTTGAGATTTTAAAAAGTCACTTAAAATAAGAGTGCTGGCAAAAATAAAATCAAATTGCGACAATTCTTCCAACCTCAACGATTTATGACTTCCCAACAACAAAACATTGATATGTTTTTTGTTTTGAATTTCAGGAACAATATTATCAATAAAATTGGCATAATAAAAATCTACCAATGGGATGTCTGTCTTATTACATTCCTTTTCAAGATCCAGCAAAGTTTCCTTAAATAAGGGACTTTCGTTTTCTGAAAGCTTTACTTGAAACGGTTTAGATTGGAAGAAACAAATAAAAACAGTGACTGATAAAACCACGATGCAACATATTATAAAAACATTGATAAAAATTCGTCGCATCAAATAATTCCTCTCTTAATGTTTATAAAACACACAAAACAACTGCCTTAAAAACGATTTGTACCACCTGTCGTTTCAAACATTTTTAATGATTTCTGGATAGCCTTTTCTATATCTTGCGGATTAACATTCTGTCCGCTCCAAGCTTTAAGTGTTTGCGTCATTACCTGCTGAGCAGCTTCTATCTGTTCTGGTGTCATATTGGCTTGACGACCGGCAGTTTCAATTTGTTCCATGATATTTTCTTTTGTTCCGATATACTCAGCCTGAACTCGCCATTCATCAAACGAAACAAAGGTAATACCGATAACAATACACCATAAACATAGCGTTATAAGACGGAATTTACGCAGAATACGAATATTGTCATCGCCATATATTTCGTCACTTTCACCAGCATCACCAAAAAAACCTTCACGTGTGTCTGTTTCTTTGAAAAGTACATGAATCATAAATATAGCCCAAGCTAATATCAAAATAAAAGCATATGCACCTATGAAGATGGCTGATAAAATGGTCAATAGACCAGACAATGCATACCAAAGAGTTTTTTTATTAATATCATGCAAACGTCTTGTAAATACACCAAAGGTAGGAAGAAGTGTTGCTAAACCGTAATAGTAAGGAAGCAGAGGTATTTCCGCATATTTTCCTAAACCGTAAAGAAGGATAAACAAAAGCCCGGAAACCAACATGAAACCCCAGAATTCCAAACGACTGGCCCGTCCGTGAAAAAGTAAATACTTTTCAGTAACTCCCCTGATATAATAATCAAAGACATCTCCCCATGCTTGATGCATACTTTCTTTATTTATACTGGGTTTCTTTTCTTTTTTTTGCAGAGTTTTAACTGGTTCGTCGGCCAATATGTCTTTATCTTTTATCAGCATAACTATCCTCCTTTATTTCTTTGAAGATTTCAGAGAAGACTGTTTCACCATAGATTTTTTTGCTTTTTTATCAGTAGTTGTTTGAGCTTCTTGTTCAGCATGGGAAAGCTTATTAGTTTCTTCCTTTTTTAGATTTTTATTTTGTGGAATTTTATAGAAGAAATCATACATCCTAAAATATACAATGGTGATAAAAACAATGGCAATATCACGAATGAGTTCAGCCACCAGATAATTAACCTTAAATAAGATGCAAATTCCGATGATAACCGATAAGAGCAAATAAGAAAGCACCGAAACAACAGCAATTCGTATAATAGAACCTTTTGTTTTTACATACGTTGTCAAAATAGAACGACCTTTTCCGGAAATTTCTGAAACAAAAGAAAAAGACGGAATGATAAAAAAGATAATAAATAAAACAAAGATAAACAGATATTTTGAGATCTGCCAAATCAAACTATGAAGGATAAAATAAACCACAACACCGCCACCGGGAATAACATCACGGATAAAATCCAAAATCAAATTAATCACCAGTGTGCTGATAAGAATAGCAGCCAAGAAAACCAACGATACTGTTAAGAATCTTAAACCGGCAGCAATAAAAATATCTCTCTTAAACAAAATCTGCTGTTGATAGTAGTAACCTGCAGCAAGATACAAAAAGAGATAATAATAAACAAGAATAACCGCTTTAAAGGAATTTAAGCCGATAAACATCGGCAATAAATTCCCTAAAAAATAAAAAATTGTCAAAAAGCTGAAAACTTTAATATTTCTGACAACATACCTAAAGGCATTCATATAGACTTTTTTGACTGACAATTTTTCTTGCATAATCAATCCTGTTTATTACGTTTATCCATATATTCCGTAAGCCAATGAATATTATACAAACCGTCAATAAATTCGTTTTGAGAAATAATTTCTTGGTGTAACGGAATAGTTGTTTTAACACCCATAATGATAAATTCTTCCAAAGCACGACGCAGACGCATCAAAGCAGCATTACGTGTTTTGGCATGAACAATCAATTTGGCAATCATACTATCATAATAAGGCGGTATGGAATAGCCGGAATAAATTTCCGAATCAACACGGATACCTAAACCACCCGGAGCATGCCACTCTGTAATTTTACCCGGGCAGGGGGCAAAAGTTTCCGGATCTTCGGCATTGATACGACATTCAATCGCATGACCTCTGAATTGAATATCTTTTTGTGTGTAGCCGAGCGCAGCACCGGAAGCAATACGGATTTGCTCTCTGACAATATCAATTCCGGAAACAGCTTCAGTAATGGGATGTTCCACCTGTAAACGTGTATTCATTTCCAAAAAGTAAAATTTGCCATCTTCATACATAAATTCAAGCGTACCGGCATTTTGGTAACCGATTTTCTTGATGGCATTGCAAACAATCTCTCCGATTTCTTTTCTTTGAGATTGGTTAAGCGCCGGAGAAGGGCATTCTTCAATAACTTTTTGGTGATTACGTTGAATTGAACAATCACGTTCACCCAAGTGAATAACATTACCATATTTATCTGCCAAAATTTGCATTTCAATATGGCGCGGATGTTGTAAATATTTTTCCATATAAACAACGTCTGAAGGGAATGCCGCTTTAGCTTCTGCCTTAGCCATCGTATAGGCTTCAGAGATTTCATCATCATTAAAGGCAACCTTCATACCTTTACCACCGCCACCATCTTTGGCCTTAATAATAACCGGATAACCGATTTTATTAGCCCATTCTTTGGCATCTTCCACACTTTCAAGTGCCGTCGATCCCGGAGTAATGGGTAAGCCGGCTTCAATAGCAGCCTTACGTGCTGTAATTTTATCACCTAAAAGACGCATTTGTTCAGCAGTCGGCCCGATAAAAGTAATACCGTGTAATTCAACCATCTCGGCAAAGTCTGCATTTTCAGACAAAAAACCGAAACCGGGATGGATGGCATCAGCACCTGTAATCAAGGCCGCCGATATAATTGCTTGCTTATTTAAATAAGAGTCGGAAGATCTGGCCGGACCGATACAAACGGCTTCATCAGCCAAACGCACGTGCATGGCATTGGCATCAGCCTCGGAATGCACGGCAACCGTACGGATACCCATTTCACGGCAAGCTCTGTGAATTCTTAAAGCAACTTCACCACGGTTGGCAATTAAAACTTTTTCAAACATAAAAACGTGCCTTTCAAAGTTTACTCAATCACAACCAAAGGTTCGCCGTATTCAACAGGGTCGCCTGATTCAACCAAAATTTTAACCACTCTGCCGCCTTTATGGGCTTTAACCGGATTAAAGGTTTTCATAGCTTCAACCAAGCAAACCGTATCACCCTCATTAACCGTATCGCCCGGTTTAACATAGTTGGGGGTTTTAGGATCTGCAGACAGATAAACAACACCGACCATCGGTGATTTAACAGCATTCGGACTGTTGGTATAATCTGCTTCGGCAACATCCGTACTTGCAGGTGCTTCAATAGCATCAACGGGTTTAGCAACCGGTTGAGCTACAGGTTGAGCCGGAACATAAGTTGTTGCGGCTGCCACATTTCCTACCGGATTTCTGGAAAGAGAGATTCGACAACTCTCATCCTCATATTCAAGTTCCGTTAAGTTAGTTTTATCTAAGATTTCAGCCAATCTGCTTATTATTTTTGTATCCAACGGAGTAGACATATTTATCCTCTCATTAAAATTAAATCTTCCCGTTACAAATAGCGCATAATCGAAAAATTACAAGCATTTTCTTTGATTGCTCCCCAACAATACACAAAAAAGAGAATTTAGTTGATTTTATAGCACATTAGCATCTATAATCAACGCCAACAGAGAATATTTTGAAGGATAAAATCATCATGGCAAATTTAACAACCGTATTAAAAAATTATGGTATAGAAGGGGAAATGACAGGGGAAACCCGTGGTCCGCTGCTCAATATTATTGAATTTGCACCAGCCGCCGGCACAAAATTAAAAAACATAACCGCAGCTTTGGAAGATATTCGCCGTGAAATGGGGGTAACTTCCCTACGTGTAGAACCCTCAGAAACCAGCAATACCCTATTATTTGAAATACCGGCTGATAAATTTGAAACGGTTGATTTTAAGGAAATTTTGACCTCAGAGGACTTTGAAAAAGCCGCTCAAAAGTATAAATTACCGATTTGCTTGGGGGCAGACATTAGAGGAACACCTGTTTTTGCCGATTTAGCCAAAATGCCTCACTTACTGATAGGCGGAACAACGGGCTCCGGTAAATCAGTCGGTCTAAACACATTTATTTTATCTCTCATTGCCGCCAAAAAGCCTGCGGAAGCTAAGTTTGTTATGATAGATCCCAAAAAAATAGAGTTTAACGTTTATAATAATCAGAAATATATGTATTGTCCGGTTATAACCGAGAGTAAAGAAGCTATTGCCATTTTATCACATTTGGCTGAAGAAATGGATAAGCGTTATGAACTTTTTGCCGACAATATGGTTAAAAACTTGAGTGAATATAATGAGAGGGTAGGGGAATTACCTTACATTATTTGTGTGATTGATGAATTTTCGGATTTAATGGCCGTTGATAAGTCGGTAGAAAAAGATGTCATGCGTTTGGCACAAAAGGCAAGAGCCGCCGGTATTCATCTGTTATTGGCAACTCAACGTCCGTCTGTTGATGTGGTAACCGGCGTATTGAAGGCAAATTTTCCCACCAGATTGGCTTACAAAGTTGCGTCGCGCATCGATTCGCAGACCATATTAGATATGCCGGGAGCCGAAAATCTAATCGGTCGAGGCGATTGTTTGTTTTTGGCCTCGGATGGTGGGTTAAAGAGGTTGCATGGTGCTTTTTTGCCTGATGATGATATTGCCGTCATGTTAAAGCCATATGCCTGCAAAATAAAACCGTTAGCTAAAATAGAAAAGGAACTTGAGGAAGATATGGATACAAAAGAAGTTAGCAAAAGAAAAACCGCAAAGGTCATCAAAGAAGAAAGGAAAAAAACGAGTATTTGGCTGAGATGTTGGAATTTTTGGTGGAATTTAGGTGTTAGAGAAAGAAAAAGAATCATCAAAATTGCCGTTGTTTTAGGGACTTGGTTGTTAGCCAAAATAGAGGATGGTAACAAAAAAAGAAGATAATTTCAAAAATGTGTAAAAAAACGAAAAAAACACTTGCCAACTAAAAAAAAGTTATATATAAAGCTAACTTGTGACGGCCAGATAGCTCAGTTGGTAGAGCAGAGGACTGAAAATCCTCGTGTCGGGGGTTCGATCCCCTCTCTGGCCACCACTTCTAAAAAGGCGCCTGTTCAAGGTGCTTTTTTTGTGCCTTAAAAACACGAACCACCGACACGATGTCGGGGGCTCGCAGACTAAAAAACAATCCGGTGAATTGTTTTTAGCGAGAGCTATAGCAGTTGTTAATGAGCGAATAGCCGAGAGGTAATAGAGCGAATGTTACAAGTGGCTTGTCCGAAGCGAAGTTGTTGAGCGGTAACGCGAAACATACGTAGCAAGCGATCCCCTCTCTGGGTGCGGAGGCGCACACCCATAAAAGAAAAAGGCGCCTGTTCAAGGTGTTTTTTTTGCGATTAAAGGCAATTCATCAATAATTCAAATAAGCAATTAAACCGATAGGTTAGCAACAGCCTTGTGGATTTCTTATTCATGATTATTGTCATTTAACGAAAATTCAGATACCCTCCCAGAATATTAGACTAGGACTATATGGAGATTAAGATGTCTGACGAAGATAAAAAACTGTTAAGATCCAAGCGCTTTTTGCCGCTGTTAATTACCCAGTTTTTAGGCGCATTTAACGATAACTTATTTAAAAATGCCTTGCTGACAATGGTAACCATCAAGTTAGCTTCACAGGCCAATATTCTGTCAAATATCATTGCCGGGTTGTTTATTTTACCATTTTTTCTGTTTTCGGCCACAGCCGGTGAAGTAGCCGATAAATATGCCAGAGATAAAATCGCCAGAACCTTAAAAATGGCTGAATTGGCCTTGATGGTCGGTGTGGCAATCGTCTTTTTAACCAAAAGCATCACTTTGCTTGTTGTCTTATTAACACTAATGGGTGTGCAGTCCGCATTCTTCGGCCCGATTAAATATTCATTATTGCCGCAATTATTGGATCCGAAAGAATTGGTTGAAGCCAACGCATACGTAGAAGCCTCAACCTATATGGCCATTTTGTTCGGTTTAATAATGGGAACACTTTTGCCGATTCCCGTATCTATATTTATATTGATTGTCTGTGCTATATCAGGATTGTTGGCTGCCCAACAAATACCTTCCGCACCGGCACCGCGTCCGAATGCGGAAATTTCTCGCAATATATTTAAAGCCACCAAATCTATTTTGATTTTAATCCATAAAAATCCTTTAATCTTTACCAGTATCTTGGGTACCAGCTGGTTTTGGACCATCGGTGCTTTGGTTGCGGTACAAATGTATCCTTTATCGGTAACCTTAAACGTAACATCAGGGGTTATCACTTTCTTCTTAATCATTTTCTCGGTTGGCGTTGCCATCGGTTCCATCACCTGCGGTAAGGTATTAAGAGGCGTGATTCATGCTACCTACGTACCGATAAGCGTTTTGGGTATGGGTATCGGATTATATATGCTGTATTTCTTAACCGATAATTACAGCGCCCCCACAGAGGTTGCCACTTTTGTTGAATTTATGGGCAGAAAGAGTGCCTGGGCCATAAGCTTTAGCCTGTTTTGGTTAGCCTTTTTCGGTGGAACATACATCGTTCCGTTAAATGCCTTAATGCAAAGCCATGCTCCAAAGAGCCATACCGCATCCATTATTGCCGGTAACAACATTATGAATGCTTTGGGAATGGTGATTGCGGCCGTCTTTGCCGTATTGATGTTTGCTACCGGTCATAATTTGGCAGATTTGTTCTTTGTTGCCTCAATGGCCTGTTTGGTAGCCTTTTTCTATACTTCCTTGCTCTTGCCGGATGCCTTGCTGCGTTCTATTTTACAAGCGATTTTAAGCGTTTTGTTCAGAGTGGAAATTACCGGTTTGGAAAATTTCAAAAAAGCCGGTCGTCGCTGTTTGTTGATTGCTAACCACACTTCCTTGTTGGATGGTATTTTGATTGCCGCATTCATGCCCGAAAAGGTGATGTTCGCCTTAAATACGGAATGGTATAACAAATGGTATATTAAATTATGCGGTGTATTGGTTAAGTTTTACCCGATTGACCCGTCTTCACCGATTTCTTTGCGTCAAATGATTGAGCAAATGAAGACCAATCACAAGGTTATGATTTTCCCGGAAGGCAGAATTACAACCACCGGCGGTTTGATGAAGGTTTATGAGGGAGCCGGTGTTATCGCAGAAAAAGCTGATGCGCAAATTGTACCTATTCGTATTAACGGTGCGCAATACAGTAAGTTCTCTTATTTAAATAAGACCTTAAAGACCAGATTTTTCCCAAAAATCAGCATGCAGGTTTTGCCGCCGCGTACCTTAAACGGTGATGATAGTATTAAGGGTAGAGAACATCGTCATGCTATTTCCATGCAATTATATGATATTATGGCAGATATGATGTATAAAACATCAGATTTGAACGAAAATATCTTCGTTTCATTGATTAAAGCAGCCGAAGACCACGGTTGGGAACACAAAATTGCTGAAGATGTTTCCCGCCATCCGTTAAGCTATAATGCTTTGGTTAAGAAGAGCTATATCTTGGGAACAGCTTATCAACAAGCTTTTCCGGATGAAAAATACATCGGTTTGTTGCTACCGAATGCCTTAGTTGACGTGGTCAGCTTCTGGGCTTTGGTTTCGGTGGATAAAGTACCGGTTATGATAAACTATTCACTCGGTTTGCAACAGTTGATGTCTTCTGTTAAAACTATAGAGCTCGAAACAGTTGTAACCGCACATAAATTTATCGAAGCCGGACACTTGGAACACATTGAACAAGCCTTAACCGAAGTCGGTATTAAGATAGTTTACTTGGAAGACTTTGCTAAAAACATCTCCTTAAAATGTAAGTTGCAAGGATTTGCCCGCCACTTGATCAATCGCGTGCCGGCACACACGGCAAATGATACCGCGGTTGTTTTGTTTACTTCCGGTTCGGAAGGTTTCCCTAAAGCTGTTATGCTTTCTCATAAAAACTTGCAGGCAAACCGCAACCAAATCAGCAGTATTTTGGCATTTAATCCGTCGGATATATTCTTTAATGCCTTGCCGATGTTCCACTCGTTTGGTTTGTCTGTCGGCGTGATATTAACCACACTGTCCGGTATTAAGACATTTTTCTATCCGTCACCGTTGCACTATCGTATCGTGCCGGAATTGGTTTACGATACCAATGCCACCATTATCTGCGGTACTGATACCTTCTTCTATGGTTACGGCCGCATGGGTAACCCGTATGACTTCTTTAATTTGAAATATGCGGTTGTCGGCGGTGAAAAATTAAAAGCCGGCACGGCCGCATTGTGGATGGAAAAGTTCGGCGTTCGCATTATGGAAGGCTACGGCGCTACCGAAACATCACCGGTATTATGCTTAAATACCCCGATGTATATCAGAAAAGGAACGGTCGGACGTTTCTTGCCGGGTATCAACTATAAGTTGGAAAAAGTGCCGGGTGTAGACGAGGGAGGTCGTTTGTTCGTACAAGGTGATAATATCATGCAAGGTTATGTCAAAGCCGATAAGCCGGGTGTATTGCAACCGCCGATAGACGGTTGGTATGATACCGGTGATATTGTGGATGTTGATGACGAAGGATTTGTTAAAATTTTGGGACGAGCCAAACGCTTTGCCAAGATTGCCGGTGAAATGGTATCTCTGACCGCGGTTGAAACTGTTTTGGAACAGCTATATTCCGGGGCATTACAAGGTATCGTTACTATTCCGGATGAGATGAAAGGTGAGCAATTGGTTTTGATTACGGATAGAGAAAATGCCTCTATGTCGGAAATTCGCACCTTCTTTAAGGAAAAAGGTTTAAGCGAACTGTGGATACCAAAGCAAGTTGTCTTTATGGCAACACCGCCGGTTACCGGAACAGGTAAATTCGATTACCTAACGGCTGAAAAAATGATGAAAGAACAGCTTGCTGAGAAAATTGCATAAAAGAAACTAATCTGTTAAAAGGGATTAAAATGATAAAACTTGGAAAATTCAAGATTAAAAAAGAGCATGAAAAATGGGTAAAAATAGGTGGATTTGCCGTGTTATTTATGGCCATAGGCGCATATCTGCATGCGTTAACCACCTCATCAGCTGTTACAGGGGCACACGAGCCGCCGTATGTTTTAACTCGTCCGTTAACTAAGGGTGATGTTTCTAAAAAGAAAAAATATATCGCCGAGGTGGAAGCAATTAACAGTGTGGATATTATTCCGCAGGTTTCCGGCTACTTAGAGCAAATTCTGTTTGAAAATGGCAGCGAAGTTAAAAAGGATGATACCATCTTTATTATTGAACAGACTCAATATAAGGCCGATTTGGAAAAAGCTGAAGCCGCCGTTAAGCAATTGCAAAAGCAATATGACCGTGTTGCTTCCTTAAACCAACAGAAATATGCTTCCGATAGAGAAATAGATTTGGCTGAAAGTAATTTAAGACAGGCTGAAGCTGAGTTAGAAATTGCTAAACTTAACTTGGAGCACTCTGAAATCAAATCTCCGATAAACGGCAAGATTGGTAAAGCCTTAATTACAGTTGGTAACTTGGTTAGTCCGTCCTCCGGTAAACTTGCCCGCGTGGTGCAGATAGATCCGGTGAGAATTGCTTTTTCGGTTAGTGATAAAGAGCGTTTAATGTTTATGAAAAATGAAAGAAAGACGGATGAAATTTTCGTTGATGTCGTTTTGCCAAACGGAGATATCAAGACCGCTAAGCCGGAAAATGTTTTTGTAGATAATGAGGTTAACCCCACCACGGCAACCATTCCAGTTTATTTGGATTTAGAAAATGAAAATCGTCTCTTAATCCCCGGTAACTATGTGGATATATATATCCGCTTGAATGCCGCCAAAGAAGCATTGCTGGTTCCACAGCAAGCTTTAATGTCAGATATCAACGGTACTTATGTGATGACGGTCAATAAAGAAAACCAAGTAGAACAAAAATACATTACTTTAGGTCAGGTCATGGGTGAGAACCAGGTTGTAGAAAAAGGGTTAAACGGCGATGAGAGAGTCATTGTCCAAGGCTTGCAAAAAGTAGCCCCGGGTATGACTGTTAAGCCGAACAATTTACCGGAAGACAAGTAGGGAGAGAAGTAATGTTTTCGGCAAAATTTATTGAACGTCCCCGCTTTTCCTTTGTTATTTCAATTCTAATCGTTATCGTCGGCTTAATTTCCATTCAGAAATTGCCGATAGCTTTATATCCGGAAGTTACACCGCCGCAAATTTCGGTAGATGCCATGTATCCCGGTGCTTCAGCGGAAGTTATTGCTAAAATGATTGGTATTCCGATAGAAGATGAAATCAACGGTGTGGAAGACATGCTTTACATGGATTCATCTTCGGAAGATTCCACCTATAGCTTAGCCGTAACCTTTAAAACCGGAACAGATCCGGATATGGCGCAGGTTAAAGTGCAAAACCGCGTTCAGCAGGCAACATCTAAATTACCGGAAGAAGTATCGCGTCAAGGCATAACGGTTACCAAAGAATCATCAAACACTTTAGGCTATTTGGCTTTTATTTCGCCGAAAGGTACCTATTCGGAAGCGGAACTTGCCGATTATGTCTATAACAACATAGAAAGGCCTCTCTCCAGAGTACCAGGTGTCGGTTCAATCACCGTATTCAGCTCGGCATTAAGTATGCGTGTTTGGTTAAATTCAGATAAAATGGCGGCCTTAAATATTACCATTGGTGATATTAAAAATGCCGTTTCCGGGCAAAACTATCAACCTACCTTAGGTAAAGTCGGTGCAGTGCCGACCGAGACCACCAATCAGATGACTTTTGCTTTGCAGACAACTGGTCGTTTAAGCACCAAAGAAGAGTTTGAAAACATTATTATCAGAACAGCTGATGCCGGTGGTTTAGTTCGCTTAAAAGATGTAGCCCGCGTGGAATTGGGGCAGGAAGATTACTCAAAATCCGCTTTGTATAATGGCAAGAGTTCCGTTACTTTATCCATCGCCTTGGCCTCAGGTGCTAATGCGCTTGAATCTATGGAAGGCGTTAAGGCAACTATGGCGGAATTATCCAAAAACTTCCCGAAGGACATGGAATATTTGATAAGTTATGATTCCACATCATACATCAATGCATCTGTTGAAGAAGTTGTTATGACCTTAATATTTACGTTACTGTTGGTTATTGGCGTATGTTACTTCTTCCTGCAAGATGTCAATTCTACCATCATTCCGGCATTAACGATCCCGGTGTCCGTATTAGGTACCTTTGCCGTGATGTTAGCTATCGGCTTCAGTATCAATATGTTCACGCTATTTGCGCTGTTATTGGCTATCGGTCTTGTGGTGGATGATGCGATTGTGGTGGTTGAGCGCGTGATGTACTTATTACAACACGAGAATATGACAGCCCGCGAGGCAACCTATAAAGCCATGGGTGAAATTTCAGGCGCCTTAATGGCCACTTCTTTGGTGTTATTGGCGATTTTCGTACCAGTAGGTTTCTTAGATGGCATTACCGGTTTAATCTATCAACAATTTTCCATCACGATTTGTACGGCGATATTATTCTCGCTCTTAAACGCGTTGACATTATCACCGGCATTGTGTTCTTTATTATTAAAGAAGCCGGAGAAGAAAGAAGAGAAAGGTTTCTGGTTTAAGGTTAATGATACGATATCCAAAATTATCAATTCTTATGCAAATGCTGTGGCATTTATAGCCAGAAAAATCCCGACCATAATAATCATATTTGCCGCGTTAGCCTTATTGGTGGCAGGGTTGTTTAAATTTTCACAGACATCATTTATTCCCGATGAAGACCAAGGTACGGTGGTAATGAGTGTACAATTGCCGGAAGGTGCAACCATGAAACGCACCAAAGCCTTGTTTAAGGAAATTCAGGAAGTTATAAAGACCGAAAAGTCTGTGGATGCGGTAACCTCAATTATCGGTTATAATATGATAAACGGTAGAGGTGAAAACGTTGGTATGAACTTTATCGTGTTAAAACCATGGGAAGAAAGAAAAGATCCGGCTGAACATTCTACCGCTATCTTAAACCGTTTAAGAGGTAAGTTAGCAGGGATGACCGGCGCCGATATACAGTTGTTTGAAATGCCTGCAATTTCCGGTCTAGGTAACTCCAGTGGTTTGGATATCCGTTTAGAGTCTAAAGAAATAACGGACTATGCCAAGTTAGATGCGGTTTTACAAAGTTATTTAGGTAGTATCAATAGATTACCTGAAATAGCCTATGCCTATACCACATTTAATGCTCATACGCCAAACATTTATCTGGATATAGATCGTGTTAAGGCAGAGAGTATGAAGGTACCGATGTCAAACATTTTTACCACGTTGGAAACTTATTTAGGTTCCGGTTATATAAATGATATAAACTTAGGAACACAGGTTAACAAAGTGATTATGGAAGCAGATTGGCCATACCGTGAGGATGTGGAAAACATTAACGATATTTATGTGCAGAACAGTCTTGGAACCATGGTACCGATGCGCGGTATGGTTGAGTTAAGGAAAGTGTTGGCACCGCGTGTTGTTAAGAGATATAATCAATTCCCGTCAGCAGGTATTACCGCGGTACAAAAAATGGGTATTTCAACCGGTACGGCAATGGCCGCAGTTGAAAGATTGGTTAAGACCTTACCGAAGGGATACGATATTGAGTGGTCAACTATGAGCTATCAGGAAAAATTGAGTACCGGTCAGATGGGATATATCATTCTATTGGCGATAATCTTTGCCTATCTGTTTTTGGTTGCACAATATGAGAGCTTTATCATCCCGATACCGGTATTGTTAAGTTTGGTTGTGGCAATTAGCGGTGCGTTAATAGGTTTATTTATTGCCGGTTTACCGTTAAGCGTTTACGCTCAGTTAGGTCTGGTGTTATTGATAGGTTTGGCAGCGAAAAATGCAATTTTGATTGTGGAATTTTCCAAAGAGGAAAGAGCAAAAGGTGCATCTATTATTGATGCGGCGATAGAAGGCTTAAAAGAGAGGTTCAGAGCAGTTATGATGACGGCATTCGCCTTTATTTTAGGTGTGTTCCCGATGGTTATAGCAAGCGGCGCCGCAGCAGCGAGCAGAAAGGCTATCGGTGTACCGGTATTTTGCGGCATGATAGCGGCATCAATAGTCGGCGTATTGGTGATACCGTTAATGTACGTATTAGTCCAAAGCCTGTTTGAAAGGTTCAGAGACAGAAAGAAAAAGGCCTGAGGCTTTTCTAAACAAAAGAGAATAGGGCGCCTGTAAGGGGCCTTATTTTTTTGTCAAAACACAGATTCTTGACAATAAAAATAAATCAGCTAAATTAAATCCATTAACTTATTTTTATACCTAAAATTATAGCTTATGAAATTATTAGAACAATTAAAGCATCATTGGAAGTTAGTGACTTCTAAAGAGTATCGCACCCAAGAGACCATCAAAGAGGGCGAGAAAATCTGGAAAAGATTGGATAGATTATTGCCTCCGGCAGAAGGTGTGACCAGCAAAGATCGTGTTCGCCTTAAGGCTTTCAGAAAGATGTTGCAGGGAACAACTCCGAAAGAACGTCTTCAACTAAATGCTTGGCTGGTGTATCAAATCAAAGAATTGAGAGACAACTTCGCCGAGTTTACCAGTCCGAAGATTGAAGAGCACGAGCGTAAAAACTGGCAAATCTATTCACAACATCTTGAAGTTCTTATGCTGTTTAAGTAGTATCTTAAAGCAAAAAACAGTTCTTAAAAGGAACTGTTTTTTGTTTTTTAAACCTTGTTTTGAATCTGTTGCGCAGCAGCTCGAGCAAGTTCATCACAACGCTCGTTTTCCGGATGTCCGGCATGACCTTTCACCCATACCCAGCGAATTTCATGTTTAGCCTGCAGTTCATCAAGCTTTTGCCATAACTCTACATTTTTCACCGGTGATTTTTTGTTAGCCGTACGCCAACCATTTTGTTTCCAATCTTTAATCCATTTTTCAATACCGTCCATCACGTAACGGCTATCGGTATAAAGTGTAATGTTACAAGCTTCCTTAAGGGCTGAAAGGGCCGAAATAACCGCCGTTAACTCCATACGGTTATTTGTTGTTTGTGCTTCAGAACCGGAAATTTCTTTTTCAACCTTATTGTAGCGCAAAATAGCACCCCAGCCACCGGCACCGGGATTACCTAAACAAGCTCCATCAGTATAAATTTCAATTCTTTTCATTTTGATGTCCTATTCGGTTTTAAGATAACAGGAGAAAAATTCATTCGTCAATACCTGTAAATCGGCATTTTTACGCAAAGCCTGGGCCACAAACGAGCGCAAATCATTTTTGGAAACATAAAGTCTGAAACTCTTAGGCGTTGCTCCGTCAGCACCGATAACCCCATCCATCAAAAAGTCTTCGGTTACTTCTTCAGACAATTTTATTTCTGCTTTAGCGCAAGAGAAGAGGGCACGCGGCGGAACACGCATTTCCATCGGTGTAATCAGATTAATGGAATTATGCTCAGCCGCCAGATTTTCTAATTGACTGTCATAATAAAAATTAACCTTATTCTTATCGCCGCCGATACAAAGCGTATTACATGACAAATAAACTTCTTTAGCCACGGCATTTGAATTATTTTGCGCCAACAATGAAAATCTGACAGAAACAAAAGTTTCTTTTTTGCGAGTTTTTTTAACCGGCGTAAAAATATCATCATCAGCTTCTTTAGAAACCAACAAATCCTTGTCACTGATAACCAATTCAATATTCGGTTGCGGTCTTTTACCAAACATACCGGCAATTACGGCATACGGCGCCGGAACATTATTAGAGCCGGATCTGATATAGATTTGCGAGCCGGTTGTTGTCATTAACGGCGCAATATCTGATTTCGGAATATAGGTAGCCAAATAACCGTCACCGTTTTTATCGGTGCTTATAATATGATTTCTGACTTTGTTATGCGAAGGAATGGTGCATCCGGAGATGGCATTTTCAAGCCAGCTTAAAAAACGATGTACATTTTTGACCTTACATTTAGCTTTGGCCACATCACCAACTTCTAAATCACGCGAACATTCAACGCCCCATACTAACACACCGCCTTCGGAATTACCAAAAGCAGAAATAGCTTTACCTAAATTGCGCCTGTCATTCGGATGAAGGGTACGCATAGATTTACCATCGGAAGCCGCTTGTTTAAAATCTAAAAACAACTCTTCCGTCTGGCGGTTTTCCAGGAACTCATCTATGGCATCTTCACCAAAATAAATAAGCTTTTCAAAAATATCTTCGGCACGCGACATAAGAACCTCCTTTGATAATAGCTAAATCTTAGACCTATATTCTTAATAAACCTCTAACAAACAAAAAAAGCAGTCTTGCGACTGCTTTTCATCATCAAATCAAGTGGATGATTATTTAAAATAATCATTAACGTCAACGGCTTCTTTGGCTGCTTCTTCCGCTTCAAAAAACGGATATGTATCTTTCATACCAAGCATGGCAGCCACCAATGATGAAGGGAAAATTTCCAATGCATTTTTATAATCCTTAACTGCGGAGTTATAAAAGCGACGTGCCGCAGCAATATGTTCTTCTGTCTCTGCCAAGGCTTGTTGGGCATTAACCATGGTGGCATCAGATTTTAACATTGGATAATTTTCAGCACGGATATTAAAAGCACGTAGGGCAGAGGTCAATTCACCGTCAGCCTTAAATTTATCGTTGTAATTGGTCGCATTCATAGCTTGTTCGCGTAATGCAGTCAATTGGGTAAATAATTCCTTTTCATGTTCCATAAATTTGGCCGCTGCCTTTAACATGTTAGGAATTAAATCATAACGTTTTTTAAGTTGTACATCAATTCCCGAAGAGGCTTCTCTTAAATTATTTCTCTTTTTGATAAGAGAAACATAAATTCCGTAAAATGCGACTAAAACAACACCTAAAATAATTCCTAATGTAACCATGGCTATACTCCTCATAAGTTTTATATTAGAAATGATACTAAAAAAAAATATTTAAAACAAGGTAAAATTTTAATATCGCTAACGCACCAATGTCGTGTCCATGTTAACGCCGATATTGGCCGATTTTTTCGCGCATACATCAGCGGTTTTTAACATATCTTGTGCCTTATCACATTTACTGCACCGTTCTTTAACGGCATTATATTGAGAATTATCTTTATTATTCTTCATATCAGCCCCGACAAGCAGACCTAATTTTCCGGCTTCGCGCAAAAATGCATCTTTTCCCTCCGGACAATGATCCGCAAATTTTTTGGCGCAATTTCCCCAAAATTCCAAAGAAAGAACTTTACTGTCATTTTTAATATACGCTTTTGACAGGATTTCTTTTAATTGTCCGCTCGGCTCCAATCTGTCCGATAGCTCACAAATTTTATGTAATGTTTCATATACGCTCTTTGCCCCGGTGTTTTCTTGAGTCGAAGGCTTGCTATTTACTTCAGCTGCTTTTGATTGTCTTTCGGCTAATTCAATTTCAAACTGCTTGTTGGCGGCTTCCGCTTTATGTTTAGCCAATTTCCATTGATTATTTAAGGCAACATCATCTTTTCCGTCTGCCGTCATAAAATGTTCCCCGTTAGAAAGCACAACGCCAAGACCTGTATTTTTGCCCATACGATACAGCGTATCTCTTAATCTGTCATTACAGGCAACCACATACACGCCTTCTGCAAAATAAGCACTTTCTAAACCGTTATTGGTTCCATAGACAACAGATGAGCCTGTTTCTTTAAGATCATTCTTTCCTTCCTCAAAACAAGTTTTAAGACTTCTGCTTTCATTGTTTCCATAACTTCTGAAAGCATTATCTTCTGGGGTTAACATAATATAAGTTCCTTCTTCTATTCCCCATGCTTTTAATTTTTCGGCCACTTTTTCTTTTGGTGTTTTCGGCTTTTCTTGAACTTCTTGCGTTTTAGGAGAAACTTTTATTTCGGCTTTTTCCGATGATACATTTTGGGAGGCTGAATGCGAAACATCTTTATTCTCTTGTAATTGTTCCAAAGCCTCACTGCAAACACTTCTGTATGAAGGATTATCTTTTTGATATTTGGCATCTTCTATAAAGCTGTCCATAAGCCTGTTAAAATCTCGCTTAAAATTACGTTTTTCCCGACCAAACCAGTCATTTCCAAAATGTACCGCTTTACACAGTGAATCGCGTAACTGTTTTGATGCCAATTTATCCTCCGATAAAGTTGCCATTTTTTGCATTTGTACGCGTAAATTATCAGAAATGCCATATCTATCCGCTAAATAATTAATAGCTTCCAAATTATTATGAAGAATATTAGCGGCTTGTTCCTTATTATCTGCCGATTGAATAACTTCTTGTTGAGATGCTTTTTCTTTTGGCTTTACGAGATTTTTCATACGTTCTTCATAATACTTGTTCGTTTCATCTATAATATCATCAAGACTGGTTTTCTGTTCTCTATAGTGCTCCCTGTAAGCATCAAAAGACACATTATTTCTCAAATTATACATCGATACACTGATGGAATCTAATGTCTTTTCCAAATCTTTCTTAAATTTTCTTTTTTTAATTCCCAGAATATCACCCTTAAAATGGACACCATCAGCTAATGCTTTTCTCATCTGCGGATCATCAATCTTGGTATAATCTTGCAATGCTAAATTGGTAAGAGCTTGCTCCGAGGATTTTGGCAAATTATATTTTTCAACTAAATCCAGAACAGAATGCATCGTCTTATTTAATGTATTTACGGCAGAATTTTCATTTTCTTTTTTGGGAAACACCTTAATCGGAACAGGCGTTTCTATTTGTTTTTTTTCAGGATTCTTTAACTTTTCCTGATACATTCTGACAACTTCGGAAATATCAATATCTTTCTGCACTAAATGACAAAAATAGGGATTATCTTTACGATCCCTTGCAAAGTGAGCCAATGCAATCATATTATCTTCAAGCTCTTTTTGCTTTTTAGCGGATAAGTTATTGTTCATTAATCTTGCTTGATTACGAATATTTGGTTCATGTACTATCTTTTTCTCATCTCTTAAAATTGCGAGAGATTGACTAAGCAACATATCCGCAGAGATAAACTGTCCTTTAAAATTACTGGCAACTTGATTACATCGAGATATTAATTGAATATAATCATACAATGCTTGTGTCTCATCATCCTTAAAAATCTTAGGTTGGCTGATTGATGCATTTATTTTTTTCTTTTCTTCTTTTTCTAATTGTTTATGACGTCTTTGACATTTCCATTGACCGATAAGATTATCCTCTGAAACAAGGGAAACTACTGCGGTTTGGAGCATGGTCGCAACTGATTGGATGGCGTCTTTTCTCCATCCGTGTTCAACATCATTGTGCCCGTCTAATATTCTGTATTTAAAGAAAGAATTAAGTGTGCGCGGCGAATATGCGCTTTTAATAACCGCTTGTTCACAAAGTTTTGCCAGCTTTTCATCTTTAAGTACGCCGTCTTTATCAAAGAAGTCCTTAACTTTTCCTTGTTTACGAATTTTAAAAACAGCCTTAATGGTTTCCTTCATTACCGGAAAAGTGGCATAAAATTTATCATTATTATTATCGCCGCCATATTCTGTTTTTCCAAAAGAAAAGAAACCGCTTAAATTTTTTAAACGCGCATCATTATAGGCTTTGTAGACCTGTTTGGCAAAATCGAGGGGATTTTCTGCCCGCAGCATCATTGCCGCATAAGCAAAACTCTCTGAATGCATTTCTTTAAGATATTGTTTATATTCAATTTTATCAACTTGCAGATCATCGGCTTTACCTTCATCAATTCCTTTGGCAGATGTTCGATAAAGCTTACCAATTTTTTCATCATCAAATAAATTATATTTTAATTGCAGAGAATGAGCTAATTCATGATATTTAACTTCATACGCATCATTTGATAATGTAAAAAAAGTCGTTCCGTGATAATTTAATCCGCCACCATTTTTAGTGGTTGTTCCCACTTCAACTTTATATTCTCCGTTAGGAAGAGGAGATAATATGCCGAGCTTAATGAGTTCATGTTTTGCTTTTTCATCATCCCAATCATTTATTTTTGCCACTTCTTTGATGATTTTTTCATAATCATAATGGTACTCGTTATTTATGCCGGAATTATGTATATCATCATAAGAAAACACCGCTGTTTTCACTTTTGCAGCAATGGATCTGATATCTCTATTGACTTCACGAGCCTTAACCATGGCTTTCTCCTATATCGATATATACAAATTATATCACTAATGAGGAATTAGGTCAACAAAAAACAGGCATTCAATAGGCACAAAAAAACAGAGTGAATATCCGTAATAATCACTCATCTAAAACTTTAATAAAACAATTTAAAATATTGAATAGAAAATAAATAGCGCCTCTAAAATCAAGCAGGGAACTTGTCATCTTAAAGGCGCTTTATCTAATTGCGCAATTTCTCATGAGAAAGTTTTTCCAATAATAACTATAAGACATCGGGCAATCTGTGATTGTCTTTTTGTCGGGTTAAGCTTTGGCCAAAAGCCTACCTCTTACATCTAAAAACACGCTCACCTTATTTATGCTAACAAAAGAAACAAAGCATAAATATCCGCGAAATATATGTAAAATCAAAAATTTCAATAATCTAAGGGACATATATATATAATAAACCATAACAAACCATCTAAAAGGTATGATGTTAAAATGATTCGTACAATAAATTTTTAAGTTTGTTCACAAGATTGTTTTTTTGAATAACAAAACAACATAAATTCAAAAAGTTACACTAATCCGAATAAAAAATATAGCCGGCGACATCCTTGCCGTTTTCTTGGCGAATGGTCAAATCGATAACCTTTATATTCGCAAACTTCAGTTCACTTAAAAGCGATAAAATGTAAGATTTTTTATGCTTATATCTGCCGGAAGCTGTCAAATAATAGTTTTGGTGTCTATCCTCATCACCGGCCTCCACCGAAAAACACATGTTTGTTTGTGTAAGTTTCTTTAAGACCGGTTTTAAATCGCCCAAATAGCAGAAAACATCAGCCGCTAAGACCCAATCATAGTTGCGGGCAGGGTGTTCTTTTAGAAAAGATAAAATATCCTGATGATAGAGATTCTTATAAATCTTTTTATTTTGAGCAATCTCAATCATTTTAGCGGAGAGATCTACTCCGTCAAAGCTATTATCTTTGTTGCTTAAAGCTTCAGCGGCCAATCCGGTACCACACCCCAAATCCAGAATATTTCCCTTAAACTTTTTACCGAGTTCTTTTAATTTTTTAATAATTGCCGGTTGCAATTTTTCTAAAGTCTGCTCATAAGTCTCTGCAAAATGATCAAACAATTTTTCCGTATAGGTCAAATTATCATCGGCTTCCGAGACGCCGCTTAATGCTGCAAAGATTCTTTTTGAAAAAACATTATCCGGCTCTTGCTTTTGCCAATTTTCCGCTATTTTAAGAGCAGCTTCAGGATTTTTTTCATAAAAAAGAGCTAATGTTTCAGCGATATTAATGATAAACATCTCATTTTCAGGCGCTTTTAAGTGCGCATTAAACATCAACCCAAGAGCCTCTTCAATATCCCCGGTTTCTTTTAAGATAAGAGCCAAATTATAGCTGATTTCCGGCTTTTCGGCATCAAGTGTAACTGCTTTACGATATTCTTCCAGGGCTTCATTTGTCCTCTTTTGCCGATAAAGTAACGTACCGTAATTAAGATGAGCACCGGCTATTTCTCGATTGAGATCAAAGCTTTTAAGATAAAACTTTTCCGCCTTATCTAAATCATTAAGACATAAATAGCAATCAGCAATTCCTAGTATAGCCTCAACATTATTTTCATCAAGATTCAATGTTTTATGGTAATAAGTTAAACTTCCGTTAATATTTTCCTCATAACGTAATAGCTCCGCCATCTTAAGCAACGGCTCTACACGATTAGGCTCAGATTCAATAGCTCTTTGCAAATATTTCTTTTTATCTTCATTGTTTTCGGAAATCTGTGCTGCCAATAATTGTGCCTGAAAATTACTTTTATTTTCATTAGCTAGTTTAATAATTGATGATAAATCATTGGTATAATAGCATAAATTTACCATTGCGTCGTCATAATTTTTATCAATATCCAATGCTTTACAAAAACTTTTTAAGGCATCATTACGTAAACCTGCTTCTGCTTGCAAAACACCAAGAAAATTCCACCCTTCCTTAAAATCATTTTTAAGTGCGACAGAACGTTCCATAGCTTCCGTAGCTTCCTTAGGCTTGTTTAATGACTTATAAACCAATCCCAAATTGAAGAAATGCGCAAAAAACGGAGTAGGTGCATATTTTATAGCGTTCAAAAAACAATCAACGGCATGGGTGAGATTACCCTTACTTTGAGCTACTAATCCCAACAAATTCCATACATCAGAATTTTCCGGCATAACTTGCAACAGTTGTAAATAAATATCTTCTGCCTGGTTGAGCGCACCAGTATTCTGCAATTCGATAGCTTTTTGAAACATATTATCGTATGACACAACAACCTCTTATCGCGTTATCATTTCACCTAAAGCTTGTCTTAATGTATCCATATCACTGTCTGTTCCCAAACGATGGTTGGAACTTTTAAGCAAATAAACCTTTACATCGTCACTGGCAATCTTTTGCGCAATGGTTAATGCTGTATGCCAATCAAGAGATGCATCTTTCATCCCTTGTAATAATCTTACTTTACCGGTAAAGGGGATAGTTTCATTCTCTAACAACAAATTATCACCAGCGGAGTCTATCATTTTTTTTGTAATCACATAAGTAAAATCATTTGTTGGAAACTCAATTTTGCCGTATTTATTCAAAATTGTGACAAGCTTTGAATCAAAATGATTTGTGATATATGTTTTTAAGAAATCCGGTGCTGCAGCCAATCCGACAAAACCGATGACCTTTTGAGGAAACTGCCGGGCTGCCAACAATGAAAGCCAACCGCCTAAAGAAGAACCGACCACCACAACCGGACCTTCCACCATATCACCGACAATTTCATAGATTTGTTCTCTGTAAACATCCATGGTCGTTTCTTCAAACCGTTCTATATCCGAGGCATGGCCGGCAATTTCATAGCGAAAGAATCCCATACCGTTTTCCAAACACCATTTTTTTGTTTCTTCCGGTTTACGCCCGTAGGGATCAGAACAAAAACCATGTGCATAAACAACTGTAAAGCTTTGAGTTTTTCTACTGTCAGGCTTAACATACTCACACTTTGTGGTGTGACCGCATTTAAAAGTATGTAAAAATTCTGTCATTTGGGTCTCACTAAAAATCATGTTTTTAAAGGATATATACAAAAAATGAGTAAAGATAAAGTAAATAAACCCGTTATTTTACAAGTTTTACCAGAATTGGGACAAGGCGGTGTAGAACTGGGAACAATACAAGTAGCCGAAGCTTTGGTTAACGAAGGGATAACCAACTATGTCGCTTCATCAGGTGGTCGTATGGAACACCAGTTGGAAAGAATGGGTGTAGAACATATTACTCTACCATTAAAAAGTAAAAATCCTTTTATAATGTGGCGAAATTCCAAAAAGTTGGCTGAGATTATCCGTAAAAAAGGCATAAATATTGTTCACGCACGTTCCAGAGCGCCGGCCTGGAGTGCTTATTGGGCGGCCAAAGAAACCGGTGTACATTTTATGACAACTTTTCATGGTACATATGGCCTAGGGCCTTGGGGAATAAAGAAAATTTACAATAAAATCATGGCGATGGGTGAAAAAGTTATTGCAATATCTTCGCACATAAAAAAACATATTTTAGAAAATTATCAAACACCGGAAGAAAAAATTGTTTTTATTCATCGTTGCGTGGATGTCGAAAAATTTAATCCGTCAATTATCACTGCAGAGCGAATGAAAACAATTATTGAGCAATACGATTTACCAACAGATAAAAAGATAATTTTGCTTATCGGTCGTCTGACACACTGGAAAGGACAGGAGGTGATGATTGATGCTTTGGCAAAAATCAAAAAAAGAGGGGATTTTCATTGTGTATTCACCGGCGATGATCAAGGACGCAAAAAATATACAGAAGGACTTCTTTCGAAGATAAGCCAATACAATATGAACGGTTTCTTCACGTTTATACGTCATACCGATGATGTTCCGGCTTTAATGAAAGCATGTGATATTGTGGTATCCACATCTATTGAACCGGAAGCATTCGGACGTATTGCTGCAGAAGGTGAAGCTATGGGCAAAATTGTCATCGCTTCAAACATAGGAGGCTCTTTGGATAACATTAAAAATGGTGTTACCGGCAGACATTTTATCTCCGGTGATGCGGATGATTTGGCCGATAAAATTGTCTGGGCTTTGGATTTACCTGAAGCAGAGCGTAAAAAAATGTCCCAAGCCGCTGAAAATTTTGTAAAAGAAAACTTTACAAAACAAATTATGTGTGATAAAACACTGGCTGTTTATCGCGATTTGATAAACAATGAACAATAACTTAAATTAAATTAAAGGGGTAAAATATGATTAAGATTGAGCTGCCGGACGGCAGTATAAAAGAATGTGAGGCCTCAATAACGGGCCTAGCATTAGCAGAAAGTATAAGTCATAATCTGGCAAATGCCGCATTGGTTGTAGAAATCAACGGAACATTAAAAGATCTCACTACCCCGATAACTACAGACAGTAAAGTTAAAATTATCACCGCTAAAGACAAGGCAGGTTTAGAGGTTTTGCGCCACTCCTGTTCACATGTAATGGCCGAAGCTGTCAAAGAATTATGGCCATCTGTACAAGTTACAATCGGCCCGTTCATTGAAGATGGTTTTTATTATGATTTCGCTAGAAAAGAACCGTTTACAACCGAAGATTTCGCTAAAATAGAAGAAAAAATGGCCGAAATCGTTAAACGCGATGAAAAGATTGAACGTGAAGTTGTTAGCCGCGCTGATGCTGTTGCTTTATTCAAAAGCCGCGGTGAACATTATAAAGTTGAAATTATCGAAGATTTACCGGAAGATGCCGAAATTTCCTTGTACAGACAAGGTTCTTATGTTGACTTGTGTCGTGGTCCGCACGTCCCGTCAACTTCCAAAATCGGTACTGCTTTCAAATTGATGAAAGTTGCCGGTGCTTACTGGCGTGGTGATTCCAATAATGAAATGTTGCAACGTATTTATGCCACAGCTTGGGCTGATAAAAAAGATTTGGCTGAATATTTGGCCCGCATCGAAGAAGCGGCCAAGCGCGACCATAGAAAGCTTGGTAAAGAAATGGATTTATTCCACTTTGAACCGGAATATGCCCCGGGTGCCGTTTTCTGGCATGATAAAGGTTATAAAGTATATCGCAAATTAATCGAATATATGCGTAACCGTCAGGAACACAACGATTATGTTGAAATCTGCACACCGCGCGTTATGGATAGAATTTTGTGGGAAACTTCCGGTCACTGGGAAAAATATGGTGCTCACAACTATTCCGGTCAGACCGAAGATAAAAAATGGTTCTGCATTAAACCGATGAACTGCCCAGGCGGATTGTTAGTTTATAAGCAAGGTATTAAAAGCTATCGTGATTTACCGTTAAGAATGGCTGAATTCGGTAAAGTTAATCGTTATGAAGCATCTGGTGCCTTGATGGGTTTGATGCGCGTACGTGAATTTACACAAGATGATGCACACATCTTCTGTACACCGGAACAAATGGAAGAAGAATGCATTTCTACCATGAAGCTCATCTTTGATATCTATAAAGATTTCGGTTTTGATAAGATTAAGATTTATCTTTCTACCAGACCGGAAAAGCGTATCGGTTCTGATGAAATTTGGGATTTGTGTGAAAAATCTTTGGCTCAAGCCCTGGAAAGACATGGCTATGAATATGAAATAAACGAAGGTGAGGGTGCTTTCTACGGCCCGAAATTGGAATTTATTTTGCGTGATGCTATTGGTCGTGAATGGCAATGCGGTACAATCCAAGTTGATATGAACTTACCGCAAAGATTTGATATTTCATACATTGGTGAAGATGGTGAAAAGCATCAACCGGTTATGTTACACAGAGCTTTGTTCGGTTCTATTGAACGTTTCTTAGGTATTTTAATTGAACACCATGCCGGTCACTTACCTTTGTGGTTGTCTCCGGAACAAGTGGTTGTTGCGCCGGTAACATCTCAATTTGATGCGTATGCCGAAGAAGTTGCAAAGACTTTACGTCGTGCCGGCCTAACTGCCAAAACAGATACCCGTAATGAGAAAATCAGCTATAAGATCCGTGAACATTCCGTAGAGAAAATTCCGGTGATTATGGTTGTCGGTGCCAAAGAAGAAGCAGATAAGAGCGTAACTATCCGTCGCTTAGGTTCAGAAAAGCAGGAAGTTATGTCTTTAGCTGATGCGGTTGCTGCACTTACTAAAGAAGCTGAGATGCCTCACAGATATGAGTAATAACGTATTAAATAAACATAAAATAAGGCAGGATAATTCCTGCCTTATTTTTTTACCTTTAATTAAATCAGATATTCTGCACTTCAAACAGATAATAATCATCGCCTTGATGAAGAACTTTAAGCCATTGTGGATAATTGTGACATCCTAAGATTTGCCCGTATAATTTATCACAGTTTTTAAGCGGATTTTGATAATAAGTTTCATCCAATCCAACAGGCAAAAAGATATATTTAACCTGGTGCTTTTTAATCAAGGCCTTCACTTCATTCTCATCAGAAGAGAAGAATATACGATGATTATCCAAAATACCTTCCACATTACGATGATAAGGGGAGGCAATCACGGAATGTCCACCAAACCAAATAATGTAGGGCGCATAAAACAGTTCTGTCGCAATTGTTCCCTGTGGTAATTTAGTTAATTCATCAGCCGGTACTGTTAAAACCGGAACCGGTTTCATTTCCGTAAACAAGGCATGAATGGTAAAAGTAACAAATTCCAGTGAGACAAAGCAAATAGTCCAAAACTTTTTCCGGTTGGCTAAAGAAACAAAGAAAGATAACATAAAAGCAGCATAAACCCCGGAATAAGGTAAAAAGCGCATACTGATAGCTGTTAATATAGAAAACAGTAAAAGATTTATCAGTAAAAATATAAATTGGCCGTTATTCTTATATTGGCGAAACAGTGTAACGGCACAAATCAATGCCGCCGACGGATAAGCCATGGTATAAATATTTCCAGAGGTCATTTCGCTGATACGTGAAATAAACGGCACAACCAAACGTTCGTCTAAAGGTGAAAGTAACCACCCGCAACCATAGTATACACCAATAAGGATCAAGCCACCGCTCGATAAAATCACTATCTTCTTAAGTAAAGGTTCGAATCTTCCTCCGACAAGAATAACTGCATTAAGAAACCAAAATGCCATCACATAAAAAAGTGACAAACGACCATTATCTATAAAAAGATAACCTTGATAGGGTGGGTTGATAGCAAAAAAGAAAGTGCATCCTAGAGCATAAACAAAACAGAAACGAGCAAAATTTTTATATTGATATCCTAAAAAACAGACCCCGTAAAACAAAAAACTTGCCGTTGTCAAAAATAGAAAGATTCCCTCAGCCGCCATCCATAATGAGAATGAAGCCATAATAGCCGCTACAGTTAAATCCTTAATCCGGCCTTTTTTGATAAATTTAAGTATTTTATAAAAAAGATAAGCCGTCAAGAAAAAGAGGGCTGCATGATGATCCGGCCTGTTTAACACCACCACACGCATCACATTTGCCTGAATTAAAATCAAAACTGCCGTCAAAAATCTGTATTTAATACTTAAGAAAAAGCGTCCGGCTTTTAATAGATAAAATACACCTAAAGAGAAAAACAACGGTGTAATTAATAACCCGCTGTAAAAAACAGCATCACGCACCTGATAAAACAACAAAAACGGCAAAGCCAATATAAACCAGACAATATCCAAAGCTCTGGTCCAATGTGATACTTCCCCGAACGGATAATTAGTATAAACAAAGACGTGTTCAAACCAATAACCATGATCAAAAGCTTCAATCAATCGTAATGCATGGAAATAATTATCAGTATCTAAATAGTCCCCGTTCCATGATAAATATTGGCGCATATACCACACAAAGACGAAAACAAAATAAATCGTCATCTCTGCCATATAATTGTATTTTTTATCTTTAAACATTATCACCTCTGAGATAAAAAATAAATGAAACCTATTAATAGGAATATTATTTTTTTTACATTATGCACAATGGCCTTTAAGAAGTTATTAAGGTTTATTTGCTTAAAATACCATAAACCAAGGAGGGAACATGCAAAAGAGAAGGATATTTTTACTATCAGCTTGTTGTTTGCTGACAGATTTATTGGCTTCACCATGTTTGGCAGCGGTAGAGTTAACAGATGAGCCAAAACCGAACATTTATATTATTCCTAAGGATGTTAATTGCAGTAAAGCCCAGGGGCTGACCTATTGTCTGGACAGAGATGGTAATCCTATAACCGGCGAAATGCTGAAATATAAAAAGGGAATTGTTATACGTCGTTACAGAATGAAAGATGGTTATTTAGACGGTATGGGTGAATCATATGATGACAATGGTTATCTTTTGCAGAAGCATCCCTATAAACAAGGAAAATTGAGTGGCACAATGGAATTTTACGATCGCCACGGTAAGCTACCAGATGAAATGCCTTATGTAAATGGTAAAAAAGAAGGTATTGCAAAAAGTGTTAATGAAAAAACAACCATGAAAGCTATCTATATAAATGATAAGATGAATGGTAAATGGATTATTGGCGATAACGAAACCAAAAATAAAATTTATGAAATGGAAATGTCCCAAGATAAAGCTGTTTCAGGACTTTATTATCATTTTGACGAAAGTAGAGATAAGCGTTGTTGCGCACCGGATGATATTACGGTCTGTACGGATGATCCAAATGCTCCATGTTGCGCCGAAGCACCGGTTATTGAAACTAAAATAGATAAAAGTGTGATATATGGAATAAACCAAAAATGCTTGGAAATAAGATACCTGGAGCCGATATCATGTAACAGTAATCCGGTTAAAGAAGTCTCTGGTAATACCCTGTGTGAACAATGGCTAAACAATGATGCAAATTATGTTGCCTACAAACAAAATCTTGAGAAAAAATCTCAAGAAATAGATGAAAAGCTAACTGAAAATAAAAGTCATCGTCTAAAATAAAATAAGCCCCTTAAAAAAGGGGCTTACTTAATAATCAAAAAAACACTAAGCCAATACAGCCTCAACAGTTTTTTCTAAATCAAATAAGCATTGCTTTTCAAAGGCAATAGCCAATCTGAATGAAGTTGCATATTCAGTTATAATCTTTTTCTCATCTTCACCAATCATCGACGGACGGCGAGCCAATCCGAACAAATAAGCCCGATTATTTTGAGCAATTTTTTGAAAAGCCGACGGTACACCATACATAACAACTAAAGACTTATTGTTCATGAATTTATGTGAAATTTCTTCAATCAGTAATTCAGAAATTCTCGGTTCGGGCCAAACCAAATGAGCGATATGACTATTAGCAACAATTTCAGCCAAATCCGATAATTGTTTATCAGAGAAATTACAACCGCTCAAATCCAAATAAATCAAATCTTTGGCATTAACAATGACACGCGACAAATAATCAAACAATTCCGTATCATCAGAAAATGTATAACATTTTAATGATAGATTTTTAAGCATTTTTTGATTTTTGAGTTTTGATAAAATATTTTTTAACACCTGATTATCTAATTCGGAAGTAGCCTCTAAACTCTGCTTAATAACACGACGCGTTTCATTATAAAGACTATCACTATTATCCTCTGTTATGCAATTTTCTACCGCTCCGACACCAATGGAAAACTTTTTCAAATCTTCTACATCATCTAACCATGTATAAACATCATTAATATCCTCTTTTTTCAAACAGGGATGTTTTAAGATAATTTCTTTGGCATGATAATCGCAATAACCGAAATTGTTTCGAATACCACAGCTGTTTAAATGACGTTTCATCATCGTCGGTCCTTTCTTTACGGTTATATTAATACAACGTCAGGTTGTACAAAAAATAAACTAAACTATAATATGGGTAAAGCATTTAAAAATAAATAGCAAGTCATTTTTTATGTTAACTCAAAAAATATTGCAAAAATACGAGGCAAAACTACCAAAATAAATTGTCAAATCCATACACTTTATCTATACTGAAACAAAGTATACCAGATAAGGACCAGAGATGACTGAATACATGAATTTTTTAGCCGAATATCAAAATCAAATTATAACGGTTTGCATATTTATCACATTGATAAGTGTAGGATTTTTAATAAGAACACGTATTTTCTTAAAAAAGATAAACATGAAGAACAAATCATTGGAACAGGAAAATACAACCTATAAAATATCTATGGAATTGGCCAAGCAAAAATTTACCGACCTTGAACAACGGATTGAAAAATCAGAGCAAGAAAAAAATTCTTGGCAGGTAGCTGCCTCTGGTTTAGAAAAAGAATTTTCGGCCTATAAAGCAGCGCAAGACGTTAAAGAAGAAACCTTAACCGAAAAAATCACTTTTTTAGAAAAGATAAAGGACGATTTATCTCTTAAATTCAAAGATATATCATCAGAAATTATCAAATCTCAACAAGAAACATTTTCTAATGAGCAAAAAAAGAATTTGAGTGCCGTTATTAACCCGTTTGCTGAACAATTACAGGCTTTTAAGGCAGAAGTTGTTGCAACTAGGGAAGAAAGCATTAAAAATAAATCTAATCTTGATGCCCAATTAGCCAATCTTGCTAATATGAATCTGACTTTAAGTCATGATGCGCAAAACTTAGCCGAAGCCCTTAAAGGAAACAAAAAAATGCAAGGTAATTGGGGGGAATGCCAATTGAGCCGCATTTTGGATATTTCCGGCTTAAGAAAAGGTCAAGATTATGAAACGCAAGAAACCTATGTTAACGAAGATAAAAAGATATATCGTCCAGATGTGATTATTCATCTGCCGGAGAATAGGGATATTATTGTCGATTCTAAAGTATCCTTAAGCGATTATCTGGATGCGGTAAATGCCGAAAATGAAGAGGATCGCCAAAAATCGCTGCAAAAAAATGTTACAGCCATAAAAAATCACATTGATGAGTTGTCTGCCAAAGAATATCAAAAATTGTTAAAAGACAGAACCTTAAATTATGTCATTATGTTCATACCGGTTGAAAGTGCATACATTGCCGCTCTTGATGTTGATCGTTACATTTATGATTATGCTTACAAAAAGAATATCATCTTAGCCACGCCGCTGTCTTTGTTACCGACCCTTCGAACCGTCGAAAATCTTTGGCGCATTGATAGTCAAAATCAAAATGTGCAAAAAATTGCTGAACTGGGAGGCAAAATATATGATAAATTAGCAGCCTTTGTTGAAGACATGAACACTTTAGAACATGGTTTAGACCAAGCTCATAAAGCTTATAGTAAAGCTATTACCAAATTAAGCGGCAGAGGAGGGGCCTTATCGCAAGCTGAAAAAATGAAAGCATTAGGGGCAAAAACCGGTAAAACCATTAACTTACCCTTAAATGATAATGAATTATTGTTAGAGAGTAATGTTGAAGAAACAAACCAACAACTGACAGAAGACAGAGGAGAATAAAATGAAGAAAATTATATTCACTGGCGGCGGTTCGGCAGGACACGTTACCCTCAATCTGGCACTTATTCCGTATTTTTTAGAAAACGGCTGGCAAGTAGATTACATAGGTTCTATCGGTGGTATGGAAGAAGATTTGATAAAGAAATATCCTGAAGTCTGTTATCATAGCATTTTAACCGGTAAATTACGTCGTTATTTTTCATTAAAAAACGTTATGGATATGATAAAGATTCCTCTAGGCTGTCTGCAAGCGACCTGGCTTGTTTTCAAATTAAAGCCGGATATTATCTTTTCCAAAGGTGGTTTTGTTTCTTTTCCAGTGGTTGTCGGCGGTTTTATCAATCGCAAAAAAATATTTATGCACGAATCGGATTTGACTCCCGGTTTGGCCAATAAACTATCTTTACCATTTGTCGGTACTTTCTTTACTACTTTTCCGGAAACAATTAACAGTGTAAAACAAAAGCAAAAAGTAAAATGTGTCGGTCCGGTATTATCAGACAGATTATTTAACGGTAACAAACAAAAAGGAGCTGAAACAGCCGGATTAAAAGATGACAAACCAACTATTATGTTTATCGGCGGCAGTTTAGGTGCGCAAAGCTTAAATAAAGCCGTTAGTAATAATCTAAAAGAGTTATTAAAAAAATACCAGGTCATTCACATCGCCGGTAAAAACGGTTTTAATCCGGAGTTAAAAGGTGAGGGCTATAAACAATATGAATACGTTGATAAAGAACTCAAAGACCTGATGGCATTATCTGATATTGTTATTTCCCGTGCCGGTTCTAATTCTATTTTTGAACTGGCAAGCCTCAACAAACCAATGATTTTGGTTCCATTACCTAATACCGCATCACGCGGTGAGCAAAGCTTAAATGCCCAAAGCTTTGTTAAAAAAGGTTATGCAGAAATAATCAAAGATGAAGATATTGCAAATCCTGATATTTTATTGCCAATGCTAGATAAGCTCTATCAAAACAGAACCACATACGAAAAGGCTATGAAAGATAATCCGGTTAAAATAACCACAGCTGTTGCTTTAAGCAAAGAAATCGCCGGAAATTAGAGTAAAAAAAGAAACCGCAGTTTTTTTAACAAACATGCGGTTTCTTCATCAAATCAAAGAGGCCTTATCACTATTTCATCATCAATTTCATCAAAACAATGAGGTCAAGGTATCGGTAATGCCCTTAAATTTCTTTTTCAAGGTATCGCGCTTAAAATACCCGACAGTCCCGATAACGGCAATGCCCAAAACCGAGGCCAAAATAACATTTCTCTTCTTCATACTAAAAAATTTTAAATGAAACATAATAAATATTCCTCTATTGGTCAACTTAATAATTTGTCCCAATAATAAGAAATCAAGGCAAATATAACAATACCCGAAAAAATGTAAAGAAAAAAAGGTTATATCAAACACAAAAAAAGTCTACCTTACAGTAGACCTTTACCGGCTGTATGTCACCACACTGGCGGAGAGAGGGAGATTCGAACTCCCGGTACCCTTACGAGTACAATTGATTTCGAGTCAACCGCATTCGACCACTCTGCCATCTCTCCATCTGAAGAAAATGTATAGAGATAAAGCAAAAAAAATGCAAGTAAATTTTTATATTATCAAAAAATCAATACGCATAATCGGAATAGTATGCCGTTCTGCTTGCCACTTTGGCTCGAGGAGAACCCCAAGTATTTAATTGCCTCAAAACTTCCGGCTGACTGACAATTCTGTCAATCGAAGAAGAGGGGTATTTCTTTTCCATCTTAAAAAACCAAACCGCTATTTCGCCGACCGGAATTTTTTGATGGAGCGTATTGATTGTCACCCCGTAATCAACCACTTCATCTTCTTTTATATGATGAATTTTCTTATAAATCTGATCTTGAACAACCAAACTGTGTAAAGACGGGCCTAATTCCGCATAAAGAGTGGTTTTATATTTACCCTCAGGTAATTTTTGGGCATCTTCATCAGAAAGTTTGTTATCTTCAGGCGTCTCATTAGATGTCGGCTTAAATTGCATTAAATGACTTATTTCATGAATAGCTGTTTCACCTACCGGCGCATAACAATTATCTCCTAATTTTCCTCTGGATTCTACAAAGATAGCAGCGAAAAACAAATCGCCACGATGATTTAAAAATCTGAACGTGTTAATATAATCCGGATCATTGTCCATTGTTTCAAAACTAATCAAATCCGTACGCTTGATATTTTGTTTCTTCAGCCATTGATTAAACATCTCTTTACTTATTCTGTTGGCTTCAACACTATCTTTAGGTGAAAGAATAAAACGATCATTATTGTTATAAAAAGCCTTAATAAACATATCAACACCGGGATATTTTTCCGCTTCTTCCACCAAATGATCAAACTCTTTATAATAACGCCCCAAAAACTCATCTCGCTCGTCACTGCAGCCCTTTACATGTCCCAATACGGCGTGATAATTATCCTTAAATTTGATGACTTTTTCAAAGTAAATAAATGTTTTTAAGTTCTTATAATCACTTAAATCAAGTTTATCTTTACTATCTTTAATTTTACTCATCTGAGAGAGCATCTTATAAGCGGTAATCTTATATTCGGCTTTTTGCGCATCAGTCAAATTATCACTTTTTATCACTTCATTAGTCACTAAAATACCGTTTTTAACAATCTCCCAAAAGTTTTCCTCAGATGCCGGACAATGATTAAAATTAGTATCATTAAGAGCAGGGGCCGTTTTAATCGCCAATAAATCGCTAATCTCTTTTTCCGTAAACGGCTCTTTATCTCCAAGAGAAGTTAAATTATAAGTTTCAACAACATCACTGTAAGCACTCGCTAATCGTTTATTATCAACAGTTTCAACTTCCGATTTATTAGTATCAGAACGCGGAGATTCCTTATGAACATTACAGCCAAGTGTAACCGTCATCGAGGCAGCCAATAAAAAAGGATAGGCTTTTCTAATTAGTCTTTTGGGCAATACAAAAGGTTTAATTTTTCTATCCGTCGGAAAAACTTTCACCTTATCTGTTAAAAAAGCTGTATAGCAATCCGCCCGCATTGACCTTTACTCCACAAATACCACTTTTGCCAACTGACTTTTAGATAAAAAGAATTGGTTATTTCTTTCTACCACAAAGAGATAGCGTCTCATCTTTAAAGGCAACATCAATGCCTCATGCACAAAATCGATTTTTATCTGTCCGTTGTCGCTTTTTAAGACAGCGGTTTGTTCTTTTTCATTAACCTCAAGACAAATATCCCCGTCAAAATCCAAACCGGATTTAATTTCCAGTAGCACATCACCGAGTTCATTTAACAAAAAATTGCCCATGAAGAAATCCTCTTTACGGTTTATTTGCTCTAATTGAGATAATTATAACGCATTTTTTTTATTTAGACAACAAAAAAAATCTTTTGGATTTAAACAAAAAAACTGCCTAATCAACAACTGATCAGGCAGAAATCATCTACGTTTTATTTTCTTCCAGGGAATAGAAAATTGTCGTCCAGCGCCGCACCCAACTATACGGGACCAAAATCCTTATCAAATAAACTATCAACGGTAGGAAAAATGCCAATGAATAGTCATCATACCCTTTAAGAATCACAAAAAGGTAGAACGAGAGCAGGGCTACGGTCCAGAAAATCTTTTGGAACATCCAACCCGCACGATGATCACAAGGTGTTAACAGCGGCTCAATGAGTATAAAGCACCCCAGCATTACCGCAACACCTTTAAGATTTTCCTCAGTGATCAACGCATACATCACGTCAGAAAAAGAACGTATATCACCAAAACTGACAACAACGATACAGAGTGACAACATCGCAATGCTGATAATAAACAATCCGTACATTTGCCAGAACAACTTAGATAAATGAGTAGATTTGGGCATAATAAAAAAATTTAATTAAACATAACAATAAATTACTGCTTTGAAAATATCATATTCAAGAAAAAATGCAAGTTCTTTATCTAAAAAATTTATTTCTCAACACGGATAGGAGCTTAAATTAAAAATAATCTTATAAGAGGGGGAAAATCATTCATAACATATTTGTCGCATAATGTATATTATGTCAACTAAGTATAATAAATCAAGAAAAGGGGAAAATTAATGAAGTCTTAAATATCAACAGAATTTGCGCACCCAAAACGAGCTCAAGCATCAAATTTGCAACATTTATACACTGAGCTCGCTTAAAATACACTTCTCAATTATATTAGGCTGCCAAAAAATCTTTTGGTTTAACACCCCAAGCTCTAACTTTCCAATATTTATCATTGTCATCTTTTTCCATGATACATACACCGCCGGTACCAACTTTAATATTAAACTCAGCCGCAAATTTATCAAAATCTCCTGTCAAATAAGGAGCAAAACGAATAATACCGTTTGAGCTGACCACCAAAACCGTTTGATTATGATATTTTTCTTCAACTTCATCAGCAAAATCTTGCCAAGCTTTAATAATACCTTCAACAGAAACATGCCAACCATTCGGTACAATTGCCATGCTATTCCAATCATCTAATGCTTTCTGACCGATACGTGCAATCACTTCATCTTCGGTTTTTGCTTCATCCGGACCATAATCTATTTCGGTAAAGCGCTCATCTTTAATAAGCGGAATATCTTTATCTAATGTAGCAATTGCCAAGCGTGCCGTTTCCATCGTCCGTTGTAATGGTGCCGAAAAAACAGCTTTTGGACAAAAAGCGCGCATTTTCAAATACTTACCGATATTTATACCACGTTCTGTTTCCACTAACGGTAAATCCGTACGAGCACCAACACGAAGCGGTGTCTGATCCTTGGTAAAAGTGTTACCGTGACGAGCAATTATAATGCGTGTGGTCATCTTTTCCTCCTAAAATTCACCATATTTCTCAAACAAAGCTTCAGCTCTCTTAACATCTTCCGGTGAATCTACCCCGCTCATTCCTTCAAATGCGCCATAATCAACCAAAGCAACTTTGATTTTCATTCCGTTCTCTAAGAATCTTAATTGTTCCAAACCCTCAAGCTTTTCATAATAAGATTCTTCTAACTCTTTGAACTTAAATAAAGAATCATATTTATATCCGTATAGCCCGATATGGCGTAAAACCGGGCTCTTACCGCCCTTCTCGCGCAAATCGTTTTCTTTTCTGATTGCCGGAATAATATTCTTTGAGAACCATAAAGCATAGCCATTTTTATCGGTCACACATGTTGTTCCCGAGAAAGGTGTTGATTTTTTGCTCTCTCTTAATTTATCCAAAGCCTCCCAAGACAGCTCTGTACAAGGTGTTACCAAATCAACACTTTTATCGCTTTCAAAAGCTTTAATCAATTCTTCAATAAACCACGGCGGACAAACCGGATTATCCCCCTGCAGATTTATAATCAATTCTGGCTTAATATTCAGTTTTTTCACTGCTTCACAAACTCTGTCAGAACCGGTTTTACAAGCATCGGATGTCATTAAACACTCAATATTATGCTCTTTACAAAAGCTTTCTATTCTCTCGTCCTCAGTTGCTACCACAATCCGTGCATCAGTATTCTTTGTCCCTTTATTGGCAATATCAACAACTCTGAGCAACATTTCTTTACCAGCAATTTTTGCCAAAGGTTTTCCCGGAAAACGTGATGAACCGTAACGAGCCGGAATAACAACCAAAGTCTTGACCATACTATAATCTCCAATTAATTAATACATGGAAAATATTGCCAAAATTAGCCTTGTTCGGCAAGCATATCAACGAAGTTTTGCACAATTTTAGCACAAAGTTTAATCAAATAACCAATACCTGAAATCTTTTCTTATTAATAATTGATAATACTTTGCATATACATAATTTTCTCTCAAGAACTTTTCATCTACTTCATAATTCAGAGGATTGCTCCAGTGTTGTGAAAAGCTCTCAGCCCCTTCTTGGTGATTATAAACATGAGGATAGATTTCTGCTAAATATTTTGCAAAATCATTCTTTGTATTACTCAAGGCTATCATATTGATATATGGTGCATTATAAAAAAATTTGGGTTTATATCTATAAAGCATCTGATTTATGTCCGGCTTATCATTATAACCATACAAATAATAAGCAATAGGCGTAATATTTTGATATCCAAACCAATAATAGTCAGCATTTTTTCCATAAATATTAAAAAAAAGCATGGCTCCATTAATAATAATATCATTTTTATCTGTGTTTTTCATAATATATTGATGCAATCTAAAATAAGGAACATAAGCTATAACTAGCTTATCCTTGTATAGCCCACATAATTGCGCCAAAATAATAATAGTAAGCAGAAGTTTTCCTCTTTTAAATTTTATAAAATCAATAATGCTTTGTGATACAACCAGCATACATACAATATTTGTTAAAAGAAAATACTGTATCCACGGAGCCCAGACATTCATTTTTATAACATACTCACAAAAGACAACTCCTGCCAATAGATTTCTATAACGGTTACCAGTCTTCAAAAAGTGATGTAATAAAATAGTTGCAAGCAAAGGAAAGAAAAAAACCATAAAAAAGTCTTGATTAATACGTGCATTTCCCATAAATTTTGGTACAATTGTGTTTAAGTCATAATTAAATATAAAATAGGTAGAAAGTGCACTTGTATAATAAAGATACCATAGAAAACAACAACATAAAACAACAGGTGCTAAACAAGCCTTAAATATCTCCCCAAAATGTATTTCTTTTTTATAAAGCAAATAAAGAATATGAAATCCTAAAACAATCAGTAGAATCAAGACTTTTTGCAAAAAAAGAAAGGATATACAAAATAGTAAAAAACTAAGATTAAGCGCATTTTGTTTCTTTTCTTTCAAGAATTGACAATAGAAATAAAATCCCCAAACAAACGTTGCATCCATAAAAGAATCAGGTGTTAATTCAAAAAAAGATAGAATATTGGTCTTATTAGAAAAAAACAGCATAAGCATCAAATAAAAACTCATTTGATGCAATTTTAGAAACTTTCTGGATAAAGTGTATAGACCATAAAACATTGTCATATAAATAAGTGCACTTAACACCCTTGAAATATAAATAATATAAGGATTAAGATAAAAAAAGGCTGTAATTGGCGCCAAAACAAACCAAAGCAAGGGGTTGTGATGTTCAAAAAAATCTCTGTATGGTACCTCACCTTGCCACACCAACCATGACGCATGCAGATGCTCAGCATGATCTTGACAAAGATAAGCAAAAGCAAAAATATATGATGCCAACAGTATCTCTGCTGCTACAACTGAATAGATAACTACTTTTCTTAAAATACCAGACTTAATCATAGCTAAAAGCTAGCCCGAATTTTTTATTAAATCAAGTCTAACCTCTATTAGATTTTTGATTCTGTTGATATAAATACGTTATAAACATATCATCATCAGGAGCAAATTTGAGTTTATCCTCATTATTGACGATTGAATCAACCATATCATCTTTCATCAATTCTCTAACTGTTTTATAGCTATAACCACTGTTTTGAGCTTTTTTAATCAGCTTATTCAACACTTTTCTGTCGCTGTCATTGTAGAAATCCATACAAAAATCATCATCGCAAACAATAGGAATATCATTGCCTTTTTCATCCTTCAGATATTTCCCGTTTTTACCTTTTTGACAAGGCAGATAATCACGCAATTCCAATGTATAAATTGAACAATGAACATACCCCTTCCCTTTAATCAGATAAACAGGCATATCCAACAAATCCTCCGCACTCCAATTTCCATTTAAAACTTGAGAAATCAAAAAACCGCGTTTTAATAAACCTGCTTGTTTACGAAAGCCACTTATCTTACGACTTTTCTGCTCAATAGTTTCATCATCTTTGATAGATTGGAAAAAACAAGATTTACTGAAAGCCTTAGTTCCCCAACAATAGCCGGCACAAATACAAGCCTTGATTTCTTCATCACTCAATGGCCGATTGACACTATCAGAAAACAGACTGATAAATTCTCTTTCTATATAGCGTTTGTTATTCATGATATCTTCGTCTTGATCAGTTTTATCGCCCATTTTAACCGGACTGACCGAGCCGTCTTCATTAATTGTTACCGTAAATCCGGAACCCTTAGTCGGATTTTTTCCACCCTCCAAAAAAGCCTCTTCAGCATACCCTTCTATAGCTAAAATTGTCGCCATAATCTCCGGTTGTAATGCATCCATTCGCTTTAAGTTACCAAACTCATCATTATGAACATATCCCATAAAATCAGTATAGGTTGGAATTGTATCGGCAACAGTTTCAATTTTTGGTTCAGACGCTGTTTCCTTCTCAAAACCGTTAAATATATGATAACCGGAAACCGTTAAAGCACCGGCTAAAAGGGCAATTTTCCAATGTTTCGGCTTATATTTTTTTAGATTATCACATTCCGTTTTGATAATCTTTTTACCCAAAGATTGCGCCAATTTGCCTGCTGTTGTCTTAAATTCATGTGTAGCCTTATCGGCAATACCGTTCAAAAAATAATAGATTTTTAACTGTTCCTCTGCATTAGGACTAACACACATACCCTGCCCTTGCGCTACCAGTTTATAAGTATATTTTTCCAAAGCTACAGCCGAAAAATCAGCCGGTTTACCATCTTTTATCTTCCGATGAGCATTGATGACAGCATTATATTTAACCTCAACCTTATCAGTGATTTCTTTAACCTGAGATTGTTTATCTTTGGCATTTTCCGCTATGATTTTTCTTTCATCATCACTCAAAAAATCCAAAAGTGCTGCCTTAAAACCTTTAACAGCTTCTCTACCGTCTTTAGCATTTATGGTATATTTATAGGGTACAACAAAAGTTTTATCACCAACGTCAGTCAACAGATAATCCCCATCAGCATATTTATTATACTCGGCAATTAGATACTTATCATTATAACTGAAATTTTCTGTTTCTTTTTGCATAACTCAACCTCATATGAGAATTATATCATTTTTAACAAAAAATCAACCAATTTAATATCACCTGACTATCTGGAACACATACGACCTTTCATATTATTTAAGGTCACGGCGGACACTTTTTCATCAAAACGTGTAGCGTTTGTACTCTGAGCAGCAACCGAATCCACAGCCGCAGTCTTCTTACCCCAATCAGATACTTCAAACGGATTACCCCAAGAAAACTTCGTCTTATTTTCAACAACCGGGTATTTTAAATCCTTATCAAATTTATCATAAAGTTTGGTAATAGAATCACCGTGAAGATAACCGTCTATGGCCGATAGTTTCAATTCTTCCGGCAACTCTTTACCGGTCTTTTTCTGATAAACTTTATGAATAGCAATAAAAGCTCTTACCGCATCTTCACCATAAACAAAAGTCCCAAACACATTATCTTTATCGGAGAACCTTTGATAAAACTCACCACAAACCTTATCTGCCTCATCATAACTCATATGAAGAATTTTATCCAGTTTCTCGCCGCTTATTCTCGAAGTTTGCAAAGAAGTTAACGCATCAGAAGACAATCTCCGTTCTTTTTCTGGTGTATATAAATACCGGCAATCGTGAACATAATCTCTGGCATCTGAGATAATATTAGACGCATCTCTGACCAATGTTTTTTCATTAAACAAAAAAGGAACATTATTTTGTTCACTTAACATCTTTACCCCAGTCAGCAATGCAATCTGATATTGCGGAGAATCAGCGGATTTTTCAGAGAATTGCTTTAACAAATCATATTTTTCTTCTTGCGTCGAACGCTTTTCAAACATCTTTTGGGTCGTACTTTGTAGAGCTTTAACTTCTTCAATAGAAGATTTTGTATGCGTTGCCAATACAGCCTGAAAATAATCACACCCGCTTGCCGCCATAATGGTCAAAGCCTTCATCTGTTGTGCAGTTCCTAACGGCGTTAAATCATACATACTTCTGTCATCAATATCTTTTTCTTTCAGATATTGTTTCAAATAAGCGCGTTGATAGTAATAATCCGCATTGAAATTTTTATTTTTGATAACCGTATCCAGATTTTTTAAAGTATCACTTAAAATCTGCTGATGCTCACTTTCCGAATGTTTACCATAGTCATCATGTGCCTTTAGCGCCTGCATACCGCAATGGAATTGTTGCAGATTAGCCGAAATTGTATCGGTGGTTTTGTCAGACATAAATTCATCATCAATACCGTTTGATTTCATAAAATGTTTCAGATAGCGTAAAGAAAAAGCTAATTTATTTTCTTCATTTGCCCCATTATTTTTTTCGGCTTCTATAATTTGTTGTTCCATATATTTCAAAAAGAGAAAATGTCTTTCGTTCGGATTTTTATATTGTTGATTGGTTTCATATGCTTTAAGGGCTGAAACAGCCGCCGGCGTATGAAGCAAATCAGCATTTTCTTTTTGTTGTTCGATATTTTGCGCGCCTTGCTCTAATTTGACCCGATTTACATCTTTTCTCAGTTTAATCAAATCAAGTGTCACATCTTTCCAAAGCAAAAGTGTTTTCTCTCTGTCAGTGTTAATTTTTTCCTCGCCGTAAAAACCCTGACAACCGAATGTGTAATTTTGCAACATTTCTTGCACTTCAGGTTTAGGCTGCCATTGTTCGATAATACTTAAAACTTCTGTATTTTGGTTACTACGTGCCTCACAATATAAGTTATTGATCATAAACAAGTTTTTTGCCAAATTATCCTTATCATTAGCAAAGATACTTAATTGTGTTTGAGAAACATAAGCCAAACCTTCGATAAACATAGAGCCGTCTTTATAACAGCTATGAATATGTTGGCATTGCTTTCCGGAAATGGTTTCGTTTCCGCTGGCATCCATCATCATAATCGCGGTTTTACAAACAGTCGTATCGGAAAAAACATGATTATTTACACGTCTATCTGCATAATGAACCAATTCATGATAAGTTACATCCGGCGATTTGATGTTTTTGTAGTTTTCATCATTATATATAATGGACTTATCACCACAACAAGCTGCATAATTACTGGTATTACATTCTGTTGATGAAAGCTTACTTTCTAGAATAAGCGGTTTGTTACTTTTGGCAAATTCAACATATTGCAGTTTTGCCTCTTCATTTTCGGATATAAAACGAAAATCGCGCTGAATATTTTTCAATGACTTCGGAGTCCAACTGAAATCATCCGGAAAATCCATTTTTTCATAAGCTTGCGGCAAAATATCTTTTTCTAAATTTATCTCGGGGAGCAAAGCAATATTATCTTTTTTGGCATCGATATTCACCTCTGAAACATTACGCACATATAAAGGTGGTAAAGAATGTTCTTTATTTTGTATTTCAGCTTGTTGATTAAAAGTAAGTTCATTTCTGTATACGTTAAGTTTTTTTCGTTCATCTTTGATTATTTGCAACATTTCCATAGCCTTGACTTCCGATAATTTATTTTCGGTTGCCGAAACTTGTTTCACTTCAAATGCATCAGAAACTCTCTTTGTATAATCAGCCGGTAAAGATGGTGCGAAGTAATGATAATTAACTTTCTTACCCTCAAAATTTTCAGCTTCCAAAAACTGATATTCCAAAGCTTTTATATGCTCTGAATCCAAAGAAAAATATGTCTTGAAAACATCTTTTAAAAATTGAGAATTCCCCGCTTCTGCAATCTTTTCTAACAATGGCTTTTCGGGATGTGCATGATTATAATCAACCAAGGACTGCGCTGTTGGAAAAACTTGTTTCATCTTTTCCATATCAGAAGACTTAATGATATTATTCAGTTCTTCTTCCATTCTCATACCTCATAGTAAGATTTTAGCATAAAAAGATATCTAATGCAAGAAATATCTGACCTAACCGCCTCGTCGCACGCAAAGATAAATATTATTTTCATCTTCACGCCGATCCAATACTTCCGCCGTACGATAAATTTCAGCCAACTTTTTACCATCATTAACCGCCAATACAATTCGTTCGAGTTTACCTTGCACAACAAAATGCTGCTTTAATCTGTTAAGCAGTTTATCAATTCCTTCGCCGGAAACAGCAGAAACCAAAACTGCTTTATGATGATGACGGATGATATTCTCTTTTTCACTTAAACTAAGTAAATCAGCCTTATTGTAAACCTCGATATAATGTTCCCCGAACTCGACTTTTTCAAGACCCAGCTCATGCAACACGCTGATAACATCTTTTTGTTGCTCTTTATAATCGGCATTGGAAACATCTATCACGTGCAAAATAACATCTGCTTCCAAAACTTCTTCCAAAGTAGCGCGAAAAGCCATAACTAACTCATGCGGTAAATGAGAAATAAAACCAACCGTATCCGAAAGTATCACTTCCGTATGTGTACCTAAGTCAATTTTACGCATGGTCGGATCAAGTGTGGCAAATAACATATTTTGCGCGAACACTTGGGCCTTAGTAATATAATTAAAAAGTGTCGACTTACCTGCATTGGTATAACCGACCAAAGCCACCGTCGGATATGGAACTTTAATCCTGGCAGAACGCTGAATACAACGTGTTTGCCGTACTTTTTCCAATTCTTTTTTTATTTTAAGAATACGGTTATCAATATGCCGACGATCCAATTCAATTTGCGTTTCACCTGGTCCGCCCAAAAAACCGCCACCACCACGTTGTCTTTCCAGGTGGGTCCAACTTCTGACCAATCGCCCGCGTTGATAAGTCAGATGTGCCAGTTCAACTTGTAACTTACCTTCTTTAGTCTGTGCACGCCTGCCGAATATTTCTAAAATAACAGCCGTTCTATCTATAACTTTAAGATTGAGTTCTTTCTCCAAATTGCGCTGTTGCACCGGTGATAAAGCATAATCAACAACCAACAACTCTGCTTCGTGTAACGCACATTGTTCTTTTAGTTGAGCAACCGTACCTTTACCGAAAAAAGTAGCCGAATTGATTTTATAAACTTTAGAACATATAGAAAAAACAACCGCTTGTCCCATCGCTAAAACCAAACCCTGAGCTTCTTCCAAACGGTGATTGCTTTCACCTTCAAAACCAAACCCAGCATCGCTTTTAAAAACGGGACAAACAACGGCTGTTTTTGTTTGTTTATCTTTCTCTATAACGAGCAATATTATTCTTCAACTACATCAATCGGTGTTGCCGGCATAATTGTCGAAACCGCATGGGCATAAACAAGTTGAGTATGTCCGTCACGACGAAGCAACAGAGAATTATCATCAAACCATGTAATCACACCTTGTAATTTAACACCGTTAATTAAAAAGACTGTGACTGAAACTTTTTTATCTTTAATATCATTTAAAAAATCAACTTGTGCATTTGTAGTCATGTTTCATTTCCTTATTATAATTATACCAATTATGCCGCACAAGGTTATTTCCAAGGACCAACTAAAGCATCTCCCCCTTATTTACCCTTGACTGCACACTGATATATATAAGCTTAATTTGGTTAATATAATCTAAACAAAAACAAAAAAACATATTCAGATTTAAGTTAATTACTCTTAAAATCAGGCAAAACTAATTGTTGCTTTTTAAGAATTCTATCTCTTAAAGCCCGTGCTTTTGCCTCGCGTATATTATCTTTTTCAAGCAATGCTCGATCCAAAATTTGTGGTACATCTTCTGGGCTTCTAAACAAATAACTTGCTCCTATTTTTTCTAACTCCGGCTTGAATGCCGTCATAATCGGACGACCATAACTGATAACATCAAAGACGGCATAAGGGATATAATCAACATCATCCCCCCATCTGGCATCCATATCATAAAAGACTAATCTTGCACTCTTAAGCTCGTTCTGACGCTCTGTTTCACTCAAATTAGCAAATTTTATCCCGTTAAAAGCTTTTATATTATAGTGGGTACGCAAAAATTCTCCCATCTCATTTGGCGTTTCATAAATATAGAGTACATCATATTTATAATCCGATTCTAAAATTGAATGAGGAACCGCCCCAACACCGAAATAACCGATATTTTGACGATCTTTTAAGGCATTGATTAATCCTTTTTGCGAAGTTAAATAATAATCATAGTTACGCAACTCTTCAAAATAAAGCGATGTTAACCGATGCAAATAATAGACATCAACGGCCTTATCATCCATTCTGGTGTCATAGAAAAAAGAAAAACCGCGAACAAAAACATTTATACTGGCAGGTGCAGATTGATTAAAGTAGAACTCTCCCCCTTCTCGCCACGGCAAAACTCTATATCCTTTTTTTTGGAATTGATATTCCAAAAAACGTACTGCACATAACAAATCATAATCCATGTCAGATTTAGGCGAGCTTAAACGAAATACAACCGTTTTGGATTGCACATATCGACGAACATATAAACCACTGGTAATACCGATAAGAATCATGGCTGAAAAGAACATGAAAATAAGACTTTTTTTCTTCATTCTTCAACACCTTTCAACCCTCTGCGACGACGATAATCTTCCATATATTTAACCATCTTTCCGATAATCTCATCTGCCCCAAATCTTGCCTTTGTTATCTGATAAGCACGTTCAGCTTTTTCGCGTCTTTCTTCCGGATGTGCTAAATAATATTCAATCAATTGCACAAATTCTTCTTCATTTTTATACATCGGAATAGTATCGCCATATATCTCTTCAATTTCAGGAATATAATCGGAAATCAAAAATCCTTTACAAGCTGTCACATCAAAAATCCTATTACTGATAAAACCGGCTTTAATCATATCTTTTCTGGTATCGTTTAAGACAATGTCCGCCGAAGAATAATAATATTTTAGGTCATCTCCGGCAATTTGTTTTCCTTTCCAACGTTCTGCATATTTACCGGTTAAGACATCATCATAACCACCTCCGAAGATATCTATCTCCAAACCGGTTTTCTTGGTAAGCAACACTGTTGGCCTAGTTGGCATTGCCGGCCATTGATTACCGACAAACAATATCTTCCGCCGCAATTCTTCTCTCTCCGCCGGATAAAACTTATCAAATCTGGTAAACTGAGGCAAAAAATAAGAATTGATGCCCAACTCCTTATATTCACGATTTTTCCTTAATGATCCTGTAAAAACAATATCGGCATTTTTAACTTCATTTAGATCATAAGGAAAAGTTTCATACAAAACGGCTATCCGGTCTTTATCAAATACATCATGATAATTATCAAAACGAAGTTCCGGAAGCGGACGTAAATAAATTTCATACCCTTCGGCAAATCCCCTGTTGGAATAAGTTTCCTCCAAGGTAAATATTCTGGCTTCAATACCATATTTCTGAAGTTCTTTAGCCATATCTTCCGCCAGATATTTTTCTCCTAAAGCATATTGCGTCCGATTTAAATCTGCGGTATGTTCAAGCAATATATTGATAGCTACATGTTTGTAATTTAAGCGATAAGGATCAGGTGACATGTAAAGAAAATAACCTAATATTCCTCCACCCAGCATCAAAGCTAAACCACCTAACCAAATTTTATGCATCTTACCTCTCAAATACACAAAAATAAATAAAGGGAAGTTCAATAAACTTCCCTATAAATTCTACTTAACCTTTTTAAGTGTCGGAAACAGAATAACATCACGTAAAGTTGCTGCACCCGTCAACAACTTAGCCAATCTGTCCATTCCCATTCCCATACCAGTTGTTGGTACAAAACCGTAAGACAAAGCATCAATAAAGCTTTCATCCAGCATCTGTGCCTCATCATCACCATTTTCACGCTCCTTAGCCTGATTCTTAAAACGTTCCAATTGCTCCAACGGATTGGAAAGCTCAGAATATGCACAGCCAAGTTCCATACCCAATAAATAAGTATCAAAATGCTCCACCAAACGCGGATTATCACGATGTGTTTTGGCTAAAGGCGAAATATCCTTCGGCATATCAGAAACATGTATCGGTTCAATCAGAGTATGTTCTACTTTTTCATCAAATACCTCTTGTACAACCTTACCCCAGTTAGAGCAATGTTCTGTCTCTACACCGATTGATGCAGCCAACTTTCTGGCCTCTTCAACAGTTTCTGCTGACAAGAAATCAACGCCGGTTTCTCTTTTAATCAAATCAATAATAGAAACTTTCGGGAATGGCTTTGAAAAGTCAATTTCATGACCTTCTAACACCACCTTATCTGTTCCAAATACTTTATTAACTACAAAACGAACCAAACGTGACATCAAATCAGCCATATCATTATAATCACCATAAGCCATATATGCTTCCAATCCTGTAAACTCCGGCACGTGATTTTTATCCAAACCTTCATTACGATAGTTCTTGCCGATTTCAAAAACTCTATCAATACCACCTACAACTAATTTCTTTAAGTATAACTCCGGAGCAACGCGCAAATAAAAATCATTATCCAAAGCATTATAGTGCGTGATAAACGGTTTAGCATTAGCCCCACCCATAATCGGATGAAACGTTGGTGTTTCCACTTCTAAAAAGTCTTCTTTATTAAAGAATTCTCGTACCGCTGAAACAATCTTACAACGTGTTAATAATATTTGTTTAGCATCATCATTGATAATCAAATCGACGTAGCGTTTACGATAACGTGTTTCCACATCAGTTAAACCATGAAACTTTTCAGGTAACGGTTCCAATGACTTAGCTATAATATCAAATTTTTCTGCTGCAACAGAAAGTTCACCACGTGGTGTTCTGCGAATAAAACCGGTTACACCGACCACATCACCGACATCCAAACATTTCAAAAGCTTGAGATTTTCTTCATTCAAATGACATTTATGGCAAAACAACTGAATACGCCCGGTCTTATCTTTCATATCAATGAACATACCGTCATTTCTAACCGCCATAGCACGACCGGCAACGGTAACTCTGTCTTCGGTATTCTCGCCGTTAGCCAAATCTTTATATTTATCCTGCAAGGGTTGCGCAAAATTATCCGGCACAAAACGATAAGGATAAGGATTATACCCCATTTCTTCCAATTTAGCGAGCTTATTTAAGCGGCTCTGACGCTGTTCATTGATCTCTTCAGTCATGTTACTACCCATTAAAATTACACAAAACTGCCGTTAGGTATAACACAGCAGATAAATTTTGCAAGCAAAAACAAGCAATATTAAAATAATAACATCTATTTACATAAACTTCCAAACCACAGAACAATTATTTCCCGTACAAGCACAGGCATTTTTTATTCTGTCATTACTGATAAAAGACACTGTAGATGCTCTAAAAATATTCGGGCTCTTAATAGCATCCTGCTTAGTAGATGACAAAACCTCATCCAAAACCCCACTGGGAGTTGGCGAAGGAAAGCCACCTACGGCAATAAAAGAAACATTCTGTCCTCCGTCCCATTGCATTTTTAGTAATGCTTGACAAGCAGTCGGACTTAGCCCCTGAAAAGAAATCTCAAAGGCTTTATTATCATCTATTTTATGAAGAGATGAATAAAACATATCCACGCCTCCTAAATAAGAATTAACCGCTTCATTATAATCCGCACGTAACATCTTTTTAGGAATAAGGTTTAATGTGACACAATATTTATAATTAAGATCGCCATAGTCAAATTCATTACGAAAAGCTTGCTGTATATTGTTAACCAATTCACCAATTTCTTCTATACACCCGTTGATTTTTAATTGATCTACAGAATTTCTATACCCACGAAGGCCTAAATACCCTAGCATGATAAAAGCTAAAAAAGCACCAACTTTATAAATTGCACCTATTTTTTGTTGTTTCGTAGCCATATTCAGCCTATAAATTTTACCCAAACAATCAACACTACAGATTTAACGTAATGCTATAATGAAAAATAAACAAGAAGTAATAAGTTTTATCCACTTATATAAAAATTAATCACGCCCTCCACACTCGGCAAGAAAAGCCATTTTTGCAAAATCATATCGAGCTTGAACATCCTGCTTTCTTTTTTCCAAACGTGTTTTAAATGCTTCATTATAACGATTTTTAAGCAATTGTTCCATCTTATATTCATCACGATAACGTAAAATACTATAAAGACGATAAGCTTTAGCAAAATCAATTGTAGAAGCATTATTATTACCCAAACGTTCAAATTGATAATAACGACCACGTCCATCATTACCATCCGCCCGGTATTTATTCAATATAGCAACGATTTCCTTAAATTTATCGACATCTTCAATATGTTCCAACGGAATATGCATTTTCTTACGCCAATTTGGATAGAAACGACCATCGTTACCATTAGTCTCCATCAAAGATTTCTTGTTGGAAAGGGTCATATCTATATCAAGCGTTCCCGGAATATTACCCATCTCGCTAACCCCGAAAATATCAGCAAAAGGTATAAGCATCATTGCCGAATTAGATCTCGCCATAAAAGCAGTTGCGGCTTGAATATATTTTTCAGGGACATGATTAGCATCTTGGCGCGGATTCTCACTCTTCATACCACCTACTTCAGCCCAGCAACCATAATGCTCAAGCATCCAGTTCATTGATTCTCTTTGTGAGGCATATTGATCAAACATACGATTAATGATTGATTCACTATAAAAGCCGAGCATCTTCTTTTGCCAAATATCTTGTACATTCCACTGATTAATCAACGTCGGTGTATCATGTGTTGAAGTAGCGCATACCGAAAGTTGCTGATAATCTTCCGGTCTTCTCATGGAATAATAAACATTACTTTCACGCTCAAAAGGTAATACCTTATAAGACAAGATACCATATTCTTCCATCTGCCGTCTGAATTCATCGGTTGTTGCCCCGATATCCTCACCGATTATCATCGTCTTATTACGATGACTTTCAAGTGCAACAATCGCCATCAATTCTTTGGCATTATAGTAAACAAATGTTCCCGGTGCCCCGTTATCCGGATGGAAATAGAGACGATTAAGTTGTAACACATGGTCAATACGCATACAACCGGCATATTGCATATTTGTTTCCAAAATCCGACGATACGGCTCATAGCCCAATTCCTGTAACTTGGCCGGGTTAAATCCCAATACATTCCAAACCTGACCGGTCGGAGAAAGCTCATCAGGTGTAGCCCCGGCTGAACCTTTAATAAATAAATCCTTAAAATACCAGGCCTCAAATCCCTTAGGTGATGCACCGACTGCCATATCCATATAAAGACCGATTTTCATACCAGCATTCAAACAAGTTTCTTTAACTTCTGCCAATTGCTTAGTACATTGATATTGTGTGTATTTATAAAAACCTATCTCTTCCTGATGTCTCATGATAAACAGTTTAACAGCTTCAGAATTAGGTTGTTTATATTCCTCTGGCCAATATCTCCAATCAAGCGGTGTTGGATTTTGCTGTGAAAAATAGTCACTGAGCGCACGAAATGTTGCATACATATCTAAAATACCGTCTTGGCTATCACAAAAGACCTTAAAACGGTGGTAATCTTCCGTGCCTTTATGGAGTTTAAACTCTTTGTAGCAACGATACAATATATCATCAACCAATTCCTGAGTTGTTGTATAGTCAACATAGGCGCGACGACGATTACGTTGTACTTTAGCCTGAAAATCCGTACTATTATAATAAGCTTGAATTTCCGGACTATTCTTAAATTCTTCAACACCGGTTACATCCAGATAAAGATAATTGAAAAACATACGACTGTCCGGTGAATAAGGTGAAGCATTTTCCGGCTGATCACCACGATTGGCATGCAAAGGATTAACCCCCAACAGACCGGCACCGTTTTTACCCAAAATATAGCCGAGTTGAGCCAAATCGCTATAATTACCAATACCCAAATTATTTTCACTGACTTGCTCATAGAGTTGTACCGGAACGCCCCATGTTTTTTTACCTTCACGCACCCCTAACCTGTCATAACATTTTTCCGGTGCAGAAATAAGGTGGGTTCTTTGTTCATGGAGTACACCGTTTTTATCAACATAAGAAAACTCTGCCGAATGATACCCAAGTCTGACATCAAACGGATATTTAAATTTATACTTACGATAAACAACATCATTAATCGTATGTTGAGTGTCTTCCCCTTCTCTATTAACTGTAACCGGTTCCAAATCTTTAATTAAAACTTCACCACTGTATACTTTTTCCAAATCATCAAATTCAACTTCACCAGAGTAATACTTTTTAGGATTCTCATCTTCAAAAAAGTTCCATTTAAGCTTTGTCACCCCATCTGGCAAAGAAACCTCTATAGTTTCTTCTCTGTTTTTACGTAAAACGGGTATATGATGAACAATATTAATAAAGTTTGCATCTAATTTTTCTTTAATTAAATTTTTAACCAGACATAAATTAGCCTCCCGCTCTTTTTCATCTTGAGCGGCATAATTAAAACTATCATCCAAGATACTCATTGCTTTGAGCATACCGACCTTAACTTCAGATTCAGATCTAAACTCAATCCCGCATAAATCAGCTAACTTACCTAGCCCCGTATCAATATCTCTGATATCATCGATATTCATCAAAAACCTCTAACACACAAAATTATTTTTACTTATACTTACAAGATAGAGTAAAAACAGTTATTATCAAAATATTTAGTAACTTATAAACAGAAATAAGCCTGTCGTTATTCTAACTGCAAACGTTAAAAATATAGTTAACCAAAACAAAAAAACAACTTACAAAAAAGTCAACTTTGTTTTTAATAAAATGAATTCTTCCGTTTAATAAACTCATTTCAGATGTAAGAAGGTTAAACAACAAAAACAATCTAATTTGTAACCACGGCAACAAACTAAATTTATATAGCATCATCTTATAAACGGAACAATATTTTGATTAGGATAATTTAAATTTTATCAGATGAATTCTTCAAAATATTTTTTACTAAATTAGTTATCAAATGTATTTAAAATCAAAAACTTCAAATACACATCTCTTATATCACAAAAAAAAATAAATGCAAGTAAAAAAATATACAAAAAATCATTTTTTGTCATAATATTTATACCGTCGAACAAAGGATTACGAGTTATAAAAACAATATTGAATGATATTAAAAGAGACAATTAAATAAAAAATTAAAAAAAAATAAAAAAAACTCTTTACAAAATAAAAAACATGATTTAATAACTACAACCAGTCACGCACTCGTAGCTCAACTGGATAGAGCATCTGACTACGGATCAGAAGGTTGTGAGTTCGAACCCCGCCGAGTGCACCAATTCAAGCTCCCCACAAGGGAGCTTTATTTATTTTAAATAATTTCCCCAAAAAAAGAAAAGGTTCGAAGCCAACATCTTTCTATAGCACCTTGAGTTTCTGTCGTCCGTAAAGAAATTGCCGTTAATATCTATTTCAAAATGATTGAAATGACAGGAAATCTCTCTGAATTATTAATAAAATTCATTTTTTAAGACACAATTTGCAATTGCAGTATCTTTATAAACCTAGTAATCACTTATTTAAATTTTCGCTTAGATGATAGTAATTTTCTATCAGCTTAACAATAGGAGATTGAGAATTTAGTTTTCCATAGTTTGTATGATAGTAAATATCATCATGGTTAAATATGTATTGAAATTGAGATGTACAATTACTATCAAATATTGAACATCCAAGAAAATAATTATATGCTTTTTGAATCCGAAGCATGTGTAACAATGTTGGGGTAAAGTCAAGAGAATTTCTACCGTTAACATCTATAATTCTCGGTTCTATACCATCGTAGTACAAAATAAATGGAATTTTTCCCATAAAGATATTTCGATTATCATTAAATGTTTCTACATAATTTTTATCAAAAAATGCTGCGTGATCGGCTGTTAAAATAAGAGCTGTTTTTTTTCTTAAGAGCACATCTTTCTGCAGATTCTTAAAAAATTGACCGAACTGGTAATCAAAATTATGAAAAATATTGAGTATTTCATTGTTCGTGTTATTATATTCATATACCAGATCCGGTGATATAGTGCCAAAATGCGTACCGATATTATAAACCCCGATAAAATATGGTTCTTTTAATTCTTTTGATTTAATCAAATTATTTAAATTTTCAAATAATTCTCTGTCTGTTAGGTCTTTGTCAGATTGGAAATCTGATGCTGTAAAGACTCTTTCAAAGCCTAGTGTTAGAAGATATGTATTTAATCTTTCACTTTTTTCATGAGCACTCAAAAAATAAGTGTGATAACCATGTTTCTGTAAAATCTCTGGTAAAGTTATAATTCCATCTTTAAAAGGTTTATTAAGTTCATTTTTATCTTCTTTAGCAATGAATAGCGCATTTTCACCATTGGTGTATTGATATGAAGAAGATAATTGTCCTCTTAGTCCTCGATAGGTTGCTGCTGTATGATTAAAATAGTTCTTGAAATATAGACCTTTAGTTAGCAATTCGGATACATAAGGGGTTAAAGACTGATATTGATTAAATTTATCAATAATTTCAGCAGAAAAACCCTCTGTAAATATTGTAATAATATTTTTATTAGTAAGGTCTGGTACACTTTGATTATAAGTCGTTTCATATACCATTGATTTACCATATATTTTTCTTTGCATTTGTATTATATTATAATCAGAATCAAATAACTTTTGTTGCATATAATAATTTAAGGTTTTACAAAATGCTGTTATCGGTTTTATTGGACTTATGTAGTAATATACACCAATTGGGATAATTAATAAATATATTAGTTTTGAAATATAAAGATTTTTATTTTTGTTTATACAAAATATAGGAATCAAGAAAATTAAAATAATTGCTATTGTAGAATAAACAATGCTATTATCCACAGAGCTAATTTCAGTTATATTAGTTAAAATAATAGAAGATAATAGATGGTCGGTATGGTAAAGGGCTGCAATATCCACTCCTAAGAATATGCTACATAAAATTAATACTGAATAAAGAAAATAATTATTTTTTTTCATTAAAGGAAGAAGTAGTAAAAATATTGTTGTTAAAGAACAAATAAAAGGTAAAATAAATGAGGTTAATTGTTTTGATAACAGCAATACAAGTATCATGCTACTCCAAATTAAATACAAATAGATAAATTTTCTTAGTATTGTCATAGTACCCTCATGTCCCATATATATGGAGAAAAAATATTAATTTTTAATTAAAACTACATTTAATGATTAGGATTTCTACTTGGTCTATTAGAGGTCTTCTATCACTCAATACAGAGAAGAGCTTTATATTTACTGTTGTGAATTCAACTACCAACGAAAGATGAGCAAAAGAATGCTGGGTGCAGACAAGCAATACGCACCCGTGCGATTGAGCGAAGCGAAAATCACCCCTGACATTTTATGCAAGTGCGGCTCGCACCGGCTCGTACCACAAAAAAAGGACCGCGATTATATCGCAGGTCCATTAAAGTAAATCAAACAAAATCAACAGCCTTCTACGATTTCTCGCTCCAGATCGATAATGGCAATTCTTTGTTCTTCGGTCACACAAGCCGCCAAGATTTCATCTCCGGCCTCCACCATTTGCTCGAAACCGACACCTTTCCACAGCTCTTTAAGTTCCTCGCGTCCGCAGAGAAAATTGCCGCCCCGATCTAATTTAAAATAGGCCGAAATGATAGGCATTCCTCTGCGCAGACATTCTTGTTCAAGGTCTTCAAGAAGTTTGCTGATACAGCGCTTTTCTGCCATGAAGGGACTTTCTTTATCAATATCCCTTTTTAGGTGAAAAGCATACCTGTAATAGATAAACAGGTCATCATTTTCCATGTCTTCAAGACACTCGGTGGCAATGCGCAACTGCCACAACTTTTCTCCGAAATTCATAACCTAAAAATTTTAAAATTATACAAAAACTGGAAAGGATTATACACCCTTTCCATAAACTGTCAAGCACACTATTTAAACAAAAACTTTAATTAAAAATCAAATTTAAGCCAGGTAAAGAGTACATTACCGTCATTCTTTACACCCGGTACATACGCTGCCTGCAAAGCAACATTTTTATAGCTGATAGAACCAATCGGCAACGGAAGCGGAACTGGTATGTAGCTATATTCATGACGTTGTGTCAAACCAATCGTATAGCCATAACCGACTTTCCATGTTTCGGCTTCATTAAGCGAATGATTTTTCAAATAAGCATAACCGAAAAATGTTTCCAGATAGTCATTTGAATCCTTAAAAGCCATAGCATAAAGTCCGTGCCATTCATCACCGCTCGTCAGAGATTTACCTAAACCGAAACCCCACGGATTCTCATTATACTTATCAATATGCTCCTGATCATAGGTCAAACGATTGTGCCAAGCATAAACCGGAACATAAGCACTCAAACTGCCACAATCCCAAGTATCTTTAATATCTTGCTTTAACCCGGCCACATAATCATCAAAATTCCATGCCTGTCCTTTACCGGCAATCAAACACAAGAGCAAACTCACAAAAATAAATCTTACATGTCTCAACATATCTAGTCTCACAAAAAATAGTCCTCAACAAAACTTTTTATCAAGAAAATTAAAATATTAAACATTTATTTACATTTTTTCCCTAGTTATCTTATATGCAACAAACAAAGAGAAAAATATGCGTTATTTACTGATTCTTTGCATGATACTAGCCTTAAGCAGTTGCCAAACAACGGCTTCCGGTAATAATCGCAATGCCAGTATTTTTACCAACATATTCACTCTGGAATTCTAAAAAAAGAAGAACTAATGATAGACTTACACACACATTCCACTCATTCTGACGGTTTTTTAACACCAACCGAATTATTAAGTGATGCCTTAAAAGTTGGATTGAGTGCCATAGCTTTAACCGACCATGATGCCGTTTCTGGATTAGCCGAATTACACAAGGCTGCTAAAAACAAAAAAATCACCATTGTTAACGGTGCGGAATTATCCGTCTATTATCCGGACACTGATATGGAAATTATTGCTTTAGACATCCCCGAAGAATCCCTTCAAGCATTTGCTTTCTACCAGGAAGAAGAAGTTGTTCGCCGTGAGCAATTAGCTCGTCGTCGTGTTGATTTGCTAAAAAATGCCGGCTATAATATCACTTATGAAGAAGTAGCTTATGATGTAAAAGGCAACTTGCGCACTCAAATTCGCCGGCCGCATTTTGCTGATTTATTGCTCAAAAAGGGCTATATTAAATCAATCGATGAAGCCTATACTAAGATATTTGCCAAAAACTGTGTATGCTATGTTGAAAACAACCCTTGGTTTGTTTCCGAAACAATTAAATTTATTCGCGATAACGGTGCTAAAGCTATTTTAGCCCACCCTATTCATACCAAACACATCGGCCATGATTTGTTTGATTTAATAAAAGAGTTAAAGTCTTACGGATTAAGCGGTATTGAAGTGTTTCATTCTTCACACCCAAAAAAAGAACGCTTGGAATATCTTGAAATTATTCGCGAGTTAGGTTTAATCAGCGGTGGAGGTTCAGATTTTCATGGAGGTACGGCTCATCCCGAAAATAAATTGGGAACCGGACGTAATAACAATCTGAATATTCCCGAAATTGTTTTGGAACAGATAAAATCCGGCAAAAAACCGTCAAAGACCTATTACGACACCCTCAAAAAATATCTCTGACACATTACTTAAGACGAGTATCAAGCAACAAATTACACCCTCACCTTGACAGTTGGGATTCCAAATATTATATACGTAAAAAGGGAGTAAGATAGCATGAAAATAGAATATGATTACATCGTTACACCAAGCAACGAAAATATTAAACAGGAAATGAAACGCCTAAAAAGAGAGGAAACCATCGGTTGTCTGATAGGCAGTCTAATTCTATTGGTAGCTTTATTCATTATTATAAGTTTACTGCCGTTTATTCTTTTTATATTAGGTTGGCTGATTATTTTTATAGCCGCTATAACCATTTACAAAATGTACTTTGAGTCCGCCGTCCTAAATTTTATTCAAAAAAGAAAAATGAAAAAATAATAACCTTAAGCCAATCCCACATATGAAATAGCCAATCTCTCATCAAAACCGCTTAAAGCTTTGGCTCGGGCCCATCTTTCTTCAAAAGCTGTATCAAACATAATCTCGATACTACTCGGAATAATCAACCATTGATTATTAAAAATTTCCCATTCTAATTCACCGCGATGCCACTCACAATGTCCCATGGCAATAATCTTTTTAGAGGGACCTTCCCCATCCAAAATTTCCTGTAAAACCCCAAAAGAAGTTGATACCGCAATATCACCCAAAACTTCGGCAAAAGGATCTCCGTCAGAAATATCCTCTTTAGGAAACAATACATATCCGTGTGCCGGATTTTCTGGTCCGCCCTGATACAGTTCTTCATAAACATTACGCAAAATACTTTCTTTGTTATTTTCTTTACCTTTACATTCAATTGTTGCCGTACCAAACAACAACTTATTAATCATAATTCCGCGAACATGTTCCGAAGTACAATCGGTAATATAGATAACAGATTGATTATACATTTCATTTTGTGTTGAACCGACATGTACCAAAAACTTACCTTTTAGTAACTCACTTGAATACACAGAATTGCTCTTCTTTTGTTGCTTTCTTAAAACAGATGATTCATCTTCCTGTTTTTCATCTGCTAACGCGAAAATTTCATCTTGTAAAGATTCGTCTTTTTTCATTTTAAGCTGTGTCTTTCCTTAAAAAGTCTGTTGCCTTTTGTCATTATTCTATTTATATATAGATAAAGTAATCTCAAAAAATTGCAACAGAAAACATATGAAAAAGTTTATTTATCGTTTGATTTGTTATATAGGGTTGAGCCTTACCTTTTTCAACCCCCAATCTGTTTTAGCCGATAACAGTATTCCCCTTCCCTTTGAAGAACAACTCAAAGAAGTTCAGAAAAAAGAGCAAGCAGTTATTGCAAAAAACAATGACTTTATCAAATTACTTGCCGTTTTTTTGTTAGCCGACAAGCTTTATCCGGAAGATAAAATCAATGGAGACATAACCGGTCTGTTACATGTTATGTGGCCCAAGGAACCTCGTGCAAAACTTGAAAAGTTATCTAAATTTGTACAATTTTTTGTAATGATAAAAAGACGTCATAATTATGTGACAGAGGGTTTGAAACATAAAATTAAAGCTTCGGGAATATTACCGGAAGATGCACCGATTATTGCCAAAGATGGCGAATTTGCTCCGGCCTATTCGGATGAAACCAAAGAAACTGCTCCTAATGAATATAAAGTCAAATACATTCCTTACAAATATCTGGAATATGACGGCGGTAAATTTGGCGAACCGGTCCGTTTAAGAGATAAAAACTATGAACCGATTAAAGAAACTGTACTGGATGAATTAAACCTGGCTATATTAAATTTTGACATTCCTGGATTTTTCAAAGCTTTAAGAAAACTTCCGCAATCCAATGATGGTACACGTGAAAAAACAGTAGAACTGGAAGATGGCGCCAAATCACGATTATTGTTAGATTTGGTTGGCTTAGGTCCGGATGAAGAAGTTAAAGCTGTTATGGAAGTCTATGTCCCCAGAGGATGGTATATCAATGGTGATTTTTTAAACACCCAGAGCAAACCTAAATTCTTTCTAAGTGAAGACAAAACAGAAGACCTAAACATTAAAGAATTTCAAGTCTTTTATCCTAATGCCAGTGGAGTAACCAATCATGGTAAAGCTCGCCGTGTATATGTGGGTAGCACCCGTTTTCCCATAACATTTACCAGACGAGATGTCAATAAAGGCATTAACATAAGAGGCTCATTCCAATTTGAGATGTGTAAAATCAAAACCGACGAATGTCATACCGTTGTTAGTCACAATAGTCTTAAAAGACCACCTTCTGTTGATCGAATGACATCTTTGCATACAAATTTCGTATCAGTCGGATACTCACGTGTCCCGCCGCAAAAAAGCCATCATGCTCAAGTTAAGGCAGCCTACTACAATCCGCAAACTCAAAAATTAACCGTTAAATTTGCAACCTCTAAAAAATTTAACAATGTTGCAGCAATGGCAGAAGATTCCGCTCGCACCGGTTTTGTAGCACCTCAATATAACATTGATGCCGATGAAATAACCGCCAATTTTGATATTATACAGGCCACCCCTGAAGAGAGCAATTATCTAACGCAAAAAGATCTTGAAAATAGCTTACAAAATGGTGGCGATATCGCCATAACGGCCTCTTTTGATAATCGTGAAATCATCCGAGATGTTATTAAACCCGAATTAATTCAAACGTCATCAATTATCCCGATGACGACCACCCCCAAATATGGTAAAGCATTTTTGTTTGGTCTGCTGCTCAACCTGATGCCGGGCATATTATTTTTCTTGCAACGTTTATTACGTCTGTTTAGCGAAAAGAAAAAGCCCTATCGTATTTTCATCCGTTACGCCGTTGCAACCGCATTAGGACTTGGAATTTGGATACTTTATAGTCATTTTAATCCTTGGTATGCAATCTATGAAAATGCCTTTATAAGCACCTCTGTCCTGATATTGGCCGTTTCATACAGTTTTGCCATGTTAGGGTATATGAACTTTAACCTGTTTCGTCCGTTTAAGAAGTTTATGCCGCGCGGGTTATTTATCGGTTTGTTCACCATATTATTTGCCGTTGCCGCTCCCTGCTTATTTAAGACAGATATAATGGATAACATCTCGGTTATTCCGTTAAGCCAAGCATTTGTTTGCACATTTTTTATCTGGCTTGGTCTGATAACATTTCCATTTATCGGTTTATATTTGCGACAAAAAATGAGTGATTTTCCTGTTAAACTGCAATATATTAACCTCCCTTATATGACTATTTTTGCCTTAGAAATTCTATTCATAATCTACGGGTGCAGAGGAATACTCGGTCTATTGACCGGTCTGTTCGCTGGTTCTCTGGCAGTGGGAATATGGTATATTTATCCGATTGCCATCACAGAAACCATTCAACACAAACGATCTCTTCCTGATAAAGAATTGTTATTCAAAAAAGTTCAATATCATTGCTGCATTGCAATCTCCATCTTATGGTTAATGAGTTGCGTTATTATGTCATTTATTCCTCTTAAAACTCAAAATATACCATATATTGAAGAGATACAATCCATAGCAACACAAAACATCAAACAAGATAAACCCCTCTTATTTGTATTGACACAAAATTGGTCTCCCGTTCCCTTATTTATGGATAAAACATTTAAATATTTACAAGAACACGGTGTCGCTTTAAAATTATATAAAGCCTCAGCTGAAGATCCAAATATGTCTTTATGGTTAAAAACATACGGAAGAACAAGCCCGCAATTAAGTATATTATTCACCTCACGTCATCCCCAAGGTCTGGTACTCCCACAGAGTTTACATAATTTTGAATGGAGAGAAGCTTTTAAAATCTATCCCAAAACAGAACAACAACGAAAGGAAAACGAACAATGACAACTGCCCAAGCTCATGCCGGACAAAGAGCTGTAATTGCCATTATAGGCAATCGTAATGCTGGGAAGTCGACGCTGATAAACAAGATTATCGGCCAGGAAGTTTCAATTGTTTCAGATACATTGGGTACAACCACCGACGCCGTATGTAAAGCTTATGAATTTCCTCAGGCTGGCCCTGTCAGCTTTTATGACACTGCCGGTTTAGATGACTTGGGAGAATTAGGAGAAAAGCGGATTAAAGCAACCGAAAAAATCATTCAAAAAGCAGATTTGATTCTCTATATTATCGGCAAAGAAGGTTTGGACGGAGTGATTGAAGAAAAGTTACGCAGTATGAACCTTAAGGGACAACGTTTCATTCCGGTTTTTAATTTCGCTGACCTTTACCAGCCGGATAAATATACCAATGCCATCTGTCAATTATATCAGGGTATTCGGGTTTCTGCAAAAACCGGTTTAGGTATTGAAGAATTAAAAAATCGTATTGCCTCAATCATAGCCCCGTTAAATAATGAAGCCAAACTGTTGGATGACTTAGTAGAAGAAAAAGATATCATTATCATGGTAACACCGATTGACAGCGCTGCTCCCAAAGGACGAATGATTATGCCTCAAGTTCAAACCTTAAGAGAAGCTCTCGACATAAATGCGATTGTCATCACAGTCAAACCAAGTGAGTTGGCAACCGCTTTGACTTCTCTTAAAAATCCTCCTAAAATAGTTATCACGGATTCTCAGGCCGTTAAAGAAGTAGCAGAAATTGTGCCTCAATCTATTCCTTTAATCACTTTTTCAATGCTTCTCGCTCGCGCTAAATTAGATTTTAAGCAAATGATATCAGGTATTGAAACACTCAAAAAATTAAAAGAAAATGACAAGGTTCTCATTGCTGAAGCTTGCACACATCGAACCACTTGTGATGATATTGGCAGAGTAAAAATTCCCATGTTATTAAAAAAGTTTACCGGCAAAGAATTACAAATAGATTTTGCTTCCGGTACGGATTTTCCTGAAGATTTAAGCGCTTATAAACTAATTATTCATTGTGGCGGATGTATGCTACCCAGAGGTGAAATAAAAAGTCGCCTGCAAAAATGTGCCGCACAAAATATTCCCGTCACCAACTATGGTATGGTCATATCCATGGCACAAGGTGTTTTAGAAAGAGTAACCAAACCCCTTATAAAATAAAGAAAGGATAAAGTAATGGCTAAAATATCATGGAAACCAGGAACAATGCTCTCCCCACTTCCCCCAGCATTGATTACCTCGGCTGATAAAGATAAAATAAACGTTATGACTGCAGCCTGGACAGGTATTATCTGTTCGGAGCCGGTGATTACTTACGTTTCCATACGTCCGTCGAGATATTCTCACGAATTGATAAAAAAAAGTAAAGAATTTGTCATCAATTTGCCGACCGTAAAAATTGCCGAAGCCGTCGATACTGTAGGCGTTAAAACCGGTAAAGATATGGATAAATTTGCCTTAACCGGACTAACCCCCGAACCATCTTCCATGGTTAAAGCACCGCAAATAGCAGAGTGTCCTGTTTCTATGGAATGTAAAGTATTAGAAACCCGATCTTTCGGAACTCACGATATGTTTTTAGCCGAAGTTATAAACGTCAATGTTGACGAAAAATACATCAATGAAGATGGGGCTTTAGATCTTGAAAAAGCCGGTTTACTTGCCTATGCTCATGGTTTCTACTACTCTTTAGGCCGTAAACTCGGAAAATTCGGTTTTTCTGTAGAAAAGAAAAAAAAGAGTGCGCCCAAAATAGCCACTATCTTAAAAGCAGACAATAAATTCGGTAAAGCCAAAAAAGAAAAAACATTTTTAGAAAATGGCGTGGAAGTAGTTATCGCTAAGCCTCATTTCAAAAAGACCAATAAACTGAAAGAAAAAGAAGAAATGGCTAAACAGCTGAAAAAAAGCGTGAACAAAACTACCGATAAATTTCATAAAAAAGAAAATAAAAAAACTAATTATGAGCCCTACTCTTTTAAGAAAAAATCTGACGGTAGTTTTAAGAAAAAGCGTCAATCGGTATAAAAAATTACCCCAAATCGCGCCCTTTAGCCCTTTGCACTGCCAAGACATCAATGTTTTGTGGCACTGTATTTGTTGAGGAATTTTCAGTTGTAGTTGCATTATTTTCTTTTGTATTAAGCTTTTCATAAACCGTAATTTCTACTGCGGCCAACAAAGCATCATTTCTTAGTGCATTGCTTAGATCTTGTCTTTCTGAGGAACGATTTTCCGCCGTTAAATTAAGAGCTTTAACAATTTCTTCGTCTTTGTAGCGATCAAATATGTGATAATCAATATTATGCGGTACTTCTTTTAGTTCACCATTTTCAAATTGCTGCCTTGTTTGCTCGCAAGACTCTCTAATTTTTTGTACCTCTTCAACTGTCAAAGTTTGATTTGGTTTTAATCCCAAATCTTTTCTGAGTTGCATAATACGGGCATATTTTTCCAATTCCGCATCATAAGATTTTTTCTCACTGACATTATCATTCAAAGTGAAGAGATTCTGTTTAACAATATTCTCGCTTTTACTTAGCTGTGAAATATGTGTAAATTCATGTGTTACCAGACTGCTGATTGAAGCACACCGAATATCTCCTTCATTCTCTTTAATACGATTCACATCCAAAAAAACAACCGGCTCTTCCAAAAATTTGTGTGCACTTGCAGCCATGCGATTATCATTTTTTTCTTGTTTTTCAAGGCTTGGTCTTAATTTTTCCAGACATAACTTCGTAGCTTCTTCTTTAGAAACTTGAGGATATCCAAAACTACGCAAAGCCGCTTCATTGAAATGTAATGTCCCTTCTTCCAAACCTTTAAGAATAGATTGAGATATATTATCCGTAGCAATCACCTGAGCATTATCCAAACGCTTCATTGCCTCTTGATAAGCTTTTTCACCATCAGGAAAATTACCGGCATCATGCTTTGCCTGATACCAATCTTTAAGCCATTGCACACCGTCGCGGGCTTCTTCTTTTTGCGCATCGGTAAGAACAACGCCTCTATCCTCAGTAATTTTAACAGCATTAGCCATAACTCATCTCTCCTACATACCATTCCCTTTTTGTAAAGATTGTTGCATCAGCACCCTGTTTTCTGTTTCAAGACGATTCAATGCCGGCTCCAAATATCTGGCATAATAAGCTTTACGCGGATCAGCTGTCGCTCTTGGATTATATTCTGCAAAAACAACATTTGTACTACGTGGCTCGTTTGTTTGTCGCAACCCCATACATCTTCCCTCATCTCGCTGTAATTGAAAAGCTGTCAGAAGAGCATCTTTTCCTCGACAATTAACATCCGGCTTGTGCCCTTTAACCTCAATATTTTCTCCTTCTTTATCCCAATAAGTTAATTTGGTTACTCCAATTCGCATCATGTAACCGCACGGCATAGCAAAACTACCTTGCGTAAATTGTTGCATACCAGAAGTGTTTTCTCCGATATAACGAACTCTCGGATGATGATAAAAAGAAGTATAAGCACTTTCTGCCGAAGAACCAACTCCGCTATCCAACAAAATATCTATTCGTCCCTTGTACCCTTTTTCTTTATTATATGGATAAAACTCTTTTGTTTCATCAAATAAGGCTCTATTTGTTCCCGAAAAACATCTGCGCGCAACTAAATCTTCTTTTTTCAATCCATCCCGTTCATAATTCTGCGGTTTATACGCTCCATGGCGATGCAAAAAGGCATTAGAAACCTCCGTATCTTTAATTTCACAACGTTTATACGTATTCACTAAATTTCCATAGAGACGTTTAGCCACATGATCAATCGGTTTATCTTCACCGCCGGGATTACCTCGCACATCAATAATAATTCGTCCTTTATCCCATTTTTCTTTATTTTCCAAATAAATTTTATCAAACGATTCTATAAATTTTGCCGTTTCATCATAACTACCGCTATTAGGCAAATTTGGAATAGAAACAATCAGCACATCTTCTCCTTTTTGAGTCTGCGCTGTACAAATTCGCCAAGCCAGATATTTTTCACCTTTTCCGTTTAATTTATATTCCTCATCAATAAGATTTAATTTCATATCAGAAAGTTGCTCAGCTTTATAATATCCGAGATTCTTACCAACAGACGGCTTTTCTTTTGGACCGCCACCACTATAAACGGCACTTCCTGTTGCTAAAATAAAATGCCTATCTTCAATAAAAGGTACACATTTTTGTGCCACCATTCCCATAAATTCTGATTGTTTAGCCATTCCGGATATATTATTATAGAGTTCCTCAACTTGTTTTTTAAAAGCTTCTTGGTGCTCTTTTGAAAATCCATCCCAACCAACATGTTCAATCGCCGCTCTGGCAAAAAAAGCAAGATTCTTTCTCTGTTCATCCGGCAACATTATATGATTATCCAAATCAGGACGAGGCTTACCCATCGTTTCAATTGAAACGCCTTCATACGGTTTAATTAAATCCTCAGCACTAACTGAGGCGATAATTTCATCAAAACTCGTCATAACAACTCCTTTTATAGAAATATAATACTACAAAAGGAGCTCTGTGTCAATAAATTTACTAATACGGCGCTACCAAGAAAACTGAAGCTGCCAAAAATGAACCGTATTTTTCATCTTTGAAAGTAAACATATAATAGCTGTTCCGACCGGTTTTTTCTTTAATCCAGATAACAGCCCCTTCCGGTGCTTGTTCTTGGGTATGGGGCAGAAAATAATAAGCATAATGGCCATTTTCCTTTTCTTGCTTGGCATAACGCATAAAATTTGGATCATTTACATCCGAAAGAACAAACAGCTGCTCTGTCTCTATCAATTTGTCCATTACAATATGCATCATCCAAACTGGGCTACAACCAAGCCCCCACCAAATATGAGCATCCTTAAAAATATTTTCAAATCGCTGATATGTATTGCCTGCATAAACTTCATCTCTTTTGGCCCAAAAAGCATTTTCAACCATCGCTGAATAAATTGCAGAAACAAAAGCGATAAGATACAAAAAAAGTAAAAAGTTAAACTTTTTCATCTCAAATAAGCGACAAATAATTGAAACAGTGTATATTATCAAAACAACTTCCATCACAATCAGCGGCGCAAAATATCTGATTTGCCAACATCCCATATTCGGTTGAAATAATGCCGAAAGGACCCCGTAACAGACAAAAATCAAACTAAAAAAAGCAATATAGATCCTTTCCTCAACCGATAATATTTTCTTTTTTATCCCTAAAGAAACAACCGTAAAATAAATCACAAAAACCACTGCCGCAACCAAATAATGCCCAAATATTGTCTGAATAAATAAAGGCATTTGGTACTTTAAAACGCTACCTAATGCATAAACCAATTCAGGCAACCGTGCTCTGAATTGCACACCTCTTTCTCCATGTAAACCAATATCAATCATAGCCGGAAAAACCATCCAGGCACACAAGACAGAAATCAACATCACCCCGGCCAAACAAGCCGTTTGCTTATAGCGTTTCATTATCAACAGCAACAAACAGCCAACCACTGTCAATACAAATCCGAAAATCAACCCGTAAAAATGCGTTAAAATTTGCAAAAATGAAAAAATACCTATCCCAATCAGTCCCTTTGTACGCCATTTATCAGAAAAAAGATATTTTACAACATAATCAACAAGATAAACACAAAATACCATCCATAACAGATACATTCTCATAAAAACTGCCAAAGATAAAACCGGAAGCATAAAGGCAACAATAAATACACCGACTACGGCTGTTTCCTTACAGCAAAACAAACTCATAAACAGACGGTAAACTCCAAACAAAAAGACGATAAACAGCAATACATTCAAAGTCATCACCGAAATAAGCGAAAATGCCGGAGCAACAGGAATACTAAATAATCTGAACAAAACAAAATATAACGGCATATGCGTATCCAGGCGAAGATTATGCCACATATCTGCAAAAGTACTATGTTGCAATAATAAATAGTTTTTAAAATCCTCTTTATAAAAAAACTGATTATCAAACTCTTCAGCTGAATAGCGTAAAAACACGCCTTTATCGCCATTGGCTGTTCCAAAAGAAAACAATTCATCAACATGCAATAATTCTTTGTAATGAAACAGTATCATCTGAACAATGACGGCCGTAAAAATAATCGCCCACAATTGCCATGGATATTTTTTAAGATTTTTTTTAAATTGCATAATTGATTTCCCTAACAAAACAACTACATTTATATTAAATACAAAATTGTCTGTGTACACATAAAAAGAAAACATATCCCCGTCCTCTTAAAAACAAAGGATAATTAATGTGGATAATATCAAGTCTGATATACGCCCTCACCAATGCTTTATATATCAATTATAATGACCATCGCCATTATAACGGCTATATTTTGGGAATATGGCGCGGCTTCGGTGTCAGTTTATTGATAGCCCCTCTTCTTTTAACTGTTCCCATAAATCTCTCTGTTGATTACATTGCCATTTTAATTTTTCAGGGAATTTTAATCGGCATCTATGATAGCAGGATATTTTTTGCTTCGGCAAAATTCGGCGGTCATACCGGCTCCGGATTTATCTCAACTGCCGTTCTGATTACCACTTTTTTATGGTGGGCAATTGAATTCAACGACCTAAAAAAGCTCCTCTTAAAGCCACAATTATTTATAACAATTATTTTAATATTATCTGCTTATTCAATAAGTTATTGGCAAATGATGAGAACTAAGGTTAACAAGAGAGCTGAGCAATTTCTCTACCCTGCCGTGTTTGCCTTATCACTAATGAGTATTGCGACCAGATATATTGCTTTACGGGGTGGAACGCTTTATGCCGGTATAATTTACTATCTAACCATTGCCTGTTTTGTCAGCGGCATCTATAACACTATCATGTATTTTAAAAACAAAAAAACTACTGAGTATGCCGCAACCTATCCAACCATTAGAGACAGCATTTGGCTTATTTCTTTCAGTACCATCTTAATTGCCGCCAAAACCGCAGCTATGCGTTTATGCGATAATCCCGGCTACGTAGTAGCAGTTTTACTCCTCTCTCCTTTAATTGCCGAAATTATAGAAACACATCGACTGAAGATGAACTATGTTAAACTGTCTAATTTATTATTTTTGATAATATTATTGTTGATTATAAACTAATATTACTTAAATTGTTTTGAAAGCGCTTTGAAATTAGCATTAAAAGAATTTTGAATTCGGCGGATGATCTTCGTAAAATTCTCTCCGGAAAAATCAAACCCCAGATCTGGTATACCGCTTTCTCCTCCAGAAACCGCTTGTTTTTGATTTGAGATTTTTTTGCCGCCATGAATAACCCGACGTTTCAGATTCTGTGTCGGTGTCGGATTAGCCTCTTCGCTTTTCTTCTTTGAGAAAAGATTTTTCATTTTATCGGTAAGTCCGCTGTCTTCTTTATCTGATTCCTTCGGAATATTCGCATAGACTGGTCTTTCTTCTAAAACAGTATTATCACCAAAATAAGCTTCCGGACGATTTGTATTTTTATTTTTTTGATAAACCGATGCTATATTTTCTTCACTATTCGGATCGACCCAAGGATTAGCACTTAACTGTGCTCGTGCCGGAACTGCCGTTAAAAGAAAAACAACCAAAAGTACTTTACACCTTGCATCAAACATAAAAAGCCTCTTCTGAATTACAATCGATTGTTTTTAATTTAGCAATTAATCATTAATATTGATTTAATATTCCATACAAAAAAGAGGAAGGCCATAACAAGTCTTCCTCTTATTAAACACACTACCGACCTTTTTATTATCTGGAGTAGAACTCGATAACCAAATTCGGTTCCATTGTAGCTGCATAAGGTACATCATCAAATTTAGGAACAAATGTGTACTTTGCAGTCAACTTAGCGGCATCAACTTCCATATAAGAAGGAAAATCACGAGTTTGAGATTGAATAGCTGCCAAAACCATAGCCAATTGCTTAGATTTTTGACGAACTTCAATTACATCACCGGCCTTAACAGTGTAAGAAGGAATATTTACTTTCTTACCGTTAACGGTTACGTGACCGTGATTAACAAATTGACGTGCAGCAAAAACTGTCGGAACAAATTTTGCTTTATAAACCAAGTTATCCAAACGAGATTCGAGCAAACCGATTAAGTTTTCTGCTGCGTCACCGCGACGACGAATAGCTTCTTCATAGTACTTATGGAACTGCTTTTCGCTGATATTTCCATAGTAAACTTTTAATCTTTGTTTAGCATATAATTGCTCACCATAGTCAGTTGTCTTTTTTCTGCGTTGACCATGTTGACCAGGTGCATAATTTCTCTTCAAAATTGGGCTGTTTTGATCACCCCAAAGATTCTGGCCGTAACGACGGCTGTTCTTCTTTTTAGCATTAACAATACTCTTCATAAATAAAATCCTTTTTTAGTGTTTCAATGCAAAAAAGCATGAAACATTGTTTCGTTTAATTATTGTCCCGATAGTTTTGTCATTAAACATGAGACAGCCAAAACCACCTCGATACTAACGCAAACGGGGCGTTAAACCGCCCTCTTTCTCGGAAGTAAGGGCAATATAAAAGTATTTTTTTTAATTTGCAAGTATTTTTTCACAAAGGTTGAAAAAAAGTCTTGATTATTTATTTTTTTTATTATATTTCAGTATTGCTTTACAATATTGTGCGGCCATGGCGGAATTGGTAGACGCGTAACGTTGAGGTCGTTATGGGCTAAGCCCGTGGAAGTTCAAGTCTTCTTGGCCGCACCACTTTATCTTTTATTTCCGTTCTATTTTTTTGAGTGCAACCTGCGATGGTTGGGAAAGGAGGAAGCCGATGTTAAGAATTTACAAGACAGAAGAAAACGGCAAACTCGTGAAGCTCAAAAAAAACAAAATCATTCCTATGACATGGTGCTCTTTAGTTAACCCGAATGAAGAGGAACTGCAACAGATATCTGGCTTCCTTAAGGTTGATTATGATTTATTAAATAATGCTTTGGATGCCGATGAAAGGTCTCGTATAGAACAAGATACAAATTCTCTGGCCATTATCATTAACTTGCCTTTGTTAGATGATGAAGGTAATTTTGATACCTTGCCTTGCGGTTTGGTTTTAACCCCAAGAAACTTCATTACCATTTGCTCCAGAGATAACCGTGTCTTAAATTCTTTTAATAAATCAACGGCACAAACATTTGATACCAGAGAACGCGCAGCTTTTCTTTTAAACATCTTATATAAGTGTACACAGTTTTACTTAAAATATTTAACAATCATTAACCGTCGTACCGAAGAAATAGAATACGCTTTACGCAAAACGACTTCAAACAAAGAGCTGTTTCAATTAATGGAGATTCAAAAGTCTCTCGTCTATTTTACAACTGCATTAAAAGATAATCATCTGGTATTATTAAAACTGCTACGTTTGATTCGCTCTCCGAGTGTATCCAAACTGGTGCGTTTTTCCGAAGATGATGAAGAATTGTTGGATGATGTTATTATTGAAAACAAACAGGCTATCGAAATGGTGGATATGCACCGTTCCATTTTGGAGGGAATGATGGATGGTTTTGCCAGTATTATTAATAACAACGTCAACCAAATCATGAAATTCTTAGCAGCCATCACTATTATCTTATCTATTCCAACCATGTTAGCCTCTTTCTGGGGAATGAATGTACCGGTTGCTTTTGCTCAAAATGACAATGGCTTTCTATGGGTAATCGGCATATCTGCCATTGCCACCATTGCCACCATATTCTATTTCAAAAAGCGCAGAATGTTCTAAAAAACAACAATTTCACTCAAAAAGTTTGGACCAAAATCCCTTCTCTTCAGCTGAAGCTTCTTCTTCAAATTTCTTTAAGCACTCTTTTTGTGCCGCTGTCAACTTTGTCGGAATAATCACCTTAAACTGTACAAACAAATCACCGCGTTTATCCGAATTCATATAGCGCATACCTTTACCCTTTAAGCGAATACGATCCATCGGTTGTGTCCCGGCTTTAATATCCACATTTAGCTCTTCGCCGTCTATAGCTTTAAGCTTAAACTTACCGCCCAAAGCAGCCTTGGTAATCGAAATAGGCTGTTCCACAAACAAATCAGCGCCATCACGCTCAAAAGTACCATGATGTTTAACTGAAATAAAGACGTATAAATCACCTTTGGCGCCACCGTTTTTACCGACTTCACCTTCTCCGGCAACCCGCATCCGTGTGCCGTTTTCAATACCGGCTGGAATTTTAATCTTGAGTGATTTTTCAATTTTTTCCTTACCTGTACCGCGACATTTCTTACACTTATCCAAGACCACACGACCGGCACCGCGACATTGCGGACATGTTGTTTCAAACACAAAAAATCCGCCTTGTTGTGTTCTCACCTTACCTGTACCGCCACAAGTTGCACACACAGGAGGTTCCTTACCGTCAGCTGTTCCATGACCATGACAGGTTTCACATTCTTTTGAAGTATTAATAGTTATTTCTTTTTCCAGTCCTGCAAAAGCCTCTTCCAATGAAAGCGTTACATCATAGCGAATATCATCCCCTCTGACGGCATAAGAGCGTTGCTTTGAACGTCCCTGTCCCGTAAATTCCGAAAAGATATCCGAAAAGACATCGGCAAAACCTGAACCGGTAAAATCAAAACCGTTAAACGGATTAGCCCCGGCACCGCCGCCCATACCGTTAGAAAACGCAGCATGCCCGTAACGATCATAAGCAGCTCTTTTCTGTTCATCTTTTAAAACTTCATAAGCCTCATTAATATCCTTAAACTTGGCTTCAGCCTCTTTATCCCCCGGATTACGGTCCGGATGGTACTGCATGGCAAGCTTACGATAAGCCTTTTTTATTTCATCGGCATTAGCGGATTTATTCACGCCTAAAATACTGTAATAGTCTTCTGTTGCACTCATCTTATTAAACTTTATATTTTAAACCATACGCTTATTTAGGAATTATTATTTGAAATCGCAAGAGCAAATATAAAAAATTCACACAAAAAAAGGTATTGCTTGCACAATACCTTCAAAAACTAACGTTTAAAACTCACATAAACCGCATCATTTTTGCGCGGATGTTTGGGCGGTGCATGGTAAATACAGTCATCTTCGTCATACACATGCTGCTGAAGATACCCGTAGGCTTCATCAACCTGACGCAACTTAAACTTTTCAAGTGCGCCGCCGTTTTCGGCCTCTTTTTGTGCTTTAGTATAAACCCGCTGATAAGCCTCACACAGCTCTTCCCAGGTAAATCCGTATTCAAGTCCGAAAAGCTCGTAATACTGTTTTTCTGTCATAGCATAAAAATTTTAAAACATACATATAAAAAATTACGTTACATTTAGCAGATTAGCCCCTTTTTGTCAAGAAAATAAAAAAAGCAGGTACTCTTTCGAATACCTGCTCTAAATAAGTTATTTTTTTATTTTTCGTTACCGGCATTACTGTTATTGATAAAGTTCTCGTTGGCCGGTTTTGCCAAATCGCTGAACAACAAATCACTCAAACCGCTGACCGGAATATAAGCCATCTCCGGACGGTTATTAAGTTCATAGTCAATTTCATAGAAGTTTTTACGCAAAACTTCCAAAGCCAACCACGGATCACTCTGCAAAGTCTTATTGCCCAAAAATGCCCGAGAGGCATCATCAATTAACGGTTTAATGGCTTGATGTGCCCAAGTCTTACGACGTTGTGCCGTCAACTCATCCGGAGCAGCTTTGGCAAAATCCTCAACGGCAACCGCTCCCAGGTAACCTTTGATAGAACGATACATTCCGGCCACATCACGCACCGATAAATGCTTTTGTTGACGTTGCACCATAGAAAGTCCCGGCTCACCGGCAAAGTCAATAAACTTCAAATCGTTATCCGGTGTAACCATAACCTGCCCCAAGTGAAAATCACCATGCACACGGTTTAGGGTACCTTTATCTTCATTAGCACGAATGCGAGCCAAATTATTTTCCACATAGCCCGAAGTGGTTTTATCCCATGTTTTAAGAATTTTTTGAGCCTGTTCACGTGTATCAGCCGGCAATCTGTCAATATTATTAACGATATTACGCTTGGCCTGATAAATCAACACATCAAACTGTTGCTGATAGTGTTTGATAAAATTTTCATCAACCTTTTCAGGTGTAAAATGCGGATTATCGTCCGGACGTGCAAAACACTCACCCATCTCTTTGGTTTTAACCGAAAGTGTACGAATAAGCTGCATAAATTCCGGATTATCCGCAGCCTTAATATCTTTCTGACGCAAATAACCGTCTTGAAGTTTCGGCTCTAAATAACCCAGCAAATAGTTCCACATGTCACCCTTGTTTTTAACAAACTCTTGAACGATACCCGAAGAAGCGGTACGGCCGTCCGGCATCCGCCAAATAAAAGTACCGAAACTTTGCGGCATCACGCTGCAATGTTCACGCATCAATTTTTCATTCATTTCCAATTCGGAATTAACATCATCGGAAAATTCGAGCATACGTTCCAGTTTGAAAGCCAATTTACCTTTACCGACATTAAGTGTGGTATTACTCTGCTCCACACCCAAAGCCTTGGAATCTTCATTGGCGCATTCATCAATACGCTCTGCCTGTGCAATATCATACCTTTCCAACGTCCAGCCGTTAGAAAATGTAATTTTACCGTTATTATCGTTGACAAACTTCATAAATGTCGGCCAAAAATCAGGCTCAAGCAAAGCATCCGTATAAATTTCGCCACCCATTTTAATCACATCTGTTTTGCCGTCCTCAGGCATTTCATCATGTTTAGCCAAAGGCATTGAAAAGTAGCGTACAACATCATTTTTGAGCGTTACCTCACCGATAACAAAAAGTTTGCTTCCGTTATCGTAGGGCATTTTCTCAAACGAAATATTATTGACGCGCCCTTTTTCGATATCCTCTTTAAAATTGCACCAACGACATTTTTCAAGATATTTTGTGATTTTTTCGATATTCATGACACATTCCCTGATAAATTTTATGATGTGCTTGTATATAACACAAAAAAAAATATTGTCAAATATTTTCGGCAACTTTATATATAAAAAAAACATAGGAGAATACAATGAATAGTTTGGAAAATTTAGCAGAATTAGCTGGCGTCTCATCTTCATATATAGACAAAACTGGCCAAAAACATGAAACCACAGACGCCGTTCGTCATTACTTTTTAAATGCTATGGATATACCGGCAAAAAGCACCGAAGAAATTGCTTCTTCCATCAAAAAATTCCAACAAAAAAACATTTTGCCGGAAAATATCGCTTTTTATGATAATGAAACAATCTCGATTCCCTTTTCTGGCAATGGTGACTATATACTGATTTTAAGCGATGAAAACAATCAAATCATTTGGCAAAAAAATATCACCGACAGTCAAAATATCATCATCAAAGATTCCCTTAAGCATGGTTATTACACATTATCCGCCAAACAAAACGGTGAAACCAAAGCAACCTCGCTTTTAATCTATGCCCCGGTATTGTGTTATCAACCCCAATTTATTCAAAACAAAGAACATTTATATGGTGTCTCATTGATGCTCTATGCCCTGCGTTCCGATAACAGCATGGGTATCGGTGATTTCAGTGACTTAAAAGAAATCATCAAATTAACGGCAAAAAATGGCGGTGATGCTATCGGCATAAATCCCTTAGGTGTGATGAGTCCTTATACCCTTCCTTCTCCATTGTTTAATATCCTAAAGGGTGACGTTTCTCCTTATCGTTCACTCAGCCGATTGTTTATCAACTACGTTTATGTTGACCTTAAAAGTGAGCCAGATTTTCAAAAATCAGCCGCTGTGCAAACATTAATGCAAAAAACTGAGGTAATAAATGAAATCAAACGTCTAAACGACTCTCCAAACGTTCTTTATGCGGCTGCCCTACAATTAAAATTGCATCTGTTAAGCGAGATGTTTGAGCAATTCTTAAAAGAAAATAATCCCGAACGTCAAGCCGAATTTAATGTCTATAAAAAAGAAAAAGGTGATGAGCTAACTAACCTCTGTTTATTTGAAACATTATTAGAAACTCACAAAAACGAACATTTCTGGCGTTATTGGAAAGATGGCACCGATGATATTAATTCTCCGGCAACACGCGCCTTTTATGACAATAACCGCAAGCGCATAGATTTCTTTGCTTATTGTCATTGGCTGGCCGATAAACAACTCAAATCCGCACAAGCACTCACCAAATCTTTGGGTATGAAAATCGGTATCTATGCCGATATGCCGATTGGTGCCGCTTCAAACGGTGCTGAAGTTTGGGAAAATCCGGAAGCTTACGTTTTACCGATTGGAGTCGGCGCACCGGCAGACCCGATGCGTCCGCGCGGACAAAGTTGGGGCTTTACCCCTTATCATCCACAACAATTAGCCAAGCAGCATTATCTTCCTTTTATCCGCTTAGTCAGAGAAAACGTTAATGCCGCCGGGGCTCTAAGAATTGACCATGCCATGGGATTAAGACGCCTGTTTTGGATTTATTTTGAAGAAAACAATCCGGTGGTACAAGGCGCTTATACATATTATGACATGAAGATGTTAACATCCATCTTAACTTTGGAAAGCACACGCGCCAAATGTTTGTTAATCGGTGAAGACTTGGGCACCGTCCCGGAAGGCTTTAGAGAATACATGGCCGAGCACGGTTTGTTATCATACAAAGTTTTCTTCCGTCAAAAAAATAAAGACGGCACCTTTATCGCACCTAAAGATTATATGTATATGTCTTTAGCTCAATCTTCCACCCATGACCAAGCTACTTCTTGCGGCTTTTGGTCAAATGAAGATATTGAAGTATTCAAAAGTTGCGGTTTGTACGTCAATTACGAACAATATCAAAGCAATTTAAATACCCGTCGCCAAGACAGAGAAAACATGATTAAAGCCTTTGAAAAAGAAGGTATTTTAGATAACCGTATGAAACAAGAAATGCAACAAAGTGCCGAAACCGGTGCCGTTATACCGAGCGGAATAGAAAATCCTGTTAATATCTATGGTGCCAAAACCAACAGTGCTTTATATTTTGTCAGATTATGTGACATTTATGCGCAAAAGAAATTGGATAATGCCCCGGGCACCATTGATGAATACGCTAACTGGCGTTTGAAACTAAGTCATAGTATCGAGCAAATTAAATCTACATCAAATTTTGCCGAAACTTTGCAAACCATAAAAAAATATCGTCCTTAAACTTTAAAAAAGAGAAACAAGCCGAAAATAAATTCGACTTGTTTCTCTTTTAGCAAGGTATTCCCCCAAGCATTCCGCAGGGAAAATCAAACGATGTTTCAGGAGGATTTGAAGCATTATCCATGTCATCCACCAAATTTTCCACGTCATTGCGATAACGAATGTAAAATTTGCGAAACATTGCTTCCGGACCAACACCGATGTTCATGAAATGATAGCTCATCATAAACAACTTCAGCAATTTCCTCAGCGGATTTGCAGATACTTTTTGAATCCACCCCAGAGTATTAAAACTGGCAGCCGCAAACATCTCTTTTTCCGCATCGGTATCCAATCTTGCCAGTAAACTGTCAAACAGACTACCATGTTTATCCTCATTGAAGTCGAAGACAAACCACATCGTGTTCACAGCAGCCATAAGGCTCTGTTTGTCAAAATGCTTCATACATTTAGACGTCAGGTACGGCCAAGCACAGATTTCATGCGTGGAATTCCCTGAAAGAAAATCCAACAGTTTAACAAAGCGTACCGTAATATCGGCATCTCTCAAACTGAAAAATTTCTCAGCCACTGCAACTGACGGCACCACAGTCTTCAGTTCCACAAAATCATGAATCAGACCATTTGAATTGACTCCGATATACCCCATCATCGGTTGTGAAGCCTCTTCGTTTTTCAAAAAATTATGATAAGCCCGAGGATTATCTTCCCAGTAATCCATAATTTCATCCGCCTGAGTTGCGGTAATTACCTCTGTCCCCAGAAGCAATTTTTTTAATGTTTTGTACTCCATAAAAATTCTTTTTAGTTCATAAATATAAGTTTTCTCCCTCCGAATAACAAAAAAAATATTATTTGTCAAATATTTTAGACAAAAAGGCTTGATTTTTTAAATATTCCTGCTATTATAAGCGCATTCAAGCTCTTATTATGTCATTTTACTATGAGGTTTTATTTTTAAAAAAGAGCTGATTTTCATCTGAAATAATAACAATTAAAATACTTTTTTTTATGAAAACAAAACTTTTATTAAAAGGCCTTTACGTCCTCATTGGCGTGATTGCCTTGGTATGTTCTTCCTGCGCGGAAGAGCACATCTATCCTCAAAGCAACAACGGTACATTGGGTACCTTGGGCTTCACTTGGTCGCAGAATACCAGCGGCGATACGATTACGCTTTTTTGTAATCAAACACTCTCTTACTCTGATGAGAACGGAAGTCATGTTGTAACTCCCGTCGCCACGGTCAAACTGTTTGCGCAACTGAAAGAGGTTGAATATACCGCCGGTACCGATCCGACACCGGTATATTTGAAGTCAACTTCCAACAGCGGTTATGAAGGAGTAAATCCTCGTTGCCGCACCATTGAGCAAAAACTTTATTTTAATGACGATCAGGTTATCACTGCCCTGATTACCATGCCCATCTACTCTTATTTTGAAGGCGGACGCGAACTGTTCTATCCGTATATTCAATTTCAAGAGTTGATATTTGCCAATGTGTCGGCCACTGCTACCTCGGCGGTTATCAATTTCAACCTGCCCTGGCAGATAAGCAACGGAGACGAAAGCGGTCAAAAAGTCATGACCCTCTCTTATGCCAAAAAGGCCGTAACCGAAAAGGATAAGTTATTGAAAAGCTCCTATGCTATAGGTGTTGATTGGAACGGAACGTCTTTTTCTCCTTATGTTGAAAAAACAGAAATCTGGCAGATTGCCAAAGAAAAGAAGATTAAGGCAAGTTGCCCTTGGCTCCCCTTTGAGCTGACGGCTTCCGACCATCTGGCACTTGATGTGACCGACTTTGACTTTAGTTCCACTCTGACTTCTGATGCCACGGCCAAACAAGACATCAGTCAAGACGGATGGAGCATCAAAAGAGGTACTTCAACCAAAACTGTCAACTTCAGTAACGAGAAAGAGTTCTTTGCAAACAGCTTTTCTTACCCGTTGTATGATGTCAGTTTTGACTGGAACGGAGAAGTTTTTGAATTTGACCTCTCGGTTGAGTTTAAAGAAACCTCTCAAATAGCTCATCTTTCGGAAACAACCGGCAAAAACACCACCGTTGCCACGGTAAAAATTGCCGAAAAGAGTTTTGAAAAAACGGTTGTCACCTCTATGACCAAAAAAACTCCCGTTATACCGGATGGCACATCCAAATACGGTAAGGTTTTAGGCTACAGTGTAACAGCAGTTTTTGAGCCGCAAGGCATCAAGGATGAAAGTATTAGTATCACTAAGAAATGCGTGTTGATACACTACGAAAAAGGTTATGAATGGGGCATTTGCGCTTATAGTGAGAATTTCCCCACCTCTTACACCTTTACCGAGACCACCTATGACAGCTTTGATTCCGCCGCCAAGCGCAGCGCTTCTGACGAATTTGAGCTCGCTCGTACGGTTGAATCAACAACCAGCATTTTGTGGTATAACGACAGCAATCGCCGTATCAACGGCATTGACGCCCTAAGCTGCGGCATCAACGGATGGGAAAATATCGTCGATGGTATTTATGCCTCGGAAATCATCGGCTATAATGCCGAATATAACAATGATTACACGATAACCCTCACCGCACCCGACGGCTCAAGCAAAACTTTCAGCTCTTATTGATAAAGAATCCCTTATAGCTTCTGGCTATAGGGGATTTTTTGTTTATACTGCTCAAAAGTCTTCAATCTTTCTTGACTTAAATACATCTTTTCTGATATTTCTAGCCTGTAAATACTATAAGGAAAGAAAATGATTAAACATCTGACAGTAAAGCATTTCATCTTCGCTCTGGTAAGTTTTTGGATAATAACACTGCTTACTGCCGATCGCTCTTTTGAAACAACTCATCAATTTAATCTGATACTTGCCGGTATTTTTCTTGCTCTTTATAATCCGGCAGACATCAGCAAGAAACAATATTTTATCATGTTAGGAGCAACTGCCTTTGCCGTTTTAATCAGTTTTGTTTTACCGCTAAAAACCTGGTCAAGTTATTTATTTTTCTTACTCTGCGGTGGTTATTTTATTTTAGGTTTTAAAAAGACCGCTCAGCAGAGTTTAGCTCTGTTAATCATCTGGTGCGCCTCCTTTTTTAATCTTTGCTTTATCACCAACACTCACATTGGTGATGTGCAATATGACTTTGCCTCCTGCTTTAATTACATTGAATATATTATGGAAGATAACTTCAAATTCTGGCAAGAAAACCCTCTTTTAACCCGACCGAGTTACTCCGCATACCATCCGATTTTACACTTTTTCCTCACTGCTTTGGCAATCCGTAGCGGCGAATGGCTATCCTTTTCCAAAGACGTTGCCAGCGAAGCCTCACAAATCGTTATTGTCAGCTACATGCTTTGGTATGGTTTGATAGTATCACGCATCTTAAACTTATTTAATTTATCGCGCGGTATATATTTTTCCACTCTGGCAATGGTCGTCTTTTTCCCGACCTATAATGCCATTTCCGGCTTTTTTAATAATGATTGTCTGCTTCTTCCTTTGCAAGCTGGAATTGTTTATTACTCCCTCACCTATTTAAAAGATGGGTGTAAAAAGAACCTTGCTTATATTTTACTCTTTGCCACTTTGGCCGCTTTAACTAAACTCTCCGGTGTCTTGATTTTACCTTTAACTGCCGCTGTCTTTTTGTTACGCCTCTTAAAACAAAGAAATAAACAAACTTTTTATGAAGAGTTGATTTGCGGTATTTTATTGCTGATAGGTATCTCAATATGGCCTCTCTATCAGCATTTTATCTTAAATGTCGATTTTTCATTTGTTCCCCCGCAGACCCATTTATCGCTTGAAAATTACACCTTATGGCAACGCTTTAACCCGCTCGGTGCCTTTGTTTATGAGCAAATGTATTACAACGATTTCGGCATCAATTTATGGGAAACCATGACCAAAACTGCCCTCTTCGGTCAATGGGATTTCACCTATCGCGGCACGCAGATTATTCCTTTGATAACTCTCTTGGTTTATGTTTATAAAACAATTATTGCCGTCATCATCATTGCCGTTATTTATTTAATTTTCAAAGCACAAAACAAAAAATATTTCTATTTAAGCCTGATTTTGTTGCTCTCATTATTGATAGGACAGATTTTGTTTGGCTTAAAACATCCCTTTATGTGCAACCAGGATTTTAGATACATTGCTGTCTTACCGCTTGCCTTTGCCATGATTTTAGGCTCTTTTATGCAACAAATAAACTCGCGCCTAAAAAACATTGTGATAGGTTTATTGGTCATTTTTGCTCTTCTTTCCGCTTTTATCTGGAATTGGGTTTCCGCTTAAAAATATTTTGAAAATTATATTTGACAGAATTGCCAAAATATGCTATTTTTGACTCTGATAAGAATATATTTATAAACTAAAAAATTTTAAGCTTTATGTACAACAATTATGATTTTCTGAGTGTGGACCGTCCGGAGATGATGGCCATACTAAAGCAGTTTGACTTCAAGTGTAACGCTCCCGTCCGCGAGGCAGTTCGGCAAAGGGTTAAAGTTTTGGGACAACCACCCATCAACATCTCTCTTCGTACCATTCAAAAGGCAGAAGATCTGGGTGGACTGAAGCCAGGTGAGGAATTCACTTACCCCAATGCTCAGGGTGGTTTTTCAACTGTAAGGGTATGCAGTTTAACAAACCTACCCAAGGACATGGTCAATCCGCACATCTGGTGTGGCGGCGGACAAATGCTGGCTGCTCTGTATGCATACGAAATTACCCGTTTTTATGCCATGCAGACAGACACGGAGTTACCCGTTGTATCAACCGGTAAGGAAGGTAACAAAGGCCTATTCAAGCCTCTTTTCTACCGCGAGAACGGCATCATCTCAAGAACAGAGTATGACTCCTATTATCGCATCCTCGCTCGTCTCGGTGACCCCAACTGGGCCAACGCCAATTACGAAGAGTGTGAGGATACCGATACCGAGGGTAACCTCGTGGAGTTGTATGACTTCGCTAAGAGTCACAATTTCAAGGAAATCACCTACGTCATCTGCACGGGCAACCCGTTCTATGACAACAGGTTAGTTACGGAGTGGACATTGCAGTTGAAAAATGAGAAATTTGCCGAGGTAAAAATCAACCTCGTGGTGGCACACTGCCCCCTATTCTTAACATTCAACCGCATATCTATTCCCGAGGCTCGAATGTCTCAAATCTTCCTAGGTTACATCGCCGCTTGCTTAGGTCCGTTGATGAAAGATACCATCACCTTGGATGGTCAAACAACATCAGCCCGTCCTGAGCGTTACTTAGGTCGCGGTGTCGCTGAAGCCGATTGGAATGAATTCTACGATATCATTGTCTACCACAACAACATGGGGTGGAACAATTATCTGGAACTTCTCTACGGTATTCCTCATGAGGAGGCCGTCGAGAAAATCATTCTTGCCGATCTGTTCGCTTTCAACTCGTACACTCCACAAGAGTACGACCAAGGTATCATGGGACACATCTCCCGCTATCAGAGCTATCTGGGCGGTGCCTTTAATCCCTTAAAGGAAACTCACCTTGAATACCTGAAGCGAACCAATCCGAAACCTTTCTTCGGACAAGAAGAGCCGGCTCAGAGACCGTACACGGACTAATCTACTCCTTAAAAAGCTCCCTTCGGGGAGCTTTTTTTGTGGGAAAACCTCGGTTTAAATTGAAAACTCTTAAAAACCGCTATTATAATGAACTTCAGTTAACAACAGAAAGAAAAGATAATGTGGCGTCCTGTCTTAATGATAAATGGTTTTATTATGCTCGTCTTGGGGGTTATGATGATGATCCCTGCGGCAATGCTTTATTATGACGGCGGCCAAATTGACTATATCTTTTTTAAAAGCGGTTTAATTGCCATTTTCTTTGGCGGCGCCTTGTTTTTGGGAAACTATGACAAGATTCAAAAAATTTCTATCCTGCAAGGGTATCTTATAACCATTTCATCCTGGTTTATCACCCCGTTGGTATGCGCCCTGCCTTTGTGGCATAACGGCAGTATTATGAGCTTACATGATGCCGTATTTGAAGCCACGGCCGGCATAACCACCACCGGTGCCACCATCTTAACCAATATCGAAATTCAACCTAAATCCGTGTTATTATGGCGTGTTATGTTAAACGGTTTGGGCGGTATCGGCATCATTATCTTTGCCGTTGCCTTATCACCTTTCTTAGGCACCGGGGGTATGCAACTTTTCAGCAAAGAAAATTCCGATACCGAAGAAAAGTTTTTACCTAAAATCAGTTACATTGCCAACGATATTATCCTGGTTTATGTCTTATTAAATATCTGCTGTGCTTTGCTGTTAAAATTTTTGGGAATGGATTGGTTTGATGCCACCTCCTGGGCCATGTCTGCCCTAAGTACCGGCGGTTTTTCCATCAAAAATAACTCCATTGCTTTTTATGATAACTATTGGATAGAATTGGTTATTGCCCTGTTTATGTTGCTCGGCGCTCTCCCTATTACTTATTTCATCTTAGCCTGCAAACGTCGCAATACCAGCACCTTCTTCGGCAACCCGCAAGTAAATACCTTCCTAAAATTGATTGTGATATACACCCTGCTTTTAAGCCTGTTATATCAACTGCAAAATAATGTTTCTTTCACCGGTGCATTCAGAATTGTGGCCTTTAACCTCATTGCCGCCATCACCACTGCCGGCATTTATTCTTCAGACTACCTAACCTGGGGCAGTTGGGCGCCGATTGTTTTCCTATTGCTCTTTTTACACGGCGGTTGCACCGGTTCTACCACCGGTTCTATTAAAATCTTCCGTTGGCAAGTTGCCTTTGCCTTCTTAAAAAAGCACATAACCAAAGCCTTATCACCCAATCAGGTTGCCGTCATGAAAACCGGTGATAAAGTCATTAACGATAACATTGTTTCATCGGTATTTGCCCTCATTTTAGCCTTTATCCTGGCGATTGTCTTTTTCACATTAGTTCTTTCGCTTTCTGGTCTTGATTTTATGACTTCATTTGGTGCCGTTATTGCCAACATCACCGGCATCGGTACCGGATTAACCAAAGAACTCGGCCCATCGGGTAATTTTGCCTTTTTAAGTCCGTTTATCAAATATATTTTATCCTTTGTGATGGTTTTGGGAAGACTAGAAGTCATCACCGTTCTCGTTCTGTTAAGCAAAATTAAATTGCGCTGATTTTTTTGACAAAAAATAATTGACATATATCAAACATCTTCTATACTTACCAAAGATAAAAAGAGATTATGTTTAATTAAATAAATATCCATTATGAACAAAGACGAACTCGGTTCTGTTAATCGTCCTGAGCAATATGCACGGGTCGATGATGAGTGTATTTTATCGGACTCATTGACGGCAAGAGATTTCTTTAAAGATTTCTATTCTCAAGATGGTATTGCCTTTTTAGCTATTCTGCACCTGGCTTCAACAAAAGTTTCTTTTCTGCCGGTTTGGGTTTATTTTGACCCGAAGATTGAAAAAATTGTAGCCGCAGCGCCTGTCTTTAAGATAGATTCTCTTCCGGAAATATCTCATTTGCCCATTTCTAAGGCGCAGATGCTGGATGATGAGACTCTTTTCTATTGGAAAGATCATCTTTATTCCAGTGCCTACACCTCAACCGGTGAAACAGTGGTCAGAAGAATAAGATGCCTGCTTTCGGTCAGAGACATGATAAGCGTTGCCGAGATGGATACAACCAAGGAAATTGACGATGTCTATCCGGTTAAGCTTTATGCTATTGAAGACGGTCGCTTTTTGGCAGCCTGTTGGGCCATTGAGGCCAATGAAAATTGTTGTTGGTTTGAAACCATTTGCGCTGATGATGAAAAATATATCGATAATGTTGATGTCCACAAGACATTCTTTTATCCGATAAACATCAATGAGCGCGTGATTTTGGGTGATGATATCTATCTTTGCCGTTACACGGATGAATTTGGTATCTTCATGGACAAAACAAGTTTCAAGGCCACCGAAGCTGACAGAACAAGAGAAGCACTGCCTCCTCCTGCCGGAAAAAAGCATGTAGAGCCTGAGCCCCCGCGTCCGAAATTAAAAATCATTTTCAACAAAGATGAAGCTGAAAAGAAAGAAGCTTCCTCCGGCGGCAAAGGCAGAATCATCGCCTTAACGCCCAGAAAATGATGACTGAAAAAAAGAAGCCTCTGATTGACCTATCCTATTTTAGGATATGGTTAAATCGAGGCTTTTTTTATTTCGAAGTAGAACCCAAACCGCCGTTTCTAATCCCCATAGCCTTATCATCATAGGTGATACCGAACGGCAGAAAAATTCCCTGGCAAATAGATGTCCCTGCTGTCAGATTAATTGTTTTTCCCTCATTACTATCATTTGTCATCTTCACAAAAATCTGTCCTTCGTTATCGGAATAATAGTAATCGCTATCAATAACCCCCATCGTATTATCCAATTGCAGGCGATATTTAAAACCAAGTCCTGACTTAGGAACAATCGCTAAAAACCAGCCATTTTCAATCTTAACGCGCATCCCTGTCGGTATCAAAAAAGTTTCTTTAGGCCCAAGAGATAATGCAATCGGCGTAAAGAAATCATATCCGGCAGAACCGTTTGTAGCACGCACCGGTAATTTTAAATTTTCATAAAGTTCCTGAATCTCTTCTTCCGTATCCACAAAAAGATTCTCCCATGCCGCTCTAAACTGCGCAAAACTTACCTTTTCAAATTGTCCGACCCGTTGCATTGCTTTCTCCCTTTGTCATTGTCGATAATTGATTATGCATGCATATGCAAAATAACGCAATAAATAATTCTTGCATTTCCCATAATAATTGTGTATACTTTCGTCCAGAAAACAAAATTATTGTCTAACTAAAATATTCCCTTATGAAGAATTATTGTAAAAATTTGTGGTGGGGTGCTTTAAAGTATCCATCACGTTGGGCTTACGTACAGCGCAATCCCTTTGTTTTTGTTGGTATTATGCTGACGATGATTTTCGTCGCAGCTCATCAGCCGATCACCGGCGTTATCGTCGCTCTTATTACTCTATTGTTGCTGTGTCGTTACGTTATAACGGCAGATAGGATTTACGTTCTGTCCGATGAAAGAGGTCGCACGACCTATGTGACCTTGTTCCGTTCGGGCTACAGACCGGTAACCTCCTTCTACACCCGCAAAAAGCAAAAAGCGATTTTACGTTCGTTTAGTATCAGAGAAGATGGCTCCCGCAATCTTCAAATCAGCGGGCTGAAAATTGCCGGTTACGACCTGCGCTTTGCGGAAATGGGCGTTTTCCTGTATAAGACTGATGACACCTGGAGATATATCTCTGGAAAGTACCATAGCTTATACTTAGGCGAACTTGTCGAGGATAATATGTTCGTTGATAAGGAGAAAAAGCCAATGATTGTCACATTCCTGCACGGTGACACGGTCGTTCGTTATGAAGTAACGGATTATTTAATAAATCCGCCATTCATATACGACCCGGGCAAGGCCACCTACAAACCGGTTACCGAATGTGGACTTGTCCGAGAAGACAGCACGGTAGGATGCACAATGGTAATGCTACAAAACAAAAACAAGAAAAAGCTGTTCCTCTATGGCATCAATGAAAAAAGGAATTTGCCACGCGCTTTCCAAATTATGGTGCCCTATGTCTATCAGACGGATAGCCGCTTCAACAAGCAGATACCTACTGATAGAGATGACGGAAGTTTCATCTACAACTAAAAAAAAAGAACCCCGCGCTTAAATGCGTGGGGTTCGTTTCGTTTAAAATGGAGTAGATGTTCATGAACCGGTGCCTGTGCCTTTACCAGCCTCCTCCTCGAAGAGTTTGTCAACGCTAATCATCGGATTTGCGCCACCAAATACTTTGGGGAAGTTCTCGAAAAGTATCTGCTTCAGCATAAGAGGATTTGCTTTGAAGTAATCACCAAGGCGCTTTGCCATGAGATTCTTTGCTCCCTCAATCTTCTTGATGCTTTCAGCTTCACCCTGAGCTTTAATGATAGCGGCATCCTTGACACCTTCTGCAGCGATACGAGCCTTTTCAGCCTTGAGGCGAGTTTCCTCAACCTCTGCCTTCTGCACAATCACTTGCGCGCGAGCGTCCTCATAAGTCTTTTCAAACTTAACCTCGTTAATTTTGATACTTACGTTCTTAAAGAGATTCACGCCGTCAAGCGTTTTATCAAATTCTTCAAGTTCGAACTTCTGCATGGTTTCAACTTCGCCGTCACCAACGAGAAGACTCTCGCGAACCGGCAGTCCGTTAGCTACATCCATCACCGGTGTCAGACGATAGCCGGTAACTTCAAAGCTGTTGTGAGGCAACAGCTCTTCCGTCATGTCTGATGACTTCAGTGCCAATTCGTACTCTACCAGTTTGGAAGCCCAGTCCTCAATCTCCGCCTTTTTGGCCTGGAAGTGACCGTAAGTCAACTTCGTCACCAGTGTATCGAAGGTGGCGTCCACCCACTTAGAAACGTGGGTGTTGTAATAATCAGCCCCCATCATCTTAAAAATAAGATGAGCGTAATTATCTACAAGTTGGAACGTTAGAGTGGCCTTAATGTCCACGTTGTTTCTGGTGATTACCTTTTTGGTGTCACTGATATCCTTTGTCTGGACCATGACATCAAGTAAAAAGATTTCACTAATCACCGGCCACATCTTGTTCATACCGGGATTATAAGACTTATTCTTCTGTCTCCCGAATACCCTCACAAAACCAACCGAACCGGTAGGTACAAACCATACCGAGTTAATGAAGATGTTCCAGGCAAGAGACACCACAAACGTCGCCCATAGTTGCCATCCTCCAATGAAGAGAGCAACCACCAAAACCACCAAGCAAAGCGGAAGAACAATCATGTTACTCCACTTCTTGATGATTAAGAACTTTTTAACGAATTCATTCATACTCCTTTTGCGCCACTCTTAATCTATGTTCCGTATATTATGTTAACAGTTTGTCTTTTGTCATCTCTCAGCGTACGAGCATCGGTGGTTCTTGTCACCTTCTAAACAAAATACAAAAAAGTTGCCTTAAAAAATAGTTTGTAAACTCATAAAAGCCCGCATTCTACCCCTTAAAGACCTAACATACATTCCATAAACCAGCCTTAACGCTTTAATAAATAATTTAGATATCTATATTTTTTCCACCTCTATGCTACCACATTTTGTCCCTTTCGTCAATAATATTTTAGCAAAAAAAAGAGTGCCGAAACGACACTCTCTTGTTTGTTTGTTTTTTTTTTTTATAAAACGTCTTATCGACAGTTGGTAACCGCATCAGAAACGTATGTGTATGTGAACTTAACCTTAACGGCACAAAGGCTGTGCGGCGGATAATCTTTCAGCTCACAATAACGAACGATTTTACCTTTATCTTTGGCGCGATTATAATCAACATAGTATGTCCAATCAACATCATCCCCTCTGTAATGGGTATGCATCGGCTCTTCAAAATCATCAAAGAAATCTTGCATCTGCTGACCTTCCTCAACATCAAAACCAGCCACATGGAAAACCCTTCCCTTACTCGGTTGATAATCTTCTTCAATAACCCGTGGTACAGTATATGTATGCTTTTGCACCGTATATGTATCGGAAAATTCTTCTTGATTATGACAATTACAGCTACAACCGGCAACCAACAAGCAACAAAGAGCGACAAAAAATGAACGCATATAAACCTCCGTTTAGAATAGTCAAAATTTAGTCAAAACCTAGCCCAACAGTTCCAAAACAATCTTATCCAAAACAAGAAAACCTTCGTCTGTTAGGCGGATATTGGCCGCATCATAACATAGCAAATTTAATTGTGCAAGCTTTTTTATTGCCAAATTATCGACAAAATCAAAAAAATTCACTCCTGAATTTTGATAAAAACGCTCAAAATTAATCCCTTCTTTGAGCCGAAGCCCCATAAACAACAGCTCTTCTGCCCTTTCTGACGACGTTAAAGTTTCACTAATTGCCCCATCAACCGAGGAATAAATTTTATTCTGATGACAAAATCTGCCATGTGCCCCCTCACCGATACCGATATAATCGTCCCCGTGCCAATAAACCAGATTATGCACACTCTGATTAGCTTCGCTATCGGCAAAATTAGAAACCTCATAGCGTTCAAGCCCCTGCGAACGAAGATATGCCACCGTTTGTTCATAAAGTGCAGCCGCATTTTCTTCATCAAGCGGTTTTATCCCTTTTTTATGAAAAAACGTCCCCTCTTCAATGCTCAACTGATAAAGCGAAATATGCTTAAACCCGAAATGAAGCGCCCTTTCTATTTCCGTCTGCCAATCTTCCCAACGTTGATGCGGACGTGCATAAATCAAGTCAATCGACGATTTTTCAAAGGTATTCACCGCCGTTTCCATCGCCTGTATGGCTTCATTAAGCGAATGTGTCCGCCCCAAAAACTTTAAATCCGTTTCATTAAGTGCTTGTACCCCGAGCGATAAGCGGTTAATTCCCGCTCGATGAAAATCAATAAACTTATCCTTTTCATAGGTATTAGGATTAGCTTCCAAAGAGATTTCGGCCCCCGCCTTAACCATAAAACAACGTGCGATTTCATCAAGAATTTGCCGAATCGAATCGGGCGAGAGAATCGATGGCGTTCCCCCTCCGAAAAACACCGAACCGACCAACCTTTCCCCAAGCATAGAATAAAAATAAGCAATATCCTTTTTATAACGCTCAACCAAAGCCTTTTCATCAAAATCTTTAGGCTTTAATGCCCGAAAAAAATCACAATACGGACACCTGCTCTTGCAATAAGGAAAATGAATATAGATAGCCAGAGGTCTTTCTTGTTGCATCTAAAAAAAGCCTATCCCAGTTCTGCACACTTAGTTTCTATTCTTCTTTCCAACTCTTCCATAAATTCTTTTTTGCCGGCAAAGTCAGAAAGTTTCATCGGCTCCATAAATTCAAAAGTAACCGTTCCCGGATAAATCATAAAGGCATTCTTTGACCAACACAAATCCGAATTCAACGCCACCGGCACCACCGGCATATCAAGTTCGTGTGCCAAGAAAACAATACCAGATTTATATCCCTTAACTTGTCTGTGTTTACAACGCGTTCCTTCTGGGAAAATAATCAATTTACGCCCTTCATCAATACGGATTTTAGCACGTTTAAGCATACCTCTCATTGCACTGCCACCGGCACCTCTATCCACCGGAATCATACCATAAACAGCCTGTCCCCAACCAAACAACGGCACATAGGTCAATTCTTTCTTTAATACAAACACCGAATTAGGAATAATCGCCGTATAGGCATAAGTTTCTAATGCCGATTCATGTTTAGAGGCAAAAATATAACCAGGTTTGATGTATTCTTTACCTTTAACCACGATTTTAATACCGCAAATTTTAAGCATCGTCTGCCAATAAATCGGATGCAGATACTTATCCCACAAAGCCACACAGGCCTTACGACTAAACAGCCCTACAATGATAACCAAAACAAAAAACACACCCTGAGACAACAAAAACCATATATGTGCCACCAACGATCTCAAAAAAATAACAAATTTATTCATCTTTCAGTCCTTTCTTATTTTTTAATCAAAGCAATATTGCAGTTTTACCGCCAGGTATTTACAGTATTCCACCGCTAAAAACTTAAAACTTCCCCAGTGTTTCCACCAATGTTTGCGCACATATCCCGAACTAACCGCCACAAAACGAATATCAACTTCCGGCATCAGGTGCTTTAACTCTGCTCGACTGCGCGGAATATGATAAAATGAAGTCACCGCATAAATTGTTTTAATTTTATACATATCTGCCCAATTTTTAATCTCTTTTGCATTACCGACGGTCGTGGTAGCCGAATAGCCCAATGTTAAAGGCATATCATCATAAATTTCCACCTTTTCTTTTTGGGCAATATCATGCAAAGTCACCCCTTTAGTCACACCGGAAATAATCAGCTGCTCACCATAACCGCTGTTTAACAGCTCAATTCCCTTGGCTATACGATAGCGTCCACCGGTTAAAACTGCTATACCAACCGGCTTCTTAACATTATCCTTATCCGGATTTTGCCCGATATAATCAAATACATAATGGGAAAAAAAAGCAAAACCCACTGACCACAACGCCAGCAAGATAACTATCGATACCATCAAAATTTTCATTCGGGTTTTCATAACAAGCCCCTATATTGACCTTATTTGATTGTATAAGAGCCAAAACCAAACTCAACCATATTTTATATTTATAAACAGCCCCTTTTAGAGCACTTTCTGATATAATTGATGTTGCAGTACATTATCATTTGCCGGTACTAAAAGTTCAATCTCATCATCCGGAAACATCTTCTTAACCTTATCTTTGATAAAATCTTTATCCTCGTCCTTTAAGCAATCAAAATAATTAGCCAACATTTTTTGACGTATTTGGGCCACCGCAACAAAGAAACTCTGTTTTTTTTCCTCACTGACATCAGCTTCGGCCATCAATTGCTCCAAGTCACCAAACATTTCGATAATTTCATCTTTCACACTGGTATATTTAATCCCTGTTTCAGAAGCCGCCCCGCGCCAATAATAATGCGTTGTTCCTTTTGCCACATACATTTTATCGGCATAAAGTAACACCTGCGTCGTAAAATAATTATCCTCGGCCGGTGTACGTCGCAAAGTTCCCCAAATATTATGTTCTCTAAGAAAATCTGCCCGATATATTTTATCCCACAAATAGCCCAACACATGCGCCCGATAATCAGCCAAATCCTCAATCACATCCTTATCGGTAAACTTCTCCCGTTCCAGATATAATTCTTCACGATTTTCTTTTTCCCAAACCGAAACCACATGCTCGGCAGCCACGACATCAGCATCATTCTTTTTAGCCGTCTCATACATTTTTTCATAGAAATTTTCCGATAACGTATCATCGGCATCAATAAAGGCAATATATTCCCCCCTTGCCTCACGCTGACCGTGATTGCGCGCCGCACCCACATAAGCATTTTCTTGTGTCAACATTTTTATTTGAGGATTTTTTTGCATATACTCGCTAACAATCTCCGCTGTATTATCCGTAGAACCATCATTAACCACAATTATTTCCATTTCTTTTAAACTTTGTTTTAAGAGACTGTCCATCGTCCGCCGAATAGTCCGTGCCGCATTATATACCGGCACAATTACACTGACTTTAATTTTTTCCTTCTTATTATCTGTTTCTTCATCAATTTTATCAAAATCAATCTCATCATCAGGAAATTTATCTTTAATCAATTGTTTCCAGACTGGTCTGTCTTCTTCAGACTGGAAACGATAATTATGCTTAAAAAGAGAATTCCTTTGATTTTTAGTTAACCTCATATATTCCGCTGTTCTTTTTTCATCAAAACCAGCATTTTTAATCAACTCATCCAAATCCAGATACATATCTAGCAATGCTTTATCCATCGGAAATTTTCGAACAACTGTAGTTGAAATATCATACCTTGATAAATAATAAGCAACATTATCAATTTGTCTTATTTTATCGGCATACATAAAGACTTGAAACGAAAAAAATATGTCTTCACTAAATGTTCTCCATGTTGTAAATAAAATACCATGTTTTCTCAAAAAATCGAGTTTATATAACTTATTCCATACGTAAAATGACCCTAGTTTTTCAACATGCACCATATCCGATAGGTTCCCAAACATCATTTTTTCTTTAATTTCAGGAAATTTCTGTGTCACTTTCCAAATTTGAGTGGTATAAACAACTTCTGCGTCATATTTTTTGGCTTCTTTATAGAGTTCTTCAAAATAGTTTAAGCTCACCCTATCGTCACTGTCAATAAACCCTATATATTCTCCTTTAGCTTCTGCCATACCGCGATTCCGAGCTGCTCCCACATAGGTATTTTGTTGATGGATAACCTTTATACGCTTATCAAATGCCGCATATTTATCCAAAATTTCTGCCGTCTTATCCGTAGAACCATCATCAACCGCAATAATTTCAATTTCTCTTAAGGTTTGATGACGTAAACTATCTAATGCACGCTCTATAACTTTCTCTGCATTATATACCGGCACAACAACACTAACCTTGTTTTTTTTCACCGCTTCTTTTACCGGACGTTCATAGAAACGTATACCTTCAGCCTTTAAATCGTAATATTGCCAACCAGAAGCAATCACACTACTAACAATAATTATCGTTGCAAAACATTTAATAAACCGAACAACTTTATCATTTTTTACATAAATCAGTGCCAACCATAACAAAGCAATCATCAAAATTGCAATGTCCAAATAAATATTACAAAGGAGAGACGGCAAAATAATCATCGAACCGTACAAAGTTAAAAACATCGTCGCTATTGCAAATAAAATTGTCATTTTCCGTTTTAATAATATTGCCAAAACAAAAATACCAATCTCTATTCCCATTATCACCCTTAAATAGACATGACAATTCTCATTTCCTGCATATAACATAAAGCGATACGCTTCAAGACCAAAACAAAGCAAGGTAACCCAACAAGCTAATTCTATCAATAAATTATCATGCTTACGAAGTCTGTAATAACCACACCCCCACAAAAGAAGCATCATCCCCCAACCGAATAAAGAAAAATCTCTGTGCTTTCCCCACAAAAGAAAATAATCATTTGTCAGATGATAAAAAGCCACCGCAAAAACCAACAATAATGCTGTTACGCCAACCAAATTCCCTATAAAATTTAAAGTCCGTTTCATAATTCTAAACCATATGACGAAGTGTTTTAACGACGGTTATATATGATGTCACCGCCGTCATAATCACCGACAAAATCGGTAACAACAAAATAACCAACCAATTTTCCACACTAAAAGTGACAGAATTAAAAATACCCGCTTCAATACCTTTAGCCATATCCCCGACAATCAAAATTGCCGGTATAGCCAAAACAGTACCGATTATTCCCGCCGCAAAAGACATCTGAGAAATTTGCTTAACATAATTCATCGCCACATATTCATCGGTTGCCCCCATAATATGCAAAATACTGATAATATCACGATGAATATTTAACCCGGTTTTCACCGCATAAATAAGCGCTGCCATACAGGCACCTGCTACCATAAGCAAAACCGTAACCGCCAACATTTTTAGGGAATTAATAAATTTGAGCAAACGAGACAACCACAAATTATGATCATTAATGGAGGCCTGAGCCGAAACTTCTGACATTCTCACAGCCAGTTCCTTATAGTCAAACTGTTTAGCATTCATAATTTTTACATCCAAAAGTTTTGGTATCGGCAAAAGTTCAATATCTACATTATTCCCCAACCACGGCTTCAATAATGCGTGCAATTCATTATCGGAAAGTACTGTCACCTGTGTCACATCCGGATATCTTTCCAAAAAGCTGACCACATTCAACAAATCCTTACGTGAAGCTTCATAATCCGGCATTGGCAGAACTTGCACCGTAAAATTGGAAACCACTTGTTTTTTAGCATTATTAAACATCGTGTTAATACCCAAAACCCCGGCCAATGTAATGGCAAATAAAAAAACGGAAACAGCTACGATAACTCTCAAAAAGGTTTTAGAATAACCTTCATTAATCGGCAAAGCCGCTGCACTATTAACCGGAGGCTTTTGTTTTCTTAATTCTTTCATCCGCTCTTTATCTGCTCTAGGTTTCCTTGTCGGTTGCGGTTTAACTGCGACTTGTTTGATTTCATCTTCTGCCATCTTAACTTCCCTAATATCTCAAAACACTTTGCTTATTTTACATAAGACAACTGACCGTCAATCAATTGTAATCGAGGATAATTATAACGTTCCATTAATTCATTGGAGTGCGTGGCAATAACCACCGTTGTTCCCAGTCTGTTCAATTCGGCAAACAACTTCATCAATTTAATAGCAATATCGCTATCGACGTTTCCCGTCGGTTCGTCTGCAAGCAATAATTCCGGACGATTGATAACAGCTCGTGCAATTGCAGCCCGTTGTTTCTCTCCGCCGGAAATTTCGGAAGCCTTCGTGTACATATTGTCTGAAAGTTCCACCCAAGCCAAAAGCTCTATCACACGCTGCTTGATTTCTTTTTCTTTCATACCGCGCAAACGCAAGGGCAAAGCCACATTATCAAAAACACTTAAATGCTCCAGCAATCTGAAATCTTGAAAAACGACTCCGATTCGGCGTCTTAAAAAGGCCAACGTATCTCTGTTTGTCATTGCCACGTTATTACCAAAAACCTTCAGAGTTCCTTCAGTCGGACGCTGTGCCAAATAAAGCATCGATAAAAGAGATGTTTTACCGGCACCTGATTTTCCCGTCAAAAAATGCATGGAACCACGACGAAAAGCAAAATTAATATCATGTAAAACCGCCGGATTATCACCATATGCCAATCCGACATTTTTCATTTCTACAATCGGTTCAAACTGTCTTGTATCCATTTTCCTACCTCTATCATACCAAAAATAATATAAGCATGAAGAAATCAACAATAAACACCTCTCTCATTCTATCCCCAGAATATTTGTTATTCATCCAAAAATTAGGCCTAAATTAAACTTTTCATTGATTCTAAAAAAAACAATGATTATACTCCCTACAGTCATTCAAAACAGAGGAACGAAAAATGTTAATCAGTTGCCCCAAATGTCACAGTATTTACGAAATTCCGGATGATTTAATAGGTAGAACCGGTAAGAAATTTCGCTGTCCGGTCTGTGCACATATCTGGCATGCCATGCGCGAAGATGCTCTCGGCTATGATAATAAAAACAAAGATGACATCCCGTATATAGAAGCTATTTATGTTAAAGATGCCCTATCCCGCAATTTTCCTGCAGATAAAAGCACTTACAACGTTCCGGCAGATTCCAAATCAGGTCGTCGTACCAAATCTTCCAAAGAAATTTTAGCGGATAAAAGTATTACAGAAACAAATAAATCTGGTAAAAACAAAGAAATAACCCTAACTTCCGAGAAAGGTACCTCTTTTACCATCAGCACCATTCCCGAAGAAGATTTTGATGATAAAGAAACATCACATTGGTTTGATAAAGAAGAAAGCATTCACGCAGATAAAGATAATCGTTTGCTCCCCGAAAAGCCGTTTAAAGGATATATCAAAACCAAAATTTTCTTGTTTCTGTTGTTGCTATGTATTTTAGCCGTGTTCTTGCGTCGTGAAGTGGTTGCCTTTTATCCTGCCTCAGAAACTTGGTATAACAAAATAATGCTTTCCGGTCTTAATAATCCGCAATACTTAAAGTTCAACAAAATCAATACTGCTTTAGAGCAAAATGAAGATAAGGCCTTACTTAAGATAACCGCGGAAATCACCAATCCGTCGCATTATACAACCCACATTCCGCTTCTGACGGTTAACGGTAAAGCACAAGATTTCAAATTAGATAAAGATACCCTCGGTGCCAAAGAAAGCACTCTTGCCGAAATCACACTTCCGGCACCCGAAGGTGATAGCTATCAAAACTTGACTTTAGGATTTCAAAAACCCTAAATAAAAGACAAACTGATTTTTATAAGGAGAATATGATGTTAAGAGAAGACTTGCAAAATAGCTTAAAAGAAGCCATGAAAGCCAAAGATATGGCCACTGTTTCCGCTGTCCGCTTAATTATTGCCGGACAAAAGGAAAAAGACGTTGTTGCCCGCGGTGCCGGTAAAGAATGTGCCTCAGATGCCGAATTGCTTGCTATGATGCAAACCATGATTAAACAAAGAAACGAATCAATCAAAATTTATAACGAAGGCGGACGTCCGGAATTGGCTGCCAAAGAACAGGCAGAAATTACCGTGATTGAACGTTTTCTCCCTAAACAAATGAATGAAGAAGAAACCAAAGCCGCCATCAATGCCGTTATCGCCAAAATCGGTGCTTCCGGCATGAAAGATATGGGCAAAGTTATGGCCGAACTCAAAACCGCTTATGCCGGTCAGATTGATATGGGTAAGGCTTCTGGTTTGATTAAAACTATCTTAAGCTGATTTTAGGATATCTTTGATGGCAAGTGATGACCTGCAACGTTTTTTAGATGAATTACGTTCCCGCCTTTCGATTGCAGACGTGGTCGGAGCCAAGGTCAAACTTGTCAAAAAAGGCCGCGAATATCAAGGATTATGCCCTTTTCATAACGAAAAAACCCCTTCTTTTACCGTCAACGAAGCTAAGGGCTTCTACCATTGTTTCGGTTGTGGAGCTCATGGTGATATCGTCAAATTTGAAATGGAAGCCAACGGCCTGCCCTTTATGGATGCCGTGCAAAAACTTGCGCATCAGGCCGGTTTAACCGTACCTGAATTTTCTGCCAAAGATAAAGCTGAGCAGGCAAACCAAAAATCTTTTTATGATATAATGGAGCAAGCCTGCCTTTATTTTGAAAAAGAATTAAAAATGCCTTCCGGTGCCGAAGGCTTGAAATATTTCATCCAAAAACGTAGTCTAACCAAAGAAATCATCCAAAAATTCCGTTTAGGTTATGCCCCAAATAACAATGGATTAATGGCTCATCTTAAATCATTAGGTATTAGTGAAAAAGACCTCAACGAACTGGGATTAATGACCATACCGGACGACACATCGCGCCGTCCGCATGATTTTTTCCGTAACCGCGTTATGATACCGATTGCCAATAAACAAGGCAAAATTATTGCTTTCGGTGGTCGGGTAATGGAAAAGATAGAGCCTAAATACCTCAACTCTCCGGAGACCCCGATTTTTAACAAGCGTCGTAATCTGTATAATCTCGATAAAGCCCGCGAAATTGCCTATAAAGAAAAAAAATTGATTATCTGCGAAGGCTACATGGATGTTATCGCCTTGGATAAATATGGCTTTGGTTATGCAGTAGCACCGCTCGGTACGGCTCTGACCGAAGAACAGATTGCAGAAGCATGGAAAGTTTGCCCGGAGCCTATATTATGCCTCGATGGCGATGCCCCGGGAATTAAAGCTGCTATGCGTGCAGTTGATAGAGTATTACCAATATTAAAAGCCGGTTTTTCCTTAAAATTCCTGTTTTTACCCGAAAATATGGACCCGGACGAATACCTGCAAGCTCATGGTGCCGGAAGTTTTGCTGCACTTATGGAAAAAACCAAACCTCTAATCGATATTCTATGGCAGAAATACACCGAAAATGAAGACAGTTCCACTCCGGAAAAGAAAGCTTTAATCGAACAGACATTGCTCACTGAGGTTAGCAAAATAAATGATTTCACTGTACGCAATTATTATACCAGAGAGATTAAAAACCGTATTTACCTGACTTACAAACAATCCCCCTGGCAAAAGCCCAAAGAAGCTCCTGTTCTAATGCGCGAACAGGTACAAGAACCACAAAACAAACCGGTTACAGCGCGTGCGGCAAATCCTTTCCCGATGCCGTCCCCGAAACCTCGCAACCAATACAACTATAAAAATTATCCTGCCGGTAATTCTCCTCGCAGCACCATTAATCACGCTTTCAATTCAACACCGCAAGTATTATGCCAAAGTATTGAAAGCGAACAAGATAAAAATTTGCGTTTCATTATTGCTGCCGAGTTAATCTATCCGGAGCTGATTGATGATTACGAAGAACAGATTTCCTTAAATGAAATAAAAAATCAGCAATTAAAAAATTTACAGATAACTGTAGCTGATACTTATCATGAAAGAGAAACCGCTCTTTCAGGGGATGACCTTGCCAAACTTATTCTTAATACCCCGGCAGCAAAAGATCTCAAATCTCTTTGGGAATGGGATATGTTAAAAAAACAAGCACCTTTTATCAATGATTTAAGGTCAAATATTGATAAATTACTTTACAGAGGAAAATCCTTTAATTCCTTAAATGAAGAAATCAGAAAATTATCTGCGGAACTCTGCCAAAACTTTGATGAAGAAAAATATCAAAAACTGCAAGAATTAAAAAAAGAACTCAATAAGATATTGCTCACAGAAGAAAATGCTATCTGAGATAAAAAAATATTGACAATCATTTTTTCATTCGTTATACATCTAGCCGAAAAAGCTATGATTATGATATATATATACCTTTGTTACCTACAAATCGCATACGACAGACAATGTTATAACAATATTTGCTAAAAAGCAGAACTTGTTTTTATAAGGCCAGAAAACATACCTGCTGTGAAGCCCGTATGTTTGGACATTGATCTTAATTGTGAAATAAGGATCTTTGTTTTGCACTGTTTTTTATGTTATATATAATTGTGTAAAACCACATAAAGATTGAAAATTTTCGCAGAAACGACTGTGAAGTTACTTTCTGTTTAACAGGTGCCCTAACCGGCGCCTGTTTTTTTATATTTTTATTTCTTAAAAAACTTAATCTTTTGTGCTAAATTTCGAATTTTACTAACCGAAGAAGATGCCGTAATATTAGTATCAGCTACTCTTTTTTTAATCAATGATACCTTTTCATCAGCTTGTTTAACGGCAGAGGATGCCGGCTGCTTTACTTGATTAAGTTGATTATCCAACTCTTCCGGACGTACATCCATCAAACCATCAAGATTAGCTTTATTTTTTTCGAATTCTTTCACCAATAAAGTTTCTTCACCACCGGGCTTCTGCACCACTTCAATTTCCTCGGTCTTTGCCCCAATCTGCACATGGGGCTCTGCCGTAACCTCACTATCTCCAATACTATCAGCTTTCGTCACCGTTGTTTGAGAAACAAAATCATCTAACGCAGAAACAGTCGTTGCATCAACCGATTTTACCTCATTTTCCGCAACCGGTTTAGGCTGTCCGACATTTTGAACGGAATTGACGGATGGTGTACTTTCTGCAGTTTTTTCTACTTCTTTATTTTCATCAGGATCCTCTTCCCAGAAAGGCCGTTCATAAAAAGTAGAAACAACTTTTGCGTTCGTATTATTATCACTTACAACAGGCTCAACCTCATCATAAGATGGAATTTGTGTATCTTCGCCATTTTCCTCGAAAGGTAAATCATAAAATGTAGAAACAAACTTTTCCTGTTTCTGATCACTATCCTCTGTCACCGGTTCAACCGCAACAACATCAGGCGTTGTTGTTGCCTCTTCAGCTTCCCAAAACGGATCACCATAAAAAGTAGAAACAATAGGTTTCGGCTCATTTTTTTCTGCCTCAATCTCTTTTTTCTTATCCTTTTCGTCTTCATTTTCTTTGGAAGGAGATTTAATAACCACAAGAGCTTTATTCAAAACCGGTACAAGAGCATTAAACTTTGTCGGTTTCTTTTCTTCATCTGCAGAATTCTCTTTATGAAGTTGCGCGGCATCAACAACTTTCTGCTTAACCTTAACCGCTTGTTCACCGGCCACTTTAATAGCCGATACTGTAGCCTTTTTGAGTTTATCAAAACGTTTATCTATTTTCTTAGTTTTAGATTCTAATACGTTGTTTATACCTAATTTATCTTTAACAGAAGAAAGTTTATCACCTACTTTTTTCAAAGAATTGGCTTTCTTATTTTCAGCTTTTTCATCAGCTTTAACAGAATCTTTTTTAACAACTTTAGCCTTTAACTCGGTCTCATCTTTAGCTTCCGCATTTTTATCCGAATCTTCATCTAACGAATCGATACCGATAATTGTCTGCTCCAGTCTACAATGCGCTGCTTTATGAGATTCATCACCGGGCTCACACAAAAGCGTTTGCCCTTCATTTTCCCATATCGTTAAACCGATTTTTTGTCCGACGGCTTTAAGAACCTCCGCTGTTTGTGGACATTTAATCATCACAACATTACATAATGCCGCAAAATCACCCAAAGAAGATGAATCCGCATCAATCCACTCTTGCTCAACCAACAACGACAAAAGTGTTGCCGCACAATCAAAAAATCGATTTTCAGCAAAAGAACGCGCCGCTTGCACATAAAGCTTTGTAATATATTCTTTAAAAACTGCAAAAGAAGATGAACCGGGCTTTTGTTTTTGTTGCATAAGATTAGTCTTTAACACTTCTAGCAACTGCTTCTCAAATTCCTTTGCCAAAGGCAAAAGCCGGTGAACTAAACTCGTTATTTCCGTTGCCTGCCCTTTTTGTGCCAAAGTCGTTAAAATATCCAAGGCCGGTTTTACCTGTTTAATATTAATCAGCTCTGCTGCAAAAATAATGCCTTTAGGGTTTTTACTATTTTTAATCAATAAATTACATCTGTTAATTAAAGTATCACTTAAATCAGTATCTAGTTCAACAATTTTAGCTGCCGTTTCCTCAAAAAATCCATCTTTCCCCTCAAAACGCTCAGCAAAACCTACTATCTCTCCGTTAAATGCCTTTTCATCATCTTTAAGCGCTATCCCTAGATTTCCGAGCGTTAATTTAGCTAAAAAACGATCATCAAATCCTATGTTTTTCGGGCGTTCTCCCCCTTCTATTGTTTCCTTAAAATAACCGAACAAAAATTTCTTTTCATCATCACTTAAAATACGAGGCATTGTTACAATAACGCCGGAAATTTTGCGCAAAACAGTCCTTTTTTCACGAAGTTTATCAGCCTTTTCCGTGTCATCCGCTCTAATTGGGCGCATTTTTTCCAAATAGATTTTAAGCTTTTGTGAAAGTTCACGCCTTTCTAAACCCGAAACCAAACTTTCGGTATCGACAGCCTCTATTTCATTTTTTTGTTCAGATTCAACCATCTGTCATAATCCTAAAAACAACAATTACCACCAAAATAAAAACTTTCACAACCATTGTCAAGAAAGACTAAATATTTAGCAACAAGCAGCCTTTCAAAATATCTGTTATTTTTCTAGAAAAAAGATAAAATAAAACTTGACAACTAAGCTTGCTACAATTATTTTATCAACGTTTGCAAATATTTTTTATACTGTAAGTATAAACACGTTAAGGAACGACATGTCAGAAGATAAAGAAGAATACCAAAGCTCTGATGCTCCGCTGTTGGATTCATTTGGCGGCGCCCTCAAAAAATTGTTGGCAAAGGGCAAAGAACAGGGCTACATCACAATTGAAGAACTTAATCAAGCACTCCCTTCAGAAAAAGAAACATCTGACCAGATAGAAGATATCATGGCAGCCATTTCCGATATGGAAATCAGCATTATTTCCGCTGATGAAACGGATGATTTTGAAGAAGACAGAGAAAGTGAAGACGAAACAAACGAACCGATAAACTATGATGATGAAGACAATGCCGGTAATTTTGATGGCAAAGAATTATTGCGTTCGGATGATCCGGTCAGAATGTACTTAAAAGAAATGGGTACGGTTGAACTTCTCTCTCGCGAAGGTGAAATCGCCATAGCCAAGCGTATTGAAGCCGGTAAAACGGTTATGATCGGTGGCCTGTGCGAAAACCCGATGACATTAAAAGCCATCTCTAAATGGCGTGATGAATTGGTTGCCGGTACCATGCAATTAAGAAACGTTATCGATTTGGAAATGATGTACGGCGTTGATGCCGCTGCCATTGTTTATGATGACGATAACTCTACTCCGGTTGATGATTTGGAAAACGTCACCAAAGATTTGGAAAATAAAAATTTAGATGAAATTGATGACGATCTGGAAAACGACATTGAATTTGATGGTGCCGTTGATGATGAGCCGGAAGAAGATGTTGATAGTGAAGAAAACCTTGACGGTGAAGAAGGCGAAGAGATGGATGGTGATGAGGATGATGAAGACGGCAGCCATGCTGCTACTTCCATTACCGCTATGGAAACCGCATTATTTGAGCCGGTTTTGGACATCTTAAACAAAATCGCCAGTTACTATGATGAGTTAAGCCGTATTCAAACCCAAAGAATGAAAGCCATCTTAGCCGGAAGAAAAGCTCAAACCACTCTTGAAAAAAAATACTTGAACATCAAAAAAGAATTAATCGAATTAATGAGTTCTATTCACTTAAACTCCATCAGAGTAGACGAATTAGTTGAACAATTAAATGAATTGAACCGTCGTTTAATGGGTGTTGAAGGAAAATTAATGCGTTTGGCAATGGCCGCCAAAGTTAAGCGCGAAGATTTCTTAGAGGCTTACCAGCATTCCGAACTTGACCCGCATTGGTTAGAAAAATTAGCTGAGAAGAAAGACAAACATTGGAATGCCTTTATCAATAACAATCAAGCTGAAATTACCGATTTACGCCAATCTTTAGCTGAGATGAGTAAAGAATGCGGTCTGCCGATTTCAGAATACAGAAAGATGGTAGATACCATCAAGCGTGGTGAACGCGAAGCTGAGCGTGCCAAGAAAGAGATGATTGAAGCCAACTTACGTTTAGTTATCTCCATCTCAAAGAAGTACACCAACCGCGGCATGCAATTCTTGGATTTGATACAAGAAGGCAACATCGGTTTGATGAAAGCGGTTGATAAGTTTGAATACCGTCGTGGTTACAAATTCTCAACTTATGCCACATGGTGGATACGTCAAGCGATTACCCGTTCCATTGCAGACCAGGCACGCACCATCCGTATTCCTGTTCACATGATAGAAACCATCAACAAATTAGTCAGAACTTCTCGCCAGATGATGATAGAAACCGGACGTGAGCCTATTCCGGAGGAATTAGCCAAGCGTTTATCTATGCCGGTTGATAAAATCAGAAAGGTTATGAAGATAGCCAAAGAACCGGTCAGCTTGGAAGCTCCGGTCGGTGATGAGGAAGATTCCTCTCTAGGTGATTTTATCGCTGATGAGAACGCCTTACAACCGGTTGATAGTGCTATTCATACCAATTTGAAAGAAACGTGTACCAGAATTTTGTCTTCCTTAACACCAAGGGAAGAACGTGTATTGAGAATGCGTTTTGGTATCGGAATGAACACGGATCACACATTGGAAGAAGTCGGACAGCAATTTAATGTTACCAGAGAGCGTATCAGACAGATTGAAGCCAAGGCTTTGAGAAAGTTGAAACACCCGAGCAGAAGCAAAAAATTGCGTTCATTCTTGGATCAATAGCAATCAACAAACTTATAAAAGAATAAACGGCAAATTTATGCCGTTTATTTTTTTTGCTTTAAGGTCTATCTGATTTGCATTGACATACAAACATAAAAATGCTATAATAATACCATAAAATAAGATGGAGGTATGGCTATGACAACATACACAAGTACAGAAAAAAGCGAACTTAAAGAATCTTTCAAAGAAGCAAGTTCGGAATATTTAGAGCGTATAGAAAACCTTGGTAAAGCCCAAACCCCCATAGACAGATTTAACTCTCTGACAGACGAACAACAGGATGGCTTAGAATATATACGTATTAAAGCCATGTGGGACTATGAAAGAAAAAATCCTAACGCCTCTGCGCAAGAATTACTAACCGCAGGCACCAAAGAAATTGAAGATTTACTCAGTCTTAATGATCCTCAGGCATTAGATAGAGCCGTAAGTGAAAACCTCACCTTTGCAGCATCTGTGGATGAAAAATATGAAAAATTAAACACAGGCGACCGTATTGATGATCTGGCCGATAAGATGTTTGAAAAATTTAAGAACGACCCGGCATTATCAGAGGATGATCACGAAATTCTTGAAGCCTTCTGCCGATATAAAGCATTAAATTATACAGAAATGGAAGATCACGTCCAAATAAACAAGATTACAGAAGAAAAGAAAGATGAGTTTGTACGTGCAAATATCTTAAATATCATGAAAAACAGAACTCATTAACTTTATCTGATTTTTGATTACACATTCTCTTGACAATCTTAAAAACAAGTCTAAACTCAGCACCGAAAATGCTAAGTATATGTTTATTATGTAATCTGCTTAAACTTTAACAATTATGACATTCTCACCCTACCCCACGTGGAAGAGAACTTGTGAACATCCAACTGGATGTTGTGTGCTCGTTCTCATCGTTGCGGCCGCTACGGTAATGTTTATCGCTTTATAGCCTGTCGCACATCGGTTTGAAATGTTCCGGCTCTAAATGAGCATATTATAAAAAAGCCCGCCCTAAAAAGCCGGCTTTTTTTGTGTCTTAAAAAAGGACCGCCCAATCGGACGGCCCTTTGATAAGTCTTAAAAACCTAAAACAAAAATTATTCTGCTTTCGGTTCTTCTGCCTTAGCCTCAGCCTTAGCTTCGGCCTTCGGAGCACTTTCATTGTTATAAGCTTTAGCTTGTTTCTTTGCTTCATCAGCACTTCTTGCAACATTAACAAGAATGGTCTGAGAAACTTCCGGATGAAGTGAAAGCTTAACCGGATAAACACCTAAGTATTTAATCGGCTTATCCAAAGAAACAAAACGACGTTCCAAAGCAACACCGGCTTCGTTAATGGCAGATGCAATGTCACGAATGGTAACAGAACCATACAACTGACCTGTTTCGGCAGCTTGACGAACCAAAACAGCGCTGAAACCTTTAAGTTCTTCAGCCTTTTTGTTTGCTTCATCAAACAAAGCTTTGTTATGAGCTTCCAACTCAGCGCGTTGCTTTTCAAAATAAGCAACGTTAGCGTCTGTTGCACGCAAAGCTTTCTTCAAAGGCAACAAATAGTTACGAGCATAACCGTTCTTAACATTAACTTTATCGCCCATTTTACCTAATTTGGCAATATGTTCCAAAAGAATGATTTCCATGAGCCTTCTCCTTAGTTAGCCACATACGGCAAGAGAGCAACAAAACGTGCGCGTTTGATGGCACGAGCGATTTCTCTTTGTGTTTTGGCGGTTACATTAGTGATGCGGCTCGGCATAATTTTGCCTTTTTCCGAAATATAGCGAGACAAAAACTTAACGTCTTTGTAATCAATCTTAAAGTTCGGATTGTCGCTTAAACTCTTTTTCTTAAAAAATCCTTGTTTTGCCATAATTCCGTACTCCTTAGTTCATTGTTTCTTCAACCGCAGCTGTTTCTTCTTCGTTTTGAGCAGCAGTATTAAATTCATCAACTTTGATTGTCATAAAGCGGATAATATCTTCATTTAAACGAACCAAACGTTCATATTCAAAGATAGCATTCGCTGGAGCGGCAATATTCAAAACAACATAGTAACCTTTACGGTTCTTTTTAATGCGATAAGCCAGGTTTTTTAAGCCCCAGTTGTCAACATTAACAACTTCTCCGCCCTCTTTCTTAATGGCTTCGGACAAAGATGCCACGATGTCATTAACCTGAGATTGACCGAGATCCTGACGGGCAATAAGCATACTTTCGTATTTCGTCATAAATAAAACTCCTTATGGATTCTCAACAATTAAAATTCTGCCGCCGCATTAACGACGACAACCTTGTATAGCCGTAGAAATAATAAAACCTCTACAGCAAGGACAAGTGGAAATATAACGCCCAAATTTTAAATTGCAAGCATTTTCTTTACCTCTTTTTAATTGACATTATCCCATAAAAATGGTACTATAATATAAAAGAGTAGACATTATGTCAGGAGGCTATCATGGGTAAATATGTAAAAACAAGAACCGTTCGGGAATTAACTGATGACGCAAAAATTGCCCAAGTTCAAAAATTGATTGTTGAACAAGAAGACGCAACCAATAGAAATAATCTGGAAACCTTAATCAGTAAGTATGGCCCGTATGCTTACGATATCATCAAAGTAGCACAATCGGAAGATGCTGAAATTTCATTAAAGCATATCAATATAACCGATAAAAAAACACCTGAAGAAATTATCGCCCATTTTGCCCAAAATGATATTTCTTCCGCAGATTTAGCCACTCTATTAAAAAAGCGTGAAATGGAAATAGATTCCGGTATCGCCAATTATAAAATAGCCACCATGCAAGATGTCGCCCCGGCTGTCGATTTATCCGAACAACAACAAAAGCTCGAACAAAGAGTAGATGATAGAGAACCGACCGGTCATGTGATTGATGTGCAAAAACGTGAAGGCGAAACCATTAATCAACCAACCGAACCCGTTGCAACAGCCGAAGAAGCTGCGCCGACGCCAACACCTCAAGCAGAAGAAAAGAAAGAAGATACTCCGTCAACTGAACAGATTGTCGAAATGGCCCAATTGCCACAGATGACCTTAGATGACTATGTCAAATACTATAAACCGGAAGATAAACCTTTGACCGAAAAAGAACTGCAAGAAGTAGCTTATAAAGATTTTGCCAAGGGTGAAGGTCGCTCTCAAAGAATTTATGTTGAACAACCCAACAAAGGTAACCCGACAATCGGTACCGGTAATCTTATTTTTCCGGAACAATTACTTGACCCGAACGTAAAAAACAAAGAGAAATACGGTAGCCTACCGGCATACAAAGAACGTTTCCAACAGATGAAGCTCTACAAGAATGTCGGCGGCAAAGAGGTCCCCTTAACAGCTCAAGAAAAAGGTAAAATATTTGATGATTTAGTTACCGCCGCTAAAAATAACACTTTAAAAACCAAAAATATAAACGACTGCTACGTCATTGTTTCTCCGGCAAGTGCTGCTAAGGTTATAATGAGAGAAGCCGATATGAAGACTCAATTTAACAAAGACTTTAATGCTCAGATGGAAAAAATGTATAAAGGTATCGGCAAAGGCAATAAAGAAAAAGGAAAAGAAATCTTTTCAAAATATCCGAAAGATTTACAGCTTTCTCTCATGCACGCTTATTACGCCGGAACACCTGGCGCCAACATTTCTAAGGCCATAGCCAAGGGCGAAGTTAATCCGGAAAATCCGGTTGAGGTATTAACCCAAATTGCCAAAGAACGAACTGTTGGTGATGATGAGGCCTTAGCCATGTTGCAAAAACTTAATCCGGAAGAGTTCAGTGATCAAAAAATTGCCCAATACAAACAAAAATATCAAAAGAACAGAAAAAATCCGAGATCAACCAATGCCCCTCGTGTTGATGCCAGACAGATGGGTGAAGCAGCCGACTCTTTGAGCCAAGCTACTGAAGCCAGACGCATGGCAGAATTAGAGATAAGAATGAAACAACAGAAAGCGGTTAAAATATCACCGGATAAACCGAAAATAGAAAATAAAATACCTTCATTTGTTATCGCCGCCAATAAAGGAATGAACGGCCACGGTTAAAAAAATCAAAAAAGGCAGCTCCAATCAGCTGCCTTTTTAATCTGCTTATTTTTTGAGTTCAATCCATCATAATCTTTCCGATAAAACTGCCAAAAAATACTATTCCCATAAGAGGTGCACTAATGCGAACACTCAACACCTCATCGCACCAGAATATACACGCAGAATACATAAAAATACAAAAAACTGCCACTCCTAAAATGGCAAAAGAGAAAAAAACAAAACCCGCTAACCAACCGAATTTGTAATCACTCTTAATTTGAGGCAACAAATGATCCCAAATAAAAAGGGAAATGGCATAAGCTAAAAAAGCAAAAACAACAAAGGAAAAAGCATACACTTGCGGTGATGCATCTCCTTTAACCATATCACCTAACTGACAAGCCCCAAACAAGAGAACAATCAAAAACAAGCTGATTAAAAAAAGTAAAAAAGTTTGCCATACATTACTGCCAAAACTCTTTAACTTTTCATTCAAATCCGGACGTTCCTTAACAACGCCTTGATTTTTTGATGCTAAATCTTTTTTCATAACACAAAAAAATTAGATCCGACAATATAATAAAGAAGTAGCTAAATTCTAATCATCACAATTTAGTGAGTCAAGATATATTTTATTGCGAAAAACTCTGCTCTCAACTTGACCTTTGATAATTAAAATCTATAATAAGCTCAACTGTATAGAGGAGTATTCATAATGAAATCTTTTTTAATTGCCTTGATAATGACTGTAATGTCTCTACCCGCCTATGCTGATAACACAGCATCAAACAACAATCCGATACAAACTTTTCCGGCAGAAGAAGAAAATCTTTTAGATGATAAAATCTATTTCTTTGTTCATTCCATGTGCCAAAACTGTCGTGAGGCCTTTATTTATATCTATGGTCAACACCAAGATTTGAATATTCCGATTACGGATATGAAATTTCGTCATAATTTTGAGCTTTATAAACAATGTGTACAAAAATTTAACATTGCCAATAATCAATTACGCCTCCCTTTGATTTGCATGGGAAATCACTATATTATGGGTTGGGATGGAAATTCCGCCGCCGAATTTGAAAAACATTTAGCTCAATTTCAAGCTGAAACAAAAAAGCCGGAGGAATAAAGCATGCCGACAGACATAGAAATTGCTCAAAGCGTTCAACCGCAAGAAATTACCAAAATCGCCAAGAAATTACACCTGCCTGCTTCCATTGTTGAACCCTACGGACACTATAAGGCCAAAGTAGATTTCACCAAATTAAAAGACCTTGCCTTACCGCAAAAAAAAGGCAATCTTATCCTAGTGACGGCTTTAACCCCTACTGCCGCCGGTGAAGGAAAATCCACTGTTTCCATCGGCTTAGCCGACGGCTTAAGACGCTTAAAAAAAGATGCCATATTAGCTTTACGTGAACCCTCTTTAGGACCTTGTTTCGGTATTAAGGGTGGTGCCACCGGCGGTGGTTGGTCTCAAGTCATCCCTATGGAAGAAATCAACCTTAATTTTACCGGTGATATTCATGCCATTACTGCCGCTAATAACCTATTGTGCGCTATGATAGATAATCACATCAAACACGGCAATAATCTCAAAATCAAAAAAGTCTTTTTTAAGCGTTGCGTTGATTTAAACGATCGCGCTTTAAGAGAAATCAATATCGCCTTAGGCGGTAAAGCCAACGGTATCCCCCGCAAAGACGGTTTCAATATTTCCGTTGCCTCCGAGATTATGGCCATTTTTTGCCTGGCAGAAAATTTATCGGATTTAAAAGCCAAAATAAACAATATTGTTATCGGCGAAAACGAAGATGGTCAACCCGTATATGCCAAAGATTTAAAGGCCGCCGGCGCCATGACTGCCATCTTAAAAGATGCCGTTAAACCCAATTTAGTACAAACCTTAGAACACACCCCTGCCCTCATTCATGGCGGTCCTTTTGCCAATATTGCTCACGGCACAAGTTCCGTTATCGCCGCCCGCACCGCATTAAAATTGGCCGATTATGTGGTTACGGAAGCCGGTTTCGGTGCAGACTTAGGAGCAGAAAAATTCTTTGATATTTTTCACAGATTAAGCGGTATTGCCCCTAAAGCCGTGGTATTGGTTGCCACCGTCAGAGCCCTAAAAATGCACGGCGGCGTAACAAAAGAAAACCTCAATCAAGAAAATTTAACCGCCATCAAAGAAGGGTTTGCCAATCTCAAAGCCCATATTGAAAACATTAAAAAATTCGGCTTTACCCCGGTAATTGCCCTCAATCGCTTCATCAAAGATACCAAAAAAGAACTAAACCTGGTGCAAAAGCTCTGTAAAGAAGCCGGTACTAAAGCCATTGTTTCCGAGGGGTGGGCTAAAGGTGGTAAAGGTTGTGTTATGCTTGCCAAAGAAGTCTTGAACACTCTGGAAAAAACATCCGTAACAGCTCGTGACTTATATCCGAATAATCTATCCCTTAGCGATAAAATTAAAACCGTCGCCACCAAAATTTACGGCGCTAAAAATATTTCATTAACCAAACAAGTTAAGCGTGATTTAGAAAAATTCACTCGCTGGGGCTATGGTTATTATCCGGTATGTATTGCTAAAACGCAAAATTCCATTTCACATGATAAAAAGTTGCTGGGCGCGCCCAAAGGTTATACCTTCCCCATCACAGAGGTTCGTTTGTCTGCCGGTGCCGGTTTTGTTGTAGCCTTATCCGGAACTATCAATACCATGCCCGGTCTACCAGAACATCCGGCCGCAGAAAACATTGATACGGATGAAAATGGTACTATCAGCGGTTTATTCTAATAAGACGATATCAGTGTTGTTGGCTTTCCGCCCGTGACGTTGTAGAAACATCTTTTCCGGCTAATTGATGTTCAATAAACGCCGCACATTTTGGTGCCATATGTTTCATGGCATATTTAACCATACGTCTGGCATATTGTCGTGGTACAAATCTGAGCGGGTCGACCTTGCTTAAAGCCTTTTTAAACATACTGGCTTCATTATCTGCATTCAGCGCCGCACGATACCCCTTCTCCACATCCTTATCAAGTAACTGTCCTAAAATAACCCCACGTTGGAAATTAGCAGCATCAATATCCATTCCGAATTTTGCGGCCAATCCGGCAATAGCTTTCATATTTTGCACATATTTTCCCTCAGGCGAGGTCTTTGCCGCTTCTTCAAAAATTTGCAAAACAGAATAAGGTTGGTGCAATTTCTTCTTATAAGATACCTGTTTAACAACCTGATAAAGCACAACACCAACCTGTTTCTTTTCCTCAGCACTGTAATTTTTCGGATCAATTCTAGCAAAGAGTTCTTTCATAACACCCTTGGAAAACTGTATTTTTCCGCCGTTTGATGAAAGCACATCAAGTATTTTTTCATCTTTAACCTGTTCTGGAAGATGTGTTAAAGCACCATAAATATCATCATTTTCAATAACGGTTGCCGCCGCAATCCGACCGAAGCTTTGTGCCTCTTTTGCCTCTTTGGTCATGACCGAAGCTTTCTCTGCACCGCTTAAAATTGAAGTTACCATTTCAGCCGTATCTTTAGCAGAAAGAAGCTGTTTATCTGCCTGCCCGTCAAACATCGTTTCAGCAAATCCTTTATAGATTACCGGATCCAACTTTTGTTTGCCGTTATTTAAGGCCTGCATCAAACAAACTGCTAATTCTTTGGGCGGAATTTCTTTATGGAAATCGGTCAAAGCCAAAAGTCCACGCTGAAATTCACTCAAATACGGAGGTACCGATTTTCCGGATTTGATTTCCTCAGCATAATGTTTTTCAATACCTTTATCAATCTCGTTACAAAGCACCACCGCCACATCGGTATCACTAGAATCCATCAACAACTTCATTGTGTTGGCTAGCACAATACCTAAAACTTCTTTTTCTTTATCTGTCGGCTCGACCACACTGATTGAACCGGTATCAAACACACCAATAGTATTTGTTTTTTCATCGATTTTATATTGTCCGGCGTGCCTGTCGGAATCAAAACGTTTGCCCGAGAGCATATTGGCCAGTTCGGTCACAAATATGGCCTTAGCCGCCGCCTTTTTGTATGGATGACTTAAATCGGCATAATCTTTACCATCGGCCATATGCATCACCGCCCAAATTTCATCATGAGACGTCCAATCCATCACCTTGATATTAAACTCTACATTATCAGCTTTAGCCTTATCCGGATAAAGCGTTTTAGCATGTTCCAATTGATCCAAACCTATTTTAAGATCCGTTTCTACATCAACCATCGAGGCAGCATTATCAATCAAGCGTTCGAAAGCAGACAACCACTTAAAATCTTTCTGCATTTTGTTCATCATTTGCTTATAAATCTTAAATTCTTCATCAGCCGCAAATTTTGAACCGCCGCGCAAAATTTTGGCTACCAGTTTGTTTCCTTTTTCACCAAGCATGGTATATGTTACAAAAAACGAAGCAGAGCCGATTCTTTTACCTAACTTACCGACTTTCAATAAATCCATCTGTTTGGCATCTTCTAACCAATCAAACACCGTCCATCTGTCCGGCGGATTAGCGTTATTTTTTGCCTTTTGCATTTCATCACGAATAAATTCCGGCACATCCGTATAAGAGCTCATTGCTTGTGCCAATTTCACGCCGGCCGGACCGGAATTTTCCAAAAACAGACGTAAGCCTTGCGCCAAAGAACGTTGTTCCGGTGTATAAGGACTTGTTCCGTCATCAAAAGCCACCGTACTCTTATTATTGGCCGCCGTATAAATCGCCGATAAATAGAAACAACGCTCACTCTGATCACGTGAACCAATATAGCTCTTTAAAAACTTCTTACCGATTTCACCCAATTCACCACTATTAGCAAAGAGTTTATCGGCAACCTGATTAAAATTATTCTCCCAATCATTACCGGAAGTAAGCATATTAATCATCGCTGCTTTAACCTCAAGCGGTGCGGCATCAAACTCTTTCTTCATCATTAACACCGCTTCCGGCGTCAATTTTGACTGATAAATTGCAACACTGTCATCACTTATTGCCCCGATAAATTTATTATGCTGCAAATCCTGCCCCAATTGATAGCTGAATTCAAAAGCCTTATCATAAGAACCATCGCCTAAAAAGAAATCAATAGTTGATTCGCGATTGATTATCTTTTGCTCTAATAGATAAGTCAATGTATCAACGCCGTATGCAGCGGCAATCATGCTTTTATCTTGAGTATCAAGTTCCTTTGGTTCCGGTTCGATAGCGCGACAAACTTCCAATTGTGAAACGGTCCTCTCCGCTAGTTCACTCAAAAACTGACGGGCATCATTCTCCGGCAAGTTTCTTTTGGCCATATCTCCGAAAAATTGATCAAAAAACTCATCTCCACTCGGAGGCGTAATCTCTCCTTTAAAAGTAAGTTTTAATTCTTCAACATCTTTAATAAACTGAGCTCTTTGTTCGGGCGTGGCGGTAATATCATTATAAGAACCGTGTTCCTCAAGCCAAGTTTGACAAGCCAGGCTTACCACCTGACGACGAATATCCGGATCAACAATACGGTTTTCTTTTTGCAACAGTTGTAAATATAAAGCTGTTTTCGGTGCCGGTTGTTCGGCAATTTCTTTTAATAAACCGCCTTTACCGTCTTTGCCGACCAAAACTGCAAAATAGTCTTTATAATCACCCATAAACACATCATTTTGATAAAGCGTGCAGAATAAATCCAATCGCTTTTGCAAGCTGATTTCTTTATTACTTAAATCTTCACGGATGCTCGCGCTGAATTTGGCTCTGATACCATCCCTTCCCTTATTCGGAACGGTATATCCCAAAGCCGGTGCCATAAATTGTATCTTATCATCAATGGAAGCTTCTCTATAAAAATGAAGGGCAATATCACTAAAGTGGTGAACATCAATCGCATCACCATTAAATCCTTGTTTCATATTTTTCATCAAATAATAGAACCGCTCGACAAAAGGCATATCCAAAGCTCCGGGATGAATAGTGCCGTCCCCCCAGTTTTTCGGATTACTGATATTGTGATGATAACGTTCAAGAATCTGCTGACAATATTCCGGATGTTCGTATTTTCCCGCTCTGCCGAATTTCCATGACGGCGGTAAACCGAGAAGCGGTAAAACGGAAAAACTCGCACCTAAACTGTTTGTAACCTCTTTCTTTTCCCTGGCATAAATCTGACCTAAATCAATATCGGCATCCTTTTTGAGCATTTTGTAGCGATAATATGACATAAAAAACGGATTTGCGGCATCCCCCGAATTAATCGCCCCTTTATATTTTGCCTCATAATATTCTTCAAACGGAAACTGAAAATCATCAATACTCTTACCGGCTTCCAAATGTCTTAAAAACTTAATATCGGCAACTTTCCTGTCCGCATGGGACAAAGAATCTTTAGGATTAGCCTCATGTCTTGCCTTAAGCAATCGTTCGCATTCTTCGGTTCTGAGTTCTGCAACATTATTATTATCTTCAAAAGCATAAAGCAACCCATACACATCAATATTGACGGGATCTCTTTTAATTTCTTTTTCCAAAGCCTCGGTAATATATTTAAACCACGCGCCGTCGGGATTGTTTTGATAATTTTCCTTTTCATCCCAAAACTGTTTGGCTTCTTCAGATAAATATTCTTCTATAAGACAAACATTGATACCGCCTTCTGTTTTAAATCTTTCAAGCTTCCAAAAATCAAAAGTATTTGCATCCGCATAAACATTTTCAGAACGAAAATCTCTTTTATTAAGCCTTGCCGGCAAACACAAACGCCAAGCCTTAACCAAGGTTTCTACTTTTTCATAATCTTCCATCTCTTGACCGGCACGGACATCGTGTAAATTATGAACAATCTCATTGATTTGCTCGGCCACAAACCGCGCTTCTATCCTGTCTAAAGACTTATCAACAAATTTTATCTTTCCCTCTTTATCCATACCGAAATAGAGGCCTCCGTCACGAAGAATAACATCGCCGTTATCTAAGTAATTGGCATCAAAAAAAGCCGCCATTATACGACGAAATCTTCTATTGGGCTCCATAAGAATCTTAGGGAAATTCTTTCCGACTTCCGCATCAGATTGGTGATCTAAATTAAATAAATTCTCATGATAACAAAAATTATGAAAAAAATACTCCGGTGTTGCATCTCGCATAACAAGAAGTTTGGTATAAAAGAGCACCGCTTCTCTTTCTGTTTCTATCTCACGGGTATTCTCAAAATATCGGCGGAAATAATCCTTAATATCGTCATATTCAAAAAAGCCGACACTTTTTCCTAATTCTGGAATCTGAGAAACATTAAAAAAAATAGAGCCCTTTTGTTTTAACGCTTTTGGGTCGGAAATATCCTTAAAAAGCGTATCAAAGAATGTTTTTTCAAAACAATAATCATAATCGACAGTATGTCTGCTGTTGGCTTCATATAACTTATGTCGTTCTTCAATAAGCACTTTTTGAGCCACTTCATCAATTTTATATCGTTGCTCGGTACCGTCCTGTTCCAAATAAATCGAATCATTAAGCTTATCAAACCACATAGCCACTTTTTCTTGATAAGAGGCGCTCGTATATTCTTCGCTCTTAAAGAAATCACGCAAACTTTTTTGTTTTGGGCGTCCTGCCAGTAATTCCTTAAAATCTTCTTCATAAGGATGAACTTCATCACCGATTATTTCCGGAGAAGTAATACCTTTTCTCGCCAAATAATTTTTGGTGGCCAAGATGGTCATATCAATAGATTTAACCCTATTAACATCAGTTCCGTGTTCGTTAACAATATCAGCCAAATTAACAATTTTCTTATCAAATATCTTATTTGCCATAACACCGGCTTGTCTGATATTTAAACCGGCTCTGGCTAATTTAGGCACGGCATTCAAATCGGCATAAGTTTCTTCCAATTTGGTATTGTGGGCATCCGGATGTTTTCTGTTTTCCAAAAAATGTTGCAATTCATGTCCTAAAACAAATGCAAACTGGTCTTTATTTTCGCAAAGATCAAACAAACCGGTTGATACAAAAATAAAATTATGTTTTCCCTCTTTTTCATGCACAAAAGCAGCATTAGGCTGTTTGTTTTCAGAAAGCATAAACACCAGGTTTTCATCATCAAGGTTAACCCCCTCGCCCAAAAGTTTTTGTGCCAAATCTTTCATATATTTATGAAATTTAAGCTTATCTTCATCAGAAAAGGGGACAATTTCCAAAGCTCTATAACCATTGTGCTGTTGCCAAAAAGCCTCGGTCTCCTTAAGTTTCTGTAATACTTTCAAATCTTCAGCTGTAAACTCTGCCATTTGCTACTCTTTTTAACGTTTGTTTAACACTAATTTATTATACTCCCGTTTAACAATAAGGTCAATCAAAAAAGTCCAAAATAATTTTGTTAATTCAAATAGAACTTGCAAAATTTTTTTCTTTTTGATATCGTCGCAACAGATCTTTTAAGGAGCAGGAAAAATGACAGACACCGTAAGCAGATTCAGCAAAGTTCTCCATGTTATAAAACGCAAATGGTTCAGACCGGCCATATATACTTTAGCAACAAGTTTTCTCTTATATGTCGGTATCAGTAGCATCGTCACGCAAAGAACGATGGTCAAGCAAGATGCTCCTCATTTCTTGATTTCTCGCATATCTGATGCCTATGATGAAACGGAATTTACGCATTTATTGCTAACAATCCAAGAAATAAAAGCCATCCCGCACATCAGTACTATGCTCAAAGATTTTGCTAATGCACGCTTTCCGGCACCCTGCCCGAATTTATTACAATATCAACTAAATCGTATGAACTGGGAACCGCAAGCCTTCTTAATTCGTGTCAAAAAGTTGTTTAAGATGTATGACGCTTATGACAGAATACTGCGATTAAATGAAACAATTACTTTCTTGGAAACCGAATTAGAGGAAAATCGTCTGCCAAAAGCTATCCAAAGCCAGGTTGATGTCTTAAAAGAGGAACGCGATAATCTGGTTAAAACTGAACTTCCGGAAAATGAATATAAGTTCATGGAACAATATTCCGGTTTAATTCAGCAATTAAAAAATGAAGATAAGGATGAAGATTAATATTTTTCATCTCAAACAATTAAAAAGGGCAGTGTCAGAGACCTGCCCTTTAATTTTTATCTAAATCAGAACAATCAACCGAAAAACCAAGTAAGGGCTGTCGGGCCTCCCCGACAAGTAATGGCCGTCAGGCCTCCCGACAAAAAAAGGCAAGGTTTAAACCCTGCCCTATTTTTACATACACCTAGAAATGCATCACAAACCAAGCAGCACCAAATCCAGGTATACCAACCATATTAAATGCGATATGTCGTTGAATACATCAACTTGCCAATTAGCACGCCACTTATGGACGCTAAATGCAAGTGACACAACGGCACAAAGCATTGCTGCTATGCCGAAAAAATAATTCTTCTCCACGGCTTGTGCTCCGCATGCAAATAAAGATATTCCTGCCATGAGGAGCAACACATTTAAAATTTTCCTTTTCATAACTTTTAAATTTTACATAAAAAATACTCATTTCTGCCCATGAATATATCACAAAAAACACCCCCTTGTCAATATTTTTTTGACAAAAAAAGGTACCACCTAAGTGATACCTTCACACACTTTTACAGAGTATACCCAACCTCCAAGAGAAAGCCCAAGTAATGGAGGTGCCCCTCGGCACTACCAGGGATCATTATATTTCAAAGATGGATCGTTCAGACGCCTTGTATAATCACTGGCCGGTTTTTGATATAACTCTCTGAAGGTTGCACCGCCACCTGTATTTTCGATAGCGCCCAACTGGTCAATTTGGTCCACTTTATCACCCCATCCGGCCTTATCTTTAAACTGCCCTCTGTCAAAGTAGCAATAAACCGTTGCATGTCCTTCCAAAGTATTGGTTGGTATCGGGAAGAAATTCCACACATACTCACCTGGCAAGCTTTCGGCCCCAGTTTCGTTACCTTTACCATCATTATAGTTAGAACGAACCGGTGCTTCACTTTGGCTTATACCTAACTTAGAATACCATTGTTCGACGTCATACAAAAAGCCCATGTAAGCATCCCATCCGCGTGCATCTGATCGTGGATCAACAGAAGTTTTAAGCCATGTGTTTTGTTGGAAATAAAGTGCTTCGGCAACTACTTTATCAGCACTACCTGCATCTTCTTGATAAACCCACGGAATATAGCTTCTGCTTGAACCGCTACCACCGGTTTCCGTATTAACATTAGAGGTTGTGGTGGAACCGGTATTATCCGGATGGACAGCATCAAAACCCCAATACCAACCCTCTATACGATTTTGTGAAACAGGTGCAAACTCACTGGTAAAATCACCACCTACGGTATTAAATACCCAACTGCTGAACACATTTAAGCCCGGATAAGCGATATCTTTACCATCTTGAACAATACGCACCTGACGACTGAACGGATTGACAACCCACCTATCTGATTTGCCGCCACCTTTACCTAATTCACTGGCTTTGATCAAATCTCCGGCCTGGCCCATATTAAAGGAAATCGGAACAACAGTTGCCATATTACGATATCCTGGCGGGCAAGAAGCAAAAGGAACAATGCCGATATAAGGATGAGCCCAAGAATCCATACCGGAAACCTTTGCATTAGCAGAACTTTCCGTACGGTCATTAATCAAGTTATAAACACCTTTTAATACATAATCCGGCAACACGTCACTCAAACGAGCACCACCACGTGTGGTCAGTTTTATATCATGCATAACCGAAGTATATGCCGGGTTAACCATATATTGATCATACCGAGCCGTTGTATTCTCTCCACCGGATATTTCAAAACTCGGTACATCTTCACCGGTATTAGAAACAAAACGATTAGCTCTGATATACCCATAGCCTTGGTCAGCCGCATAATCAGAACCTTCCGTTCCGGATCCGACGCTCCCCTCTAACTCAATAGCACCGCGACGAACATAAATAGAAGCATTACCAGTGTCATCAACACTACTGGAACCACCTGAGATATCACCTGGGTTAATTTTGAGCATTGCATAATAACCGCCACCCTCACTACCGTTGGCATAACTTCCCCAACTGCTATCTGTACCGCTATGCTCCCTGGCCCAAATTTGTACATATGAAGGCTCAATTTCCATCATTGCATGAGCATTGGAACCACTCTCACTACCGGCACGATTTTCTTCATTCGAAGCAATATGAATAACCGGATTACCTTCTACGTTAAACGTACCATGTACCTGAACATTAGCATTCCGCTCTGCATCATTTTCCCCTTGCGGCATAACCTTAAATATGGCCGAACTTTCGTTGTTTTCAACTGAAAAATCAACATATCTGGTACGAATATCACTACCATTGGCATAAAATTGTACATCATCAGAACCGCTACCCATAGCATTGGTCTGTATGGTAAATTCGCCGGCTCTGGCTGCAATTATATTCGCATAAGAAGAGTGCTCCACATCCGGTTGACCGCTAACCTTAAAAGCTCCTTTTTGAATATTGACAACACCATCTCTATCATCATCTGCCGTATAAATATTAACCAAAGAAGAACCGACCATATTAATAGCACTTGAACTTGCTTCGGATGAATCAGCAAAGATGTAGTTACCTTCTGAACCGAAACGTGCATTACCTTGGGTTAATTCCATCCATGCGCCATCTAAATCACGCATAGCCACTTTAGATGAATCAATATAAAACATTGTATCTTCTATGTTATCTGCTGCAGAACTATCAAGAATTTTTTCACGATTACGAATAGAAACACGGTCACTATAAGCGTTTAACCAAGCCCTTTTAGGATTAGCCGCCCAATCAGCATAGCTTGAAAAACCTGCATGCAATTCTTGCATACCTGCTTCTTTTAACCAAGCACGCCTTGCCCATAAGGTTTCATCAACCCAAGCTGAACCGGCAACACCTAAACGCCAGTTACCACGGGAGTAAATGCCATCCGTTGGTATTGTCGCTTGCATTCCCCCATTACCCAAATAGACCGAACCCCAAATATCCGTAAATTTAGTCAAAATAGCAGTTGCTCCCTCAACTTCATTAACCAATTCACTTGCATCCGGCATATAGCTCAACAATGCTTCACCACCGGCATTGGAACTTACCATCGTATTAGCTAAGCTGTCTATGTTAAACACTTGAATTTTTCCACCACGCAAGCTGACACGCGAAGAATTACCATATATCATATTGCCACCACTATTCTCAAGCGAACCACCTACAGTAAAAATTCGCCTATCTTGTGTAGCAATACCCATACCATCTGCCCCGCTTAACAAATCAACACGTGAACTGGCCCCGTTATTAGCAGCATAAATCCAGCTCCCTGAAGAACCGGCAGACAAAACACCGCCCATATCATTAATGTATGTATTCATTTTATCAGAAGAAGATGAACCACCATTAATATAAACCGTACCGCCTCGACGGCTGATATGAGTAATAAACTGACCGGGATCACTGCCTGTTGCTAAATTTTCCGGACTGTTCAAACGTAATATATTACCGGCACCGGCCTTATACGCATGGATAAGACCGCCGGCACTGGCATAACTAGATGAACCTACTAAGAACTCATAATCCGAACCATTTTCCACAACTTGAACAAAATCATTCATCATGCCTACACGAGCACTACCTGAACCATTATAAGCTCCTATAACATTAAAGTTACTTGCACTGCTTCCCCCACGATTAAATTCTAAAACATCATAACCGTTAGTTCTATCACCAAGATTATCATTACCTACATAGAACAAACGGAAGTTTTCATTCACCGCTGACAAATTACCGTAAAACCACGCAGATCCGTTATTACCATTAACATGGTTCACAGCCTGAGCCGTACCATAACCGTTTCCTAAAACAAAAGGTTTACCAACATACAAATCGGCCACATTCGGATCACAATAATTTTCTTCCATACCGAAATTTGCACTAGAGGAATCAATATGTCGACGGCTACAGTTAGTGTTTAAAGTCAATTTACGGACATTGTATATAGAATAAAAGTCCTTAGCATTATTTTGCCAGCCAGTATTTTCCTGGTGTCCGCCCAAAAACAAGTTCGTAACCATCGTATTGTGATAGTCTTTTCCGTCACCATCCGGCGGCACACGATAAAGGAACTTATCACTATCGGCATTAGACATCGTAATTGGCTCATTTGAAGTAACCACCAAGGAATTTTCAACCATCGCGTTAGCATCGACACCCAATTCTTGCACCATTGCCGGATTCAACTCCCAAGCACCACCAGTACCATAAATATGACTACTACCTTCTGAACCGATAGGTTTAGAAACCATACCACCGTTAGCACCAACTAATGAAGCCAAACGTGCTGCACGTTTTTTACCCGGATCTGTCAAAACCGGATAAAGCGTATAAGCAATCAAAGCATCATTATCCTTATGTATATAAACTCTCGGTGCGCCGTAATTTTTAAGATCCCCCGGAATAAATCCGAACGGTACAAAAGCCGAATAACCTTTTTCAAAATAGCCGCTCTGACCATCCTCATAAGTAAGTTCAACTGTACCCCCGGCCACCGAAGACGTTGCATCCATCAACAACGGAAAATGCGCTTTTACAAATGTTTCAACAATAGAGTTCATCGTCCGCGCTTGAGATGCCGTATTAATATCCTGGATTTCCTGCAATCTGTCTGCGGATTTTTTATAAAGAGTAGGCGTAACTAAGGCAATCAAGCCTAACATAGCAATAGCTTCCACCAAAAGTGTACCGCGTTGCTCTGATAACCTATTAAACTTACCCATTATCATTCTCCCTCTATCAATTCGATTAAAAACCCCTTATACGAAACAGGCATCCCCGTTCGCACATATTTCTTCCGTTTTTATCCTTAAAAAAGTTTCTGTCAAAAACATAAGTAGGCATTCTCCACGATGCCATATCTCTGTTATCATCTGAGAAACGTTCTGCCACGTCTTCATCATCGGCATGTTCTCGCTCATATTCTCTTTTTTCCATCAAATAAGCCGCATCCAGACTGATTTTTCCCTGGAAGAACCATCTTTCACCGTCCCAGTGAATAATACCAATATTATCAGAAAAATTCCTATCAACAATTGCTTTCATAAAATCCAAACTGATACCTTCGTTAATACGATTAATCCAGCGTGAATCGATTTTACGATAACTAACCAGATAATTTTCCGACGTCCAACAGCAAGTACCGATAACACCGGAACTTGGATTTTCCGGATCAGCGTACGTCGGTACGCAACTCTGTGTATCTTCTTCTTGCATTTCCTTAGTTAAACAAAGTACTTTACTCATCATCATCGAACCATCATACAAAATACGACCGGTTTCCAGATAATTTTCCCCTTCAACGCCTTTATTGCGATTAATCGCCCCGGTTTTATAATCAGAATATTTACGCAAATGAAAATAATCTATTGCCCCGTTTTGTTTCAAAAATAATGTTGTATATTTGTTATTAGAGTTTTTAACGGCATTATGATCAAAATCAGCATAAACAACATCATTAGGTAAGAACCAACGCAATCCGTATTCTGTATTTGCGTATACTCCGTTATTTATTCTATACAACAGTTCAGAAGCAGCTTTTTCATGAAACATAAATCTATAAACAACACCCATTGCTTTTTTCTTGGCCACATCACGATCATAATCTGCACGAACGGATAAATTATACCCGTAAATAGCAGAAATAAAAGTCGCCAATAACATAAGCAAATACATAAATAAACCCACCCATAACAGTCAACGAGTGTATAACACACCCAAACATGGTTTAGCATACCACATTTTAACAGAAAAATCAAGTAAAATCTTTGGATACAGCATTTTTTTCAACACTTTTCTTAAGTGATTCAAACGACAAACAAAATACCCTATACTTTCTGTCGATAAAACTGTTTTTCTATTGTAAAAAAAGACAAAGCATACTAAATTACCCTAGAGATACTAATAGGAGAGCTGATATGGAAACCGTAGCCGCACGCACATTAGCCGAAACAACCATTCGCATGTTGGGCGATCGTTGGAAAGTTCAAATTATTGAATGTCTTATGGACGGCACCAAACGTTTTGGCGAGCTTAAAAGAGAATTAGGCGATATCACCCAAAAAGTATTAACCTCAAACCTAAGAATGCTCGAAGAAAACGGCATTTTAGTCCGTCATGTTTATGCCCAAATTCCACCACGTGTTGATTACACCCTAACAAATCTGGGATACAATTTGCGTCCGGTGATAGATTCGATGGTTGCCTGGGCCGAAGAATACCGTGAGACCCTCTTAAATGAGTTCAATCAAAAGTTGGAAGAAGGCAAAGAAAAAATCGAACAAACCCGTGTTCAATTAAATACTGCACTTGAAAATAGTTACAATAAAATTGAAAATAAAATCAATCAGATAAAAAACAATTTTTAAGTAAAAAATTAACTTGTTTATTATCCCTTTCATCGCTTTTGAAAGGGATTTTTTTGCATTTATGGAAAGTTTTGGAAGTGGCACGGCCACTTTAGTGTTCACAGAAGTACATGAATTTTAATTTACCTGCAGGAGCTGCTCTAGAAACCAAAATAGGGATTTTTTTGCGTTTATGGAAAATTATGGAAGTGGCACGGCCACTTTAGTGTACACAAAAGTACATGAATTTTAATTTACCTGCAGGAGCTGCTCTAGAAACCAAAATTTTGCCACTTTATCTGGCGGCGCGACGAATACGATCATTAATTGCTAACCCTAAACCTGTGTTCGGAATGGGTGCCATGGCAATTTTATTGTATTTATCGTTACCGTCAGCTTGATGCATATAAGAAAATAAATTGGCCGCCGCCTCGCGCAAATCACCACGCGGACTTAGATTCATCTCAGCAAAATCACAACCTGGTCCGAAACCGATAAATAACTCCCCCTCTTCCGGCTCAGTTGCATTAATACGAAACTTTTTAGACGGTGCGTAGTGTTTTAAGAGTTGCCCCGGTGAAGTCGGCTTATCGGGATTACCATCAGAAATAAGGATTGTTTCGTTTAAGGCTTCTTCCAATTCTTCTTTGGTAATTCCCCCCGCCCTTAAGATAACCGCCTGAGATGTGGTTAAATCAAGAATGGTTGATTCCACACCCACCTGACAAGGTCCGCCGTCCAAAATCATATCCGGAGCCTCGGCCAGGCTTTCCCATACTGCCAAAGCCGTGGTCGGTGATAAGGTCTGCGAACGATTAGCCGAAGGTGCGGCAATTGGCATATCTGATTTTTCAATCAGTTTGCGTGCCACTTCATGGTTAGGACAGCGCACGGTAATGGTCGGCAAGCCAGCACAAACCAAATCAAGTGCAGGATTATTATTTTTACGAGGCAAAACAAATGTCAATGGTCCCGGCCAAAATTTTTCTGCCAAAAATAAGGCACGACTGTCGGCTTTAGCCAAAGCTTTCATTTGTGAAGCTTCGGAAATATGAGAAATCAACGGATTAAAGCTCGGGCGGCCTTTGGCTTCAAAAATAGCGGCAACGGCCTGCGGATTATAGGCATTAGCCCCCAAACCATAAACTGTTTCGGTCGGAAATGCCACCAAACCTCCGGCTTTGATAATCAATGCTGCCTTTTCAATATTTAAATCATCTGCTTTAAAAATACCGCTCATTTTTGCCTCGTTTTCAATTAAGTTTTTTGACATTAGCACCATAAAAAGCATTGTCAAGGCCTAAAATTTAACCTTTTATTTAGCAAATTAAGCCATTATATCAGAAACAAGATCATTTTTTAGGAGAAGCTGATGACTGAAATTACTTTCAATCAAAATCGTGACAGTTTAGTCAAAGTATTAATTTCCACTGAGGATGAAACCTTAAACTATGGTATCACCGGCGGCATCATAGACCGTAGCGCTTTTAACAAACTCAAAGCCTACGTTGCCCGTGTTGATGAACATAACGGCAAAAAAGAAGAATTGCTCGTTTTGGATTTAATCAAAGAAGTCGTTATTTTGCTACGCTTAAAAATAGATGCCAGCTCTTTTGATTTGCAGGTTTCAGGTGCCAAATTATACAATAAAATCAGCCGTTTTCTTTCTGCAACAATCTTTGCCCGTCATCTGCCGAAAACAAATTTCAGCGCCAAAAATATCGTTGCCGAGATGGGATTGGGTATAGAACTGGCCTCTTACAGCTTTGATAAATATCATACCGAAAAGAAAAAAGAAGAATTTCCGCAGTTGGAAGTTATTAATTTCGTTGCCAAAGAAAAATTAAATAAAAATGATTACGCCCCAACAGCCGCTTTGGCCAATGCCGTACGCTATGCGCGTGACTTAACCAACGAGCCTGCCAATGAATTAACCCCGGAAATTTATGCTGATGATATAAAAAGATTGGAACATCTGGGCTTAAAAATCACCGTATTAAACGAAGCGGAATTAAAGAAAAAAGGGCTCAATATGTTGCTTTCCGTGTCTAAAGGTTCGGCCAATCAGCCCTATGTCTGCATTTTGGAATATAAAGGCAATAAAAAGAAAAAAGGCTATGATGTCGCTTTGGTCGGCAAAGGTGTTACCTTTGATTCCGGCGGTATTTCTCTTAAACCGTCTTCCGGTATGGGCGATATGAAACAGGACATGGCCGGTTCTGCCGTAGTTGTAGCAAGCCTTAAAGCCGCCGTCCAACAAAAGCTCAACTTAAACGTTGTCGGCATTGTCGGTTTGGTTGAAAACATGCCTTCCGGCACCGCCTCCAGACCGGGTGATATCGTTACTTCCTTATCCGGTAAGACCGTAGAAATATTAAACACCGATGCCGAGGGAAGATTGGTTTTGGGAGATTGCCTCACCTATGTTGAAAAAGAATATGCCCCCGAATACATCATCGATATCGCCACCCTAACCGGCGCCATAGTCGTTGCTTTAGGAAACGAAATGGCCGGTTTATTCTCAAATAATGATGTTTTATCTGAGCTGTTGAGCATTGCCGGTGAACAAAGCGGTGAAGAATTATGGCGTTTTCCGATGAATAACAATTACAGAAAGATGATAAAATCGGACATTGCCGACATTAAAAATATTGGTGAAGGCAGAGCCGCCGGTTCCATCAGTGCCGCTTGTTTTCTTGAAGAATTTTTACCCAAAAAGACCGCCTGGGCTCACCTGGATATTGCCGGAATGGATTTGTTTTCCAAACCTAAAACGATTTATACCAAAGGTGCTTCCGGTTTCGGTGTTCTTTTGATAAACAAATTCCTAAGAAATCTTGAAAAATAGAATCTTAGAAAAGCTCCGAATTACCCTCGGAGCTTTTTTATTGAAAAAACAAAAATAATGTGATATAATCTACCCATAGAGGAAAAGAATTAAGGAGGAAAAAAATGACTGACGAACATAAAGAACTATCAGCTCAAGCCAAAGAAGCCAAAGCTAAAGCACTTTTGGAAAAAAATAAAGCTAAAGGGCTTATAAGGGTAGATGATACAGATAAATTGCTAAAATCTTTAACCGAAAAATATGGTGAAAATACATATGACATTGTTTACAATGCCCTCGTTCGCCCTTCTGATATGGTTGCAAAGATGGACATTAAAAATGACATCAAAGATCTAAAAAACGGTCGAGTTACATCGGCAAAACTGTTGCAACACATAGCCGATAACCAAATTGATAGCGAAACGTTAAGTAAAGGCTTAAACAAAACAGTCGTTTTACCTAAAAAAGAAGAAAAGCCGAAAACAGAATGTTTAGATGTTTCAGCTAATTTTCCAAGCAATACTAACGACTGCTTTAAAACTGAAAATGTACCGGTAACAAAAAGTCTTGTTACACCTTATACTTTATCAGATGTCGAAACATGGGCTCGCAGAAAATTTAACTTTTCGCCTATAAAAAATGCGCCGACTAATCCGGGAGAAAATTATTTAGCCGCCAACTTACTGGAGAAAATGGACATCAAAGGTGAGATGAATCCGCCCAACTCCGGTAATCTGGAGCATATGACATACAGTCTAAAAGAATTAAAAGAAAAAGCTAATTTAAGCGCCGAGGATGTCGATAAAATTTTAGGTCCTTATACTTTCAGAAGATCTGAAAATGAAGACATCAGAGTAACACGTAAAGCGGCATTATACTTGATGGAAACAAATTTGTTGCATCAATTCAAAGAAGATAACCCGTTTTTGGTACCCTTATCAAATAAACGTGGTGTCTCTCGTTAATAGACGCTTAAAACACTTATATCAAAGAATCTCGCTCAAATTCGGGCGAGATTTTTTTAGGAGATTAAGCTTTAAAAAAACATCTTGACCTTTCTTAAAAAACAACTATTCTGCCCTAAAATAAATCGGAGAAGAAAAATGTCAGCACCAGTTATCATCTTAGTCAAACCTCAACTGGCCGAAAATATCGGCATGGTTGCCCGCGCCATGAAAAACTGCAATGTCAAAGAATTGCGCATTGTTGCGCCGGAACAATCCCCGACTGATGAACATGCCATCCGCGCTTCGTCTAAATCGGAAGAAATTTTATATAATGCCCGTCTGTATGATAACACCGCCGCCGCCCTTGCCGATTTGGAAATTGTGTACGCGGCAACTGCCCGTCCCCGCCATCAGGTCAAAGATGTGATGACCGCCGAATATGCTGCCCAACACCTGCCAACGGATAAAAAAATCGGCGTTATGTTCGGTTGTGAGCGCACTGGTTTAGAAAATGAAGATATTTCGTTAGCAGATAAGATTATCGAAATTCCGCTCAACCCGGAACACTCTTCACTCAACCTGGCACAAGCGGTTTTAATCATCTGTTATGAGTATTATAAGACAACCATTGATGTGGCCGGTAAGCGCTTTATAACCAACGGCGCCGGGTGTGTTACAAAAGAAAAATTATTTAATTTTCTTAATATGTTAGACAATAAAATTAAACAAAGTTCTAAAATAAAAATTGACATGACCGAAACCCTTTTGCGCAACATAAATAACATTTTTACCCGTGCCGAACTAACCGAACAAGAGCTCAATTCACTCTACGGCATCGTCAATATTTTGCAAAAAAAGGACTAAGTGCCGTTCCCTATTTTGATTGACTAAACCTGATTCTTATGATAGAATTAAGGTATTAAGGAGAAAGTCATCATGAGCAAAAAAGACGAAAAAATTGATAATGCAAAAGTGGACGAATTGATCGCAACATATACCTTAAGCACAAAATATGAAACAGCTAAGGAGTGTATTGAAGCTGCAAAGAAAGCCCAAAAACAAGTTCGTCACACCAAATTTGAAGCCGATCGTGAGGTTATGGCAGAATATAACTATAACACCCCCTGCTATTATGGTCACAAATATACCATTGAACCATACAGCAACCAACTTGTCGGTAAGGATATTGAGGTGGAAAAAAATGGTGCTATAACCATAAAAACCTCATACAAAAGTGCAGACGGATATGTTTGCAACGTCTATCAAAATCAAAGTGATGATGCCGTCAAAAAAATCACCATAAACTGCCCGGATGGTGACAAAAACACCGAAATAAATTTAACCCCGAGCACATTAAAAAATGATATGGTTAAAGATAAATCCATCTCCCCGTTTTTAGAATCAATGAACGTTTTGGTTGAAACCGGTGCCAGCATGAAAGAAATGTACCAGGAATATGAAATTTTCAGCACAAATGGATACAAAAGAGACCAACAATACAATATGCAACAAGCAGATCAAGCCTTCGCAGAAGAAGCAGAAGCCAGACGTAGAGCCGCAACTCCGCAATCGCGCCTTTCTATCATAGATATCTATACTCGCCGCACCGGCGCCGACAGAAATTAAGAAAAAATGTGGCAAAAATAAAACCCCGAGCAGAAAACAGCCCAGGGTTTTTGTTAATTTAGTTGTAAAATAAGTGCTCTCGTTGCCTCCAAACATAATTTATATTTTTCGGCATAGATTAAGAGGATTTCTTTGTTACGAGATTCTGCTAAAGCAACTTGAGCTTCTTTAGCCAAAACAAAGCGCCTTGCATACTCTTTAAGCAAATCATTATCACCTCGTTTAACGAGGGCAACCTGGGCTTCCTGACACAAAAATTTTGTGTTGATATAAGCCACAAACTCTTCAAGACCAGCCGTTTGAACCAGCTTGACTTCCAACTTTTGATCAGACATAATACTTAAAAATAAAAATATATTAAAGATATTTCAAACTCACTTATGAAGCTCTTCGCGGATAGCTGTTGTGGAACGTATCGGCAATAAATCTTTCGGAATACGATTAGATACGATATAGCGTATTCCCAAAGCCTCGACAGCCTGGCGCTTTTCCAGACTATCGCCGTCCGAATTAACAAAAAATATATCCGGCTGAATAGCTTTTAATTCTTCCATAAAATCAAGTTTTCCCGAGCCTTTGGCCACAAAAGCCTGATGCACATAACGAATAGCTGAAACCATATACAAGCGCTCTCTTTCGTTATAGAGCGTGGGACGATGTTTCAGTTCTTCCACTGTTCTATCCGAACCGATAGAAACGTACAAATCTCCATATTGCGACGCTTCTTCAAAAAAGCGAATATGCCCGCTATGTAATACATCAAAACACCCTGAAACAAAAACCTTTGGCATTACTTTTTTTCCCTTATTTTAAGAAACGGAATAAATCCGAAGAGATAATGTCGGCTAGTTTTCTTTGTCTTCTTGATTGTATAAACAGGAAGAAAACTAAACAAATAAAATTTCCTACAATTACCGACGCTTATCTTCTTATTAAAAAAATAATCCCACAAGATCTTATTCATTTTAGTCACTGATTTTGTATCGTTAAACTTGTCTAATGAAAATTCATAAGATTTAATGTGTTCAATAGAATTAGCACTATCATAATGTATTCCACCCTCGTCACCGATATTGGTAATAAGATTTCTTGCAGGATAAATCGTCAAACCATGATGATAAGCAATACATATAAACCATTGATAATCCCATGCATCAATTTCTTTATTACGCATAAAGTGATATCTCTTTTTCCAAAATAACTGAATATCTTTATTTGAAGAAAAATTATTACAAGCTGTTTCCGGAATACCTTCTAAATCAAATGAAAAATCTTTCCACTTTTTTCTCCAAGAAGCCCATCCCCAACAGTGCCCCATCGAAGCAAACTCATAATCATATTTGCTTTTGATTTCTCCTGCAGGATTATATCCAACAATGCTATATACATTTTCATCATCTTTATATCTATTCAATAAAGTTTCACAAAACGAGAAGAAAGACTGACTGGGAACACAATCATCTTCCAATATAATTCCGTCTTCTTCATTTTCAAAAAGCCATGTTACCGCACTTGAAACACCTACTCCACAACCACCTGAATTTGTTTCCAAAAAACGTGTTTTAACGTCGCATCTCCAATCAATATGCTCTAAGATATACTTTCTCACCTCTTCAATTTTTTCTTTTTCTCCTTCTTTATTTGGTCTTGGGCCATCAGAAGCAACATACAACCGAGGAGGTTTGGCTATCGCTATTTGCTTAAAAACCTCTTTTGTATAATCTAATCTGTTAAAAGTAACAAAAAGAACTGCTTTATCCATTATCTTCTCCATATTTATTTACAAAATCTTCAACATCAAAAAACATTTCTTCAACGTTTTTAAGTTTTTCATCGCTCCAATTCCACCACTGAATTTTTTGCAATTTATCAATAATATCTTGTGAAAATCTATATTTTATAATACGAGCAGGTACTCCGCCTACCACAGCATACGGCGGTACATCTTTCGTAACCACGGCGCCAGCTCCAATCACAGCACCATCACCAATATTAACGCCATCAAGAACGCAAACATTCATACCGATAAAAACATCATTACCAATAGTAATCTGCTTTCTTTCCTCTATTTTATCTATGGCAGAAAAAGTCATACCGTTTTGCTTATTTGTTGAATAAAAACAAGGCGACGTTGAAATACCATTTAACGGGTGAATTCCCCAACCGCATATAAAATTCGGACCTATAGAACAAAACTTTCCAATCTTTGTAAAATTTATTGCAGAATTACCAGATATATAACTTCCTCTTCCAATTTCTGTTTGAGAAATATGATATGGTTCATATATTTCTGACCCTGGAAATATAAGTTTTATTTTTTTAGCATACTTAATACCAAGAAAACTATATATAATTTTATTGTTTTTAACTTTTTTTTGAAAAATCATTTGCTAACCTATCAATAAATTATTTTTCTTTGATTTTTAACCACTGCAAAAAGCTAAACACGTAATGTTTAGTGATTCCTTCTTTTCTCACAATCTTATACAACGGTATAAGATTGAACAAATGAACGATATATTTATTACCATCATTTTTACATTTAATCTGCAGCAAAGGTAAAAAATTAAATAATATATAAAAACGACTAAAAGGGACAAATTTTTCTGTCATTTTACGCTCTTCTTCTGTAAAATATTTCTGTTCTATTTCTTTTCTTTCCTGTATATGCCGTGGACTTAATGTAGAACCAACCCCACCATCATAAAAATCTGCCACAACATAATTCCACTGCTCAAAAACACATCTATTTATAATAAAGATAATCCATTTTTCCCAATCACTGACTATTCTATATTGCTCATTATAAAGCCCATATTTTTCAAATAATTCGCGACGAATAAAAGTCGCTTGATGTCCAATACAATGTTTACAAAACCAAAGTTTTTCCAATTTATGAGGATAACTACTCAAATATGTTTTGCTACCATTAGAGATTACATTTATATTTCCGTAAAATATGTCCACACCATCTGTATCTTGCTTTAAGAAATCATCAACAACTTGACTGCTTGCAAAACAATCTCCGCCGTTCATAAAGTTCAAAAATTCACCCGTGGCACGCTTTATCCCTTTGTTCATGGCATTATAAATGCCTTTATCCGGCTCAGATATTAAAACATCTATATGCTTTTTGTATTTATTTAAAATTTCAACCGTCCCATCAGTTGAGCCACCATCAACAACAATCCACTCAAAATTTTTATTTGTTTGATTAACAATACTTTCGCATGTACGTTCTATCTCATCTTTAATATTATAACATATGGTAATGACGGAAAGTTTTTTACTCATATTCAGCTCCTGTCTTTTTTTTATTTATCTGCAAAGAAACACCTAAAATTTTGATATATCTTCTGTCTTCCTTTACTTTGTAATCTATAAAAAAGTGCAAAAAGCTGTATAAATACCGATAATATCGCATAGCCGGATATTTTTTCAGCATTATTTTTCTCAATTCTCTTGTATGTTTGCGCTGTTGTAAATTTCTGGATTGAGATTCATCTTTTGCGCAATAGAGCAATAATATTTCATCAATACGATAAACTTTTAAATTTAAATTAAACATCATATTTAACCATAAATCATAATCTTCAAGCCCTCTTGCAAAAGCAATATCATAACCGCCTATTTTTTCAAAATCAGTTTTTTTGAATATAGAGGCATTAGGCAAACAATTATCCCGTGACATATTTAACTTATTAGGCTCACGAAACAAATATTCCCCACTTTTCAAGCCAAAATACTGTACTCGACTTGTTATAATATCTCCCTTATTTTCACACATAGCTTTGTAAAGTTTTTCCAAGCAAGTAGGATGAATTTTATCATCCGCATCAAGCGGTAAGATATACTTACCCTTTGCTTCTTTAATAGCATTATTCCTAGCCGCCACTACCCCTTGATTTGATTGGATAATAACCCTTATACGGTCATCTTTTTTAGCATACTCATTTAAAATGGCCACCGAACTATCCGTCGAACCGTCATCAATAGCAATAACTTCATAATCAGTAAACGTTTGTGCCAGTACGCTATCAAGACAATCCTTAATGTATTTTTCTTGATTATAGCATGGAACAATTACAGAAATCAGACAGTTCTCACTCATCCTACTTTCCCTTCAGTTTGATTGTCGTTTTGGAGCTGGAGAGCAAAATCTTCTCAAACAAATATGTTTTCGTGCTCGTGCCTTGCGTCACTTTTTTAATCAACGGAATAAAACCAAACAACCGCACACGGCTCACGTGCTTGGCTTTGAGCAAAAATTCATCATAAAGTTTCGGGTTATCATTTTTAACAAACGCCCAAATGGCATAAGTGGCATTGCGCATTTTACCGGATTGATGATGGCTGGTATTATCGCCATGGTCGCGATAAAGAAACAGAATTTCATCTACATTGTGAAACTCGGTATAAGGGATAAGGCGACACCACAAGGCATAATCTTCTGCCGGCGAAAACTCTTCTTCATAGCGAATACGGTGATCAAGCAACACTTTTTTCCTAATCATCGCCGCCGGATGATTGATGGCACAAGTCCGCATCAAAGAAAGCTTAATTTCATGATTTTCCGTCGGGTTGACCGAAACATGGTTGCGAATAAGCGTTTTAACGTTTGAACTGACCACCCCAACCGTGGGATGTTCATCCAAATAAGCCACCTCTTTTATAAATCTGTCGGGAAGCGAAATATCATCATGGTCCATCACCGCCAAATATTCACCCTTTGCCATTTCAATCAGCTTATTGCGGCTCGGTGTAATGCCCATATTTTGCTCGTTTTTGAGGTATTTGATACGTTTATCGGCATAAGCTTTAACCACTGCCTCGCGACTATCCTCCGGACAATCATCCAAAATGAGAAACTCAAAATCATCAAAAGTCTGCGCCAATATTGATTCTATGGCCTCACTAAGATACTTTTTATCGGTTTTATACACCGGCATTAAAACAGACACTTTTGGCATTCCTTGCTCCTCAAAAACGTACGTTTTTGTTAAAGAAATCCGCCCAAAAATGATTGTTGATAAAACAGATATTTATGTTGTTGCGGCTATAAAATTTTGCTATTCAAAATAAACGTACGTTTTTGGAGAATTGATTTGCCTAAGATTTCTATCATCATACCGGTATATAATGTCGAAAGATACCTTGCGCGTTGTCTTGAAAGCGTTTTGACACAAACTTTTTCCGACTTTGAAATCATTTGTGTCAATGACGGTTCGACGGATAGTTCTGCCGCCATTTTGGATGAGTATGCCAAAAAGGATAAGCGCATCAAGGTTATCACCCAGCCTAATCAAGGAATTTCCGTAGCGCGTAATAACGGCTTAAAGGTGGCGCAAGGGCAATATATTTATTTTCTTGATTCAGATGATTGTATTCACCCGCAGACTTTGGAAATTGTGCATTATTTCATCACAAATCACGATGTTGATATGGTCTGCTTTGATTTTATCAATAATGACGCCATCGTTCCTGCTTTTAATAAGTTGTCCCTGTCTGATATTCCCTTTGAAATAACCGATTGTCCGCTTTATGTCAAACAGTTTAAGATAAATGCCTGGACCAAGCTTTACAAACGCGATATCTTGCAAAATTTGGAGTTTATTCCTCATATTTGCTTTGAGGATTATCCTTTCACTTTGGCCTTGCTTTCCAAACATCCGAAAACCGTTATCCTAAAGGAACCCCTTTATTTTTATACCATAGATGAAAATTCTATCAGTCATTCCAAAGCCAAACCGCAACATATCAAAGATTATCACACCGGGCTCAATTTTGTGTATGAAACCTATAATAAGCCGGCGCTGAAAGAAGAATTTCAATACGTTTGTCGCACCTATATCCCAAATCTCTTAAAGCAGCAGCTCGGGCGCTGTCAGCGTGCGGATAAAGAAGTCAGACCTCAGATGTTTCAAAACTTTGCCGAAGAACTGCGTGATTTAAAAGCCAAAGGATTGCTCAACCATCGCGGTCACAAATTAACCCGTTATCTCACATATTTATGGATTATGAAGAGGTTTTAATGAACATAGTTTTTGCCATCAATAAGTCATATAAAAACATTCTCTCGGTGCTTTTGTTTTCTATCTTAAAAAACAATCCGCAAGAGTTTATACATTTTTATATTTTAACCACTGATTTTGATGATGAGGATAAGAAAAATTTTGATTTCCTCAAAAAATCATTTAGCAATTTTGATATCACTTATTTAGAGCCGGATATCACCCGTTTCAAACATCTCAAAACTAATATCGATTATATAACCATTGAAACATATTATCGCTACTTGATTGCCGAACTTTTGCCAAATGAAGACCGAGCGCTTTATCTTGATGCCGATATGATTGTTGACGGTTCTTTAGCAGAATTGTACAACACGGATTTAGCCGGTTATTACCTTGCCGGTGTCAGAGATGCCTTTATCAAACACGCAAAATATTTACCAAACAGCAGTTTTAAGCCGGATGATTTATACATCAATGCCGGCATGTTGTTGTGTAATCTAGAGCTGATGCGTCAAGATGATTTAGCCCAAAAGCTCATCAGTAACACCATTCAATATTTTAATAAAATCAGCTATCAAGACCAAGATATAATCAACATCACCTGCAAAGATAAAATCAAAGAGGTCAGCTGTATTTATAACTTTGCCAGCCACAACATCAAAACGGATAAAGATAAGATAAAACAAGCCATTATCATCCATTATACGGGAAAGGTAAAGGCTTGGAACAAAGATTCAAAAAATAAATTAAATTATATATGGATAAAGTATAAAAAAATGGTAGATAAATCACAAAAGAAAAAAATTAAAGTCGGTCTGCTTATTGATGAATTCTTCGGCGGTGCCGGTACGGCATTCGGTGGTTATGGCTTTTTAGCACGTAAATATATCGCCAAATATATACCGGATGAAAACATCCAAATTGATGTACTGTTAGGCAAAGGCAAGAAAAAGTTTTTTGCCACCAAGTATCATGTAGATGATGTTGATTTGTATAGTCTTCCCAAAAAACATTTTGCTGCTCGTCTGTGGCTCAAAAAACAAAATTATGATATCTATTTATCTATCGAACTGACAACGGATTATGTCTTAAAACATGAAACCAATCCCCATAAAAAGCTGATATTATGGATACAAGACCCCAGACCGAAATCTGCCTGGGAAAATGTTATCAATACCATGCAATCCATCAAAGACCCCTGTTTTTATCATCAACAAATTTATGATGCCGTTAATGACTGGGCAAATAAAGGGAGAGTTAAATTTATTTCACAAGGAAACACCTTAACCCCCCTGGCTATGGAATTATATAATTTACCGGCCACAACCCCTATTCAATATTTACCCAACCCGGTTGATATAGATTTTGATTTTCAATTTGATTTAAAGAAAAAGAAGAAACAGGTCATCTTTCTTGGAAGATTGGAAGCGCAAAAACGCGCCTGGCTGTTTTGTGAAATTGCCAAGCGTATGCCGGAATATGATTTTTTGGTATTGGGACAATTTTTCCGCTATCAGGAAGACAATCGCCGGATGCTCGCCCCCTATATGAATAACGATATTCCCAATCTGCATTTTGCAGGACATGTAGATGGCACCGCCAAAAAGCAGTTAATTGCAGAATCTCGTTTGTTAATCAGCACGGCAATTTGGGAAGGAATACCTATTTCTTGGTTAGAAGCCCTTTCCTACGGAACTGTTTTGGTTTCTGATTTGGAACGCGAAAATTTAGCCGAACGTTTCGGAATTTTTGTGGGAGATATCTTAGGGGATGGTTTTGACCAGGTAAACAAATTTATTCCGGCTATTAAAGAGTTGATGGAAAATGATGAACTTTATAGGCAAAAAGCTGCAGATGCCATTCAATATATTCGCGAAACGCATAATATCCAACGTTTTCAAACAGATTTAAAAGAAGTAATTTATAAGGTTGTAAAATGAAAAAAATGATTATTAAAATTTTATCTTATTTTATTTTCCCTAGAATGAGAGCTAAAGAATTCAGGCATGCTTTTTTGCATTTTGGAAAGGGAAGCTTGAAAATAATAGGTAAAAATAACAAAATAATTTTAATCAAAGATAATCAAGAAATTCCTCTTCGTTGGCCACTGGCCGGATTAGACCTCGTTGTTGAGGGAAACAACAATACAATTAAAATAGGTCATCCTTGGCATTTTGAAAATACAACAATTAAATTAACAAAAAATAATAATTTTTTTGAGATTAAGTCTTGCCCTATGGGTGTAAAAAACACGTTATTTGAAATATCTGGCCGGGGGAAGGGAAGTAAAGTGCGCATAGGAAAAAATTTTGGCATTTCCGGTAGCCATTATTCCAGTCATTCTCAATTTTGTATAAATGGAGATCTCACAATAGGTGACAATGTTCTTTTTGCTGCAAATAATATTGTGAGGACATCTGATAGTCATGTAATATATGACATAAATACTAATGAAATTAAAAATTATGAAAAACCTATAGTTATTGGCAATCATGTGTGGATTTGTGAGGGATGCGCTATTCTAAAAGGAACAGTTATAAATGACAATAGCGTTATTGGAACTAAATCTGTTGTTAATAAGGAATTTAATGAAGAAAATATCATTATAGCGGGAGTCCCTGCAAAAATAATTAAAAAGAATATTAACTGGGATGTCATGGGTATTAATGAATTTTTGGAAAATTATCCGAATACATATTCCTCTAACTTAAAAAAGTAAGATTATTGAAAAGAAAAAAAATGATTTATAAACCAAAATTTTCAATTGTAATTCCTTGTTATAACTGTGAAAAATATATTTCATACTGTTTAGACTCAATCATAAATCAAAACTATGATAATATAGAAGTTTTATGTTTAGATGATTGTTCTGTTGATAAAACCTGTCAAATTATTTCAGAATATGCCAAAAAAGATGAAAGGATACATTTAATCAAAAATAATATTAATCAAGGACCTGGAATTTTGCGTAATCTTGGAATGAAAAAAGCAAACGGAGATTATCTTTTATTCAGTGATTCAGACGATTGGTTTGAAGACGGTTTATTTTTAAAATTAGCAGAAGTAATTAAAAAATATCCGGATATCAATATCATTGAGTTTCGTTTTAATTTGGCTCAAAATGAACAGGAAAAAATGGAGGCAAACTGGCTAAACAGAGGAGAAAGCGGAATCAGACAGATCGACGATGAAGATATTATGTTGGCAACAGGCTTGGTTAATAAATGTTGGAAAAAAAGCTTTATGCTGAAATATAATTTAAGATGTTGTATCACCAATCGTTCCGGCGAAGAAATTCCCTGCCATATTTGCGCATTTTTACTAAATAAAGAATTTTATTATTTGAATAAAGTCGGGTATAATTGGCGAATTGTTCCTAATTCTTTATCTCATGACCCCAAAAAAGATCGTGAATTTTTACACGGTGTTTGGGTGATGTTGGATGAATTAAAATCAGAATTGATTCGGCTGGACATATATCATGAAAAAAATTATCTCTATTACTGTGCGACAATACTAAATTGGCATATTAATGAAAAATTTTCATTTTCAAAATACTATAAAGATTATTACATTGCCGTACGAAATTTCATGAAACAATATCAAACTTATCTTGAAACAAATAAAAGCTTTAAAAAAATTATAAAAAGACCTTATATAGTTATGTACCTGAGTAAAATAATAAAACAAATTAAAGCTTTTATTAAAAGATTTATTGGTAATCTCACTATAAATAAAAGGATTGTCAAATGAAAATGCCCAAAGTCTCTGTTTTAATGCCAGTTTATAAGACTAATGAGAAATATTTGCGTGAGGCCATAGAGTCAATATTGACACAAACGTTCAGCGATTTTGAGTTCCTTATTTTGGATGATTATCCCGAGGATAGCCGCGAAACAATAGTGAAATCTTATGCCGATAAACGCATTAAATACATCAAAAATGAACAAAATATGGGGATTACGCCCAGTCGCAATAAACTGATTAAAATGGCAAAAGGCGAGTATTTGGCGGTGATGGACCATGATGATATTTCGCTTCCCGATAGATTTGAAAAAGAGGTGGCTTATTTGGATGAACATCCGGAAGTCGGGGTGGTCAGTTGTTTTCACAAAAGAATTGTTAGTCATCAGCAACTCATTTATCCCATTGAAAACGATGATATAATCAGAAGTATTGTTAAGGGAGCTTGTTGTGTTTTACATCCTGCCTCAATGATTAGAAAACAAATATTAATTGAAAATAATGTTTGCTATGAGGAAGAATACTCTCCTTGCGAGGATTTTATGTTGTGGGCACGATTGATTGAATATACAAAATTTCATAACATCCCTGAATTTTTGTTTTTATACCGCGACCATGAAGAAAATACTTCTCATATACAATCAAAAAAAATGGAAATAGCTACAAAAGAAATCATTGAATTTATGGCAAACAAATATCCCCTATTAACCGGAAAATATACTAAATATTTCCCTTGCAAAAAGCTACCAATAATTAAAATAAAGACAAATGAAAATACAAAGAAGTTCTATTTTCTCAATATTCAAATTTTTAAGATTAAAAAAATAATAAAAGGAGGACTGACATGCATATTGTAGAAATCAGAGGTGGCTTGGGTAACCAGATGTTTTGCTATGCTTTCGGGCAAAATTTCGCTGACGTTTTGTACGATATCTCCGCCTACGGCTCATCCGAAAAGCGTCCGCTTGATTTACAACTTTATGACATCAAAAAAATTTATGCTAACAAGGAACAAACCAAACCTTATCTTAAAAAGTCCAAACTCCCTCGATTTGTACGCAAATTACTTAATGTTCCCCCCTATAAAAATGTAACCAGAGAAAAAAACAGCACTTCGTTTGAACCCGGTTTATTACAGATTGAAGACAGCTATTTTAAGGGCTATTTTCAAAACGAAAATTATTTCAAACACAATCGGGTACAAATCTTACACGATTTCAAGCTCTTAAAACCTCTTGATGAAGCTAATGCTGAGTTATTAAAACAAATCAAGCAAACAAATTCCGTTTCTTTGCACGTGCGCCGGGGCGATTATCTGACTGCCGGTTTCAAAATTCTTAACACGGATTATTATCAAAAAGCGATGGATTATGTGGCAGAGCGCGTTAAAAACCCGCATTTTTACATCTTTTCCAACGATTTTGATTGGGTTAGAGAAAACATCAAAAGCAAATACGAGCAAACGATTGTGGACATCAATGACGAAAGCCGCGGTTATTTTGATTTGGAACTTATGCGTAACTGCAAACATAACATTATCGCTAACAGCACTTTTTCTTGGTGGGGCGCATGGCTCAACGAAAATCCGGATAAAATCGTCGTTTCTTCCGAGGGCAATAATCTCCCCGCCGATTGGATAATCATCTAATCAAAAACCCCACAAGCAATTCCCCGACTGCGGTCGGAGAGTATACCCGCACCACGAGGGAAAGCCTAAGTCATGGGAGTGGCCCTCGCCACCCCGATTTAGGCGGCCGGCTTGTCTGACTTAAGCGAGCGCAAGATAAATTCGCTCAACTTTTCATTAAACAAACTCGGGTTAGAAACAGCCTCCCCTTCAGCAATTTTGGCTTGTTCCAAAATCAACATCGAAGCATTTTTGATATCTTCTTCATCAGCTTTGTTTTTGACCATATCGGCTAATTTTACAATCAACGGATGATAAGGGTTAATTTGCAAAATACGTGTGCTGTCAAAATTGGTCTTTTGCTGATGATTGCGCATCAAACGTTCCAGGTGAATGCTCATCTGCCCGTCTTCTACCGTCAGCGTTGCCGGACTTTGGGTCAATTTTTCGGTTGCCTCCACCTTACCGGCCTCACCTTTGAACCATTCCGTCATTTTTTCCATAAGTTCTTTTAGGCCCTTTTCATCTGCTTTCGGCTCATCTCGGTCAAACTTCAAATCTATATCGGCCTGGGAAATATGCTTCATGTCATGCCCTTTGTAGGTAAGCAAAGTTTGGGTCCAAAATTCATCAATCGGATCGGTTAAAAGCAAAACCTCAATTCCCTTCTTCTTAAAGGCATCCAACTGCGGATTGCAGAAAAGCGTTTTAGCATCATCACCGGTGATGTAATAAATAGCCTTTTGTTCCTTATCCATCCGCTCAACATAGGCATCAAGCGAGGTCAATTTATCGGTAGATTTTGTGGTATAAAAACGGGATAATGAGGCCACTTCTTCACGGTTGGCAAAATCTTCATAAATACCCTCTTTAAAGGCGATACCGAAGGCCTTCCAAAAGATTTCATAATCATCTTCGTTTTCGGCCTTTTTCTTTAATTCCTTAAACAAACGGGAAACCACACCTTGGCGGATTTTGGCAATCAATGCGTTTTGTTGCAACATTTCACGCGAAATATTAAGCGGCAAATCGGCACTGTCTATCACCCCTTTAACAAAGCGCAGATACATCGGCATCAAGCCTTCGATTTTATCGGAAATAAAGACCTTATTAACATAGAGTTTGATACCGGTCAGACGGTCGGGCTGAAACAGGTCATACGGTGCTTTGGTCGGAATAAACAACAAACCAGTATATTCCAAACTGCCTTCCGCTTTGAAATGTAAAGTCATCCACGGGTCATCAAAATTTCTGGTCACATGCTGATAAAAATCTTTGTATTGTTTTTCGGTAATATCCGCTTTGTTGCGCGTCCACAGTGCCGTTGCTGTATTAACCGTTTCTTCGCCGGCTTCACCCAAGTTCAAAACAATCGGATAATCAATATGTTCGGAATAGGTATGAATGATATTTCTCAAATAAATCGTATCAGTAAAATCCTTAGCATCATCTTTTAAGAACAGTTTGATGTCAGTACCGTTCGTTTCTTTTTCGGCTTCGGAGATTTCATAACCGTTGATACCGTCAGAAACCCATTTGTAGGCTTTATCACTATCGGCACGTTTGGTGGTGATTTCAACTTTGTTTGCCACCATAAAAGCGGAATAAAAACCGACACCGAATTTACCGATTAAATCAACGGCCGAAGCGTTATCTTTGGTATTTTGCAAAAATTCGGCCGTACCGGATTTGGCAATGGTACCGATATGATTGATTAAGTCATCACGGTTCATACCGATACCGTTATCGGCAATGATTAAAGTATTTTCATCTTTGTTAGGAGTAATAACGACGCGATAAGGTGCGGCAGGCTTTTTTAAATCGGGGTTGGTCAAAGTCCAGTAGCGCAGTTTATCAAGAGCATCGGAAGCGTTAGATATTAATTCTCTTAAAAAGATATACTTTTCTGAGTAAAGGGAGTTAATAACAATGTCCAAAAGTTTATTCACTTCAGTTTTAAATTCTATTTTTTCAGCCATAACAAAAAAACTCCAAAAAATAATTTTATGCTAAAGTTTATATAGGGAACTTTTTTAGCCCTCGCAACCCCAAAACAAAAAAAATTAAATAAAGTCCTACGCCTCTGCTCCAAAGAAAAGCCGAAGTAAAGCCTCACACGCTCGTGTGTGCACCTCCGCACTGGCTGCGGTTGGAGAGTATACCTACACCCTAGGGAAAGCCAAAGTAAAGCCTCACACGCTCGTGTGTGTACCTCCGCACTGGCTGCGGTTGGAGAGTATACCTACACCCTAGGGAAAGCCAAAGTAAAGCCTCACACGCTCGTGTGTGTACCTCCGCACTGGCTCACGCCCTCGCGTGCTATTCAGCATCATTTGATCTTAAGAGATCGGCAATATCTTTGAAACGTTTTTTCTTAGCCCAATAAAGAGCTGTTTCGCCTCTGGCATTAATAAAGTTAGGATCGGCACCCTGATTGATTAAAAGCTCAGCCGTAAACAAATGTCCAGCTTTAACGGCAAAGATGAGCGGTGTATTACCTTCCAAATCCGGCATATTGACCATTGCCCCGGAATCAACCAAAAGGTTAACAATATCATTATGTCCGCCTTGTGCAGCGCGATGCAGAGCGGTTATACCGGCATAGCTGCGTTTATTAACTCTGGCGCCGTTATTGATTAAAAAGCGGGCAAATTTAAATTTTCCCATAGCAGAAGCAATCATCAGCGGGGTGAAGCCATCAGAATCTTTTTCATCAATATCATACCCGAGAACAACCATATCCGAAAAAGTGTCCATATCTTCGTTTTTAACAACATCATAGATGGCCGGGTCAGCAAGAGCTATTGAAGAAAAACAAAGCCCTACTCCCAACAATAATGCCAATCTTTTCTGCTTTATCATCTTTTGTTCCCACGTACAGATAAAAGACACACCAGAGTATATCAAAATTGTGTTCACTCTAGCACATTTTTCCGTAAACGTAAAGAAAAATGTACAATCTATCCGATTTTATTATAAATACAACATGTTAAAAAAATGTAAAAAAATACTTGACAAAAAATCATTTTTCGGCAATAATCACTTTCCACCTACAAAACAAAGGAATTGAGTAAAGTTAATGTTGGCAAAATGGGAACAAAATCGCGTCTATCAAAATTCCGTCAGCCCCGGCTTACGGAGAAACTTGTTTGCGACCTATATGGAATACATTTCCCTAATCAACACATTAGAAGGCGTTATTAAAGAATTTCATGTCGGCAGCATAGCCATGCTTGGTTCCAAACACTTGAGTGCGGAAGAAAAAGACCCTTGGTACATTGATTTAATCGAAAAGGAAGATATTAAAAAATATAATGATTTTCTTGGACTCAAGCGAGTAAACGATGAGCATACATGTTTTGTAAGTGTCAATCATACATCACCACGTTACAAAGACGAACCGCGCGGAATTATATCTGCACCTGACGAATACCGACTATGGACAGGTAGTCAACCCTTACCGCAAAAGGTAGAAAGATATGTATTAGCCTACCCAAAAGATGAAATACTCAAAGACGCTCGTTTTATTGTTGATGGTAAATACATCTTCACCTACGAAGGAAAATACAATAATAGGAGCGTTGAAGAAGCCTTTAATGATGAATTGTTTGAGCGCAAATTCAGTGCGGTGTTAGAAAGTTTTGCCCATTTCCCCGATGATATCAGAGATTTAACAGAACAAGAAAGAAAGCATATTGAAATAGATGTCTATGCCTCAATAGAAACTTCACCGTTAGAAAATGCCATTTTGGATGCCTTATCGTTAATGGCTGAAGAAACCAACAAAATCCTAAAAGAAGTTATCGGCAAAAGAGTTGGTAGCAGTTATTTGTCCCAGGCTGAAAAAGAAGAGTTGCTTCCATCAGCTTCTGCCTTACAAGATTATTTAAACATTCGTCACCTGTTGCATCACCAATGGGATACATTAGACGGAATAGGTAAATTTAATGACGATGAAGTTATCAAAAATGCTTCTGTCAGACGTCGTTTTTTGGATTCATACGCCAAGCTTTGTGATATGCCTCTTAAAGATCGTGTTCAAGCATATATCAAGGCTGCTGATGATTTCAGACCGTTGGTAACAATTTTACAACCGGAATTTATCGCCCGTCATCAAACAGAAAGCAATAATAAATTCTTAAAATACATTAAAAATCGTGTTGAAGAGAACCCAAATCAGCAATTATTCATCGAAACTGGATACGGTGCCGGAGATAAGAAAAAGATTTTAACCAAAAATCTTATGCGCATCAGTCCCAATATTGTTATTATTGACAAATCAGATACCACTAATTTGGAAAAGATTGATGATTTGATGAATAACTACAGACGTCGCCGCATTTTTATCGATATTTTCCAACAACTAGAAAATCGTATATGCCAACATTGTCTTTTGAGGGGCAAAAACTACACTGCACCAATTGCTTGGGATTACCTGCGTAATATCAAAATAATTTCTCCGAACGAGGCCAAAATGTGGAGTGAATATAAAAAGCTCCGTAATGATTTGAGCCACAAATATATGGATGAAGAATTAAATAAACGTGTCATTGAAACTTTGCCCAAGCTGTCTGAAGACGTTATGATTCTTGACAGAAGATTAGAAGATTTAATTCCGGTAATAGAGGTAGTCAATGATAATGTATATCGTGCTATTCATCGTAACGGATTGATTGTTGATATAGATTTCAAATTAAAAAAAGTTTTACAGTTAAAACATCCTTCCGGTTATACCAGACAGCCGGTTTATAATTCCAAGAGAAATCCAAATAAAAAACGCATTTATCCGGAAGAATATGCCAACGGTGTCAATATTACCTTATCCGGAACGGATATTATTTCCTGCCGCTTAAATAATGGCTTGAGTATTAACATGGATAACCAATATATCCAAACCGAAGATGGGGTTAAAATATATTTCAGTAATCCGGAAAAATTATACATGGTATCGCAAAGCGGTGAAAAAGTTGTTGCCGATAAGAATTTTGAAATCATCACCTATATCAGTCGCGGCAAATATATCGCCGTCAACCGAAACGAGCATATCACTTTCCAAAACAAGCATCAGATTTATATCGGCAAAGATAATCGCTTGCAACAGGATAGCTGGCTCAATAAAAAAGATGAAAGAATGTATGCCCAATATCAAAAAACTGCAAACGGCATATCCATTAAATACAGCGATAACACCCATATCGTATTAAATAACGGCAAAGTAAGTATTTATCATAACAACATTGAATTAAATTATAACAATCGTAAGCTGTTTGCCGAAAGTTATAATCAGCCGTTCCCGGGCGGACAAGCCATCAATATATTGGGTAATACCGGCAGATAATTTTTTTATCCTCCCCCCCTATTCGTATTGACATCTGTGACAAACTGTATTAAAAAATATACCAGAATGAACAATTATCATTCAATCATATGATTAAAATCGCCCTCCTCTGCATGCGGCGATTTTTTTAGTTTTAAAGGGCCTTTTGGGGCTCTTTTTTCAATCAAAATTTTAGGAGAAAAACAATGACAGTAGAAACATCGACCGGTAAAGCGGTATATATTGCCGATGGTAACACAACCGCATTTGCCGTACCGTTTTACTTTTTTGATAAACAAATTGCCGTTTATAAAGATCATAGCCAAACTGCGCTTGAAGAAGGAACAGATTATACGATAACTGGTGCCGGTAATACCAATGGCGGTGAAGTCATATTTGCCACTGCACCTGAGCAAGATAGTATTATCACCATTGTGCGCCGAGTAGAAATGACGCAGTTGATTAAATTTATGGAAGGTGAAGCTTTTCCGGCATCAGACTATGAACACTCATTAGATAAAATCGTTATGGCTTTACAGCAATTGCGTGACAGATTGGAAGAATGTGTCACCATTCCTCGCGGACTTTCGCTGACATCCGAAGAAACCGCTCAATTACTGGTTATCATCAACGATAATATGACCACCATTGAGCAAATCCCTCAAATAATGTCTACATTAACCACGCTTAGCGAACGTTTTAACAATTACTACAACAAAACTGAAGTTCAAACCAAAATTGACCAAGCCTTACCTTTGCGCTTCAATGATGTCATCGTTCACGTATCAGGTGCGGTTTCAGATGCCTCTTATGAGGAGTATCCTTACCGCATAGATGTACCGTTATCAGGGGCCAAAGAGACTCAAATTCCGACAGTTTGCTTTAAATTACCGCAAGTGCTTTCCGGTAACTTTGCACCGGTGGCTCATGCCTATAATTACGGGATTAAAATCTTTATGAAAGAAGTTCCGGAAGAAGATTTCAGCCTGGCCAGTGTCATTATGCATTAAGGAAAAAAACGATGGAAAAAGTGAAAGATATTATCACCGATTACGGTTTGTGGGGAATGTTTGTCGGTATCATTACCGTCCTCATCAAACCGTTTATCTCCATCAGACAAACCCTGCGTGATATATTGATAACCTTTATTGTCAGCATGTTATGCGGATTACTGGTGGAATATATGGATATACCGATGCCGGTCAAATATGGTATTTCCGGCGTGTGTGGGTTATTCGGTGTCAGATTATACATGATAGCCGACAGTTTGTTAAAATCGGCTCAAACCGACCCGTTACATATTATAGATATCATAAAAGGAAAGAAACCTCATGTGTGAGGTTTCGCCTTTTTTTTTATGAAAGGTTGGCAAATGAAAAACATTTTCGTTTTAATCGGCATCATTATTCTATTAAGCTTCGGAATTTGGTATTATCGCCAAGAAATGCTCAACAATCGCCAAAAAGCCGATTTATATCAGCAAAACAACCATGCACTGATCAATAAAATAAGGAAGGTTTATGATGAAAAAATTTTACTTGAACAACAAAATAAAGACTTACAGGCCTCTGCCGAGCAGGATAAGAATTATTTTGATTGGCACCGTGATATCAGTCAATCTCATGTTATTAGAAGGTTGCGTGAAAACTGAGTATGTTTACAGAGATCTACCGCGTGAACCGATAACTTGTATAGATAGCATCAAAACCCCGCTTGATATGGCAAAATGTTTGAATGAATATAAGCTTAAATATTGATTTTTTTATTTGCAAAAGTTCAAAAAAAATGCTATCATACAGTTATGATTATGAGGTGTATTGTATGAGTAAAAAAGAACGTGAACAGGTTTCGCAAGAATTTAGAGCAGAATATGAAGAGATGCAACAAATCATACGTGGGTTTGAGACAGATACCTCTTATTCTGAGCAAGGTTTTGGTGATAAAAAAGAACTTGCCTCTGATATGAAAGCACAATACCAAAAAGCACAAGAAGTTCTCTATAAATTGCGTTATGAACCTCCGCAGAGATCTGTTGATTATGCTCTTAAAAGTCTAGAAAAACATGTGGCTGGAGGATTTGATGCAACGGATGGTACCATTCATTTTAATTTGCCGGAGAATATACCTCAAAGTTTTGCAACGTATATGAATACCGGAGGTGTGGCCGTTCATGAAGTCGGACATCGAGATTTGAATGAAACTAAAATTAATGAATTGCCTATGGGATTGGCACAGCGTTATCAGGTTGCCAGAATTGATGAAATTACACAAAAATTGAAAGAAACTTTAGCCTACAGGCAACGTTTGCGACAGGCTAAAACGGAAGAAGAACGCCAAGAAGTCATCAATAATTCCAGCGCTTATTTTTCTGAATATCAAGATGCAATCAATAAAGGTATTGTTAATCCTTTTAGTGATAATCCAAAAGACTTTCAAGAAGAAATGAAATTTATTTTTGATTCTAATGTTGATCACTGGATGAAATACACGAGTCATGCATATAAAAAACAATGTATGGAAGTTACCAAAGCACATTTTGAATCTCATAAGGCGGAAGATTTAGCACCTAATGATGCCAATTATGAATTATACAAAAAAACAGCTTTTACAATCGGAGGATATGATTTTTCACAATTTGCTGACCGTACTTTTGATGAAAAAATCAAATGTGATGAAAAATCTATCTTGTTAGCGGATAGAGCTATTGCATCAGGAACAAGCTACGACATCATCAATAAACGTACTTTTGATGTTCCAGATAAAAAATTAGCTCGGCTTGATGATAAAAAAGAAGCTCTTGATGACATAATTGTTCCCAAAGTGAGAACTGATATGAGTTTGTCGGAACAATATGAGTTGGCAACTTGTCAGGCTTTAGCAGAAGAGATAAAAAAACATTATGCCAAAGAACTGACTGAAGCCGGCGATAATCCGAAAGAAGTTAAAAAAGTGGTGGAAAAAGCCAAAGATAATATCATTAAAAATGTTTCTTTTGAAAAATTTATAGAACAATATTCAACAGCATTGGTTCATAGCGGTGAAGTACCTGCCTCTGATCCCCAAAAATTAAAAGAAGAATTAAAAGCTGTTTGTACGATTAATGGTGTTGATTTTTCTAAAGATTTAAAAAACGATAACAGAGTTGATTATCAACATTCCGGATATTTCAATATGGATCAGGGATGGGTCGGTAGCGAATATATGCGTTATTTTGAAAAGCAATCGATTGAGGAACGGATAAATTTGGTCTCAAAATTTGATAATGATGTGGAAAAATATAAAAAGAAACAACAAACCGAAAGGGCAGATTTAATATCCAAAATCCAGCAACAGGAATTAGAGTATAAAAATTATCTGCATGATGAAAGTTGGATAGATAAAAATATCGTACCGAAAGAGAAAAATAAAAAGTCGGTAGCATCTTCGTCAGCTTATTATGGCAAACCAAGGTATGCTGTCGGTGAAAAAGTTGAACATATAGATGTGATTGATTTCAGGGAACCAATTTTGGAGCTGGAATATCAGGCAAAAATGGTTAAACAGAAGATAGAAAACACAAAAAGAAGCCCCAAAGAAACAGTTGCAATTGAAAATGATTCCGTCAAACAGACAGAGGTTTCTGCTGAATTTTTGGCCCAAAGAACGCAAAAAGAGATTTAATTATTTGCAAAATTTTACACATTTTTTTATTTTATGGTTGACATTCAAAAAAAATCTTTGTAAAAATCATCTCGTTGTCGAATGGCGGGATAGCTCAGTCGGTAGAGCAGAGGAATCATAATCCTTGTGTCGTGGGTTCGAATCCCTCTCTCGCTACCAATGAAAAAAGGCACCCTTTTGGGTGCTTTTTTTTTGTTGATAATAAGAAATTTGGGGATTCGAACCCACAGAAGTGGGTTTGACTACAAGCGAAAGCCAGACGGGAGTATGGCGGTCAGCGAAGCTGATGAGCGCCAGTGCGACGAAACGAAGTGAAGTCAATCCCTCTCAAACCACCACTTAGAAACTGTTTTATTCAAACCAAAAAGTTATGGCCGTCAGTCCTCACTGCCCCAACCTTTTGCCGCGCGGTTAACACAATCAGCATAGGTCTTCCGTGTTTTTGATGGCTCGGCAATCACCCCGCAAACAATCTTTTCCCCTTTTTGCACCACTTCGGGAATTTCCCAGGCTCTATCATCCAATTTATAGCGTGCCAAATCGGCAAAAAGACGGGCCTCCATATAATCCCCGAAACAAGATTGTTTAACTTTAGGTGTTTCCTTCATCCGCTCACAAAGTTTTGCAAACTGCGCCTTGTGTTCAGGCAAAACAAATCCCCTGCCCTTGAGCAAATCCTCAAAATTCTGCCGCACAATCGGATTTTTCCAACCGCCGCCAAACAAGATAAATTGCGACGGCATCACCATATCATTCGGCACCAACGTCAATGAATAGACGGCAATATAGGCTGCGGCATATTCAAACGTAAAGACGGCATCTTCAAATTTAATCTGACTATCCTCGATATATTGAAAAATCTCATCTTTGTGATAATAAGCCGGATCACCGGATTTAGGCAATGGTGTTTCATAAAATGCGCGTCCGCAGTCAAATATTTTCTGCAACAAATCCTGATTTAAGAGCCCTTTTTTCCCGAAAATTCCGTCTCTATCAAAACTTTCCCGTCTATAGCGCCGAATAAAATTATCGGTATATTCGTTAAACGGACCGGCATCCGCGGCAATTTGTGCCTTTCCACCGACAATTAAAGCAAAATTAGAAGTGTTTCCACCGTTATAATAACAACCATCCCCTTCCGTAGCTGCTATATGGGCGTTATGCGGCGGCACCAACGGCGCACCATCAAACCCTTTCATCAGCGGATCAGAGCGAAAATCATACACCACTTTAATACCGGTTAAATCGGCAAGCATTTGCCCTGAACCGACTTGCAACGTATAAGGATTTGTTTTATCAAGCTTGGCCTTAGACGGCGGATTATGGTCCAAAGTTTTACCATGAAAACCGATTGCATCAATCGTTTTTTTATCAATTGTGTTGATACGACACATTTCGTTAATACATTCGGCCACCTGTTTGATGTAATCATCATGAATAGCGTAAAATTCCGGCAACTTTTCAATCTCAGCAGCGGTTTTATTAAAAACTTTGGTCCGTAAATCTTCGATTTTTTGTTGCATTTCTTTGCTGTACGGTTTGGTATAAGTACAAACATCCGTCATTTTATCGCCGTCAAATTCGGTTAAAACCAAATCAATAGCATCCATGGAATTTCCGGTCATATTGCCGATAATTTTATATTTCGTCATCATATCCCCCCAGATTATCTTTATTTTATGATACCTACTCCGCTAAAAATTGCAAGACCTACCTTTAATATGCCGATAATATTTTAACCTTTTAATATTCCGCTTTTGTTTAACTCGATTTTTACACTTTAGCCGATAATATATCTTTGCTAGTATCAAACAACCGGGAGCACACTAAAATGAAAAAAACAGTACTACTCTCTTCCCTTTTGCTTATATCCGCTTGCAATTTTGCGGACTATGACGGGAGTTGGCGTGACCAATTAATCGGCCGAGATATATATTTTTGTTATGACAATGAAGCCAGAAAAGAAACCATTACGTCCGTGGATTGGTACGTTGATTTAATGTATCAGATACATACTGTTGATGAATACGGAACAGCTCGCTTCCACGACTGGGTGAAAAAAAGAGAAGCACACCGAGATATGACCAACGCAAATTATCTTGCTCAATTTGAAAAAGACTTTTCCAAAGCTCCTGCCTGTTCCAGACAAGCTTACATAAACAAAAAGCAACAATTACAACAAAAATTCGAGCAACAGCAATACCAAGAACAATTACAACAACAAAAAGAACAACAGGATAACGCCGATTGCAACCAAGCCAAAGCCCGAGCTGCCCAAAGATTAAATTCCATCAAAACCTCTTTAGAGGCAAGCGGTAACGGCTCAAATATAGTCCCAGAACTCAACGGTAGAGTTGTTGATTTTGCCTCCGATGGTATCATGATAATCAATGATTGCAGTGCCGTATGGGGGGCCGGTATGCTATTTGGACAATTAGGTTATATGTTAGCACGAAATAACTGCAAAGAAGAACGTTTGTTTATTTATACCAATGACACCGATTATGCCACAGGTGAAAGTTTCAGAGATCGCGGATTGATTTATCAACGCGTCGGAAATTACAGATACACCACCATTACCGGCAGTCTTTATTCCGTTCCGGCTTACAGAGCCACACCATACCGAACAGAAGAAATTGATTACAGAACATACCTTAATAATGGAGAATTATATTGTCATTAGTATTCTTTTACCTCGTCAGATTTTTTCAAAAATGCCGATAGACACTAAAAATCGTCATCGGTAATCTCTTCATGAAATAAAAAAAACCGCCCATGAAGAGCGGTTTTTTTTAGTCACTTCCCTATTCCAAAGAATAGTTCATGGCAAATCTTCTGATTTCTGCTTCCAAAAGAGGTTTCTCGATGATGAAGGAAGAAAAGCACGGTAATGTCATTTTCTTGACAAGCTCGCTATAAGCTGATGCATCGGAACTAAGAGGCAAACCGCTAAGATTTCTCGGGCGTCTGTATTCCAAAACGCTCATATCATGACTGTAAGCCACCAACATTTCACGCACCGCATAGTTCAGATAAAGCATCAATTTTTCATCATCAACCGGAGGTAAAAATTCCGCCCAGACCGAGTTAACCTCGTTAAATAAGAGGAAAATTTCAAGCCTGTCTTCTTCGTCTTTAACCTTAGGTTGTTCTGCCCTAAAATCAAATAAGAACTTATCATAGCCATAAAATTCCAGTCGCCACAAACTTGAAAAAGACATTTCCTTGCTCATAACATCCAAACGATTGCTCACGTTAACATGACGCAGATAGAGTTTGTTTGCCAACTGAGCTAACTTAAACAGCAGAAAAACCCGCCTCTTAAGTTCCGGATGTTCATATTGCTTCAGCCACAATATTTTTAAATACAGCCGCCAACATACCGGCAATTTTAAAATCTCAGCCTCCACATTTTCAACATCCTCAATCAGAGCAAGATAATCAGCTATACTATCTTTAATACTCTGATTATACATATTCTGTTGAAGTTGGTATTCCTCTTGTTTTTTTCGCCAGAGATCAATTGCTTTTTTCACTTCCGGCGGAAAATCCTTTTCGGCAATATCAAACAGAATACATCCGTCCATTTCAGCCTTTTTAATAAAGGTTGCGATTTTTGAAATCGTTAATTTATGGCACTGCCAGGGAAATTTCCACACCGGCGGCATCTTACCATAAACAAAATCCGCATTAAGTTCGATCGGCTCTTCCTCGTCTTTAGGATAGCATAACCATTTCCGGTCAACTTTCTTGATTTTTTTAATCAGAAAGGTTTGTTTTCTTTTAATAATATCCATACGCACAAAAAAATTAGTTAACTGACCGCAGTCTATGTCAACAAATCTTATTTTGCAAGCAAATATTACACCAAATACGAAGTATAAGGTACAAATAAAAAGATAGAAACTCTTTAGCACACACTTAAACGTAGCCTTAACCGTTAAGCATAAAAAGACTAGACAACATTATCTGTTAAATATTTTATCTTGAAATTTTTCTAAATTTCTGTACACCCATGATTCACGACGATCAACCACCGTTTTAGCATTCTTAAGCATTTTAAAAGTTTCCTCAAAATCCGGAGCCGTTTTTTCATAGAGCTTAAATTTCTCATTACCGGACATGATTACTTTATCATCAATTTTGATTTTCATTAACTGCCCGTCATAAAAGCCGTAAACAGGACCATCCAACTTACCATCTTTCATATGACCGATTTCCGTATAACCTCTTGCACTGCAAACATCTTCCGGTTTATAATAAAAATCGCGTATAAACAAACCGTTTTCTTTTCCGGTTTCATCCAACTCTTTAAGGGTTACCGTTCCCTCATAATCTTTTGCCAATTTGCCGGGCTTATCATAACTCTCGTCTTTATAATGAAATTTTCTTCTACCCAAATGAAGCGTTTCATCTTTAACAACTTCTCTAACTGCTTCTGTCATAACCCTCTTCCTCAAAAAAATATCAAATACCACAATTATTATATGCAATATAACTTATCTTGTCAATTTATTTCTAAACCACATAATCTGCACTGGTCTCCACGCTACGTTGGACACCATCCATAACAACATCCGCGGTTAATTCCGTCACAAAAAACAGCGCTCTAAAAAGAGCGCCGCTTATATTTGTACCGTCATAATGAGAATTATGGTCTTTTTTGCTTTTTATGTAATTCAGTTCTCATTCTTTTCACAGCACCCATCCTCTTTTCTGCTCTGTCAGCTCTTCCTTGCTTTTGAACAAAAGGATCTTTTGTTTCCAGTTTAAATTGTTTAACAAGAGCATCCAAATTAGAGGAAGCTAAATGAGAATCTCTGGAATTTTGTTCTATCGTCTTAGCATGCTTTTCTTGAACTGCCGGAGTATGATTTTTCCCTTCCGCAGATTTATAAGCTATTGCAGCCTCTTTAGCAAAATAATCAGCCGCTGCATATTGTACCGGCGATATTTCACGTCCGTACTTCTGACTGGCTTCCTTAGCAAGAACTTTCAACACTTTTTCAGCTATAGCCGATCCATCCCGACCATCAGTACTGTTTAGCAAGTTTACTTCTTCTACTCTCTTCTGTACTCTCCGAGCTCTTGCTTGTTCTTGAATAGAACTGTCCTTCATTTCCAGCTTATATTGTTTAACAAGAGCACTTAAATTGCCGGAAGCCAAATAAGAATCTCTGGCATTTTGTTCAATTGATTTAACATCTTTTTCTTGAACCGCCGGAGTATGATCTTTCCCTTCCGCGGATTTATAAGCCAAAGCTGCTTCTTTAGCAAAATAATCAGCCGCTACATATTGTTCGGGGGTTATTTCCCGCTCATATTTTTGACTGGCCAATTTAGCAAGAACTTCCACTGTTTTTTCGCTCATATTCTTCCTCCATCATGAAATCATACACTGTCGTAATGTAGCATAGATTGACAATATTGTCAATCTATATTTTCCATAAAGGCCTGCTCCTGTTATACCTATCCACGAGAAACCAAACAATGGTTATCATATCCGTAGCCTGACACCTCACGGGTTATTTTTTGCTTAAAAATTCCCCTTTAGCCTTAAGTAGTTGCAACATAAACTCTTCATTGGCATGTAAACGATTTAACAGGATTGAAGTGATAAGACGGGCGGCATCAACGTCGCTCTGATAATGAAAACCGACAATAACACGGCTTTCACCATATTCATAGCCGCGTTTTAAGATGGCATCTTGATTATCCGGATTAATCTCGGCCAAAACAAGCGCAATTCCCCATCCCATTGTGGTATGACCAGAAGGATAAGACGAGTTACTTCTCAATTTTTCTTCATCTTCCGGTACGGGTGTCGGCTCATCAAAATAAACATACGGTCTTTCGCGCATAACACGTCTTTTTGCCTTGTCTTTACAAACTTTTGTTGTCGCCAGCAATCGACTTAAAAGAGTATAAATTTCCGGCGTATTTTCCTTAGAAATTTCCATACCGAACGGCTCGGAATATATTTCGGAAAAATATTTCAACGTATGCACGGCATCTCTGACGGCTTGTTGACCACGTTCGGTCTGGCGCAGAGTTTTGCCCCATTCATAACGATATATATCATTATCAAAAGCCTCAGTGGTCGGCTTTGGTGGCAAAGGCAAATATTCCTCCCCGCTTGAGATTTCATCTTCGGTTAAAAAAGGAACAACGGCAGCATAACAATTTGTTGCTAAAACCAACAAAAAAGCAAATAAAACAACATTCAAAACTTTTTTCATCAAACAGCCCTCATAATAGATAATCACATATAAAAGATAGTAATCCAAAATAAACCAAAGTCAAGCGATTTGAAAAAATACAACCTTTCAATACCAAACCATAAAAAAACAGCGCCCTAAAAAGAGCGCCGTTTTTTTTACGATTAAAATGTTTTTCAATAAATCTTCCCATGTTGTTTGCAATCGGTAGCAAATTTTTCAACCACATCCAACAACTGACTGGCTAAATCCGGAAAATGATAGGCCATATAAGCACACATACACGGTCTAAAACTTCCCATCCATGGTTTGATATACAAATCAATAAACTCGTCTTTATCTTCGTCAGATATCTCCGCATACTTACGAATAATTTTCTCTTCACGGGGCAAAAATGCCAATGCCCCCAAAAACACATATCGTTCCTGCTCAATAAGATAAACTTCTCGACGATATTGAGCAATAGCCATCTGTGCCTTCAATTGCGGCATTTCCTTCTCAAGTTTCATCAACAACGCAGAAATGTTCGGCAGATAGCTTTCACACAAAAGCAACCTGATTGAACTTTCATCATGTTGATCCAACAAAGACCAAATAATATCCTCATGAAGGGTATTACTCACGATTGTACAACGCCTAATCAAAGCCCTGGTCAAATCAGCATTTTTCATATTCAACAATTGCTGTTGAATATCTTTGGACATGAAACGCTCGCCATTACAATGACAGGATCTCAGATACTCCTCAATTGCCTCAGCCCAACCGTTAATCTGGCGTCTGCCGAATTTGCTGTACTGCATTTTGCTATCGGCAATCGAAAGACTTTGCTGATATTTTTCGAGCAGTTCTGTTTCAAATTCTTTCGGCAAACTAAAATCACGACAATATGCCACAATTTTAACGGGATTACGTTCGGCAAAAAGCACCTTAAGATAAGCCTCAGAAAGAGATACGGGAAATCTCCAGGTAAAATACCATGGTATCCGGCGCACCAACAGTTCCTGTTCTATATTCGTCAAATTTTTGCCGCGTATTGCCTCAATCCACAAATCATGCACTTGCATTTGGCTATCAGCCAACAGATTGGCCTCTGCCTCAGTCAAATTTCCTTTGAAATAGATTTTGAGCAACTTTTTAGCAAATTTAGTATCACCGGTCTCCTTGAGAAAAAAAGAGATACGCCCGAGCAAATACGAAAACTCCTCTATCGACAGAGTCCTCGTCCATACTTTCCACAGAAAGCAAATTTTTTTAATAATATTCATAATGCTTAAATTTTAATAATATGATTTATGCCTTTGCCTTAACATACAATATGCCTGATGTCAAGAGCAGACATTTTCCCCCATAAGGTCATAAAGCATAAAAAAACTCCCCATAAAGAGGAGTTTTTAATCACACAAGAATAACATCATCAAAACTTACTTTTTCTTAAGTTGCAAGCCAACTTGTTGTTTAAGAGGTACAAATCCGTACTGTTCATAAAACTTATAAGCACCGACATTTTTGTTGAACACTTCCAATTTGACTTCATCAATTTCCATAGCCTGACACATATCAAGAAGCACATCCATCAATTGCTTACCGATACCTTGACCGCGCTTTTCTTTTTTAACCCCAAAATTAGCAATATGCATAACGTTCTGCTTTACCAAATAAGGGGCAATTTTTTGTTTGGCCAACAAATATCCGTAAACTTCATTATCTTCTGCAGCAACCAAGGCAATCGTTTTATCATCTTCAAGCGACTGCAAAAAGTCCAACTGTTCAAAATTGTCATCTTGTTCGGTAAAATAACCGCCAAGAACATCCATGTGGTGGTGTCTGACCTCGCGGCAGAGTTCTAATACCTGCGCTAAATCATCTCTGATAAATTTTCGTATAACCATAAAAATACTCCTTTTATTTGTTTAACATAAAAATATTGTTGATATAAAAAATGTACACACAAAAAATTTTCTTGTCAATATCCTAGAAATAGTCGCATTTATCAGGATTATATTTTTACAAAATCACACTGGTGAGTAAAATATAAAATTACTATTGACAGAAACAAATTTCTATTATATGTTTCTATCAATAGAAACAAAAGGAGCCAAAAAAATGAACAACATAACTGCCATAGCAAAAGCCATCCACCAACTTAAATCAGACAAAGAAGTCCGCCAACTCTTAAATGAACTTTTCACCCAATCCGAGCTTGATACCTTATCCAAACGATGGTGCATCTTAAACATGCTCAATCAAGGCATCACCCAACGTGATATTGCTCAAAAGTTAAACGTCAGCTTATGCAAAATTACGCGTGGTGCCAAGATATTAAAAAACAAAAAAAATATCATTCAACGATTTTTAAAAGGAAACAAAGAAAATGAATAGCACCATTATAGCAAAGAAACCAAACAAAGAAGGTTTTTTCGGTCAATTCGGCGGACAATATATAACCACAGATATGAAAGCCGAATTTAACAAAATTTATACCTCATTCGTGCGCTTACAAAAAGATGAATCATTTATCACCGCCTTGCACGATTTATACAAAAACTATAGCGGGCGTCCCACCCCACTTTATCATGCCGGCAATCTATCTGCCAAATATAACTGCGATATATACTTAAAACGTGAAGATTTAAATCACACTGGCGCTCATAAAATCAATCATTGTCTCGGTGAAGTTTTGCTGGCAAAAAAGCTCGGCAAAAAAAAGATTATCGCCGAAACAGGAGCCGGACAACACGGTGTTGCCATTGCAACCGCCGCCGCACTCTTAAATCTTAAATGTGATGTTTATATGGGTGAAAAGGACATTCAAAAAGAAAAGCCCAACGTTGATCGCATGAAAATACTCGGCGCCAATATTATTTCCATTAAAGATGGCACCATGACACTAAAAGAAGCCGTTGATGCCGCACTTAATGCTTACACAAAAGAATATAAAACAGCTTTTTATGCCATCGGTTCCGTCGTTGGTCCGCATCCTTTTCCGACCATGGTTGAATATTTTCAATCTATTGTCGGCAGAGAGGCCAGACAACAATTTATCAAACAAACAAATTCATTACCTGATTGCGTAATTGCCTGTGTCGGCGGCGGCTCAAATGCCATCGGCATATTTAACGGTTTCATAAATGATAAAGAAACAGACCTCATTGGTGTCGAGCCACTCGGTAAAAGCAAAAAACTGGGCGAAAATGCCGCCAGTATCACCTATGGCAAACCGGGCATTTTGCACGGTTCAAAATGTCTGCTTTTGCAAGATAAAAAGGGGCAAATAGCCAATGCCTACAGTGTTGCCAGCGGTTTGGATTATCCCGGTGTCGGCCCCAAGCATTGTTACCTAAAAGAAATCGGTCGCGTTCAATATAAAACAATAACCGATATAGAGGCCATAAACGCATTTTATGAACTATCAAAATCAGAAGGAATAATCCCTGCTTTAGAGAGTTCGCATGCTGTTGCCTATGCCCTAAAATATGCGCGTCAAAATCTGCATAAGAAAATCTTGATTAACCTATCCGGACGCGGTGATAAAGACATAGACTTTGTCTTAAAAAACTACCCTGTCCCGAATTAAAAAGCCGATAAACTTAAAACCTGTCGCAATGCAGTCGTCTTTTGGGCACGGTATTGCGACAGATTATATTTAAGCCTCATCTCAATCAAAATCGCAAATGAGCTTGACTTTTAGATAAAAAAAACATAGTCTGAAAGAGGTCATAATTGCAAAGGAACCCCACATGGAAATAGTCTGCGAGTGTAAAAATTGCCACCATTCGGGCACAATTAATCTGCAATGCAGCTTAAAAAATATTCATACCGTCATTGATAAAATCAAATGCAGTCAATGTTCATCAAAAAACATTGAACTTTACTATGAGGATAAGTTAATTTATGCTTATTCCAACAGAACGGAATGTGCCGTTTGCGGCAACCCGATTATCGAGCCCAGAAAAAATGCCACCAATTCTGATTTGTGTTACCTTTGCGCCGAAGATGAAACCGAAAATGAAAACAAAACAAAAAAGACCACTCAAACGCATCATTATGCTTCCAACAAAACCAAGGTATTTCAAGTTGATAAAAACACCAAAAGATGCCCCAAATGTCATGCCCCGTTAGAAATCAGATGGAACAGAAAAAATAACAGCGAATTTTACGGCTGTGCCAACTACCCAGATTGCGATTACACCGAACCGCTTAAATAGCAAAAAACATTGATTTTATAGAAATTAACTCTATACTGCTCTGCGGAGGAAATATGCTGAAAACATTTAAACAAATCACTAAAAAAGACCAATACCTTGCCGGCGGAAAAGCTTACTCTTTAGGACGTATGGTCAAACATTTTCCAATCCCAGACGGATTCGCCGTTTTAGCCGATACTTTTGACACTTTTATCAAAGAAAACCAATTAAAAAACAAAATTAAAAAGATTATTTCCGAAAAAAGTGATTACTTTACCAAATCAAACAAAATAAAAGAATTGATTACCACGGCAACGTTAAATAAAAATGATGCACACAATATCATGCAACACTTTGCCCGATTACATTGCCCCGCCGTTGCCGTTCGTTCTTCGGCCACTTGTGAAGATTCCGCAGATAAAGCCTGGGCCGGACAATTAGATACTTTCTTAAATGTCCATAAAGAAAATTTAATTGAAAAAGTCAAACTTTGCTGGGCCTCACTTTTTTCAGAACGCGCCCTGGCCTATGGTAGCGATATTATTGATAAGGCTTCTGTCGCCGTTGTGGTTCAAGAGATGGTTTCGGCAGATGTTGCCGGTGTTGCTTTTTCGGTCAATCCGCTCACCCAGAACATCAATGAAATATTAGTTAATGCGGTGTACGGTTTAGGTGAAGCTATAGTTTCCGGAGAAGTCACTCCCGACCAATATTTAGTCCATAAAACCGGACGCATCTTAAATCAAACCCATGAACCGCAATCAAAAGGTTTATATTCCAAACGCGGTAAAGTCACCTGGTATGATATACCGCAAGAAAAACAAAACAAAGCCAAGCTTTCCCCAAAGTTGATTTTAGAACTCGGTCATATTGTTGCTAAAATCGAAAAATTTTACCATTTTCCGGTCGATACGGAATTTGCCGTTAAAGGCCGAAAAATTTATATTTTGCAGGCAAGACCTATCACCACATTTAATAATACGCCCAAAGACTATCGTGCGGCAAAGGTTTATGAACGTCAGAGTATTCCGCTGTTTGCCCAAGATACTTTTGAGGGTTTAATGGGCCAAACCAAACTCATCGAAAAATATTTCAAATTTCCTCATGTCAAAGAGTTGGATGTTGCCGCCTATGCCGAACGATATTTATGCTACTCGCCCAAATTTACCGCCGAGTGCCGTGATGCTTATTATTGGGCCTACAAACAGCAAGATTTTTCGCCCCTCTTTAAGGTTGGTAAGATTTGTCGCAAGAATTATCTTTATTATCAAAAAATCATCGCTGAATATGCTAAAAAAATTCCTTCTCCGCGCGAGTTGGAAAAGATGCTCAACAGTATCAGCCATCGTATGCTTTTTGAAATGGTTTTTGTAGATATGCTGATGGATTTATCAGACATTGTTTCAGAAGATTTATTGGCCTTATTACAAAAGAAAAAAGTAGCAAATATGACCGAAGCTCTGCTGATTTTATCGGCAAATGACGATTTAACGCGCGTTGAAAGAGAAAATCAATCCATGCAGGCTATTCTTAATGCCGCCCGCAAAAGCAAAAATTGGCAGACCGATACCAATATCAACCGCATGATTGATAAACATTTAGAAGAATTTTCGGGGATGACTGTGCGCGCCATGCACGGTGATTTCATGACCAAAGATGATGTCATCAATCGCTTAAAAGAAAATCTCAAATTGCACAAAGATTTCTTTACCAAAAATTTTACCGCTGATCAAAAAATAATTCAAAATATCTTTAAGCAATACCATTTCACCGCTTTTGAAAAAGAGTTTATCGCCTTTGTTAAAGAGGCCAATTTCTTAAGAACGCATATTTTAGACATGTATCATTGGCTCGGTGAAAAATTTATGCTGATATTTGATAAGATTGGTCAACCGTACGGCTATAAAGGTTTTGATTTCCGCAATATGATGCCAGGTGAGATTATTGATTGGTATTACGGCAAAGGAAAATTTAAACTAAGAGGTGATGATGATTGGATGTGGTATCGTTATGATGACGAACGTAAAGTTGTTGATACCCCAAAAGCCATTCAAAAAGCCCTAAAAGAATTTGTCTTACCGATCAAAACTGCCGATGTTTCTGCAGACCAGGTTAAAGGCACCGTAGCCTATGCCGGAACAGTGCGCGGTCCGGCCCGAATATTAAAAAACATCAAAGAGGTCGAAAAAGTTCGTCGCGGTGATGTTATCATCTGCACCATGACCTGGCCTTCAATAATTATTGCTTTAGAAAAAGCGGCCGCGTTTGTAACCGATGAAGGTGGTATTTTATGCCATGCCGCCATTGTTGCCCGTGAGATGAAAAAGACCTGTATTACCGGCACAAAAAATGCCACCAAACTGTTTAATGATGGCGACATGATAGAAGTTGACGGTGAAACGGGAATTGTCCGCAAAATCTAAAATTATCTTTTGTGTTGGTTAAAAGAGTAAAAAGCTTTATTTTTGGCATTTTCTCTTTGTCTTCTGAGTTTTTTAAACTGATTGAGGTGGCGGCTTCTTAAATGCAAGCGCTTTCTTAACTTGTTGATAACGCGGCTCCAGTTTCTGCCGCTGATAAATTCTATATTGGGGTGGTGGTTGTCTAAGACGGTGCGCACGGCTTGATGCTGTTCCATACCTGATGGGGTAAAACCGCAGATGACGTGTGCTTTTGTTTTGCTTGCCAGCTCTTCGGCAAGTAAGACATCACTTGAGGTATCTCCCAAAACCACGATGGTTGACGGATTATAACCTTTGGCGATAATGCCTTCGGCATCTTTGGTCATGACATGATTGATGGTGATGTTATTGTCACGATAGGCGGTTTGTTGTAATGAAACCTGTTCTGCGTCATTAGCAACACTGGAAGCAACAATATTGATACCTTTTATATCATCAAGTAATTGCGCAACAGAAGGGATAACCGTCCATGCGTATTCGGCATCGTCACCTTTTTGAAACGGTTTTAACTCTTTATTTCGGCAACCGACGGGATCAAGCTCAATGGCACCTTTTATGGGTCTTTTTCCGCTTTTATATTCTTCATCTTCAGGAAGATATTTGTCTCTGATATGGTCTTTATTAGGCCCTAAGGCAAATAACGTACCGGCAAAATCAACCACGACCAAAAACTTATTCTTTTTTAAGCCATCTTGTCTATACCGGTCCAATGTATTTATTATATCATTTCGCATTGCCTTTCCCCTTTGCGGATATTATAGCATTTTCAGCAAATAAGTCAAGTGCAATGGATATGTATCGTCTTTATTGATTTAATATTTCAAATAATTATTCCTGCTAATTTCTTTTCTTAAATTTGTCACACTATCTAACACCAACCCGATTAAACCGCTGATAAAAGCACAAATAATCAAACCACTGGCCAAAATAGCTGTAGGAAAGCGTGGAACCAAACCTGTTTCAATGAATTCTACAATAATCGGCACAGCCAAAACTAGTGCTATTATAAGTAGCATAATACTAACTAAACTAAAAAACAACAGCGGGCGTTCATCTTTAATAAGCACCAAAATTGTTTTCAATATTTTAATACCATCTTTATATGTAGACAATTTAGAAACAGAACCATCTGGTCTGGAAAAATATTTCGTATCAATCTCTTTTATAGGAAGCCGACGAGATAACGCAAATATTGTGAATTCCGTCTCAATTTCAAACCCCTTACTCATGGCCGGAAATGTTTTGACATATCTCTTTGAAAAAACTCTTAACCCAGATAACATATCAGTTAATTTTTGTCCCATAAAAATCTCGACAATCGTTGTGAGCAGCTTATTTCCTTTTCGATGTCCCTTCCTATAGCACTGCTCCTCCGTTTCTTTGCGAGAACCTATAACCATATCTAAATTTTCATTCTGCAATACTTCTATCATTGAAGGAATAGCACTAACATCATAAGTTGCATCACCATCCAATAAAACATATATATCTGCTTCCACATCAGAGAACATCCTGCGGACAACATGACCTTTACCTTGTCTATTCTCTGTTCGCACAACAACTCCGCTCTTTCGAGCTAAAGCCAAGGTTTTATCCGTGGAATTATTATCATAAACATATATTTTTGCATCCGGAAGATATTTTTTACAATCAGATATAACTTTATTTATGGTTTTTTCCTCATTATAGCAAGGTATTAAAACAGCCAAATTCTTATGCATTATTTTCTCCATCCGATCAATTTCCTCTCTTAAGTTCTCCAGAACACATATCTCCAAAATGCTTACAGGCATAATATCATAAGAAAAACTAATATCAAGACATAATCACAAAATGAAATATATATAAATATTCAAGAACATCAAAAAAACGTCCCCCTTTGTGGCCACTAAAGAGCTATTAAAAAACTTTTAACTAAATCTAAATAAATTGTGGATAACATCTCATACAGATAAAGAAATGGATGAGCTTTTTATCTTTATCAAAAGGAATAACTATTGAATAAAATATTGAAATCTTTTTATATTTATCCGTTATACATTATAATCGCTTCATTAGCCATGATGCTTTTGCTTTATGCTGTGTATCTGATACCGGTTGAAAAGATAAAAGAAAGACAAGACAGTCCTTATCTCACTTTTCTCCGAATGACAAAAGAAACCTATAATCCAAACTTTTCCGGTATGAAAATTGACGTAGCAACAGATGCTCGAATGGTAAATATGGCTATCATGCCTCGTTATAAAGATACTCTCCAAGATGCTTTATTAAACCCACGTATGCATTATACCGCCAAACCTGAATACAGTCTTCTTTTTGCATTAAATGAAAAACAATTGACAAACAAAAAGCTGGCAAATCTTCCTGTCACTTTATCTGATTTTCAAAAAGGGGTTGACCTGCCCAATGATGTTGTCAGAATTGATTTATACCCACGTTATTGGCATAGTTGGTTAATTTTCTTAAAACCATTATTGATGATATTTGATATTAAACAAATCAAAATAATCCATTTACTGTTACAAATAGGGTTATTATTAGCCGTACTGTGCTTAATGTATAAAAGATTAGGATTTAAATATGACTTGGCTCTAATTACTGCTTTATGTTTTCTTAATCCTCTGATAACATGGCAATGTCTGGTATTTGCAATTGATGTAAATATAATGCTGCTAGCCCTACTATGGGTACTGCTGAATAAAAATCCCAACAACAAATATATTTTCTTTATTACTGGTACTGCCATCGTATTTAATTTTCATTGCTACCCGTTACTTACTCTGGGAATTCCCTTAATTACGCACATTTGTCTTTATAACAGAAGTTTTATAGAAAATATAAAATGCGTCCTGAAAAATTCTTTATTATGGATATTTGGATATGTTGGCATGCAATCAACTAAATGGATACTGGCTTCCATTTTTACGCCATACAACATTCTAGCCCATTCTTGGCAACACGTCCTGCATCGCCTAAGAGGCAATTTTGAAATTGGAAACTACGTAGGTGGTATAACTTATCAAAACACTCTGTTACACAACTTTTACGAATACCAATATAAAAGTACCTTATACTACCTCGCATTTTTTATACTTACATTGATAATAGCTTATTTTATAAAACCTTATAAAATTCAATACAATAAAAAACTATTCATCATTCTGGGTATTGGATTAATGCCGTTTGTCTGGTACTTTGTTTTAATGCAACATACATTCATTCACCACTTTTTTACCCACAAAACCCTGATCGTTACGATTTATGCATTATTAACAGCAATAGTATGCTGTATGCAAAATAAAACGACAAAGAAAATTAACATCCTTCAATATATTCATTAAGTATTTCGCTGTGCGGCGCTATCGCATCCGCTTGCTCATTAAGGTGATGCTAACCTCGCAGTTTACGAGCTAAAATCAACACACTCTGCGAGCATTTCTTGTCTCATTTTGAGCCCGCTGATTATTTTCTAAAACTTTTGGAATACATTCAAAAATCTCATTGATTGGATTGTGATACATCTTATCATATGAAGCTGTATGAATATTCGGAAAATATCCAAAGCTTATATAACAAAGCATTTTTCGCATCATCTGATTAGGCGAGCAAACCAAATGCAATTCTCTGAAATGATATTTTTCAAACAATTTACATGAAACATAACATTCATCAGTTGAATTATAAACGCCTTTTTCACCCATAATCTCATAATTGGCATCATCTGCAAAAATATTTTCTTGTGGAATGCCTTTGCTTATCAGATAATTCTTACCGGCCTCAGATAAAGATACCAAATCTGCTTTTCCGTTCTCCTGATGCCGAGAACCCGGAATATAGAATTTTACCACTTGATTATTGGATAATTCTTTATACAGCATTATTCCTAAATCTAATCTTACTTGAAATTCCTCAGCAGGATATAACCCATCTTTCAAAGGATGTTGCGCTGCAACTTCAATTAGAGCACATTCACCGGATTTTTTTGCTTTTTCCATTGCAGATAAAGCCTTTTCATACTTATCTAACCATAATAAATGTAAAGGTGAGCGTTGCTTAGTATCATTCATCTGTTTATTCCTTTTATATAACTCTTTTCTAGGATTTTAATGTAGACTTAAAATTAAATCAATAATAAAAGGCTAAAATCAATAGCTTTATCGTATACGTATCCAAACCAGTTCGTAAAAATTCCCCAAATGCCTATTTTTGAAAACATAACTTTCGAACTCATATAAGCGTTTGATTTAAAAAGAAAAAACGGCGGTTTTTATACCTGCCGTTTGCATTGGTGATCCCAACGGGATTTGAACCCATATTACCGCCGTGAAAGGGCGATGTCCTAACCATTAGACGATGGGACCATCGAATAGAACAAGAGCGTTTATAAAGATAAAAATAAAATAAGTCAACACTTCTTTTAAATTTTTTTATGAAAAAAATCAAAAAATTTAATATTTAACATTAAAACAAGAGGTTAACATATTACTTTTATTTCATAGCTTTGCTAAAACTCTTTTTTAGAAAAACTACGGTTGCTTTTCGCTAACGGTGTTTCCCTGAGCCATTCCCGGAATAAGCATCACCGGTGCATTCTCGTCAAAAGATTCGCTTTTTGTCGGTTCAACCGGTGCTTCTGCCGGCTTTTCTTCAACATTTTCCGACGGTGCATTTTCTTCCTTAGCCTCTGCCGGTGCTTCTTCTGTAACGGCTTCAACTTTTTCCGGTTCTGGTTTATTTTCTATCGGCTGTGTTTCTTCGACCTTATTTTCTTCGGTAGCCGGTTGCGGAGCATTCGCCTCCTCTACTTTAGGTGCCGGTACATTTTCAACGACAGTCGGCTCACTTTCATTAACCATAGGCGTTGGTACTCCTTCCGGCAACTTAATCTTATCTAAGACTGTCTCTGACGGAAGCTCTTTGGCTGCATCTTCCTCAACCTGATGCATATAGCCGATAAAATCGTTTAGCGCATCTTCTTTCACCTCAACCGGAGCCACATTTTCGGCCGATACTTCTGGTATTGTTTCCACCACAATAACCTCTGTTGTGCTTTCAGCCGGAGTCACCTCTAAAGTGATGGTTTCGGTTGTTTTCTCCTGCCCGGCACCGCTATAAATCAGTACTGTTTCAGCCAACGGTTGGTTCTGATACATCCACTCAAATAAAAGCCCGACAATCAACACAAAAAAAACAAACCAGGCAAACAATTTGACTTTTGCCGTTTCACGCACCTTAGATATCTCTGCCTCAGACATGGAAAACTCCTTAAAAAATTATACCCAATAATAAACATCGATAACTATTTTTGCAACAATTTTTATTGCAAACTTTCAATAATTCAAATTATCATTCAATTGGCAGATTCAAACCGCCTAACGCACTGTTTATACCGCTGATTAAACCGCTTTGGAATGCATTGCGCGCTTTTTTCTTCAAACGACGCGCATTAGCTTCAGCCAATCGTGCCTGATAAAGATAATTTTCGGCCTCTTTTTCGGTCTGATAACGTTGATTTAAAACATTTTGTTCCAAGCGAGAAGCATTGGTTTTTATGGCTGACATCATCGTCGGACTTTCGCCCATACCGTTTTCACTGGCCGTAGCTGACATATCTGCTAATGCTGTCCGATTTTTTGCCCGCATACTATCTTCGGCTAGGGCTCCGGCCATTCGCGTATTAGCGGCACTTTGCCGATAATTTCCGGAACTTTGCTGATACATTGAAGCCTTCTGACGATAGGCATCACTTTTTTTCATCCCTTGCATAAAACCTCTGGCAAAATTAGATGCTGCCATCATTCCCAAACTCAAACTCATCATTTTTTCCTTTCAAAAAGTTGATAATCTTCCCCTAAAAAAAACTGTGGCAAATCTGCCACCAAAGAAAACCCCAAAAGTTCCGCCAACCGCCTGCCGGCAACAAAGTTTTTCTTAACCGTGATAATAAGGCAATCAACCAGGTGCAGAGCCATTTTTGAGGGTATTTCCTTTTCTAAAAAACGAACAAGCTCCAACAATTTTATACCGATAGCACCAGAAACCAAAGCAAAACATTCCGCCGTTTTTTCATCTTCACCGTAACGCCATCCAAAAACGGCATAGACTGCCTTTTCATCACATAGCGTATAAGCAAAAATATGCTGAAATTCATCGGCAAAAAATTGTGCTTCCTCCGTTTGTGCCACCTGCACTGCCAGAGATTGCGCATCACCTTTTTGATACCTTCTTATCATCTTTTATCCCAATAAAAATTTTTAAGCATAATAAGGAATAATCGCCAAAATATTCATCGGCAACGGCGACGTATTCTCAATCAAAATCAGTGCCGGCTCATTTTTGCTATCGGTTTTACCGTTAAACAAAATCTCCATATTACCGCTGAACAATGTTTGCGCCTCGCCCATAATTCCGTTTGCCGGTCGATAGAGAATATCCGATAAATGATTTTCATCCGCACCGATTTGCCCGCCGCCGGAAAGATACATCATCAGCATCACATGGTCAATGCACTGCTTTTGCCCGATACCGCTACCGCTTTGATTATCCAAATAAACCGCTTGCGGAATATAACGGCTGACAATTTCTTTACCGACCAGCACCAACGTGTCAGTTGCCTTAATTTTAACTTTACCGTTTAAGACCAACTGTTTTGGGCGCACTTCTCCATCAGCAAAAATCGTCACCAGTTCGCCTTCCAAATGCCCAAGCCCGCTGATTTCCGTTCGCGTATCACTAACTTCACGCATAAAAAGAACTGAACCGTCTAAATATTTTGCCTCACGTTGCACAAACTTTTTCTCTGCCAAATCAGCCTTTTCTTGCCCGCTGATTTTAGAAATATGTAACGGCAAAGAAAGCGGCATTCCGTTTTCCATATATTCCACACTACGCACGGTTTTACCGTTAATAAATCGCTTGACCACGAGCCATAATTCATCATGACAAACTGCCATATTAGATTTAACCGCAAGACTTTCCGCCATACCGCTGAAATCATGTCTGGCCAAAGCTGCCACTTCCTGCTCGGCAGAAAACGTGAGTGAAGTAACACTGCCATCTCCCATCAGACACCACAAAATTTTATCCGGCACTTCTTGGTAACACATCGTCACAATCCGTGATGAAAACAGGTGTTTTCCCAACAAAGAAATATCCACCTGATCATAACCGTCGTTATAATAATTGTACGATAAATCACGCAAAGAAAGCCCGTACCTGTCCGCAAAAAAGATGTGTGCGCCCACGGCAACCGGTACAATGGCTTTACTGCCGACATTGGAAATTTTAGTAATTTTAACATTCTCGTTACTGAGTGCCGAAGAACTGGCAATGACATCAATATCAAATTCTGCAGTTCCCGTGCCGACAAATAACACATCACCGGCAAAAATCCATTTTCCTTCATTAAATTCGGTATTAAGCACCGGCACCGTAATAGCGGTTTCCGTTGTCGCTTCGCCATATTCCATATCGGCAAAATTATTATAATCCCCTACTGTTGACAAACAAACTTTCGGTCCCTCTTTGGTGTTGATTAAAAAGGCAAAACGATTTCTGAAAAATGCCCCCGATTTAGGATAATTTTCCGCACCGTGCAACAAACCCAATTCCCAATAAACTGTGCCGTTCAAAGTTGCATTCGGTAATCGGGAATAAACTTTTGCTTTTACCTCTCTTTTACCGACATATTGTTTTATTTTAGCCACCCCGTAACCGCTGTGCAGATAATACCACAGTATCTGACCGTCAGAACGCATTCCTTCACCGTGAACCGGCTTTTTGCTTCCGCTGGTACCCGAGTTTTCTGCCAGGTAATACTTATTATCCGAAACAAAAATATCTCCTTCTGTCACACTCACTCCGGCCGCCCAAACTTTGGCATTATTATCATACCCGCGTAATCGTATTAATCGATTAACATCAGTTTCATTAAACACATCATCATTGGCCGTAATGGTGATTAAATTTCCGACTACTGCACTGGGAGTTAAAGCAATTTGCGTCGTATTCATCGCACAAAAAGGACCATCGACAAATTCCAAATCTTCCAAGCGCCAATCGGTGGCACTATAACGTTTTAAAACCTTGACCGGATACTTCTCACTAAAGATATAAAGTACATCGGAATGCTGAATTGTCTGTAATTTAAAACAAAGTTCTTCTTCATCCCATAAATCATCAACACTATAAGGCGTGCTGATAGTAAGTTCCGTATCATTACCATCATTAACCAACGGATTAAAATACAAATTATCCGCATAAGACACATGATAAAAATAATCATTATCCTGTTCAGTGATTTCATCATCAATTGCCACCACCCCTTCTTCGGTATAAATTCGCAGTTTTTCATGACTGAATTCCAAAACATAAGACACACTTTGACTAAATTTAAACGGCACTAAAAAACTTCTTGCATTAACCATTGTTTCTTCCTCTCAAGGTCCACACCAAATTTCCGTTAAAATAGATTTTGATTACATCCCCTGATAAAACCGCATCATAAGCATTATAAAGGGTGATAAAATTATTTTTTTCATCCACCGGCCAACCGGCAAATTTCAAAGAGTAAAAATCAAAACCGACAAACACGTTACCGACAAGATCATTATAAAAAACGCCTTGATTATTGCGTTTAACAACCGCCAATTTTTTTTGATTTTGCCCATACAAACAAAACGAATTATATCCGCTTTGCGCTGTTGTCACAAAAAGTGTTTCATCCACATCCGTTGCATCCGGTGCTGTTTTTAAGCCGTCAAATAAAACCGGCAAATAACCGGTACTGAACTTAAATAAAAAACACTTTTTCTTGGCCTCTAAATCACCGTAAACCGATGCGCCGGCAAAACCGGTAAGATCGCCCCATGTTCCGTAAGATACTTCCTCTGCCACATCTTCTTCAAGAGCAACGGTAATTGTTTTATCACTATCTAAAACCACCTCGCCCCGATGCATTTTATAGCCGTCCTTAAACACCAGATAAACAACTTTTTCGCCTTTAATTCCCCAATAAGTCGAACGCTCAAAACCGGCAATTTTAATCGTTGCACCGGTGGTAGAAGAAACAATTTGCAATTTTTTTCTCTCACCTTCTGCCACCAATTCAACCACCAGGGTTATACTTTGCGTCACCGTCAATTTTCCACTCAAACTGACATAACCTTTGGCTTTCACTTCATAAAAAATCGTATCTCCGGCCGCTACCGTCAGAGAGTTTTGTTTAATTCCGTTGATATAAATATCCGCCTCTTCAGGGACCGCCGTAATCAAAACTGAAAGGTCGCTGACATCAGGTGTTTTCCCCACAAATCGAGTTCCGCCGCGACGTTTAAGTGCACCTTCCGTTAGAGGAATAAAATTACGACACAATTTAGAAGTCTGATGATATTTTGCAATATCAACTCTGCCGGAAAGCCAAGGACTGAGTTCCCCGCCGTTAAACTGAATTTTTGCCGCTTTTTGAGACATATCTTTCTCCTAAAAATCACATTAAAATTACCAACTTTGGCGCACGCTGACCCAACTGTTATCCGCCAATCTTTCTACCGATTTTATAATTTCGTTACTAAGTTCCGCCTGGCGAATAAGGTTATAAAATTCATTATCAAATACCTCTTTAATACTGACGGAATGTTTAAGCCTCATTGCTAATTCTGCCGCCATTTTTGCAGCCATTGCTTCCCTAAATAACGGCGGTAAAATATCATCATTATCTACCCTTTTAACATATTCGATATCAATGCCGTTAGCTTCATCAACCACAATCGCTCCGTTGGCAATTTCATAGGCATTAACCGATGATAAACAGACTTTAAGCAGCAACAGACAATCCGCCGGAATCTGATACATAAAACGCTCGCCGTATTTTTCCTCATTTCTGGAAAGACGTTTTCTTACAGCGGCAAATCGCCACGGATAAGAAGAGAGCAATAAATTTTTGACATCTTGAAAAATCATCTCATAAGACGTCCCGAATGCCGTATCGTTTAAAGATGAAACCGGTGGCTCACCGAGTTTTAACAGCGCTCGATTTATAATTTCAATCTTGGACATATATCCTCCTAAAAAAGCAATGATAAGATAAAAAAAAGAGGCAACCTTAAAACAACAGATTGCCTCTCTTTTAAGTTAAATATGACTATCTGGCCAAATAACCGAGTGTCACCCGAATACTGCCGGTACTGGAAGCATTCGAAGTAGCAGATGCCGAAATATATGCCTTTGTGTTTTCCGGTAAAATGAAACTGGCAATCAGTTCACCGACTGCAAAAGATTTATCGGCAGCAATTTCAACAGCCTGCAAAGTAGCAAATTCACCACTGGCACTATCAGCATGTTTGACCGTAACCGTCAATGCAGCCGCAGTTGTCACCGCAGTCTTGGCAAAAATATTCACACACATTGCCCCTTGAGTGTTTCCGCAAGCAACAACCTTATCACCGGAAACGCTGGAGGCATTAATGGCGGCATTGATTAAATCTTCGCCATAAACTTTTAAAGTATTATCCATCATTATCATTTACTCCTCAAAAAAGATTAAGCCAAAGTAACGGCACTTTCTGTTCCGTTCTTAAAGTTATAAGATGTCACAAAACGAATACCGTTCCATGCCATAAAGCTGCGATTAAGGTTCCAATCGCCGCTGACAGATTGCAAAACATTACCCTTATATTGATTCAAGAAAGAAAGTACTTTCGGATGACAAAAGATGAATGTATTACTCGGGTTAGCTTTAGCCTTAATCAACATGTCATCAATTTGTGCCGCCGTCGGAACTTTAGCGGCCGTAATGTTCACAATGGCTGCCACGGCATCAGGATTTGCCAATTGCACACCGAGATAACCTTTAATGCGTGCGCCATAACCCAAAACACCGTCGGAATTTTTATAAAGCACACCGCCATTAATACGGGTAACATCAATAATACCGTTACCCTCTTTGCCGTCATTTTCCATATGACGCGGTGC